>Ga0209640_10003132_pt1 | contig 14489 bp, 16 predicted proteins | sample RifCSP10_1_FD_184018 | JGI IMG/M metagenome (GOLD analysis project Ga0209640, IMG submission 184018) | Soil microbial communities from Rifle, Colorado - Rifle CSP2_sed 10_1 (SPAdes) (version 2) | ecosystem: Environmental > Terrestrial > Deep subsurface > Rock core/Sediment | place: Rifle...
TCCGCTCTCAGATGGAGCCGCGGCTCTGCTTTTGACCTCGCCCGAAAAAGCCAAGACGCTGGGGCTTAAGCCTCTGGCGCGCATCGTGGCTTCCGCCGTGGCCGGAGTGCACCCCTCCTACATGGGGATCGGGCCCATCCCGGCCACGCTCAAAGCCTTGCAACGGGCGAACCTCAGCGTTGATCTCATCGACCTTGTTGAACTCAACGAAGCCTTTGCCTCCCAGTCTCTCGCGTGCATCCGGGAGCTGGGGCTGGACACAAAAAAGGTCAACGTCAACGGAGGGGCCATCGCCCTCGGTCACCCGGTTGGCTGCAGCGGCGCCCGGATCATGACCACGCTGATCCATGAAATGCGACGTCGCAAGGTTCGCTACGGGTTGGCCACCATGTGCATTGGCGTAGGCCAGGGGATCGCTACCGTCGTCGAGCGGGTAGATTAGCGCCAAAAGGCTTTTCTGGCTTCTCCTACCCCATGGGCATCAATCGCAAAACGATAAGCATCGGCCTCATCGCCGCAGCCTGTGTCCTCATACTGCTCGTCGTCTCGCTGAACTCCCTCATTGCAAAGAACCACGACCGGATTCGCGAGGAAATCCAGAAGGCCCTTGGTCGCCCCCTCAAATTTGATCAGCTCGAACTGAGCCTCTGGGGCGGGCTGGGACTATCCGCCAAGGGGTTGCAAGTCGCCGAGGACCCGCGATTCGCAGCCACCCCGTTCATCCAAACCAAGGGGCTCAGGATGAAGGTCCGCTGGCTTCCTCTGTTTCTGGGCCGGGTTGCGATCAAAGAATTCGCCTTAGAGGAACCCGAAATCCAGATCATCAAGAGCGAAGCTGGGAAGCTCAACATCTCCACCCTTCTGACTTCCGCCCGCGAGGCGGCACGGGCGGCCGGCACCAAGAAAAGCCAAGCGGAAAAGGAGCCGCGACGCCGAGCCCCGGTGGCTCTTTCCGTATCGGGCCTGCGGGTAAGCCGGGGGAGAATCCACTACATCGACCGGGCCGCCAAGGAACCTTTCGAGATGGAGGTGCAGAACCTCGAGATGAGTCTCAAGGGCTCGGCTCCGACGGGGAAGGCGGCACTGAAGCTAGCGGCCAGCCTTTCCGAAGGCCGGGCACAAAACATCGGCGTGGAAGGACAAATCGGCCCCTACACCTCCGAGAAGGATTGGACGAAATACCCCCTTGATCTTCAAATCAATGTCGATTCGCTTTTGCTCCCGAACCTGATGCGCGCCATCCCTTTGCTGCGGGACACCGTCCCAGCCTATCTGGCCATTTCCGGCCCGCTTTCGATCAAGGCGAAGCTCACGGGCAGCTGGGAACGGCCCAAGATTAGCGACCTGAGCCTGTCCGGCCCCTTTTTCGGCGCCGCCGAAAACAATACGACGGTGAAGGGAGATCTGGACTTGTCAAGGAGCGGATCCTGGAGTGACGCCGTGGTCAAGGGCAAGATTGTCATCGCACCGGTCGGGTTCGATCGGCTCAAGATGATTCCCTTTCTCCGCCAGGCCCTGCCTGCCGCCCTCTCCTCCGAGGGACCCTTAGGCATCACCGGTGAGGTGGCAGGGAGTCTGGAGGACCTCAAGGCACATGCCGTCATCCAGGCGGGGGAGAGTGAAGTCCGGTACGGCGACTGGATAAAAAAGCCCAAAGGCCTTCCGGCCCAACTGGAAATGAACCTGAGGAATCAAAAAAACCGGCTGGTCTTGGAGGCGTCGAGCCTCACCCTTCAAAACACGAAGTTTACATTCTCCGGGCTGCTGGACGAATCGCCTGAGCGTCGCCTCACGCTGCACCTCCGCCTGGACCGAGGTAATCTCTCAGGCTGGGATGGACTGCTCACGCCGCTCTCTTCGTACCAGACGCGAGGGACCTTGAATGCCGATCTCTCCGTCACAAAGGCACTTGGCCCGCCGGAAGGCGAATTGGACCTGCGCGGAGTTCTTAGCTTGGTGGGCGTTCAAGCGAAAGAGAAAAATAGTGGTCGCGGCATCGACCAGCTGAACTCCAAAATATCTTTTCTGGGTAAACAAGCGCGCATCGAACGCTCTTCGCTCCGCCTCGGCTCGTCTACGCTGGCGTTTGAGGCGACCGTGCCTGAGCTGGCGCGCCCCGTGGTTCAGTATAGTTTGTGGTCGCCGAAGCTCAACCTGGCCGATGCGACCAGCCGGCCGGCCTACCGGACCGCGTGGATGAAAGAGCTGCGGAGCACGGGAGCATTGCAACATGGGCAAGGAGGGATGACGCTGCGGGGAAACTTCTCCTCCTCCGAAGGCAGCGCGCAGGAAATCCCTTACCGTAATTTGACGGGTGAAATCCTTTGGACACCGGGAAGCACCCACTTCAAGGGGCTGTCGTTCCGGGCCTTAGGAGGGACTTTTCGAGCGGATGGCGCGTGGGAAAGCCGCGCGCCAGACCACCAGCGACTTGCCGTCAACGCTCGAGTGGAAGGCATGGACGTCGCGGCCCTGTTGTCCCAGAAATTTCCCCGCTTCAAAGACCACTTGGCAGGAAAATTGGACCTGAGGGCGAGACTGCGCGCGGAGGGCAGAAACGGCTCCCCATTGCAGGAAAACCTGCGTGGGGAGGGCGAAACGGAAGTCCGGCAAGGAATGGTAAAAGACGTCAATCTGGTCGAGCGGGTCCTTTCCAAGGTCACCGGACTGCCGGGCATTTCGAACCTGGTCTCGGCTCCCCTGCCGCCTCGCTTTAAATCTACGCTCCAAAGCCGAGGTACCCCTTTTGACAAGCTGGTGGCGACTTTCACGATCGCAGAAGGGCGCATCCACAGCCGCGATCTTTTACTCGCCACATCCGACTACAGCCTCAAGGGTGAAGGCTGGACCGCCCTTGACAAGACGATGAAGTGGAACGCCGAGCTGGTCATGTCGCCCCAATTCACCGACGAGCTCATTCGCGAGCACCGCAATGTGCGCTATCTGGTCGACCACCAAGGAAGACTTGCCGTTCCCTTCCGCCTCGAAGGAATGCTCCCCCAAGTCCAGCCCAAGCTGGACCTTCAAGGGCTGGCTCAGGTGATCCAGAGAGGCATCCTCCAAAAGGGACGGGAACGCCCTTCGGGGGGAGACAAAGAGCAAAAGCGAAAGGAAAAACCGGACTGGATTCAAAAGGGGCTCGATAAGCTCTTTGGCAAATAGCCAATGGTAAATAGAGGGGGGTCTATTCACTATTCACTGTCGTAATGAAGCTGCACGAGATTTATTTGGAGATTCGCCCGGAGGATATCGCCTACGTCAATTTTATCTTCGAGTCCTATGAAGGCGTGGGAATCATCCGCACCGTGGACCGGAAAAAAGGCGTCATCGTCCTTCTGGCCGTGGATGATTTTTTGCCCATCGCCCGCGCGATCTTGGCCTCGCTGCAGAGCGAAATTCCCGTGGCTGAGATCGCGCGACCTGACAACCCCGGAGAGGACTGGCTCCTGAGAGAGATCGCCACCGAATCCTCCCCCAAGTCATGACTTCGCCTCCCCCGTCAATGAAACAAAAGGTCCTGGAATATTTTCTCGCGCGCCCACGACGCCGCTTTACGCCTCTGGAAATTCTAAAGGCCATCGCGGCTCCCCGCGTAGAGCTTCAGGCCACTGTGGACTGTCTGAGAGAACTTGCCAGGGAAGGAAAGATCGTGAGGCTCAAGAAAAACCGCTACGGACTTCCAGGAGCGCAGAACTATGTGACCGGAAGAGTGCAGGCCCATCCCGACGGTTTCGGCTTTCTCATTCCCCAAGAGAAAGGAAAGCAGGACATCTATTTAAACCGGCGCGAGATGCGCCGGGTCATGCACGGAGACCAGGTGATGGTCCGGGTCGAAAAAAAGCGCGGCGGGGATGAAGCCCATATCGTTCACATTCTCGAGCGCGGCCAAAAACGCCTCATCGGGACCTACGAGGAGTTCGAGGGCCGAGCTTTTCTCATTCCGATGGACTCAAGGATAGCGTCGGCCATTCCTCTGGCGCCCGGTGGCCCAGGCTCCAGGAAAGGCAAGGTCATCGCCGCGGAGATCTCCCGGTACGCGACGGGCTTCAGTCCCCCGCAAGCTCAGCTCTTTGAGACCCTCGGCGATCCCGACGATCCAGAGGTCCAGGCCCGGGCCATCGTTTTCCGCTACAGTCTGCCGGCCTCTTTCCCGCCGGAGACGCAGGCCGAGGCGCGCCGCTGCCCGCAGATGGTAAGCCCCGGAGAGATTGCGGGGCGAACCGATCTGCGCGCCTTACCCACGGTCACCATTGACGGCGAGCAGGCGCGCGATTTCGACGACGCGGTGAGCGTGGAGAAAAGGGACGGCCGGTACTATCTCTATGTCTCCATCGCCGATGTCGGCCACTATGTTCGCCCCGCCACCCCGCTCGACCAGGATGCATACCAGAGAGGCACCAGCGTGTATTTCCCAGACCGCGCCATCCCCATGCTCCCCGAAGAGCTCTCCAACGGGATCTGTAGCCTCAACCCCGCCGAAGAGCGCCTGGCCAAAACCGCCCTCTTGGAAATCAACACAAGAGGGGAAGTCGTCCGCAGTCAGTTTTTTAATTCGGTCATCCGCAGCCACGCGCGCATGACCTATACGGAAGTGCGACGCATTCTCGTGGACCGGGATCCCGAATGCCTGGAGCGCTACCGGGAGCTCGTGGACCATTTCAAATTAATGGAGGAGCTCGCCCTGCTCTTGTGGGGGAACCGTAAGACAAGAGGGAGCCTTGACTTCGATCTGCCCGAGGCGGAAATCATTCTCGACCTACAGGGCCTGCCGGAAAATATCGTGCGGGCGGAGCGCAACATCGCGCATCGAATCATCGAGGAGTTCATGATCGCGGCCAATCAAGCCGTAGCCCGCCAGCTCAAGGAAAAAGATTTTCCATTTCTCTATCGTGTGCATGAGGGGCCAGATCAGGATACCCTTCATGCCCTTTCGCCCTTCCTCCTGAGTCTGGGATATCGCCTGCCATTGAAGAGAGAGAAAATCACTCCTAAGGAATTCCAAAGGCTCCTGGAAGCGTGCAGGGGCAAACCGGAGGAGCGGGTCTTGAATCGGGTCCTCTTGCGCGCCATGAAGCAGGCTCACTATGCCCCGGAAAACATCGGCCACTTCGGCCTCGCCTCAACCTGCTACACCCATTTTACCTCCCCGATCCGGCGTTATCCCGATCTGATCGTGCACCGGATATTAGAAGATTCCCTCAAGGGGAAAAAACTGAAGCCAAAGGAAAAAGAGGAGCTGAACTCTTACCTAGAAGAGGCCGGAAAGCACACTTCCGAGCGCGAACGAACCGCCATGGATGCGGAACGCGAAATGGTAGACCTCAAAAAAGCCCAATTCATGATGGATAAGATCGAGCAGGAATTTCCTGGATTTATCGTGAGCTTTGCAAGCTTCGGTTTTTTTGTTGAACTGGAAAGTTATTTTGTCGAAGGCCTGGTGCGTCTCTCCTCGCTCCAGGACGACGCCTATCACTATTACGAAAAGGAACAAATCATCAAAGGCCGCCGGACCGGACGGACCTTTCACCTCGGCGATCCCGTGCGAATCAAGGTCATCCGCATCAACGCCTTCCGCAGCGAAATCGACTTTGAGTTGGTTCAACAATAAGGCCAGGATGGGTATTGACAATATGACTATTTTAGGACTAGATTAAGACCATGACTACCGTAAATGTGGCTACGTTGAAAGAAAAACTGAGCCACTACCTCAATCTGGTAAAAGGGGGGCAAGAAGTGGTGGTAACATCCCACCGGCATAGGGTTGCCCGCATCCTGCCTGTGTCCGCACCTAACGCCCAGCCCAGGGAACCTTCCCGGTCAGTGAAGGATCTGCGTAAGCTGAAGGGGATAAAACCCCGGCGGTCTATTTCTGCCGTGAAAACACTGTTAGAAGACCGTCAGCGTAGATGACCGTTTACCTCGACACCTCCGTGGTCTTGCGGGTGCTTTTCCACGAACCGAATCCTATGAAAGTATGGGGTAAATGGGACAAAGCCTACAGCAGCAGCTTGTGGTGTGTCGAAGCTTTGAGGACTGTGGACCGTCTTCGTCTCTCAGGTGACCTTTCCGACAGAGAGGTGGCCGATCTAGCGAGAGATATCCGGATTGTTCACGAAACTTTATTGATCCAGCCACTTAATGATTCAATCCTGCAGCGAGCAAGCGAATCATTCCCGACGGTGGTAGGGACCCTGGACGCGCTTCATTTAGCCACGGCCTTGGCCATACGCGAATTTGATAAGCCAGACCTTTTCTTAACTCACGACCTCCGGCTCGGGACTGCTGCGCAAAGCCTAGGATTTGAGGTGGTCGGGATCGATTGAAAGCGGCCGCACGCTGAACAGTTCACAGGTCTCATCAAATCCACTTTTTATGCTTGGTTGGGCCCACCAGAGAGGCATTCCTCCACAAAATCCAAAACAAGCAGAAGTTTCTGGCGCAGGTCGCTTAGATAGGGATCCGGAAGGGCTCCGAGGCTGCGGCGCAGCCGGCGATTGTCGATCGCCTTAATTTGATCGACCAATATATCGGACGGACGACCCAGTCCTGAAACCCCTTTTGGAAGAGCCACACGCAGTGGATTTTCAAAACCAGCTACCTTCGTCGTCAAAGGGCAGATAATCGTCGACGGATGGACGCGGTTTAGGGCGTCCGTCTGAACTACGACCACCGGTCGAACTTTTCCCGGTTCTGTGCCAAAGCGGGGGTTCAGGTCAGCCACATAGAGGTGACCGTATTGCGGCCTCATAGATTCGAAGGGAGGTCTTCGAGAAGCTCTGTCTCTTGAAGATATTCCAGGTGCGCTGCCCCTAGACGGCGCGAGGCCTTGCGATATTCCTGCTCTAAGAGCTTCCGGGCGTAGAGGGAGTTATAGTGGCTGACGGCCTTACGGATGTAAGTATTTCGCGGCAACTTTAGTCGCTTGCGGATCTTCTCTGCTTCCCGGTAAGTCGGCTCATCTAGCTTAAGAGAAAGCGCTTTAGCCATAGGATACCTCCCGAACTAAGGTATCACCAAAAGTATATCCTCATAACGGAGAAGTCAAGACTTCGGAGAGTGCTATTTGCAGAGCCTCGGGGCTGGTGAAAAAGAGGCGATGACCTTGTCGTAAATATGGTCATGTTCGATCAAGATCGCGTGCGCTTTCTCTGCCATTCCTCTCTCTAACCGGAGACTCTCGCCCCGAAGAGCCGGGAAAAAGCCTCCATGATTGGCGGGGTGGCGAGGCCGATCAACACCGGGGCCAGCAGGCCGGCCAACAGCCGGGCAAAAACGAATTTGGGCCCCAGGAACGGGAGCTCCCAGATCAGTGTCCGGTGGACGGGAATGACTCCCCAGGCAGTCAGGTAGGCAGCCAGAGGACCGAAGCCAGCCCCGCTGTGTTGAAGGGCTGCGATGATCGGAAAATTCACGAAGGGTCCGCCGGGGGTAATCGAGCCGGCAACGGTGCCCACCAGAATCCCGCGCAGCCCCGCGCCTGTTCCCATCCAGCGCCCGATGACTTCTGCCGGGATGACCACCTGGACCATGCCAGCCATAAGCAATCCCAAAATCAGACGGAGCCAGACGGTTTCCAGCATGTGTCCCGACAAGCGCAGGCCGGACAGGACCATGGGCCACCCCTCGATGAGGTAAGCCAGCACAACCAGCACACCCACAATGACGCACATCACGAGGAGAGAGAGGTCCATCTTTTTCTTCCCTTTTCTCGGCGATCGTTCAGTCATCGATAGAGCCCGTATTTCTCCCGCGAAATCGACTTTGAATTACGCTCCCACGAACTTTATTCGTAGCGTAGCGCATCGATCGGGTCGAGGTGGGCTGCCTTCTGGGCGGGATAGAAACCGAAGAAGACTCCCACGGCGCCGGAGAAGAAGAAGGCGACGGCAACGATTTCCGGGCTGATCAACGTCGGCCACTGGGCGACGCGGTTGAGCAGCACCGAGCTCCCGATGCCGAGAAGGATGCCGATAAGCCCGCCGCTCGCCGCCATCACCACCGCCTCAACGAGAAACTGAAACATGATATCGCGGCTGCGTGCTCCGACGGCCATGCGGATCCCGATCTCGCGCGTTCGCTCTGTCACGGAAACGAGCATGATGTTCATGATGCCGATGCCGCCCACTAGAAGCGAGATGGAAGCGACGCTGCCGAGAAGCACCGCCATGACGCGTGCGCTGGCAGAGGCCGCTTCGGCGATGTCGGAGAGATTGCGAATCGTAAAATCATCCTCGCGGTCCGGCCCGATCCGGTGGCGCTGGCGCAGCAGCAGACTGATCTGCTCCTGGGCCTCCTGCACCCGCTCAGCGCTCACCGCCGAAACGACGATGCTTTGCACCCAAGTGATACGCATCAGCCGCTTTTGCATCGTAGTGTAGGGGATCATTACGGTGTCGTCTTGATCCGTCCCTTGGCTGCTCTGTCCCTTGGGCGCCAATACGCCGACGACACGAAACGGAATGTTTCTAATGCGGAGCACGCTATCGATCGGATCATCGTTACCAAAGAGTTGATCCACCACAGTTTGCCCAACGACGGCGACTTTGGCGGCGCTCTCCATGTCTCCCTCGTGGAGAAAGCGCCCCTCCGCCACCTGCCAGTCACGAATGTGCTCGAATTCCGGCGCAACGCCCTGGGCTAGCGTCGACCAGTTGAGATTGCCCGCCACCACCTGTTCCGGACGACGCAGCGCCGGGGACGCGAAGGCCACGGACGGAAGCTCCTGCATCATCGCTTTGGCATCGCTGTCCACCAGCGTATTCACGCCACCCGAGCCGGTCCTGACACCTCCCTGAACAGAAGTGCCGGGCAGCACGATGAGTACGTTCGTTCCGAGGCTGGCGATCTGCGAACGGATCGTCGCTTTCGCACCTTCTCCTATGGCCACCATAGCGATGACCGCACCAACCCCGATGATAATGCCGAGCATCGTAAGGAAGGAACGCAGCTTGTTCCTCCCCAGAGCGCGAAGGGCGATCCTCAAGGTCATGAACCACATAGCGCCTCCGGCGCATTGCAGATTCCAAATCTCAAATGTTGAATTTTGCAATTTGCACTTTGCATTTTGACTTATCCGTTAAGCCCTTGAACCCTTACAACCCTTCTGGCTCTTGAACCTTTTTATCATCAGAGACAATCACTCCATCACGAAACACCACCCGCCGCCGAGCATACTCCGCAATATCTCGCTCGTGGGTTACAAGAACAACGGTAATACTCTGTCCCGCGTTGAGTCGCTGGAAAAGCGACATGATTTCGGCGCCGGTGGCTGAATCAAGATTCCCCGTTGGCTCGTCGGCCAGAATCAAGGACGGGCGGTTCACCAGGGCCCTGGCGATGGCCACCCTTTGCTGTTGTCCGCCGGATAGCTGGTTCGGGGTGTGATCGAGCCGCTCCTCGAGTCCGACCAGCGAAAGGACTTCCACCGCCCGTTCATGCCGCTGTTTGCCCGCAAAGCCGTTGTACATCATCGGCAGCTCGACGTTCTCCAGAGCCGTCGTCCGCGCGAGCAGGTTGAACCCTTGGAAGACGAAACCGACGCGTTTGTTGCGGATGTGCGCCCACTCGTCCGGCGTCAGCGATCCGACTTCCTCGCCCTCCAGAAAATACTTGCCACTCGTGGGGCGGTCGAGACAACCCAAGATATTCATAAGGGTAGACTTGCCGGAACCCGAGGAACCCATGACGGCGACAAACTCTCCTCGGTCAATGGTCAGATTAACGCCGCGCAGCGCCGGCACCTCCACGTCTCCCATGCGATAGGTCTTGTGGAGGGCCTCAACACGGATCACTTCGCTCATCGGAAGCCAAATCCCCGCGGCTGCTGTGGTTGGAACGGGTTTGCGACTCCTGCTTTGCTCTGCGCGCTCGCGCCGCTTGCCATACCAATGATGACGGCATCGTTCTCGTTGAGTTCACCATCCCTAACCTCGGTCTTCGATCCGTCAGTGATGCCGAGTTGGACCTCGACAGGCTGCGCTTTCAAATTTTTTAGAACGTAGATTCGCACGCGGCGTCCGCCCCCTCCTCCGCCGCCACCACCTGAGCGGCTGGTCCGTCTAGCACCTACTCTAGGCGCCGCCCTGCTTTGCTCCTGACGCAACAATTCCTGGGCTTCGTCTTTCTGCTCGGGTGGCTTAAAGCGGACCGCCATATTCGGAATAGTCAGAACACCTTCTTTCTGGCTTACCAAAAATTGCACGTTGGCTGTCATACCGGGCTTGAGCAGCAACTCTTTGTTGTCGATTCGCACAACAGCATTATAGGTCACTACATTTTGCACGACCGTTGCGGCGTTGCGCACCTGGTGAACCTTACCCGTAAAACGGCGCGCCGGATAGGCGTCCACCGTAAACGTAACCTCTTGCCCCTCCCAGATATTGCCGACGTCCGCCTCGTCAACGCTGGTATGCACTTCCATCTTTGACAGGTCGTTTGCAATGGTAAACAAAGTCGGCGCCTGTAGTGAGGCGGCCACTGTCTGGCCGACGTCCACATTGCGCGAGATGACAATGCCCTCCACGGGGGATCGAATAGTGGTATTGTCGAGATCCACCTCGGTTTGATTCAAAGCAGCTTGCGCCTGGGCGACTTGGGCCTTGTTGACTTCGACTTGCGCCAGCGCTGCATCGTAGGCGGTCTGAGCCGCATCGAGTTCGCTCTGAGCCGTTAAGTCCCGTTTTCTCAGCTCTCGATTCCGCTCTAACGTCCGCAGCGCGTCGGCGACGCTGACTTTAGCTTTGGCTAAGTTGGATTGAGCGGCGAGGACATTGGCCCGCCCCTGATCCACGGACGCTTTGAACTTGTCTTGATTGAGTTGGACGACAACCTGCCCCGCCTTAACCTTTGTGTTGAAATCGGCAAAGAGCTTATCGATGGTCCCAGAAACTTGGCTCCCGACTTGAACCGTGACGACGGCCTGCAGGGTCCCGGTAGACGATACCACCTGAGTGATATTGTTCCGTTGTACCGGCATTGTGACGTAGGACGACTCCTTGGCGCTGTTGCCGAAGCGCCAGAATTCAAATGCCGCTACCGCGACCAGAAGTAGAGCGGCTGTAAGTGCGATGACTCGTTTGCGCGTCACGGCTCCCCCCGGACACCCTGAAAAACTTTTTCCACTAGCTCGAGAATCTGCTTCTTCTGCGGGCGATTGAAAGTAACGCCGCTCGTAATAGGTGCATCCGACTCTTGATCCTCCAGAAGCTGCTCAATCTCTACTCCGAAAAGAGACATAAAAGGCACCTCGGACATAGACTCCTGGATCTCTCTCGCAGTCCCCTTGAGATAATAGTTGAGGCCCCTGTCAGTGATCAAAAGGGTGATCTTACCTGTCCGCCTCAGGTTCTTGGCCGTAGTACTCGTCCTGGCAATCGCAAGGTCGATCCTGGACCGACTCTTGGCCACAACCTCATAATAGGAGAGCATGGCCGGATGGGCCCATCCCTTGTCATCCACCGTGACCAAGACAATGGCCTTACCCGTCTTGGATGTTACATCTTCTCCGTTGAGCCGGTTAAAAAGCTCTTCAGTCAACTCTTTGCCCAGGAGCTGGGACATCTTCTTAATCCCTTAATCGCCTTTGGCACATTGCAAAATGCAGAATGCAAAATGAAAATTTGATATTTCTTTTAAGTACGGGCAGGTTTCAAACCTGCCCCTACGAGTTCCTGCCTTTTACCGAAACCCTGCTCATTGTCGATATAAAAAATCCGCTCCGGGACCACACAGTAGAACTTTACTTTTAGAAAGGCCTGGTATAGGAGACCGCTTGCCGGGTTGGTAAAGATCTTCATGACTTCGGGATACTTGCGCGCATAAACGATCATCGCTTTCCCCTTTTCAACAAGAGAATCCACGGCTACGACCTTCCCTTCGAGCTGGATGCCCTTGATTCTACGCCAATCCCGATAGTCCTCCTGGACTGTCACTGCGACTCGAGGATTCGCTGCTAAGTTTTGGCAATGGCGAGAATCCGGGGCGGAGAAAAAATAGAGTCGCAGCCCGTCGCTGGCGTAAAAAACCGTCGCGGCCCAAGGAACATCGCCGTGGCTGGTCCCGAGCGTCATCGTGTTGTGACCTTCGATGTAGCTCAGAATTTGCCGCTTCAGCTCTTCCGACATACAAATAAAGCCGTCAGCGATCAGCTTTCAGCTTTCAGCTTTCTCTTAAGGCTGACAGCTGATGGCCGACCGCCGATAGCCTCAGGGAGTCCGCCGTATGAGAGGCGTCTTGGTGAGCGCCTTGAGGTTCGCAACTCCCACGCAAAGCATCGCCACTTTGATTTCGGCAATGATCCCACTCAAGTATTCTATCACGGCCTGGGCCGACTCCAAAGCCGGCGCCAGCAAGGGCTGTCCAATGGCGGCGATGTTCGCCCCCAATGCGATGGCCTTGGCAATGTCCAGACCGTTGCGGATCCCCCCCGAGGCAACTACTTCCAAATTCGGCACAGCCGCTCGTACCTCCACCAGGGCCTCCTCGGTAGGAATTCCCCAGTCAGCAAAGGTGAGATCCACAGCCTTCCCCTTTTGGGCCGCCCTCTTGGCCTCCACCGAATACCATGAGGTTCCGCCTCGTCCGGCCACGTCAATCGCCCTGACCCCAGCCCGCTCAAGGCGCGAAGCGACTTCGCCCGAAATTCCGCTGCCCACCTCCTTGGCCACCACCGGGACCTCAAGCCGGCGGCACACCTCAGCGATCTTTTCGGTCAACCCCTTAAAGTTCCGATTGCCTTCGGGCTGGATAGCCTCCTGCAAAACGTTTAGATGGAGGATCAGCCCATCGGCTTGAATCATCTCCACCGCCCGGCGGCAGTGCTCCACGCCGTAGCCATAGTTCAGCTGGACCGCTCCGAGATTGCCGAGCAGAAGGATGTCCGGCGCCAGATCTCTAACTTTAAAGGAATCGGCCACGCTTTGCTCCTCCAAGGCCACCCTCTGAGAGCCGACCCCCATTGCCAGGCGCAATCGCTGAGCGGCATCAGCCAAATTCCGGTTGACCTTGCGGGCCAGATCAAACCCACCGGTCATGGAGGAGATCAAAAGGGGCGCTTGAAGCGGTTTGCCGAGAAAAGTGGTGCTTAAGTCGATCTCATCAATATCGACTTCAGGAAGCGCGTTGTGTCGAAAAGCGTAGCGATCAAAGCCGGTCCCGTCGGGCCCTCTCACGGCCTCGCCGTCGAGACAAAGCTCCAGGTGTTCCTTTTTCCTTTGTTGGGTCGCCGAGAGGGTTTTCTTGGCCCTACTGCGTGCCATAAATTGGCCGGTGGAGTCTCATCGCTGCTTTTTCGCCGCTTGCCCGCCTTTTTTCCCGGCAGGCGAGGAGGATGGATTGACCGCTTCGGGATGGCGGCTCATGCCCTCCTCGGTCCATCGCTCGAAGAGGGTCACCTCGATCCCGAACTGGTCGAGGATGCGGGTAACGGTTTGGTTGATCACGTCATCGAGCGTCTTGGGCCGATGGTAAAAGGCCGGTACCGGTGGGAAGATCATCGCCCCTATGCGCGTCAGGGCAACCATATTCTCCAGATGCCCCAAGTGCAGCGGAGTCTCGCGGGCCACCAAGACCAGCCTTTTTCTCTCTTTCAGGACGACGTCGGCGGCCCGAACCAAAAGGTCGCCACCGATCGAATGGGCGATCCCGCCCATCGATTTCATGGAGCAAGGGGCGATGACCATGCCCTCGGTACGAAACGAGCCGCTGGATATGCTGGCCCCGACGTTATTGATGTCATGGACGACGCTCGCCATCTCCTCCACGTCTCTGACCGAATAGGGTGTCTCCACCTGGATGGTCATCTTCGCCGCACGGGTGAGTACGAGGTGGGTCTCGACGTCCTTGAGGCGAGAAAGGACCTCCAGAATCCGGATCCCATAGATCGCCCCGGTGGCTCCCGACATGCCCACAATCAATCGTCGCATATCTTGCCTTCGAAGCAGCCCTTCGAACGTTCAAGGGTTCAATAGTTCAAGGCTGGCATCCGTTGAACGTTGAACTTTAAACCTTGAACTCCAGCGTGAGCCGGTCTCCGTCCCGCACCCCAAGCTCGTCTTTAATCCGGACCGGCGCGACGACCTCAAGTTTGTCCGGTGGATAGCCTTCAACTTCCGGCAGGACGACTGCCCCGTTTTGCTTCCCCTCGATCTCGACCGGAAAGCAGCGCGCCCGGCAGAAGGAAGCATCCGGCGGCGGGATGTCGATGGCTTCCACCTGCCGTTTGACTTCGCGCCACGCCCCCATCTCCTTTTCCGAGTCCAGCCGCACATTCAGAGTGGCCGGATAAGGCGAAAATCCAAGCCGCTCGCGCAGCGTCTGTTGCACCCACGGGAGACTCATAAACATGGCTCCCTGACCCAGATCCGAGAAGACCACTCCCGTCAATTTTCTTCGCTCCATCCCCGCTCGCTTCCGTTTTCCCGTCGAGCGTTTAGCAGCCATGCCTCTCCGTCTGTTCTCCATTTGCCACTCGCGACTCACTTTTCACTACT
>Ga0209640_10003133_pt1 | contig 14489 bp, 14 predicted proteins | sample RifCSP10_1_FD_184018 | JGI IMG/M metagenome (GOLD analysis project Ga0209640, IMG submission 184018) | Soil microbial communities from Rifle, Colorado - Rifle CSP2_sed 10_1 (SPAdes) (version 2) | ecosystem: Environmental > Terrestrial > Deep subsurface > Rock core/Sediment | place: Rifle...
GCGGTCCTCGGTAGCGACCGCCGCCGGCTCGGGTTCGGGTTCGGGTGCAACCTCGGAAACCGGCGGCTCGGAGGGCGGACTGGTCACACCGGGAGGCGCCGGTGGATCCTGCACGGCGGTGGCGGTGGAGGCATCGTCGGTGCGGCCTCGCCGTAATGCCTCGAAGATCCGGAGCCCTCGAGCCGCTCGATCGTCGTGCTCGGATTCGCGGTCACTCATACGCGTTCTCCTGATCCCATGCCAAAACGGGCCCGTGTGAGCGGCCGCCGCACCATCCTCGCCGCTCCCGGTCCAACAATCAAGTACTGGTTGAGCCATCCACAAGGTTTCTGTCACACCCGGACCGTACGATCGAAGCTCCTTCCCCCAGGATCTACCTCAGGAGAGAAGGAGCGTCTGCATGACGCTGCACCGAGTTCCAGACCTATCCGACTTCGACGCCGGCTTCTTCGTCGGCGTCCTGGTCGGCGACGGCTGCTTTGGCGGAGACAAGCGCCGAGCGTCGGTCACCATCCGAATGCACATCAACCACCGCAACGTCTTTGACTGGCTGATGGATCGGCTCCCCGGCGGCGAGTTTTACGGGCCGTATGGTCCGTATCGCGGGGACGGCGTCCATCGAGGGGCGCAATACGTCTGGCTCGCTCGCGGCCACTTCCTTCGAGAGACCGTTGTCCCGATCCTTGACCGCCATCTCAAGGAGGAACACAGCGAGAGGGCGTACTTCCGCTACCTGGGAATGAAGCGGCGGTACGGCCTTTAGCGGGTTCGGCCAAGAGTGCCCCGTGGAACGATCACGTTAAGTGGTGGAATCCGCACGCTCTGTGAGGTGCCCCGTGGAACGTTCCTCCGGGTGGTCACCACAAGGGGCGTTTGGAGGGGATCCCCGTTCGGCGGGGCCAACGGTCCGCCGTCGGCGCGACCTTGGTGATGAGGACGGCGGCGACGTCGCCCCGGCGGTCGGCCACGGCGGGCCCGAGGCCGAGTTGCGCCAGACCCGCGTCGGGCCACCGCGCCGGATCGGGCTCGGGGGGTTCGGCGACCAGCAAGCGCCCACCCATGGTCAGGAACGGAGCGGCGCACTCGGCGGTCACCGCAGGAGGGCCGAACGAGCGAGCGGCGACGAGGTCGTAAGCCCCCCGGTGCGAGGGATCTCGGCCGACCTCCTCGGCCCGAGCCTCGACGACCCGGCAGTTCACCAGGCCCAGCACACCGACGGCGGATTCGAGCAGCCGGCAGCGCCTGGCCATCACCTCGACGAGCACCGCCTCGGCTGCCGGCCACCGGCAGGCGAGCACGAGGCCAGGCACGCCACCCCCGCTGCCCAGATCGACAAATCGCGCCGGGGGAGCGCCGATCATGGCCGCGAGCCCCTCGGCGTGGTCGAGATGGGCGCCCACCGGGCCGGGGCCGAGGGCGCCGGCCGCTCGTGCCGACTGGAGCACCGCCTCGAGCAGGCGGCGAGGGAGGGGCGCTGATCCGGGGCCGGACGGGCTCAGGTGGGCTCGATCACCACGCGGCGGCGGGGCTCCTCGCCCTCCGACAGGGTCGAGACGCCGTCGATGTCGCCAACGGCGTCGTGCACGATCTTGCGGTCCGGCGGCGACATCGGTTCGAGCACCTGGGCTCGGCCCGTCTCGATCGCCTTCTCAGCGAGCCCGCGGGCGAACTCCTCGAGGGCGGCACGACGGCGAGCGCCGTACCCGCCGATGTCGATGCTGACCCGAGCGGGATGACCCTCGGTCTGGCGTTGAAGGTTGGTCTTCACGACCTCGCGAACGGCCTCCATGGTGACGCCGTCGCGTCCGATGAGCGGACCCACGCTGTCGCCATCGACGAAGATGCGAAGGAATTCGTCGTCGATCTCAACCCGTACGTCGGCCTCGAGATCGAAGGCGTCCACGAGCCCCCGTGTGAACTCTTCGGCCGCCTTGGCCTGCTCCTCCATCGGCACATCGCTCATGACTCGCTCCTCACGCACTCTCGGCTCCCGCGGCGGCCGTGGCTCCCGCTGACGTCCTGGTTGGTCCTCACCCTGATTCCGTGGCCCGCGCTCTCGGCGCTGGCCGCCGCCTTCGCGGCGCCCCTCACTCTGGCTGCCTTGGTTACCGCGGTCTCCGCCACGTCCTCCCCCGCCTCCCTGGCCGCCGCGTCCCTGGCCGCCGCGCCCGTTGCCGCCTTGCTGGCGGCCTCGACGCCGGCGCTCGGGCTTCTCGCGCGAAACCGGTCGGACCCGTGCCCGCACGTGGGCAGCCCGCCGCAGCAACCCGCCACGCGCCTCCTGCACGACCTCGAACTCAAGCTCGGACTCTTCGATGCCCAGCTCCGCGAGCGCTCGCGCCTTGGCCTCTTCGACGGTCTTGCCCGTCGTTTCGATCCACTCCATCGCGATCCCTTAGACCCTTCGTAAACTCGGTCCCTCAACACAACGTCGAGGGTCTGGCCATCTAGCGACGCTTTTTCCGCTTTTTCTTCTTACTGGCATTTGTGCGGTTCGGGCGATTCTTCGGGGGACCGGGGGGCGCGGGCTTGGCTTGGTGCTCAGCCTTCGCCGGCTTCTCGGGTCGCTCCCCATCCTCCTCGTCCTTGTCCGGGGCGGGCTCTCGCGAGCTCGTGTCGACCGCGGAACCCGTTGGCTCCTTCGCCGCGAGCCCACGCGTCGCCCCGCCGAACAGCTGCTCTCGCAGCGCGGAGGGCTTCTTCGGCGTGGACTTGGCGTCAATCTCCTTGCCGAACACCACGGCCTGCTGGCCGATCTGCCAGAGGTTGCTCACGAAGAAGTAGAGGACCACGCCGGCCGGGAGCGTGTACGAGATCACCCCGAAGAACACCGGGAAGATCTTGGTCATCATCTGGGCCTGCGGCGTCGTCCGGCCCTTTTGGAGTTTGGTCATCTGCCGGCTCTGGTAGTAGCCGCTGGCGATCACGAGCCCGAGAAGCACGATGTAGGGGATCGCGTCCAGCAGCGACTTGGAGAGCATCTGGCTGGCGGCCTGAGACATGTCCATACCGAGGAACGTGAGGCCCTTCGCGCCCGCCTCCCGACACGCCTTGACGGTCTCGGCATTGTCACAAAACGCCCGAAACAGCTCGCTGTCCACCGGGATGTGCTTGAGGCCACCGGGGAGCCGCAGGACCTGGAACAGGGCGATGAAGATGGGGAACTGCAGGAGCAGCGGCAGGCACCCGGCGAGCGGGTTGATCTGGTGCTCCTTGTAGAACGCCATCATCTCTTCGTTGAGCTTCTGGCGGTCGTTCTTGTACTTGTCCTGGAGCTTTTTGATCTCCGGTTGGACCTTTTGCATCTTGGCCATCGACCGGGCCTGCCGGGAGGTCATCGGATACAGCAGGAGGCGGATCGCCACCGTGATCAGGACGATCGAGATGCCGTAGTTGGGGATCAGCCCGTAGAAGAACGCCTGCAGGGTCCCGAAGGCGTCGATGAGGCTATTGAACACCGGAAACCTCCGTCGGCGTCACGGGCTCACGCCGCGGCACCGGGTCGTAGCCGGACCCACCGCCGGGCCGGCAGCGGGCGATGCGGCGGGCGCCCAGCCAGGCACCGCGAACCGCACCATAGGTACTGATTGCTTCGTACGTGTAGTGCGAGCACGACGGGTCGTAGCGGCACTGGCGGGGCCGCGTGGCGCTCCATCCCTGGTACACCCGAAGCACCCCCCGCATCAGTCGCGCCGCCGGCGTCATGCCGTCACGGCCTTGTCGTTCCCGTCCACCCGTTCACCCGTCCTCACGTCTGTTCCGCTCGGTCCGGCCACGAGCGCTTCGAGCGCCCGGCTGAGGACCTCGGTGTCCGCCCTCGCCGCCTCGGGGCTCGCCCCGATCAGGTAGGCCAAGCCTGGGCGCAGGAGTTCGCGGTGGGCTCGAACGGCTTCCCGGAGCCGCCGGCGCACGCGATTGCGCACCACCGCACCCCCAACCCGGCGACCGATTTGGTAGGCCACCCGAGGCGGATCGCCAGGGTCACCCGCCTCGACCACGGTCAACGTGAGGGGACCGTGGCGGTGCCGGCGGGTTCCGGCAAATGCCGCAAACGTGGCGCGATCGCGCACCCGCCAGATCAGGCGCTGAGTCGCGCCCGTCCCTTCCGCCGCCGGGCCTTCAGGACGGATCGGCCGCCCTGGGTTCGCATCCGGGTCCGGAAGCCGTGCGTCTTCTTGCGCTTCCGGTTGTTGGGCTGGAACGGGCGCTTCACCTTCGGTTCTCCTGGTCATCAATGCGCCCTGTGGCCTAGGGCCGGGCGCCGCGGCGGAGCCTCCACCTGGAGGGCCTCCTACAAGACGGTGCAGAGGGGCGGTGGCGTCGAAGTGGGGACGCCGTGCCTCGCCCGAGCATTGGGCGATGGGGGGAGTGTACGGGCGCATCCGCTCCGGCCGCAACGCGCCGGAACGCGGGGCGGAGCCGCGGAGCCCGACGCGCGATTTTTCGGGGGCTTTTCCTTGTCGCCCCCGAGGGCCACTGCTATGTTGCGAACCCACGTCGCTTCGGTGTTTGCACCGGTACGCCGCGGGGCCCCTGTTCCGGGGTGCTCCACTTCCCCAGCAATGTGCGTGGACGACGCGCGCGCTCATAGACCGTCCGCCATCCGTGCCGGGGTTCCCCCGTCACGCCAGCTCGGGGGCAGTATCCACACCTGTGGACGATCCTGTGGGAAACACCAGCGAGCAGGAAGCCCGGGACTTGTGGACAGCCGCGGCAGCCCTGCTTCGTACCCGCCTCAACGAGGCCACCTGGGAGACCTGGTTCGAGGGCGTTCGGCCCTTTGAACTGCACAACGACCAGCTCGTATTGGCCGTCCCGAGCCGCCTCGCCCGGGACAAGATCCTCAACGATCACGTCGGCCTGATCCACGATCTGCTGCACGAACACACCGGCCGCGACATCCGGGTCGAACTCGTGATCCAGACCGACCCCGCACCCTTCGATCCCGTCGTGCCGGCCGCGGCGACCCTGAGTGAACCGGTGCCGGAGCCCTCGCCGGAGTCGTCTCCGGCCACCCGGCCCATCCTCGAACTGGCCATGGCGCCGCGGCCCCTGCACGGACCCGAGATCCAAGGCGACGCCCTCAACGAGCGCTACATGTTCGAGCACTTCGTCATCGGCGCGTCCAACCGGTTCGCCCATGCCGCCGGGCTCGCGGTCGCGGAGGCGCCGGCGCGCTCCTACAACCCGCTGTTCATCTACGGATCGGCCGGCCTCGGCAAGACCCACCTCCTCCACGCCATCGGGCACTACGTCCTCGAGGTGTTCCCCGGTCTTCGAGTCCGCTACGTCTCCACCGAGACCTTCATGAACGAGTTCGTCGAGGCCATCCGCAACAACACCAACGCCGACTTCAAACGCCGCTACCGCGAGGTCGACGTCCTCTTGATCGACGACATCCAGTTCCTCGAGTCCAAAGAGGGGCTGCAGGAGGAGTTCTTCCACACGTTCAACTCCCTCCACAACGCCCATCGCCAGATCGTGATCAGCTCCGACCGGCCACCCAAGGCGATCGCCACCCTCGAAGACCGGCTTCGCAGCCGGTTCGAGTGGGGTCTCATCACCGACATCCAGCCGCCGGAGTTCGAAACGCGGCTCGCCATTCTCCAAAAGAAGGTCGAGTCCGAGCGGTTCGACCATGTTCCCCGCGAAGTGCTGGCGTTCATCGCCACCCACATCAAGGACAACGTGCGCGAGCTCGAGGGCGCGCTCATCCGCGTGGCCGCCTACGCCAGCCTCAACAACACCCACTTGTCAGAAGAGGTCGCCCGCGAGGTGTTGTCCGACCTTCTGCCCGCGTCCGAGCCGCGGGTCATCACGCCCGTCCTCATCATCGAGGAGACGGCCAAGATGTTCGGTTGGACGGTCGACGAGCTCATCGGCAAGAGCCGGCGGCGGCCTCTCGTCCGGGCCCGCCAGATCGGCATGTACGTGTTCCGTGAGCTGACCGACTACAGCTACCCCCAGATCGCCAAGGAGTTCGGCGGCCGCGACCACACCACGGTGATGCACGCCGTCGAGAAGATCTCGTCCCTCATGCCGGAGCAACGCCAGATTTTCGAGCAGGTGAATGAGCTCATCAACCGCATCCGCCACGGTGATCCTCACCACTGACATGCTGCCTCCGGTCTCTATCGCCCGGTTTGAGTCCGTGGATAACCTGTGGACAGCCCTTCAGCGCGCGGTACCACCTGTGGAGAACATCGGATGGCCGTCCCCCAACCCAAGCATCGCGTGTTGGCTTGTGGACGGCGGCGGGACAACCGTTATGGGTCTGACCAGCACCAACGCCGGTTCATCCACAATCCACAGCCCTTATTACTCATATGAAGATGCACAGCACATGATTGACAACAGCGTGCTGTTGACAGTGCCGAACAGGAGGCTCCCGTGAAGTTTCGTTGCGAGCGCGACACGCTCGTGGACGCCATCAGCGTCGCCCAGCGAGCGGTGACTGCTCGCGCCGGCGCGCTCCCCGTCCTCTCTGGTCTCTTGGTTCGCGCCGAAGGCGGCGCCATCCACCTCGTCGGATCCGATCTTGAGATCACGATCTCGGTGAACGGTCCGGCCGACACCCTCGAAGACGGCACGACCGTGCTCCAGGCCCGCTTGTTCGGCGATATCGTGCGCGCCCTCGAGCCGGGCGTGGTGACCGTCGAGGCCGACGCCAACGAAGCACGGATTTCCAGCGGCCGCTCCGACTTCGCCCTGCGCGTGTTGCCGGCCGACGAGTTTCCGCAGGTTCCCGAGCCCCAGGCGGAAGCCGTCGTCGTCGACGGCGCCGTGTTTTCGGACGCCCTGCGCCAGGTGGTCCCCGCCGCGTCGCGCGACGACGCGCGTCCGATCCTCACCGGCGTCCAACTCGAGCCCACCAACGAGGGTCTCCGCCTCGTGGCGACCGACTCATACCGGCTCTCGATGCGAGACCTGCCCGGCGAGAAGATGCTCGCCGGCGACCGTTCTGTGCTGGTGCCGGCCAAAGCCCTGTCCGAGGTGCAGCGGCTGCTCGAGTCGGGTGAGGTCAGCGTGGTCATCGGGGAGCGCGAAGCCACCTTCGACCTCGAGGCCGCCCGCATCACCACACGCCTGATCGAGGGCGAGTTCCCCAACTACCGCCAACTGCTGCCCAACGACTACCCGAACAAGCTCACCGTCGAGCGGGAGCCCTTCATCGAGGCGGTGCGTCGGGTGCGGCTCGTGGCCCAGGGCCGGGAGGGTGCGCCGGTCCGCTTGTCGCTCTCGTCGTCGAAGGTCGAACTCACCGCCCAGGCCCAAGACGTCGGCGAGGCCCACGAGTTGATCGAGGCGAAGTACGAGGGCGAGGAGATGACCGTCGCCTTCAACCCGGAGTTCCTCCTCGACGGGGCGGGCGTCGTGACCGGCGACGAAATGGTGCTCGAGACCCTCGACCCACTGAAGCCCGCCACGCTGCGCGGCATCGAGGGGGGAGATTTCCTCTACCTCCTGATGCCCGTCCGCGTTTCCTGAGCGCGAGCTAGGGGCCCCGGGTGCGGCTCACGCGCCTCTGGCTCACCGACTTTCGTTGTCACGCGTCGGCCGAGGTCGTCCCGAGCGAGGGGCTGACCGCGGTCGTGGGCGACAACGGGCTCGGCAAGACCAGCCTCCTCGAAGGAATCGGCTGGCTGGCCACGACCCGATCGTTTCGGGGCGCTCCCGACGCTGCGTTGGTGCGCACCGGCGCCGAGCAGGCGATCGTGCGCGGCGCGGCGGTCCGCGCCGGGCGCGATCGGCTGATCGAGGCCGAGATCGCCCGGGTGGGACGGAACCGCATCCAGGTCAACCGCCAACCCGTCGCCCGCGCCAAGGCCCTCGAAGAGACCCTGCGCGTCACGGTGTTCGCACCCGACGACCTCGAGTTGGTCAAGGGCGGCCCCGCCGGCCGGCGCACCTACCTCGACGACCTCGCGGTGGCCACGATTCCCCGGGCCGCCGCCGCGCTGCACGACTACGAGCGGGTGCTGCGCCAGCGGAACGCGCTGCTGCGATCAGGAGTTCGTAACGAAGACGACCGCACGACGCTCGCGGTGTGGGACGAGCAGTTGGTGCGCACGGGGACCGACGTCGTGAGCGCCCGCCTGACCCTCCTAGAGCGTCTCCACGGGCCGCTGGCCAAGGCTTACGCCTCCCTGGCCCAGGGGACCCGAGCCCAGGGCTCGGTGGCCCACGACGTCGCCGGGTTCTACGAGCCGCCCTGGGCCGAAGGCCCGGTCGACCCGGGCGAGGTCGCCGAACACCTCGTCGCCGCGCTGGGCCGAGAGCGACGCCGGGAGTTCGACCGCGGGCTCACCCTGGTGGGTCCCCACCGCGACGAGTGGCGCCTCACCATCGGCGGACTCGACGCCCGGACCCACGCGTCCCAAGGCGAGCAGCGCTCGCTGGCACTCGCACTCCGTCTCGCCGGCCACCACGTCGTGACCGACGCAGTCGGGGAACCTCCCGTCCTGCTGCTCGACGACGTGTTCAGCGAGCTCGACCCCGGACGCGGCGAAGCCCTCGTGGCGCATCTCCCGGAAGGCCAGGCGCTCGTCACGACGGCCTCAGTGCTGCCGGCCGAACTCCCCATCGATCTCACGTGGACGGTGACCGGTTCCGGAGTGGAGGTGTCGTGAAGGGCGACGAGCGCCCGATGAGGACGGTCGGCGAAGCGATCGAGCGCCTCGCCGCCGATCTCGGGCTCGAGGAGCACCGGCCCGCGATCAGCGTCCATGACGGTTGGAACGAAGCGGCAGGGGAGGAGGTCGCCGCCCACGCGCTGCCCCGCCAACTCGTCGACGGCGTACTCACCGTGGAGGTCGACGACCCGGCCTGGGCCACCCACGTGCGCTACCTCGGGCCGGCCATCGTCGCCTCGCTCAACGAGGCCGCAGGAGGCCCCGTGGTCGCCGAAATCCGGGTCGTGGTGGCGCGGCCACGGACGGGCCCGCGGGACGGCTGAAATTGGGGCGTCGCGCGCCCCTCAGGTGCCCGAAAATCCGGGCCTCATCTGGTACCATGAACGCATCGTGTTTCAGGGCGCTGACCAGCACTTTTGTCCCGTCGTGACAACCCGGTGACCGCCCAGAACCACCAAAGTCGAGGGGTGCCGCGACCGGGGCACGCGACCCCCTCCGTGAGCTGACCAGAACGTCAGGAAAAGGGGTATTCGCGCCCACGGCCACGCGTGGGGCTGGGGCCCCACGCTATGGAGGAGGCGGCGGGGCCGCCGGGAGAAGAAATGGCGTACGCGGCAAAGGACATCACCGTCCTCAAGGGACTCGAACCGGTTCGCGAGCGACCCGGCATGTACATCGGTTCCACCGGCCTGTCCGGCCTCCATCACCTCGTCTACGAGGTGGTCGACAACTCGGTCGACGAGGCCCTCGCCGGCTTCTGCGACCGCATCAAGGTGTCGATCCAAAAGGACGGCAGCTGCCGGGTGGAGGACAACGGCCGAGGTATCCCGACCGGCAAGCACCCGGAGTTCAAGAACCTGTCGGCGGCCGAAGTCGTCATGACGATGCTCCACGCCGGCGGGAAGTTCGGCGGCGAGGGCTACAAGATCTCGGGCGGTCTCCACGGCGTCGGTGTGTCGGTCGTCAACGCGCTGTCGAAGCGTCTCGACCTCGAGATCCACCGCGAGGGCGCCAAGTGGACGATGACCTACGAAAACGGCGGCAAGCCCAAGGCCAAGCTGAAGAAGGTCGGGCCGTCCAACAAGACCGGCACCACCGTCAGCTTCTGGCCTGACCCCACGATCTTCGAGGAGACCGAGTTCCGCATCCAGACGCTCTCGGAACGCATGCGGGAGATGGCGTTCCTCAACAAGGGCCTCGAGATCGTGCTGCGCGACGAGCGCGACGACGCCGACGCCAATTTCAAGGAGCAGAAGTTCAAGTACACCGGCGGCATCGTCGACTTCGTGAAGCACCTCAACACGTCGAAAGAGCCGCTCCACAAGCGCGTGGCGTCGTTCGAGTCGGAGGCGCCCGAGGGCATCGTCGAGATCGCCATGCAGTGGAACACCGGCTACCACGAGGGCATCCACTCGTTCGCCAACACCATCGCCACCACCGAGGGCGGGATGCACGAGGAGGGCTTCAAGAAGGCGATCACCAACGTGGTGAACCGCTACGCGAAGCGCCGCGAGCTCCTGAAGGAGAAGGACGGCGCCCTCCTCGGCGAGGACATCCGCGAGGGCTTGACGGCGATCCTCTCGGTGAAGCTGAAGAACCCGCAATTCGAGGGCCAGACCAAGACCAAGCTCGGCAACACCGAGATGCGGTCCCTCGTCGAGAAGGTCACCAACGAGAAGTTCGCCGACTGGCTCGAGGAGCACCCGCCCGAGGGGCGCCAGATAGTGGCCAAGGCCATGCAGGCGGCGCGGGCGCGGATGGCCGCCCGCCAGGCGCGCGACCTCACGCGGCGCCAGAGCATGCTCGACTCGGCCGGGATGCCCGGCAAGCTCGCCGACTGCTCTTCGCGCAATCCGGAGGAGTGCGAGCTGCTCATCGTGGAGGGCGACTCCGCCGGCGGGTCGGCGAAGCAAGCGCGCGACCCGGCCGTCCAGGCCATCCTCCCGATCCGGGGCAAGATCCTCAACGTCGAGCGCGCCCGCATCGACAAGATGCTGAAGAACGAAGAGGTCCAAGCGCTCATCACGGCCGTCGGCGCCGGAGTGGGGGCGGAGTTCGAGGTCGAGAACATCCGCTACCACAAGGTGATCATCCTCGCCGACGCCGACGTCGACGGGGCCCACATCCGCACGCTGTTGCTGACGTTCTTCTTCCGCCAGATGCAGGCGCTCGTCACCGACGGCTACGTCTACATCGCCCAGCCGCCGCTGTACTCGGTGACGATGGGCAACACGAAGCAATACCTGAAGGACGACAAGGCGCTCGAGGCGTTCCGCAAGGAGAACGCCAACCGCAAGATCGACGTGGCGCGGTTCAAGGGACTCGGCGAGATGGACTGGCACGAGCTGCGCGAGACCTGCTTCGACCCCGCGCAGCGGACGCTGTTGCGGGTCGACGCCAGTGAGGCCGAGGCCATCGCCGACGAAACCATTTCCAAGCTGATGGGGAACGACGTCGACCGCCGCCGCGAGTTCATCCAGCAGAACGCCGGCGACGTCCGCTTCCTCGACATCTGATGACCGGGTACGCCAAGGGAGATCGACCGCTCGATGTCTGACACCACCCACCAAGACCCGCTGGAGTACGTCGAGCTGGTCGACATCCAAGAGGAGATGGAGCGCTCCTTCCTCGACTACGCGATGTCGGTCATCGTGTCGCGGGCGCTTCCCGACGCGCGCGACGGCCTGAAGCCGGTCCAGCGCCGCATCCTCTACAGCATGTACAGCGGTGGGTTGCGGCCCGACCGCCCGCACAAGAAGTGCGCCAACGTCGTCGGCAACACGATGGCGGCGTTCCACCCGCACGGCGATCAGTCGATCTACGACGCGCTGGCTCGCATGGCCCAGGACTTCTCGCTGCGCTACCCGCTTGTCGACGGCCACGGGAACTTCGGCTCGCCCGACCCCAACGACCGCCCCGCGGCCGCTCGATACACGGAGTGCCGGCTTGACGACCTCGCCATGGTGCTGCTCGACGGCATCGACGAGGACACCGTCGACTTCGAGGAGACCTACGACGGCGAGAACCAGGAGCCCCGGATGCTTCCGGCGCGCTTTCCCAACCTGCTGGTCAATGGCGGGGGCGGCATCGCGGTGGGGATGGCCACCAACATCCCCCCGCACAACCTCGGTGAGATCATCGACGCGACGATGCACTTGATCGATAACCCGAAGGCCACCGTCGACGACCTCATGGCGTTCGTCCAGGGCCCCGACTTCCCGACCGGCGGCCGCATCCTCGGGCGCGCCGGGATCATGGACGCGTACAAGACCGGGCGCGGCAGCATCAAGATGCGCGCCGTCGCCGAGGTCGAGGAGGGCACGCGTGGGGGCATGCGCATCGCTATCACCGAAGTGCCGTTCCAGACGTCGGTCGAACAGATCGGCATCAAGATCAAGGAGCTGGTGGACGAGCGAAGGATCGAGGGGATCCGCGACATCCGCAACCTGTCGGCCCAGGGCCGCACCCGGCTCGTCGTCGAACTGAAGAAGGACGCCAACGCGCAGGTCGTGCTCAACCAGCTCTACAAGCACACGCCGATGCAGTCGAACTTCCCCGCGCTCATGCTGGCGCTCGTCGACGGCGCGCCGAAGATCCTCAACCTTCGCGACGCGCTCGTGGCTTACGTCGACCACCAGATCGATGTCGTCACGCGGCGCAGCAAGTACCGGCTGCAGCGGGCGCAGGAACGCCTGCACATCGTCGACGGTCTGCTGAAGGCGCTCGACAAGATCGACGCCGTCATCAAGGTGATCCGGGGCAGCAAGGACGCCGACGAAGCGCGCACCAAGCTGATGGCCAAGCAGTTCGGCTTCAGCGAGATCCAGGCCAACCACATCCTCGACATGCCCCTGCGGCGCCTCACCGGTCTCGAGCGCCAGAAACTGCTCGACGAGGCCAAGCAGTTGCGGGCGACGATCAAGGAGCTCGAGGAGATCCTGGGGAGCGACAAGAAGCTGCGCACCGTCATCAAGGACGAACTGAGCGCGGTGCGCGAGCGGTTCGCCGACGAGCGCCGCACTCCCATTGAGCCCGACGTTGGCGACCTCGACGTTCTCGACCTGATCACCGACGAGGAAGTCGTCGTCGTGCTGTCGCACAACGGCTATGTGAAGTCGGTCAAGGCCGACACCTTCCGCGCCCAGGGCCGCGGGGGCAAGGGGATTCGCGGGACGGGCCTACGCGACGGCGACTACGTCGAACATCTGCTCTACACGTCGGCGCACGCCTATCTGCTGTTCTTCTCCAACAAGGGCAAGGTGTACCGGCTGCGGGCGCACGAGATCCCGATGAAGGAGCGCACGGCGCGCGGCGTCAACCTCGTCAACCTGCTCCAGGTCGACCCCGAGGAGCGGGTGCAGGCCGTCATCGACACCCGCGAGTACGAGGAAGGCGTCAACCTCTTCTTCGCCACCAAGAAGGGCCACGTCAAGAAGACCAAGATGTCGGAGTACGACTCGTCGTACGCCCGCTCGGGCATCATCGCCATCAACCTCAAGCCGGGCGACGAGTTGGTGAAGGTGATCCAGACCCGCGGCAACGACGAAGTGTTCATGGTCTCGCGCGACGGCATGACCATCCGGTTCGCCGAACAAGACGTGCGCCCGATGGGGCGGTCCGCCGCCGGCGTGCGCGGGATGAAGCTGAAGAACGCCGAGGACGCCGTCGTGAGCTGCGACATCGCGCGCGACGACACCGACATCCTCATCGTGTCGAGCAGCGGTCACGGCAAGCGGACCAAGCTCGAGCGGTTCCGGGCGCAGCACCGCGGCGGCATGGGGGTGCGCGGAATGCGCATCACCGAACGCCGCGGCCACGTGGCGGCCTCGTTCATGGTGGGCCTTGATGACGAGATCCTCGTGTTTTCGTCGGCGGGCAACATCATCCGCATGGCGGCGCGCGAGATCTCGTCGCAGGGCCGCGACGCCACCGGCGTGCGCGTCGCCCGGGTCGGACAAGGCGAGTCGGTCGTCGCCGTCGCGCCGGTGCTCGACCGTGACGATGACGAGGCGACCAGCAGCAACGGCGCGCCGAAGGCCGCGGCCGATCCCACGCTCGACGACGCGGCTGCGGCGGCCACGACACCGGCGCCCAAGCAGCTGGCCAAGAAGGCGCGGGCGAAGCAGCTGGCCAAGAAAGCTCCGCCGAAGAAGAAGGCACCCGCCAAGAAGCCGCCGAAGCGATGACGGCCTCCGACCCGCCGCCGGACCCCCCGTCCGACCCCGCCGACGAGGCGGAGAGGCGCGACGACGTTTCGCCGGGAGCCGACCGGGTCGCAACGCCGCGGGAAGCACCTCGCAATCCCGAGCGGCCGCCACTCCCGCGCCCGGGCGCCCCGACGTCCACCCCGGCCCCGGCCCCGGCCCCGACCCCGAGGCCGGCGTCGTCGTGGCGGCCCACGCAGTCCCGGCCCTGGGACGCCGCTCCCGCCACGGAAACCCCGAAGGTCCCGCCCTCCGAACGCCCCGATCTCGTCGAGTCGTTCCGGCGCGACGACCCGCCCCGCTCGCCGGGGGGCACGCTGCGGCCCGATCCACCCGCCGTCCGCCCGCGCCCCGCCATCCCGGGCGATCCGACCGGGGGCGTGCGCCCATCGCCGGGCGCGGTGCCCCCGACGACCCGACCCGACCCGTTCCGACGCGACCCCGAACCCCGCCCGCTCCCCACGGTGCCGTCGACCGCTCCCCGGCCGTCGCTCGACGATCCCCCGCCTCGGGTGCGCCCGGGGCCGCGGGATCGAGCGGTCGGATGTCCAGCGCATCGGTCAAGCGCGTGCCGACCGGGACCATGAGCGGCCACGGTGTCATCACTTCGCAAATCGGCCGATCAAAGGCGGCGTCCTTGTGCTGCTCGAAT
>Ga0209640_10003134_pt1 | contig 14489 bp, 13 predicted proteins | sample RifCSP10_1_FD_184018 | JGI IMG/M metagenome (GOLD analysis project Ga0209640, IMG submission 184018) | Soil microbial communities from Rifle, Colorado - Rifle CSP2_sed 10_1 (SPAdes) (version 2) | ecosystem: Environmental > Terrestrial > Deep subsurface > Rock core/Sediment | place: Rifle...
TATTCCAAAGTCTCTGCAAAGTTCCAGGAGATTCAGTGTCCCGGTCACATTGGTATCAAAATAGACCCAGGGGTTCTCCACCGACTGACGAACTCCCGCACGAGCCGCTAGGTTAATAATCGCGTCGAACGGCAAAGCCGGGTCGTTTGGTCCAACTCGTCTATCTGGTCTATTTCGTCCATTTTGGGACTGCCTGACAAAAAGAGAATGCAGAGCATGACGGTCGCAGATGTCGAAGCGATGGAATTCGAAGCCAGGTTTTCCTTCAAGTTGCGCCAGCCGCCACTCCTTAAGCCGGACATCATAGGCATCGTTGAGATTGTCGATACCGGCGACTTTGTGACCTTCGGTAAGTAAAAGTTCGGAAACCTTCGAGCCGATGAAGCCGGCGGAGCCGGTGACAAGAATTGCGGACATAGTCAAAAGCTAAGAGTCAAGAGCTAAGATCCACCTCTCAGAGTACGGCGAAAAGCTCTGAACTCTCAATTCTCGAACGTCCCCTCCCGGGCAGGCTTCCGCCATTCCTGCATAGCCCGGGGTAGCCGAACTGCAGGTCTTTTTCGCTAGTGGAAAAAGAACCCCCATTATGTCTCAGAGATGCTTAGTAAAATCCGAGCAGCTCTGTATCAACCGAAGGTGTCAGTACGAATCCGCCAACGGGTTGTTCATCGGCGAATCTATCCAACCTCAGAGCCGGCCGATCATCTCGCTCGAGAGAACCAGACGGGTTTGCCGGCCTAGAATTTCCAAAAGGATTGCTACCCGCTCCGAACTTTTGAGCTTACGCTCGAAGACCGCCTCCAGCCCGGAAAAAGGCCCTTCCCTAACCATCACGGGCTCTCCCGCCTTGTAAGTCCGCGGCTGAATCTGGGCTATCCCGTTTGGGCATCTTTCCCGCAGCCCCTGGATCACCTCAATGCCCACTTCACTAATCCGACTGCCGAACTTTACAAAATCGACTACTCCCGGCGCGTACCTGGCTGCTTTCCCTGACACGAATATATCGAGGCGGCAAAACAGGTAGCCGGGAAAGAGCGGCGTCAGCATCCACTGATACCGAGTCCCGACTCGCCGACGCGACCGAAGCCAAGGTAGGAAAACCTCAAGGCTGAAGTTGCTAAGCCTCTTTTCAACCTCAGGTTCTTTCCTAGGCTTCGTCCGGATGGCATACCAGCGAAGCCCCCCTTCAAGTTCAAGAGTCGACTGAACCACTGGGCGCCTCTCCGATGGTAGGTTGATCTACGAACCATTCCGGCAGCAGAGGTACACGGAGCTTTAAAAAGTCCTTCACCTTGCTGGGGGAATCCTCCTGTTTAACCAACTTTTCAATTCCACCGATGGCCAGAGCCACCGCCGAAGCTTTCACTCCAAGCATGGCTCCGATGGAACGCAGAGGCAGCGCTGTTTGGCGTCTGATGAGATACATGGCTATATGCCTTGCCAACGATTTTCTCCTTTTCTCCTCAAAACCTAAAATATCATCGCGGTCGAGCATCAGGCTGACGGCCCTTAGGATTCTCTCCGCCTTCTTGAGTGAGGAGCTCTCTCCGTGGAGCTGAAAATTCTGAAATTCTGCGAAGACCTTTTCGACAAAATTGGCGGGGCCCACGATTTGCTGAGATATAACACGGGGGTAAGTGTTTTCCCTCAGGCTCCCATTTTCAACAAATTCCCTATAATATTTTCGTTGCTCCTCCAGGCTGGTGCCAAACCGGGCTAAAACAGTCTCGACCTCGACCAGGCCCGAATCACTGCGACCGAGATAGATACGGTAACTGCTCCATGGGTAGTCCCTTTGCTTTCGTTTTTTCAATCCTCGGTCGAAATGGGCTCGATGAATATAGCGGGTAATTTCAGCCAGCCGGGTTTCTTTGTGGATGAGATAGCTCCTGTATCGTCCCTCGAAAAGCGTCCCTCGCCGTCCGTGCCGTCGGTTGAAATATTGGGTATAGCTCGTCCCCAGGCACTGCATCATTTTACTTATATTCCCCTGAGGAGTTTCGAGGAGAAGATGGACCGCTCGTTTTAATAGAACGTAAGCATAAATCGTGCTGCCGAACCGGTCTTGGTAGTGGCTGAGGAGGTCGAGGTAGCGTTGTTTATCATAGTCGTCGCGAAACAACGGCCGACGATGGTAAGCGCGGGCGGTTAAGTGGCATAAAGCTCCTGCGTATTGGATTCTTAGCGGCCTGGCCATTGAAGAGACTTCCGAGCAAAACGAGTGACTAAATATCCCAACTCGTGACAACATGCAAGAAAAAAATTGAAGGTCCGACCCTGTTGCACCAAAAGTCTGACCCCAAAAAGTAAAGGTCCGACCCTTTAGAAGGTTTAGCGAGCGGGACCGACCCAAAACCTGGCAACGAAACCAAAGATCCGACGACGGAAAAGAAATTTCCTTGACATTGGGCCAAAATAGAGGTTCAATAACAATATATAGGGGTCATGGAAGTTAAAACCCCAGCAAAAGCCGACCGGGATCCTTAGGGAAAGGAGGTTTCGTGCTGACCCTAACGAGCTTCTGGTCTCCCCCCCAACCAAATCGAGCCCCCTTTTTTTCTTTTGTCCCAGCCCCTATAGAAAGCAATCAAATCTGCGGGAGTACCTCTCAAGCTCCGCATGGGTAACACGACCATTAGCGGCCCATCGAAAATCAAACCGGTTCAGAAGAGACACTCAACCTTTTTTCTTAAACAGGATCAACTCCGAAAGGGGGAGTCACGGGGATGAATAATAATAAGGATTTCGGAACGCTAATCCGAAAGGACCGGGACGCACGCAAGGTGAAATCTTGGCGAGGCAACCTGCTTGGCTACCTCGACAAGCTCAAGGAAGATGCCTCCGTCACCAAACTGGCCCATGCCCGGATCTATGACATCGTCATGAAGGGCGGTGTGCGAGACATTCAAGAAATCGGGGATCCTCGGATCAAGCGGCTTTACAAAGACGAATCGGTAAAGGTCTACGACTTCTTCGCCGATGAATTCTTCGGGATAGAGAAAGCCATCGCGCAGATCGTCCGCTATTTCCACGCGGCCTCGTTAAAAGGCGAGGAAAGTCGCCAGGTCCTCTATCTGATGGGGCCTGTAGGCTCAGGGAAAAGCTCCCTGATCGAGAAACTCCACCGAGGCCTGGAGCAGAGTGACCCCATCTTCGCCATTGAGGGCTGCCCCATGTTCGAGGAGCCCATCCATCTCATCCCACGCCACCTGCGCAAAGAATTCGAAAAGATGCTAGGCGTTCACGTCGAAGGAGATCTCTGTCCGGTTTGCCGCTATCGACTGAAGGAAGAATTCCATGGGCGCTATGAGGAGTTTCCGGTGGGCACCGTGGAGTTTTCCAAGCGAGCCCGGGTCGGCATTGGGGTGGTCCCGCCGGTCGACCCTAACAACCAGGACACCTCGGTCCTCATCGGCAGCGAAGATATCTCCAAGCTCGACCTCTACTCCGAAGGAGATCCACGCGTCCTAGAACTTAACGGGGCGCTCAATATTGGCAATCGTGGGATGGTCGAATTTATCGAGGTCTTCAAAAACGAAATCGAATATCTCCATTGTATGATCACCGCGACTCAAGAAAAGGTCATCCCGGCGCCAGGCCGCCACGGGCTGGTGTATGTCGATACGGTGATCGTGGCCCACTCCAATGAAGCTGAGTGGCAGAAGTTTAAAGCCGACCATACCAATGAGGCGATCCTGGACCGGATCGTGGTGATCAAGGTTCCCTATAACCTCCGGCTTTCCGAGGAAGTCAAAATCTACCAGAAAATCATTCGCCATTCCGATTTCCACGCCCATGTGGCCCCGCACACTTTGGAGATCGCTTCCATGTTCGCCATCCTTTCCCGCCTGGAGCCGACCAACAAGTGCGACCTAATGACGAAAGTCAAGCTCTACAACGGGGAAGAGGTCGTTGAAAAGGGAAGGACCAAAAAGGTCGATGTTCAGGAACTCCGCGAAGCGGCCAAGCGCGAGGGCATGACGGGCATCTCGACCCGTTTCATCATGAAGGCGCTCGACAACGCCCTTTCGGACAACACAGCAGGCAACTGCATCAACCCCATCAATGTCCGGGAGGCGCTGATCAACATGGTGAAGGACGCGGATCTGCCCGACGACAGCCGCAAAATATATCTGGAGTTTCTCCAGGACACCCTGCACAAGGAGTACCTCGAGTTCCTGGAAAAAGAGATCACTCGGGCTTTCGTTTATTCTTATCAGGAGCAGGCCGAGGCCCTCTTCCAGAACTATCTGGACCACGCTGAGGCCTACGTCAACAAGAGCAAGGTCAAGGATAGAAACACCAAGGAGGAGCTCTCACCCGACGAGGGCTTTATGAAATCGATTGAGGAGCAGATCGCCATCATCGGCTCGGCGGCCGACGGTTTCCGCCAGGAGGTCATCGCCTATCTCTGGGCCGCCAATCGTAGAGGGGAAAAAATCGATTACGGCAGCTATGAACCTTTGAAAGAGGCCATCGAGAAGAAACTGATGACCTCGGTGCGCGATCTGAGCCGCATCATCACCAAGGCCAGGACACGGGATGAGGAGCAAAGCGAAAAGTACAACACCATGGTAAAAAATCTCCTCGACAACGGATATTGTTCGAGCTGTGTGGATGTCGTTCTCAAATATGCGGCCAACAATCTGTGGAAAGATTGATTGTAAGCTGGGAGGCCAAAAAGCTGGAATGCTAGAAAGCTTCCAAGCCTCCCAGTTTCCCAGCCTTCAAGCTAACAAGCTTCCTAGCCTTTTAGCTTAAACCATGGAGACCATTTTTCGTTCCTACGACTTTTCCTCCGCCCAACGGAGCGACCGCAGCGCGGGAGATCGCCTGCGCCACCGCCAAAAGGTCTACGAAGCTATCCGGCAGAATATCGCGGACATCATCGCCGAGGAGTCGATCATCGGCAAGGACCGTAACCGCATCATCAAAGTCCCCATCCGTGGAGTGAAAGAGTACCGCTTCATCTACGGGGAGAACGTGCCCGGTGTCGGGCAAGGCGGCAGCGAGGAGGCACAACCCGGTCAGGTCATCGGCAAAGGCAAAGAGGCTGGGCAGGACCGCCGCGCCGGGGATCAGCCCGGGGTGGATTATTATGAGACCGACGTCACCCTGGAAGAACTCATCGAGATCATGTTCGAGGATCTCCAACTGCCCTATCTGGAGAGGAAACACCTGCGGGAAATCGAAGTCGAGCAGCAATACAAACGCAAGGGCTACCGGAAAAAAGGGATCCGGGTCCGCCTCGACAAGAGGCGCACAGCCCGCTCCCGGGTCAAGCGCAGGAAGGCCACCCAGCGAGAAGAAATCATCTCCTTTCAATCGCGACGCTTCCCTTTTCACCAGGACGATCTCACGTACCGACATACCGTGAGCGACATTCGGCGCGAGTCCAATGCAGTGGTCCTTTGCGTCATGGACACCTCGGGCTCCATGGACACCATGAAAAAGTACCTGGCGCGGAGTTTCTTTTTTCTCCTCTACCAGTTCCTTTGCACCAAATATCAAAACGTCGAGATCGTATTCATCGCTCACCACACCGAGGCGCGCGAGGTCACGGAAGAGGAATTTTTTCATAAGGGGGAATCCGGTGGGACCTTCATTTCTTCGGGTTACGACAAGGCCCTGGAAATTATTCACCAGAGATTCCACCCCACCCTCTGGAACGTCTACGTCTTTCATTGCTCCGACGGCGACAACTTCGAATCCGACAATCCCGCCGCCCTACAAGCCGCCAAGCAGATCGCCGAGATCGCCAACCTTTTTGGCTACGGCGAAATCAAGCCGTTGGGCTCCGGCTATTACGGCAATAGCATGATCCAATTTTTCTCGCAGCTGCAAGCGGATAACTTCCAGACCGTCCAGATCCAGCGCAGGGAAGACATCTGGCCCTCGTTCAAAGTTTTCTTGAGCAAAGATCGTGCGCGGGAAGAGACGGTCCTATGAGTGAGCACACGCGCCTCAATCGTCAAGGGACGCTCGTCACTCCCCTGACCCCTCGACCAGACTAGCGGTATTGAGCCATGGCCGCACCGTATACCATGGAGGAATTAAAAGCCTGGAACGATCGGATCGTAGCCCAGGTAGAGAAATTCGGCTTGGACACTTATCCCCAGGAGTTCGAGATCTGCGATCACGAACAGATGCTGAGCTACACGGTCTATTCCGGAATGCCGTCCCATTACCCCCACTGGTCTTACGGTAAAGGCTACGAAAAGCTGAAAACCCTCTACGATTACGGCGTTAGTGGACTTCCCTACGAGATGGTGATCAACTCTGACCCCTGCATCGCATACTTGATGCGGGACAATTCCCTCCTGCTCCAGATCCTTACGATGGCCCACGTGTACGGCCACAACGACTTCTTCAAGAACAATTTCACTTTCAAAACCAATCGCTCAGAGTTCACCCTCGAGACCTTTAAAGCCCACGCCGACCGCGTTCGCCGGTATGTGGAGGACCCCAGTATTGGGCTGGAAAAAGTGGAGCGGATTCTCGATGCGGCCCACGCCCTGGGCCTTCAATGCCGGCGCAACCTGGCTATTCGGAAAGAGACGCCGGAAGAGCAGCAGGAGCGACGGCTCGAGGAAGCCCAGCCGTCAACCGACCCTTTTCAAACCATCCATCGGCGCAAAGAATATACCGCCCCGGATCTGAACCGAGTGCCGCTTTATCCAGACGAGGATCTCCTGATCTTCATCCGTGACCACAACCCGCACTTCAGTAACTGGGAAAAAGACCTCCTCACGATTGCCCACGAGGAAACCCAGTATTTCATTCCGCAAATGGAAACCAAAATCATGAATGAGGGTTGGGCCAGCGTCTGGCATAAACGCATCCTGGAAAGTCTCGACCTGCCCCAGGGCATGCAGCTCGAGTTCATGGTGCGGCATAACCAAGTCCTGAGCCCGATCCCCGGCGGGATCAACCCTTACCATCTGGGCACCAAAATATGGGAGGACATCGAAACGCGCTGGGATCAGCCTTCAGCCGAAAAAGAGAAGGATCACGGCCCGAGAAAAAAGAGCGGCAAGGAGAAAGTTTTCGAAGTCCGCGAGGTTGAGCGGGACAGCTCTTTTCTTCGTCGCTACCTGACCGAAGAATTAGTCCGCGATCTCAACCTCTTTGAATACCAGAGCCGCGGAGGTGAAAAGGTCGTCAGTCGGGTGGCCGACACGGAAAATTGGCGCGAGATTAAGGAAACCCTGATCCGAAATGTGGGCATGGGAACAGTCCCTGTCATTAAGATTGAGGATGCGGATTACAACAGCAACCGCGTGCTCTTTCTCAAACACTACCACGACGGCAGAGATCTTCAGTTAGAATACGCCGAAAAGACCATGCAGTACTTGCATCAGTTGTGGGGACGGGAAGTGGCGTTGGAGACCATGATCAACGATAAGAAATCCCTCCTCTGGTTTGCCAATGACAAGCTCGGAATCAAACCCTTTCATTAGAGTTTAGAGAATCCAGAGCCAAGAGCCTAGAGCGGAGGGCTAAGGGGGTCGGTTTCGTCTATCTGGTCGGTTTCGTCTGCTTGTCGATTCAGCCAGGAGATTAGGAAGCTCGAATGCTACCGGCTTCCCAGCCTCCTAGTTTCCTCGCCGCCTATCCGGCTTCTATTTGCCACTCGCCGTCTGCTGCTTCTTTACTCTTGACTCTCCGCTCTCAACTCTAGACACTCAAGTAGCTGTTATGATGGCTCACGACCTCGCACCCATCCAGGCCTGCATTCGGAACATCCTGGAACGAAAGGCCGTAGAGAAGCATTTGGTCGCCGGGATCATCGGCGATGCCCCTTCTCACTACTCCAAAAGCCCGCCGCTCTGGAACAAAGTCTTCCACGCTCTCAACATGGAGGCTGTCTACCTGCCCTTCGATGTCGATGAGGCGCGCCTGGCAGATTTCGTCCAAGCGCTCAAAGCATGTGACCGCGTCATGGGGGCGAACGTCACGGTTCCATATAAGGTCAAGATTATCGACTACCTGGACGACATCGACGAGCAAGCCAAGCGGATCAAAGCCGTCAATACCATCATCCGTACTCGGGAAGGACGCCTGCGCGGCACCAATACGGACGGCAGGGGGTTTATCGACAGCCTTACGCTCCCTCAACCGGGAGAAAAGAGTCCCTTTGTAGACTCTCTTCGAGGGGTCGACGTTCTCATTATCGGGTCTGGAGGTTCGGCCCGCGCAGTCGCTTTTCACCTAGCGGAAGCGGTCCAAAGGGGCCAACTCCTGATCTGCAACCGGACGCCGGCAGCGGCTCGTGACTTAGCCGCGGAGGTTGATGACCTCTTTGGCAATGCCGCCGCCATTGAAGAGACCGAGATTGAGCGATGGGCACCGAAGGTGGGATTGGTCGTCAATTGCACGACCAAAGGTCAGGGCGGGATACGCCGCCTTTCGGACGGAAGAATCACCCTCCTTGAACCTTATTCCGCTCTGGCACCCGCGAAGCCCGCCGTTTTTCCCGAAGGCGATTACGGAAAGCCCGGGTTTTACCGCGCCTGGCTGAGCGCCTCGCTCAGCGACATCGAGGCCAACAACCGAGCCTCGCTGAACCTTGCCCTCACCATACCGCCGCACGTCGGGTTCTGTGACCTAATCTACTTCCCTGCCGAGACGGTTTTCCTGCGCCATGGAAGGCTGAGCGGCCATAAGACACTCAATGGCAAGGGGATGATCATTGCCCAAGCTGTCGAAGCTTTTTATCAGCAGATCTGCCGTGAATATTTACATCGGCTGGGTCTCTACCAGACGGAAACCTACCGGCGCATCTCCGAGCTCATGTATGAGGCGTGGACGGGGTGAGCCCGGAGGACACACTTCCGGCAAAACAGGAAAAAGAAAACCAGAGGTCGCAGGGGTCACCTCACTCATCTAGTGGTTTGCCTGGCCCATCCTGACCGAGAGTAAATAAGGTAGCCTCCGAGAAAGATCAGCGCCAGGCTGAACCATTGAGCTTCAGTCAATCCCAGCCCGATCACCGGATTCACACGCCAGAATTCCACCGTAAAACGCGCCAGGCCCGCCAGAACGAGGTAAAGCGAAAACATCGTACCCTCGGGATAACCCTTTTTCCGCAGCGGCCAGAGGATGGCAAGAACGATCATCGACTGAATGAACTCGTAAATCGACGTGGGATGAACCTTAACTCCCGTGGGATAGGGAACACCGGTCAGAGGATGAACCCAGCCAATGATCGCATTGGTATAGGCGACACCCCAGGGAAGACCCGTGACGGTTCCCCAGTCCCCATCTCCGGCGACATGGCAACCCAGGCGCCCGATGCCATACGCCACGGCCAGGGCCGGAGCAAAGATATCCGCACCCCGGAACCAGGGAATGTGTCCACGCCGAACCACCCAGGTAACCGCTAGCGCGCCCCCAACCAATCCTCCATACCAGGTAAAGCCGGCACCGCTAAAGATATACTCCCAGGGAGAGCGTACGAAGGCGCTCCAGTCCTCGATAATGAAAAGCACCCTCGCACCTGCGAAGCCGCCAAGCGCCGCGGCGAAAATCATCGTCGGGGCAAGCTCCAGGTTATAACGATATCGTTTGAGCTCAAGCCAGACAACCCAACCGGCACCGAGCGCGGCCAAGGCTATCAATGTGCCAAAGCTGTATATGGTCAGCGGACCGATCTTCAAGAGGACTGGATACACCCGAGCACCTCACAGGCTTGGAAATGTTTCTAGGGTACCAAAAAAAACGCCATTACCCAAGGAGTCGCTGCGGGGATTTATTCTGGTTATTTGGGCCTTCTCGAGGAGTTGGGTTCAGGTTTTTCCCTCTTGTATCCGCAAAAAAATCATTTTAATAGACCTTAAGATGAAAATTCTCCTGCAGAGGATTAGAGAAGGCAGGGTAACGATTGAAGGAGAGCCTATAGGTGAAACCGGACCGGGACTTTGTCTCTTCCTCGGCATCGCCAAAGAAGACACCGAAAGAGACGCTGATGAGCTGGTAGAAAAGGTGACCCAACTCAGAGTCTTTGAAGATCAAACGGGAAAGATGAACCGCTCTCTCAAAGACGTGAACGGGGAAATTCTGATCGTCTCCGAGTTCACCCTTTACGGCGACTGCACCCGAGGGAGGAGACCCTCCTTTAGCCAAGCCGCGCCACCCGAAGAGGCACAGAAGCTCTATTTCTATTTTGTGCAAAAAGTCAAAGACCTCGGTTTTAAAGTGGCCACAGGCAGATTTCAGGCCAAGATGGACGTTCGGACCATCAACGACGGACCGGTAACTTTGATACTGGAGAGCCCCTAAAAATAGCGAATTGCGAATTGTGAATTGCGAATAGTTTTCAAGCCGATTTGTTCTCGCCATTTCGGCATTCGCTATTCGCCATTGGCCATTGCCATGCACGTCGTGCTCTACCAACCCGAAATCCCTCCTAACACGGGAAGCATCGCGCGCTTATGCGCCGCGACTTGTACTCCCTTGCATTTAATCGCGCCGCTGGGCTTTAGCATCAATGACAAACAATTGAAGCGGGCAGGATTAGATTACTGGCCGTACGTCGAGGTTCGGCTCCACGCCTCCTGGGAGGAGTTCCTAAAGGAGGAGAATGGTAAGAGGCTCTTACTATTTTCCAAAAAGGCTGCGCAATCGTATACCCGGGCGGCTTATCACGAAGAGGACTTCCTGGTTTTTGGACCGGAGACCCGGGGCCTACCTCAGGAACTCCTCAACACCCACCGGGAACGGTCCTATCGGATCCCCATGATGAGCCAAGAAGTGCGGAGTCTTAATCTGTCTAATGCCGTTTCTATTGTCCTCTATGAAGCGTTAAGGCAACTTGGGAAGGTCTAAAGGGGGTTGACGCCACGATGGAATAGGGTTATTTAAGCTACAGCAAAATCCTTAGGACAAGGGGGGTTACCATGCGGGGGTGGTTTTCGACAACCGGACAGCGCCTGGGGTGGCTTCTGGGGCTTTTCCTTCTGTTTTCAACCAACGGAAGTTCTTTGAATTCGGCCGAGAAAGCGGAACCAAAGAGCTCTGCCGAACCCAAGGAGTCCTTCAATCTGATCCTGCCCTACACTGACGTAACGGTGGGACAGGGTCAAGACGTGACTATGGATGCGGAGTTCGTCAACCGAACGAAAAATCCCGTCCAGGTCGGCATAACCCTCGAAGGAGTCCCCCAGGGATGGGAGGTGGGGTTCAATTCTCGCTACCCGAGTTACCCCGTGCGCTCTGTGATGATTCAGGGAGAGAAATCAACGACGGTTGAGTTCAAGACCAAGGTTCCCGAAAAGACCAAGCCGGGAAATTATGAGGTGAAGGTCGCCGCCAAAGACGAGGCTGGTACCACAAGCCAAGTCGAAAAGGTAACATACCGGGTAACCTCCAAGAAAGTTGAAACAGGAGGACTTAAGCTCACGAGCCAATACCCGGTCTTAACCACTCCCACAGGACAAATCCTCAAGTTCACCGTGGATCTCAAAAATGAAATCAACAAGCCGCTCACGGCATCCCTGGTAGCGCAAGCACCAGAGGGCTGGGTGGTTCGCTTCAAGCCCCAATATGGTGACACGGTAATATCATCTCTCGCCCTGAAGGAAAACGGTACCGAAACCTTGAGCGTCGAAATCGACTCTCCAGTGCAGGCCAAGGCAGGGGAATACCCAGTAACTGTGAGAGCACGTGCGGGAGCCTTTGAAGCCTCCACGAATCTAAAAGTTACACTCAGAGGCACTCCCGATTTGAGGATTGGGACCAGGGCCGAAACGCTGAACACCTCTCTTACCGCCGGAAAGAGAACTCCGGTAGAAATTCTCGTGGGAAACGCGGGAAGCGCTCTGGTCCGTAATCTTACATTTATCGCTTCGAAGAAGCCAGAGAAATGGACGGTTGAATTTAAGCCGGACAAAATCGACGTGATCAATCCAGGGGAGGTCCGCGAGATAAAAATGGAAATCCTGCCACCTCCGAGGACCATAGCCGGCGATTATCTCCTCTCTTTTACTCCCAACAGCCCTGATGCGGTGGCGAAACCAGTGGAGTTCAGGGTAACCGTGTCAACCCCCACGTTCTGGGGATGGCTCGGAGTAGCAATTGTCGCTGCGGTGGTCCTAGGGTTAGGGGTGGTTTTCGTCCGCTTGGGCAGAAGATGAGCGCTGTTATTGAGGCTCAAAACTTAACCAAGCGCTACCGAGACCTGGTTGCGGTCAATGACCTCACCCTAAAGGTGGAGCCGGGAGAGATTTTTGGCTTTCTCGGTCCCAACGGGGCCGGAAAGACTACAACCATCTTGATGCTCCTTGGACTGACCGAGCCGACATCTGGACAGGCATCGGTATGCGGATTCGACCCGACAAGCCAACCCCTTGAAGTCAAGAAACGGGTTGGTTACCTGCCAGAGAACCCGGGCTTCTATGAAGACCTGAGCGCACGGGAGAATCTATGCTACCTCGCTCGGTTAAATCGCATCTCCGAGGGAGAGTCTGACCGTAGAATTACACGCTTATTTGAACAGGTGGGACTTGGACGGGATGCGGACCGTCCCGTAAGAGAATTCTCGCGGGGAATGAAGCAAAGGCTTGGAATCGCAGAGGTGTTGGTCAAGGAGCCTCAGGTGCTCATTCTCGACGAGCCCACGTTGGGCTTAGATCCCGATGGAGCGGTTCGCATTCTGGAACTGATCACACAGTTAAGCCATGAGCGAGGCCTTACCGTCCTCCTCTGTTCCCACCAGCTGCACCAGGTGCAACAGATGTGTCGCCGAATCGGCATTATCGTTAAAGGAAAACTGATTGTTCAGGGGCAAGTGGATAAGCTCGGAGCCGCTGTCCTCAAAGAGCGGCAGTGGAATTTTCTGGTCGAGGTGGATGGTGCTACCGACGGACTGGAAGGGGAACTGCGTTCGCTCTCAGGGGTCGCGGGAATCGAGCAACGCAACCGAGGGTGGCTACTTCGCTGCACCAAGGATGTACGGCGCGAAGTGGTCGCACTCATAACCCAGAAGGGGATCGGCCTGCTCCAACTCCGCTCTGAGGATCCTACCCTGGAGGAGATCTATCTCAAATATTTCCGTGAGGCTTAAACTATGGATGTAGTATTTTGGAAGGAGCTTGCAGATCAGTTTAGCAGCCGCCGGTTTATGATTCTGCTGACTATCATTGTGCTGACTGGAATGTGGGCCACTTATTCGGCTGGGCAAACGATTCGCCAGGACGCGGAAAATATGCCCACAGAATATGTCTTCCTACTGTTGCTCACCTCTCAGTCCGGTGCCCTCTTTCCCCTAGCGACTTTTCTCGCCTTCCTTGGCCCACTCGTGGGGATTACACTCGGCTTCGACGCGATCAGTGGAGAATACGCACGCGGAACTCTAAGCCGTGTCCTGTCCCAACCTATCTATAGGGACAGCCTGATTAATGGGAAATTTCTCGCCGGTCTCGCCACTGTGGCCATCTTCTGGGCTTCCATTCTCATCCTCGTCATCGGTCTCGGGATGAGCTTGCTTGGTTTTCCACCAAATGCTGAAGAGCTTTGGCGCATGCTCATCTTTACGTTCGTCGGGATTACTTATGTAGGGTTCTGGCTAGCCTTAGCGCTGCTTTTCTCGATCCTTTTCCAGAGAACGGTCACCGCGGCTCTTGGCTCTCTTGCAGTTTGGTTGTTCCTAGCCATCTTTGTGTCGATGATTGCCAAGGTGGCGTCCGATATGATCGTCCCAAATCCATCAACACCGGAGCAATTAGTCCAGCAAACAAATATTGACACTGTTGTTAGTCGCTTCTCTCCCAATACGCTCTATTCCGAGACCGTTCATATCTTACTGAACCCCATCGCACGGGCCTTTGGACCTGTCCTCCAAGAGCAATTGACAGGGATTTTACCCACCCCCCTGGCCCTGGGCCAGAGTCTCCTTCTTATTTTTCCGCACATCGCGACCTTATTCGCCTTGGTCGGTGTGTGCTTCGGTATCTCTTATATCAAGTTCATGCGCGCCGAAATCCGCGCCTGATGAGCCCGGCCCGGCGAGGCGTCAAACCGGCCTTCAATAGGGCTGAAGCCAGCTGAGTTTTGAACTGGTGGATCTGGACCTTTCTTGGTCTTTACGCATTCCCTTCTAGCCGCTTCTTTACCGCTTGGGCGAACTCTTCCATGGCCTGGTCCGCCTTGCGCTTGATGATGCTGTGCCCTAAGGTAGCCAGTTTTCCCAGGATATCCACCGATGCCACAAAGGACAGAAGGGTCTTATCGCCGTCCCCTTTGAGGCGCGCCTCTAGGTCCACTTTCATGCGGCTTCCCACGCGGTTATCCGCCCCGGTCGCCTGGACTTTGATGTATGACAAATCGTCGCTCCCAAGGACCTCGATCCGCATGGGAAATTCCACCCGGAAGGGGCCGACCTTTTCCACCAGTAAAGCCGTGTACTGCTTTCTTGGCTCGACCGTCTTGGCCTCCTTGCATCCCGGCACGCAGGTGATGAAGCGGTCAACGTCCCACAGGAACTGCCAGAC
>Ga0209640_10003135_pt1 | contig 14489 bp, 14 predicted proteins | sample RifCSP10_1_FD_184018 | JGI IMG/M metagenome (GOLD analysis project Ga0209640, IMG submission 184018) | Soil microbial communities from Rifle, Colorado - Rifle CSP2_sed 10_1 (SPAdes) (version 2) | ecosystem: Environmental > Terrestrial > Deep subsurface > Rock core/Sediment | place: Rifle...
TCGATGGTGATCTCGCCGCCCGCGTAGCTCGCGATGAAGCCGATCATGATCTGGCTCGGGAAGGGCCAGTTCTGGCTGCCCACGTACTGGATGTCCTTGACGTCCACCCCGACCTCTTCCTTCACCTCGCGCGCCACGCAGCCCTCGAGCGATTCGCCGTTGTCGACGAACCCGGCCACCAGCGCGTAGCGCCCCGGCGCCCAGATGGCCTTCCGCGCGAGCAGCACGCGGTCGCCGTCGCGCACCAGCACGATGACCGCCGGATGGAGGTGCGGGTAGTGCTCGTAACGGCAGGCCCCGCAGCGCTTGCCCCACTCGCCTTCGAGGCGGCCGGTGGGCGCGCCGCAGCGCGGGCAGTGGCCGCTCGTGGACTCCCAGTAGAGGAGCTGCATGGCCATGCCGCCCAGGGTCAGGAGATCGTCGGGCAGCCGCGTGCCCTGCATGGGCACGAGGGTCTCCGGCAGGAGCCCGTCCGGCACCGGCGCGCCCTTGGGCAGCGCGGCCACCCAGCAGGGCTCGCCCGCCCAGGTGCCGAGCCAGTGGCGCGGGCCGAGGCCGTCGAGGCCTCGCGGCGGCGCGTCCGGCGCGGCGCCGATCGGCAGCCGGAAGCCGTCGCCGTCGGGCGTCACCAGGGCCTTCTGGTCCTGGACGATGAGCCAGCGGCCGGCGCCGGCGGGCGGCCCGCCCCCGCGCTTGGCGGGCGTGAACTCGCCGCGGAGGCAGTCCATGTTGAAAGGCAGGTACACGGACAGCGGGGTCATGGTCATCGTCATCGGGCGCGGCCGAGTCTATCACGGAGAAAACCCGGTTGCGCTGGGGCCGCGGCCGGGGTACCACTAGCCGCGACATGACCGCCGCGCCCGAGCTGCTCTCCGCCCTCGCCGCCTCCGTCGCCGCGCGCCTCGTGGCCCGCCGGGAGACGATCGCGGTATCCGAGTCCTCGACCGGCGGCCTGATCTCGGCCGCGCTGCTGTCGATCCCGGGCGCCTCCGCGTACTTCGTGGGGGGCGGTGTCATCTACACCCAGACCGCGCGCCGGGGCCTGCTCCAGCTCCCCGACGAGGCCTTCCGCGGCATCCGCTCCAGCACCGAGGCGGCGGCGCGCCTGCAGGCGAAGACGGTGCGCGAGCGGCTCGGCACCACCTGGGCGCTCGCGGAGACCGGCGCGGCCGGCCCCACCGGCAACCGCTACGGCGACGCGGCCGGCCACTCGTGCTTCGCGGTGGCGGGCGCGGTGGAGCTCGCGCGCACCCTCGAGACGGGGCGGAGCGACCGCGAGGCCAACATGTGGGCCTTCACCCGGGCCGCCCTCGAGCTGCTCGACACCTGCCTCCAACAAGCGGGAGAGAACCCATGACGGATGCCAAGATCCGCGTCGGCTTCATCGGCGCCGGCGCCAACACGCGCAAGCACCACCTGCCCAAGCTGAAGGCCCAGCCCGGGGTCGAGCTCGTCGCGGTCGCCAACCGGTCGAAGGAGTCGGGCGAGCGGGTGGCGCGTGAGTTCGGCATCGGCCGGGTGCACGCGGGCTGGCCGGAGATCGTCAACGCGTCCGACATCGACGCGGTGTGCATCGGGACCTGGCCCTACATGCACTGCGAGATGTCGACGGCCGCGCTCGCGGCGGGCAAGCACGTGCTCTGCGAGGCGCGCATGGCCATGAACGCCGCCGAGGGCCGGCGCATGCTGGAGGCGTCGCGCCGGGCGCCGAACCTGGTCGCCCAGCTCGTGCCCGCGCCGCATACGCTGGAGCTGGACGCCACCGTCCAGGCGCTTCTCGCGGAAGGGTTCCTGGGCGAGGTGCTGGCGGTCGAGCTGCAGTCTTCGCCACGTCGCTTCGTGGAGCCGGACGCGCCGCTGCACTGGCGCCACGACGTCTCGCTGAGCGGGCACAACATCCTCAACATGGGCATCTGGTACGAGGCGATGATGCGCTGGCTCGGGCCCGCGCAGCGGGTGAGCGCGATGACCAAGATCGCGGTACCGACCCGCAAGGACGAAGCGGGCGCGACCCACCAGGTCAAGGTGCCCGACCACGTGGACGTCCTGGCCCAGCTCCGGGGGGGCGCGGTGGCCCACCTGCGCTTCAGCTCGGTGACCGGGCTGGCGCCCGGCTCGGAGGCGTGGATCTACGGGAGCGAGGGGACGCTCCGGCTCGAGGCCGACGCGCTCCGGCTCACCGGCGCCCGCCGCGGGGAATCGGCGCTGCGCGAGATCCCGGTGCCGCCCAAGACGCGCATCGGCTGGCGGGTGGAAGAGGAGTTCGTCAACGCGATCCGGGGCCGCGAGAAGGTCACGCGCACCACGTTCGAGGACGGGGTACGCTACATGGAGTTCACGGACGCGGTCACCCGCAGCGCCACCACCGGCCAGACCGTCGACGTGAAGGACCTTTAAGGATCTCTGACCCTATCCCCCTCTCCCCTCGGGGGAGAGGGCAGGGTGAGGGGTGGTCCAGGCGAGCCTGCCTTACCCCGGCCGGTGCCAGTACGCGATCCGGCCGAAGATGGAGTCCCACGAGTTCAGCTCGATGCCGCGCAGGTTGTTGGCGGCGGCGTGGAGCACGTTGCGCCACGTCACCGGAAGCACCACCGCCTTCTGCACGACGAGGTCGTTCATCTTGATGAAGAGGGCGGCCCGCTTGACCGGATCCATCTCGACCTCCGCCTTGCGCCAGAGGCGGTCGTACGCTGCGTTCTGCCAGCGCGCGATGTTCCGGCCGTTCCAGCCGTTCTCCTTCGTGGGCACCTCCCACGACACGAACTGGGCCATGAAGAGCTGCGGATCGAGGCCGGTGAACACGGTGTAGGTCTGCAGATCGGCCAGGAAGCGGACGTTGGTGTCCACGTTGTTCACGTCGGCCGAGAAGAACACCGAGGCCGGGATCGCCTTCACCTCCATCTCGACGCCCGCGCGCGCGGCCGCCTGCTTGACCACCGTCTGGATCTTCTGCACGGTGGCGTTGGCGGCGGCCTGGAAGAGTAAGCGCAGTCGTCGGCCGTCCTTGGCGCGGACGCCGTCGGCGCCGCGGCGGTAGCCCGCCTGGTCCAGCAGCTCGTTGGCCTTCGCGACGCTGAACTCCCAGGTGCTGTTCCGCGAGCGGAAACGCTCGGGGGCGTTCAGGAAGTTGGCGGTGATCTGGCCGATGCGCCCCACCAGGTGCTCCTGGATCGCCACGCGATCCACCAGCAGGCTGAGCGCGGTGCGCACCGGCTGCTCGGTCAGCAGGGGGTGGGGCGCCTTGAGGCTCGATCGCTCGCCGTCCACGTCGCGCCACGGGTCCGTCTGGTTGCACTGGATGAAGCTGACCCCGCTGCTCGGGACGGCGAGGACGCGCCCCTTGCCTCCCTGCTCGATCCGCCGCAGGATCTCCTCCTCCACCAGCACGTAGTAGGCGAAATCGTACTCGCCGGTCTGCAGCACCGCGCGGGCCGCCCCCACCGCGTCGCCCCCGCACTTGATCTCGAGCTGGTCGAAGAACGGGCGGTTCGGCACGTGGTAGTGCTTGTTGATCTCCGCGCGGATGAAGTCGCCCGGCCGCCACTCGGCCAGCCGGTAGGGCCCGGTGCCCACCGCGGGGAGCATCCCGATGGCCTCGCGCGCGCCCGCCCCCTTGACCCGCGCGAAGAGGTGGCGCGGGAGCAGCCCACCGCCGGTGAACGCGGAGGCCCAGAAGGGCTGCGGCTTCTTGAAGATGAGCTTCACGGTGTGGGAGTCGATCCGCTCGATCCGCGTGATGTCGTCGTAGGCGGCGCGGGTACCGGCGGCGGTGGCCGGATCCACCGCGAACTCCCAGTTGAAGATCACGTCGTCGGCGGTGAATGGGGTACCGTCGTGCCAGACCACGTCGCGCTTGAGCCGCCAGGTCACCCACTGGCCGTCCTTGGCCAGGGTGCCTGCCTTCCGGTCGGGCAGCTCCTCGGCCAGGATCGGCACGAAGGTGCCCTCGGCGGCGGGGGCGGCCAGCGGCTCGTAGAAGATCCGCTGGACCGTGAAGTCGCGAAGTCCGCGGCCGAAGTGCGGATGCAGCAGGGTGGGGGCGTCCCACATCAGGATGCGGAGCGTGCCGCCGCCCCCGCGCCGGGTGGGCGTGGACTCGACCTCGCGCGGCTGGGCGGCCGCGACGCCTGCCGTCCCGAGGACCTGCCCGGCGAGCGGCCCGCCGAGCCCGACCGCGGCCAGCGCCTGCACGAAGCGCCGACGCGTGAGATGGCCGTGCTTCACCTGCGCGACCATCTCCCGAAGCGTTTGCTCGTCCATGGGCTCCCGGCTGTCCTCTCGGAGGGGGTCCGACACCGATAGCGCGGCCCGCCCGCGAAGTCAAGGCCCCGGGCCCTTGTCGCGCCGGGAGCTCCGCGGAGCCGGACGACATCCACATCGTGGTGGCGGGCGGCCGCAGCTACTTCGCGGCGGTGCTGCCCGGCCGGGGCGGCTTCGGCGGCTTCGCGGTCACCCGCGCGGTCCGGCGCCCCCGCTGAATGCCCTCACGGAGGAGAGACCTCACGTCATGGAGATCCTGATCCCCGTCTGGCCCGACCCCGACCGGGGCGGCGCCACCCCCGCGCGGCCGCGGGCGCTCGCGGGCGCCACCATCGCCCTCGTCGACGACAACCTCGACATCCCGTTCACCACCCACCTGGAGGCGCTGCTCGGCCGCGAGCACGGCGCCGCCGTGCGGCGGCTGGTAAAGCCGTCCGGCACCGCGCCCTCGCCCCGGGCCCTCATCGACGAGGCCGCCGCCGCGAGCGCGGCGGTCGTCGGCCTCGGGCTCTGAGGCTCCTGCACGTCGGGCAGTGTGCTCGACGCGGCCGCGCTGGAGAAGCGCGGGATCCATACCGTCACCATCGTGTGGGACAACTTCGAGAAGGCGGCGCGGATGCAGGCGCGGCTGCAGAGCGTGCCGGACTTGACGCTGGTGGTGGTCCCGCATCGCAAGGGCGGGGAGACCGCCGACGATCAACGGCGCAAGGCGGAGGCGGCCCTCGCCGACGTGGTCGGGGGGTCAGGTCTTACATTCCGACATTTCTGGCGCGCAGCGACTCACCTGACGGTCTGAAGAATGTAGGAATGTAAGACCTGACCCCGTTTACGCAGTGCGCCGCGCGGGCGGCGCGAAGTTTGGAGAGAAATTCCCCGGATCGTAGACTTGAGCTACGGCGAAGGGAAGACCCGCATGATCATCACTCGCCCGCTCGTCGCTCTCGCCACCTGGCTGATCGCGCTCGCGCTCCTCGTCGGCGCCGCCCCCGGCGAATCGCAGTGGCCGGCCGATCCCGGAGTCGAGGAGCGGCCGCGCGACCTGCCCCCGTGGCTGCTGGCCTCCCGCCTGGGCCGCCCGCTCGAGGATCGCTCGCACGACGACGCCGGCCTCAGCGACATGAGCGCGGTGCTCCTGCGCGAGGCGCCCAGCTCCGCCGTCGAGCCCGATCCCCTCACCCTGCGCTCCACCGGCGAGGACGACCTGGGCGACCTGCGGGTGCTGCTGGGCAAGGGCGAGCGCTGGCACCTGATGCGGTTCGGCGCCGCCGCCGCGTCGCGGCCACAGGAGGCCCGGGTCACCGCCCACGGCGCGGTGGCGTACCTTCCGGCCGCCTCGCGGCCGGAGGGCACGCTGGGATACGGTCCGGTGGTGGCGCCGGGCGCCGCCTTCGACCTGGCGATCGAGGAGCACGAAGAGCCGGTCTCGCTGGGCCTCAAGGGCGGGATCCAGGGCTTCGAGGGGGGCGCCGAGTACCGCTCGGTCGGCAAGCGGCTCGAGCGGCTCGTGAGCGGGCCGTCGTCGCACCGGGATCGGGAAGGCACCGAGGTCTGGGTCGCGCAGCGTCTGGGGCTCCTCCGCCTCAAGCTGTCGCAGTCGAACCTGACCGACAACGTCGACCGCAACCCGGCGCTGCCCCGCATCAGGCGGGCCCAGAGCGCGGTCACTGCGCAGATCGCCCCGCGCAGCTGGCCGATCTTCGGGCTCACCTACGCCAGGGGGGAATCGGAGCGGGGGTGGCTGACCGGGGAGGGGGTGACCCGCGCCACGGACCGGCAGACCTTCGACAGCCTGTCGGGCGGCGCCTACTACGGCGCGACGCGCTGGGACACGTCGGCATCCTCCACCTACGTCACCAGCCGCGACGTGGCCCGGCCGGACCGCGAGACCACCATGCTGTACCACGATCTGCGGTTCACGCTGCGGCCGGCCGACGCCCTCATGGTGGTGCCGTCCGTCAGCACCGGGCACGAGCGCTACGAATGGATGGAGACGCGGAGCACCACCGGCTCGGCGTCGCTGCTCCTGTCCTACGGGCCGCCCGGCGGCTGGTGGAACCTCTGGGCGCTCGGCGCCTACACCGCGACCCGGACCAGCGACCACACCGTGGACGGGCGCACGCTCAGCTGGAGCGGCGGGCTCTCGTGCGGCCTCGGCCGGCTGCTGGGCGGGGCGACCACGCTGGCGTTCCAGGCCGGCTACGACCAGTACGACGACGCGGTCTATCGCGAGGGCTCCGCGCGCGGTGTCTTCGGCCTCGTCCGCCTCAAGGTCGCCGCCTTCTAGCCGCGCCCCGCCCGCCCCGCCCCCGGTCTTCACCTCACCCCTCCCGCGCGGTCACCCCGGCCGCCTCGTCGCGCGCCGCGCCCTTGACATCGCCCGCGCCCGCACCTAGGGTGTTGCCCGACTCGAAAGGAGGCCTCATGGCCAAGCTCAAGTTCGGGGCGTGGATCCCCACCTACGCGTGGAGCGGCAAGAAGACGGACCCGAGAAACATGCGCCGCATCCGCGACTCCATCGTCAAGTGCGAGAAGTACGGCATCGACGTCTGGGTCATCGACCATCTCCTCTCCGCGCCCGGCCTCTACGGCAACGCCTGGCTCGAGCCACTGTCCACGCTCGCCTACGCGGCCGCGCTCACCTCCAAGGTGGACATCGCCACCGGCATCCTGGTGCTGCCGGTGCGCCACCCGGTGCTGCTGGCCAAGGAGATCTCCACCCTCTGCCACCTCTCGGACAACCGCTACGTCTTCGGGGTCGGCCCGGGCTGGTACGCGCGCGAGTACGAGGTGACCGGCTCGCGCATCGAGGAGCGCGGCAAGCGCACCGACGAGATCATCGAGGCGGTGACCCTGCTGCTCACCAGGCCCAACGCGAGCTACCACGGCAAGTACTACCACTTCGACGACGTCACCATCGACCCACGTCCGCCGAAGATGCCGAAGATCTGGGTCTCCGGCGGCTCGCGCGTGCCCGACCCGGGCGAGCACGACCCGCCGGTCATCGCGACCACCGTCATGGACCGCATCGTCAAGGGGGGCAACTGGCTCTCGCGCTGCTCGGGCACGCAGGAGTGGGTGAAGCGCGACTGGGGGCTGCTCCAGCAGCACGCCAGGCACCTCGGCCGCGATCCGAAGAAGCTCACCTTCGGGCACTGCAACTTCATCCACCTGGTGGACACCCCGAGCCACGCCAAGGCGGTGGCCGCGTCGAAGGCGCCCTTCATCAAGACGATGGGGACGCACCGGAGCTGGGAGCACCTGCAGGAGTGCTACATGGTCGGCTCGATCGACCACATCAATGCGCGCGTCGACGATCTGGTCAAGGCCGGCCTCAAGTATCTCGTGCTGGGCCCGGTCACCGACGATCCCGCGCAGATCGACCTGATCGCCAAGAAGGTGATGCTGCACTTCAAGTAGCGGCCGCGGAGACATGCGCTACGGCTTCTATCTGCCCACGCGGGGGCCGACCGCCTCGCCGGAGGCGCTCGAGACCCTGGTCACGCGCGGGGAGGCGCTCGGCTTCTCCTCGGTGGTGATCGCGGACCACGTCGTCTTCCCGGTCGCGATCACGTCGAGGTATCCCTACACGGTCAGCGGCGCCTTCCCCGGGCAGGGCGACGCCCTCGAGCAGCTCCCGCTGATGGCCTTCGTGGCCGCGAAGTCGCGGACGCTGCGGCTGATCTCGAGCGTGATGATCCTGCCCTACCGCAATCCGGTGGTGACCGCCAAGATGCTCGCCACCATCGACGTGCTCTCCCGCGGGCGCGTCACGGTGGGCGTCGGGGTGGGCTGGCTGCGCGAGGAGTTCGAGGCGCTCGGCGCGCCGCCGTTCGAGCGCCGGGGCGCGGTGAGCGACGAGTACCTGCGCATCTTCAAGACGCTGTGGACCCAGGATCCCGCTTCGTATCGCGGCGAGTTCTACCGCTTCGGGTCCATCCGCTGCCTGCCCCATCCGGTGCAGAAGCCCCACCCGCCGATCTGGGTGGGCGGCCATAGCAAGGCCGCCCTCCGCCGGGTCGCCCGGCTGGGCGACGGCTGGCATCCGGTCGGGGCCAATCCCGCCGTCCCGCTGCGGCCCCCCGAGCTGCGCGGCCTCCTCGACGAGCTCTTCCGCCTCACCGAGGCGGAGGGCCGCGATCCGTCGACGCTGACCATCTCCTACAAGGCGCCGGTCTACGATCCGGCGCCGGACGCGGCCAGCGGCGTCGAGCGGCACCCGTTCTCGGGCGGCCAGCAGGCGATCACCGACGACGTCGCCACGTTCGCCGGGCTCGGGGTGAGCGAGCTGATCTTCGACTTCCGCAGCGAGAGCCTCACGGAAAGCCTCGAGCGCATGGAGCGCTTCGCCCCGATCCTCCGCCGGACCGCCTGAGCCTCGCTCCCTCTCCCCCGAGGGGAGAGGGCGGGGTGAGGGGCGGTAGTCGCGACGTGTTGCTCTCGCGCGCGGACCCGTCTACTCTATGCCCCGTCGCCGACAAGGAGATCCGTCATGCCCGAGCTGCCCCCTGACGTCACGCTGGACGAGGTGAAGGAGCGCGCGCGCCTCGCCGGCCTGCCCATCCCCCTGGAGCGCCTCTCCCTGGTGCGCGGGTTCCTGAGCAACGCCCTCAAGCCGATCCGCGCGCTCGACAGCCGCGCGGTGCGGACGGTGGAGCCGGCGGTGATTTTTCATGCCGAGGTCGACGCGAAGGGCGGGGCGGAGTCCGGCTCGTGAGCGCCGACGAGCTCTGTTACGCGGGGATCCGGGAGCTGGGCGGCCTGTTCCGCCGCCGCGAGCTCGGGCCGGTGGACTACGCGACCGACTTGCTGCGCCGCATCGAGACGCTCGACAAGACTCTCAACGCCTACGTGACGGTCACCGCGGAGCGCGCGCTCGCCGACGCCCGCGCCGCGGAGACCGCGCTCGCGCGCGGCGACGCCGGCCCACTCACCGGCATCCCGATCGCCTACAAGGACCTCTACGCGACCCGGGGCATCCGCACCACCGCGGGCTCCGCGCTCCTGGCCGACTGGGTGCCCGACGCGGACTGCACCTGCGTGGCGCGCCTGCAGCGGGCCGGCATGGTCATGCTCGGCAAGCTGATCACCCACGAGTTCGCCTTCGGCATCCAGTTTCCGGGCCACCGGTTTCCGCCCGCGCGCAACCCGTGGAACCTCGATCACATCCCGGGCGGCTCGAGCAGCGGCTCCGGCGCGGCCCTGGCCGCCGGCCTGACGGTGGGCTCGCTCGGCTCCGACACCGGCGGATCCATCCGGGGTCCGGCCGCCTTCTGCGGCATCGCCGGGCTCAAGCCGACCTACGGGCGGGTGAGCCGGGCCGGCGTGGTCACGCTCTCGTGGACGCTCGATCACACCGGGCCCATGGCGCGCTCCGCGGAGGACTGCGCCTTCATGCTGCAGGCGCTGGCCGGCCACGATCCGGCCGACCCGGCCTCCGCCCGCCAGCCGGTGGCGGACTACCTGGCCAACCTCGAGGGCGGCGTCAAGGGCCTCCGGGTCGGCGTGGTGCGCGACTACTTCTTCGAGCAGGTGGAGCCGGAGACGGTGGCCGCCTTCGAGCGCGCGGTCGGCGAGCTGGGGCGGCTCGGCGCCACCGTGCGGGACGTGACCATCCCGAGCATGCACGCCGCGCCCTCGTTCATGGTGATCTTGCTCGCCGAGGCGTTCGCCTACCACGAGCGCGATCTGCGCGAGCGCCCGGAGCTCTACGGCCCCGTGCTGCGCGAGAAGCTGATGGCGGGCGGGCTCTTCCGGGCCGACGAGTACGTGCAGGCCCAGCGGCTCCGCTCCCAGATCCGCGAGGACACCGCCCGCACGCTGCAGGCGGTGGACGTGCTGGTGACGCCCACCGCGCTCGGCCCGGCTCCTCCGTTCCGGGTCGTGCTCGATCCCGATTTCCCGTTCGCCAAGAGCAACATGGGCCCGTTCAACGTCACCGGCCTGCCCACCCTCGCGCTGCCGACCGGCTTCTCCACCACCGGTCTGCCGCTGTCGTTCCAGATCTCGGGCCGGCCCTTCGACGAGGCCACCGTGCTGCGCGTGGGCCACGCCTATCAGCGGGCGACCGACTGGCATCGCCGCCGCCCGCCGGTGCGCGCATGACCGCCACCGCCGCGCTCGACGACCTGAAGGCGCACGTCGGCCGCCGCGAGAGCGCCAACGATACCGTCACCGCCGCGCCCGCGAATCTCCTGCGCCTGACCCTCGGGCGCGACGAGCCCGAGCTGCGGCCGGGCGACCCGCTGCCGCCGGGCTGGCAGGCGCTCTACTTCCTTCCGCGCTTCCCGCCGGCCGCGCTCCGGCCCGACGGCAGCCCGCTCGACACCGGGGTGATCCCGCCGCTGCCGCTGCCCCGGCGCATGTTCGCGGGCGAGCGCTTCCGCTTCCACCGTCCGCTGCGCATCGGCGACGCGGTGCGCCGGGAGACCGAGCTGGCCGACATCGCGGTCAAGACGGGCGGCACCGGCACCCTGATCTTCGCCACGGTCGTGCAGCGCATCTTCGCCGGGGAGACCCTCGCCATCGAGGAGGAGCGCCGCACCGTGTTCCGCGAGGAGGTCAAGGCGGGCGAGCGCAACCAGGCGCCGCGGCGCGAGCCCGCGCCCGACGACGTCCCGTGGCGCCGGCGGATCACCCCGGACCCGGTGCTGCTGTTCCGTTTCTCCGCGCTGACCTTCAACAGCCATCGCATCCACTACGACCGACCCTGGGCGGTGGAGCGGGAGGGCTACCCCGGTCTGGTCGTCCACGGGCCGCTCACCTCCATGCTCCTGCTCGATTTCGCGCGCGACCAGAGCCCGGAGCGCGCGTTCCTGAGCTACGAGACCCAGGCCCGCGCTCCGCTTTTCGACACCGCGCCCTTCGAGCTGCGGGGCCGCCCCGCCGCGGACGGCCGCGCCGCCGAGCTCTGGGCCGTGACCCCCGAGGGCACGGTGGCCATGAGCGCGCGGGCCGAGCTCGCGTGACGGACTTTTCGACGAAAGAGAGGACGATCGACGATGGCCGATGAGCAGCTCGAGCTCCGGATGGATCCCAATGCCCTCTACCGCGAAGAGACCTACACCGACCGCCGCATCGGCATCATCCGCGTGATGACGCCGGTGAAGACGGACGGCTCGATCGACCTCGGCCGGAAGATCCTCTACGTGGGCGAGGCCCAGCTCCTCTCCCCGGTGGGCGCCCTGCCGATCACCTTCGAGATCGACGCGACCTCGCTCGGCGACGCGGCCGAGAAGTTCGCGGACGGCGCCAAGATCGGGGTCGAGCGCGCGATCCGCGAGCTGCAGGAGCTGCGCCGGGAGCAGTCGTCCAACATCGTGATCCCCGACCGGATGCCCCCCGACATCGGCGGCCGCGGCGGCCCGCGAGGACCCGGCCGGATCCAGCTCTGATCGCGCCGCGATGAACCTGCTGCGCCCGGCCGATCGGTACGTCACCGTCCAGGGTCTGCGCTTCCACGTGCTCGACTGGGGCGGCGAGGGCCGCACCCCGCTCCTTCTCCTGCACGGCTTCACCGGGCACGCGCATGCCTGGGACACGCTCGCCATCGCGCTGCAGCCGCACTTCCACGTCTACGCGCTCGATCAGCGCGGCCACGGCGACAGCGACCCGGCGGACGTCTACGGGCCGATCGTCGCGTTCGACGACCTGAGCGGGGTGATCGACCAGCTCGGGCTGGCCCCGCTCGTCGTGGTGGGGCTCTCGATGGGCGGGCGGAACGCGATGTACTTCACCTCGAAGCGCCCCGAGACGGTGCAGCGGCTCGTGGTCGTGGACATCGGGCCCGAGATCAGCGCGCGGGCGGCCCAGGCCCCGCCCGGTCCGCCCGAGCCCGAATTCTGGGACAGCATCGAGCAGGCGGCCCAGCATCTCTTCCGCGGCAACCCGTATCCCGGCATCCACTACTACCGCTGGGTCGCGGCCCAGAGCCTGCGCCAGCGGCCCGACGGGCGGATCGTGTGGGCGTGGCACCCGAGCGTGAAGGCGCGGCGCTCGACGGTGGACGTGGACTGGTGGGCGGTGCTGCGGGCCATCCCGGTGCCGACCCTGGTGTTGCGCGGCGAGGAGAGCCCGATCCTCGACCGCGAGGTGGCCGAGCGCATGGCCAAGGAGCTGCCCCGGGGCCGTTTCGTCGAGATCCCGCGCGCGGTGCACACGCTGCACGAGGACAATCCGGACGCCGTCCTCGCCGCGCTCAAGCCGTTCCTCGGCTTCTGATCGGAGGCTCACTCATGGGAGTGGTCAGGCTGGAGGTCACCCGGCGCGAGCCGGTGCTGGACGGCGCTCCGTTCAAGGGCGCGGGCGGGGCCGGGAGCGCCTACGAGAAGCTCGAGGGCGTGCTGCACCTCTCGGCGGATCCGGCGGCCCGGGCCAACGAGCCGATCGCGGACCTGGGGCTGGCGCCCCGCAACGCGCGCGGGCTCGTGGAGTACTCGGCGGATTTCTACCTGCTGCGGCCGCTCGACGGCGGCCGGCGCCGGCTGCTGCTCGACGTGCCGAACCGCGGGCGCAAGATCGCGCTCGGCATGTTCAACAGCGCCCCGCGCTCGAACGACCCGACCGGGCCCGAGGACTTCGGCAACGGCTTCCTGATGCGCCACGGCTACACGGTGGCCTGGATCGGCTGGCAGCCCGACGTGCCACGCCGCGACGGCATGATGGCGATGACGGTGCCCCGGGTGGCCGGGGTCTCCGAGCGCGTGCGCTGCGAGTTCCGGCCGAACGCGCGCGTGGACCGGCTGCCCCTGGCCGACCGGTATCACATCCCGCATCCGGCGGCGCGGCTCGACGATCCGGAGGCGGAGCTGCACGTGCGCGAGTACGCGGACGCGCCGGCGGCCACGGTGCCGCGCTCGGCGTGGCGCTTCTCGGACGCCTCGTCGATCGCGCTCGACGGCGGCTTCGAGCCGGGCCGCATCTACGACTGCTACTACCGCGCGCAGGATCCGCCGGTGGTCGGGCTCGGCTTCACCGCGGTGCGCGACACCGCGGGCTTCCTGCGCGGGGGCACCGCCGCCGAGGGCAATCCCTGCGCGGGGCAGGTCGAGCGCTCCTACGTGTTCGGGGTCTCCCAGAGCGGGCGCTTCCTGCGCCACCTCCTCTACCTGGGCCTCGACGAGGACGAGGCGGGCCGCTTCGTCTGGGACGCGGTGATCCCGCACGTCGCGGGCGCCCGGCGCGGCGAGTTCAACTGCCGGTTCGGCCAGCCCTCGCTCAACGCGGTGCACGCGGTCGGCAGCCTGTTCCCGTTCACCGACGCCGAGCAGGACGATCCGGTGACCGGCCAGCGCGACGCGCTACTCCGGCGTCTCGGCGGGCGCGCGACGCCGCCCCGCATCTTCACCATCAACACCTCCGCCGAGTACTGGCGCGGCGACGGCTCGCTCGTGCACACCGACGTCGGCGGCACGCGCGACGTGGCCCCGCCGCCCTCCGTGCGCCAGTACCTCTTCGCGGGGACCCAGCACACGCCCGGCACGCTCCCGCCGCCGCCCGCCGATCCCAACACCGGCGGTCGGGGTTTCCACCCGTTCAGCGTGGTGGACTACTCGCCGCTCCTGCGCGCGGCACTGGTCAATCTCGACCGGTGGGTGAGCGAGGGCGTCGAGCCGCCGCCCAGCGCGGTCCCGCGCCTCGCCGACGGGACCGCGGTGGCCGCGGAGACGATCCGGGCCGTGTACGCGGCGATCCCGGGCGCGCGCTTCCCGGACCGCGTGCCGCGACCGCAGCGGCTCGACTTCGGTCCCCGGGTCGGGCGCGGGATCGTCGGGTTGCCGCCCAAGCTCGGCGCGCCTTTCGTGACGTTCGTCTCCGCGGTGGACGGCGACGGCAACGAGCGGGCGGGGATTCGCCCGCCCGAGCTACGGGTGCCGCTGGCGACCTATACCGGCTGGAACCCGCGTCACCCGGAGCAGGGGGCACCCGGCGACATCATGGCCATGATGGGCTCGACCCTGGCGTTCGCGCGCACCGCGGTGGAGCGGGCGCGAGCCGGCGATCCACGGCCCTCGATCGGGGAGCGGTACGCCGGCCGCGAGGACTATCTCGCCCGGGTGCGCCGTGATGCGGAGGCGATGGTGACGGCGCGGCAGCTCCTCGCCGAGGACGTGGACGCGGTGGTGGCGCGCGCGGGAGCGCTCTGGGACTTCGTCTGCCCGGGCTGACGGCTCCGCTGATCGAGTGCCACGCCCACGTCCTGCCCGACGGGGCGCTCACCCGCTTCCCGGCCG
>Ga0209640_10003136_pt1 | contig 14487 bp, 10 predicted proteins | sample RifCSP10_1_FD_184018 | JGI IMG/M metagenome (GOLD analysis project Ga0209640, IMG submission 184018) | Soil microbial communities from Rifle, Colorado - Rifle CSP2_sed 10_1 (SPAdes) (version 2) | ecosystem: Environmental > Terrestrial > Deep subsurface > Rock core/Sediment | place: Rifle...
CCAGAGCCGCACGAACGAGCCGGACATCGTCCGATGATAGGCTCGGCCTTCAATCAGGAGCGCGGTGAGGGAACCCGGTGCAAGTCCGGGACGGTCCCGCCGCTGTGAGGGGAGACGCTCCCCCGCCACGAAGCCACTGGCGCTGAGCCGGGAAGGCGGCGAGGGAGGGAGCCCCGAGTCAGAAGACCTGTCGCGCTCCCCATAACCGAACCCCTCGCGGAAGGGAGGATTCAGGTGCTTCGCTCCTCAGTTCTCGTCGCCGGAGCAGTGCTGGCGGCACTCGTCGTGTTCGTCGCAGGTGCGGCTGGCGGTGCCACGACGTCGGCATCGTTCCCGGTCACGATCGTGGCCAAGAACGGCAAGGTCACGGTAACCAAGCAGCCGCGGCGGATCGTCTCGCTGTCGCCGACGGCCACGGAGTCTCTGTTCGCGATCGGCAGCGGCTCGCAGGTCGTCGCGGTCGATGACCAGTCGGACTTCCCCAAGGGCGCGCCGAAGACGTCGCTCTCGGGATTCACTCCGAACGTCGAGGCGATTGCGGCGTACCGGCCCGATCTCGTCGTCATCGCGTATGACCCGAAGGGTCTCTCGGGGGCGCTGGAGCGGCTCGGGATCACGGTGATCCACCACGACGGCGCGGCGACGTTCAAAGGTGCGTACCAGCAGGTCCGGCAGCTCGGCCTCGTCACCGGGCACCAAGCCGAGGCGACGCGGCTGATCGGGCGCATGAAGTCGAAGATCGCAGGGATCGTCAAGGCGGCGCGAAGGGGCGGCGGTGGTCTCTCCGTGTACCACGAGCTGACGCCCGACCTGTACTCGGCGACCTCGAAGACGTTCGTCGGGCAGGTCTACGCTGCGCTCGGGCTTCGCAACATCGCCGACGCGGCCGACGCGGTCGGGACCGGCTACCCGCAGCTTTCGGCCGAGTACGTCGTGTCCGCGAGCCCCGACGTCATCGTGCTCGCCGACACCGTCTGCTGCGGACAGAATCCCTCGACGGTGGCGCAGCGGCCCGGCTGGGATCGGATCAACGCCGTGCGCACCGGGTCGATCGTCCGCATCGACGACTCGATCGCTTCGCGCTGGGGCCCGCGGCTCGTGAACTTCTTCCGCGCGATGTCCCTGGCGCTCGCGCGGCTACGCCAGTAGTCAGATGAGCGTCGCCGCGGAGCAGGCCAGCAGCGTTCGAGCGCGAGGTCTCACGCCCGTATGGGCCTGCTCCGCGGTTGCGTTCCTCCTCCTCTCGCTCGTTGTCGGAGTGCTCGCCGGCCCCATCGACCTCGGGGTCGGCGCTGTGCTCGAGTCGGCCGCCGCGCGCCTGCACGTGCCGGGCGCGTCGTCCTCTCTGACGCCGACCGAGGAGGCGATTCTCTGGGAGATCCGGGTCCCGCGCGTGATCCTCGCCGCACTCGTGGGCGCGATGCTGGCGTTGGCCGGTGCGACCTACCAGGGTGTCTTCCGCAACCCGCTCGCCGATCCGTATCTCCTCGGCGTCGCCGCAGGCGCCGGTCTCGGAGCGACGATCGCGATCGCATATCTCCCCGAGGGGCTGCGTGGACAGCGTGCACTCCCGGTCGCCGCCTTCGTCGGCGGATCGGTTGCGGTCCTGCTCACCTACGCGGTCGGCCGCTCAGCCAGGCGGGAGCGCGACGCCGCGACGCTCGTGCTCGCGGGCGTCACCGTAGCGGCGTTCTTCACGGCCTGGCAGACGTTCGTCCAGCAGCAGAACGCCGAGACGCTGCAGCAGGTCTACTCGTGGATCCTCGGGAACATCCCGAGCACGGGGTGGACCGACGTCGTGCTGATCCTGCCGTACGTCGCAGTCGCGCTGGTCGTCATCCTCGCCCTCCGGCGCGTCGTCGACGTGCTGAGCCTCGGCGACGAGGAGGCGGCGAGCCTCGGCGTCGACGTGCGGCGCGTCCGGCTCGCTCTCGTGGTGGCCGCCACGCTCGGTACGGCGGCGGCTGTGGCTGTCAGCGGGCTGATCGGCTTCGTCGGGATCATCGTCCCGCACGCGATCCGCCTGTTGTCGGGTGTCGGCTACCGGGCGCTCTTGCCGCTGTCCGTGATCATCGGAGCCGGGTTCCTGGTGCTCGCCGACGTGATCGCGCGCACAGCGCTCTCGCCAGCCGAGATCCCGCTGGGAGTCGTGACCGCGTTCTTCGGAGCGCCGTTCTTCGCACTCGTTCTGCGTACGACGCGTGGCGGTTCCGGATGAGCGCGATCGAACTCCTCGACGTCACGGTCGTCCTCGGCGGCCGGCCCGTTGTCGACGGAATCGACGCCTCGGTTGAGGAGGGGGAGTGGCTCGCGCTCATTGGCCCGAACGGCGCCGGGAAGACGACTCTTCTCCGCGCGATCGCGCGCCTCGTTCCGTTCACGGGTCACATCGCGCTCAGCGGTCGCTCCGTGACGGAGATGCCCCGTGCGGAGCTCGCGCGGCTGATCGCGATCGTGCCCCAGGAGCCTTCGACGCCTCCCTGGATGACCGTCGCCGAGTACGTGCTCCTCGGGCGAACCCCGCATCTGGGCCCATTGGCGAAGGAGGGCACGCGCGATCGCGAAGCCGCCGCACGGGCTCTGGCTCGGCTCGACCTGCTGGAGTTTCGGAAGCGGCGGCTCGGGACTCTGAGCGGGGGCGAGAAGCAGCGGGTCGTCGTCGCGCGTGCCCTTGCGCAGGAGGCCAAGATCGTGCTGCTCGACGAGCCGACTGCCGCGCTCGACATCGGCCACCAGCAGCAAGCGCTCGAGCTGCTCGACGTCTTGCGCGGCGAGTCGGAGCTCACGCTCGTCGCGGCGATGCACGACCTCACGTTGGCCGCGCAGTACGCCGACCGCATGGTTCTCCTCGACGGCGGCCGGGTGGCGGCGGACGGCGTCCCGCCCGACGTGCTCACGGAGGCGCTGATCGCTAGCCACTACGGCGCTTCCATCGACGTCGTCCCGGTGGGCGACCGGATCGCCGTGATCCCACGACGCGTAGGGGGTCAGACCCCGCGGGTCCACGACGCGTAGGGGGTCAGACCCCACGGGTCTGACCCCCTACGGACCTACGCCGCCGACGTGCTCTGCCGCATCTTCATCGTCAGCAGGATGCTCGTGACGAGCGCCCACGCGAGAAAGACGACGAAGGTGACGAAGCCGGCTCCATCGGGCGACCAGAAGCCGTCGCGAGCCCAGGCGGTCGAGCTGAGGATCGCCCAGAGCCCCGCGAGGCCGCTCAGCCATCCCCACCACGTGGCAACGAAGCCCGTGCGAACCACCGCTCCGCCCAGCGACAGGAAGATCGCTGCGCCGAGCAAGTTGGACGTCGTGTCCAGGTACCCGCCCATGCGGTAGAAGGACAGCGAGATCCCCGGGTCGGCCGCCTCCGCGATGCTGAACGCGAGCGCGCCACGGGCGAGAGCCGCCACCGCGCCGATCGAGAACGTGATCGCGAAGGCGAGCCCGAGGACCGCGGCCAGCCGTCCCTCACCGGCATCTCGCATCGCCGCGCCGAGCGCGCCGATGAACCAGATGATGGAGAGGAAGCCGAGTCCCTGGATGAAAGTCCCCCAGAGCACCTGGTCGCGGTTGTCCTTGAAGAAGTCGGCGACCGTCGTGGCGTCGGCATCGATATCGGGCGGCTGCCCGATGATGAGTATCCCGATGACGATCAGGACGACGCCGATGATGCCCCCGGCCGCGGCGATCTTGTCCCACGTCGCTTTGTTCATGCGGACCTCCGTATGAGTGGACACGGGATTGTGACCCGAGTTGCGATCATGGTCAGTCGGGCGGACGGACTAGCCTCCAGGCGATCCCGCCGGGGCCTGCCGCTAGCATCGGCCCGTGGCCGTCGCAGCCCCCCAGGAGTACCTCGCAGACCTCAACGACTCCCAGCGCGAGGCTGTTCTCGCGACCGAGGGACCGCTCCTCGTCGTCGCCGGAGCGGGTTCCGGAAAGACGCGCGTCCTCACCTACCGCGTCGCCCACTTGATCCGCGCGTGCGGCGTCAAGCCGAACGAGATCCTCGCGATCACGTTCACGAACAAGGCGGCGGGGGAGATGCGGGAGCGCCTCGAGCGGATGCTCGGCGCCACGGCGCGGGCGATCTGGATCCTCACCTTCCACGCCGCGTGCGGCCGGATGCTTCGCCGCGAGGCCGAGCGCCTCGGCTACCGCTCGACGTTCACCATCTACGACGACCAGGACCAGGTACGCCTCGTCAAGGCGTGCCTCGAGGAGCTCGGGAAGGATCCGAAGCGCTTCTCGCCGCGCGGCATCCATGCGCAGATCTCACGCGCCAAGAACGAGCTCGTCTCGCCGGAGGAGTACGCGAGCCGCGTCGCCTCGTTCTGGGATCAGACCGTCGCGGAGGCGTACGAGCTGTACCAGCGCCGCCTCCACGCCTCGAACGCGGTCGACTTCGACGACCTGCTGATGCTCACGGTGCAGGTGTTCGAGCGCTTCCCGGAGGCGCTCGAGCGCTGGCGCAAGGCGTTCCGCTACGTGCTGGTCGACGAGTACCAGGACACGAACCACGCGCAGTACCGGCTGCTCCAGCTCCTGGGCGGGGAGCACGGCAACGTCTGCGCGGTCGGCGATCCCGACCAGTGCCTCGTTGCCGGAACGGCGGTGACGATGGCGGATGGGACGACGAAGCCGATCGAGCGCGTGCGTGTCGACGATGAGGTGCTCTCGTGCTGCGGGAGCGGGATCTTCGGCCCGGCACGCGTTGTGCAGACCCACCGTTCCGTCCGGCGAGCCGGAATCAAGATATCGACGGCTTCGGGCCGTGTCATCGTCTCGACGCCCGACCACGTGCACTTCGCGGGCTTCAAGACCGGTTGGACGCCACAGCTCCATATGACGTACCTCATGTGGAAGCGCGGTCGCGGCTTCCGCGTGGGGACTTCTCGCACCTACACGGGCGGCCGTCGGCAGCCGCTGCCGGGTCCCGCCTTCCGCATGAACCAGGAGCACGCCGACGCCACGTGGGTTCTCTCGACCCACGAGTGGGAAGCCGAAGCACGACAGGCGGAGCTGCTCGTCTCTCTCGGGTATCAGATCCCGACGCCTCCGTTCGTCGCCAGGCCGTACCGAGACCACGACGGGCGCAGTCTTGTCGCGAACCAGGAGCTGATCGACGAGGTCTTCGCGGAGCTCGACACCGAGACTGCGGGACACCAACTGCTCGAGGACGAAGGGCTGAGCTTCGACCATCCGCACTTCAGCGCAGCCACGACGACGAGTGGGAGCCGGATGCGGAGGAGGCTCACCGCCTCCCTCTGCGGCGATCCACGACACGGCAAGCCGATGCATCGAATTGCGCTCTTCGGCTACGACGATGAGGGCCGCCACGCACTGGAGGGCCTCGGCCTGTCTATCCGCCCGGCGCGCAGGGGCTCCAGCGGATGGCGGCATGAGTCAGCCTTCGCCGACTTCGGCCGGCTCGTCGAGCGAGTCGAGGACATCGAGGCGGCCGTGGATGTCTCGGTGCGATTCACGGCTCGTCTTGCCCTGCAGTCGAGCGCCACCCAGAAGGATCGGAACTCGCTTCCCTTCACTCCGGCTTCGTCGGTTCGACCAGGCATGGTGATGGTGAACGACCTCGGCGAGTTCGACGTCGTCGGGCGTGTCGAGCGGGTCGAGCTCGACCGCCCGGTCTACGACCTCGATATCGAGCGGGCGCACAACTTCGTCGCGAACGGGCTTGTCACACACAACTCGATCTACGCCTTCAGAGGCGCCGACCTCCGCAACATCATGGAGTTCGAGCGCGACTTCCCCGGTACGCGGATCATCCCGCTCGAGCAGAACTACCGCTCGACGAACATGATCCTGCGCGCGGCCAACTCGCTCATCGAGCAGAACCGGGAGCGGAAGCCGAAGAATCTGTTCTCCGAGCTCGGCGAGGGCGATCCGGTGCGCGTCATCGAGGTCGAGGACGAGCACGCCGAGGCCCGGTTCGTCGCGGCCGAGATCGCCTCGCTCATCGACGGCGTCCTGTCGGCGAGCGAGGTCGCAGTCTTCTACCGGACGAACGCGCAGTCGCGAGTGCTCGAGGACGTGCTCGTGCGCCAGGACGTCCCGTACCAGGTGATCGGCGGCCCGCGCTTCTACGAGCGTGCCGAGATCCGCGACGCGACCGCATACCTCTCCGTGCTCGTGAACCCGCAGGACGCGACGTCGCTCCTGCGGATCGCGAACCGCCCGCGCCGCGGGATCGGCGACACGTCGCTCGCGCGCCTCGTGACGTACGCGGAGTCGACCGGCCGCTCGCTCTTCGCCGCGATGGCGGATCCCGAGGCAGCGAGCATCACGGCCGCCTCGTGCCGGGCGATCCGCGGCTTCCACGCCACGATGGAGTCGCTCATGGCGCTCTCACAGGAGCTCTCGGTGGACGAGCTCCTCGAGCGGGTGCTCGAGAAGACCGGAACGCTCGACGCGCTCGAGGCGGAGCGCACGATCGAGGCCCGCGGCCGGATCGAGAACCTCCAGGAGCTCGTCGGCGTCGCGCGCGAGTACCGGCAACAGACAGCCGACGCGTCTCTCGCCGGCTTCCTTCAGGACATCGCGCTCGTCTCCGACCAGGACACGATCCGGGACGACCGCGGCCTCGTCACGCTGATGACGCTGCACAACGCGAAGGGGCTCGAGTTCCGTGCCGTCTTCGTCGTCGGGATGGAGGAGGGCGTGTTCCCGCACATCCGAGCGATCGAGGAGCAGGGGGTGGAGGAGGAGCGCCGCCTCTGCTACGTCGGGATGACGCGTGCGATGGAGCGGCTCACCCTGACACACACGCTCTCGCGCTCCCTCTTCGGCCGGAGGAGCTACAACCTCGCGTCGCGATTCGTCGACGAGCTGCCGTCAGAGGTCGAGCGGGAGCGGCTGCGTCCGTCCTCGTGGAGTGGGTACGGCTCTCCGCCGCGTGCGGCCGTCGAGCCGCGCCCCGGGATCGCGCTCTCGACCGGCGATGCAGTGCGCCACGGCTCGCTCGGAGAAGGGATCGTCACCGGGATCGAGCCCGGTGGAGTCGTGACGATCCGCTTCGCAGCCGACGGCACCGAGCGGCGGCTCATGGTCGAGTACGCGCCGCTCGAGAAGATCGCGTAGCGACGCGGCGCGCCTCGCCCGCGTCACTAGGATCCGCGCGTGGCGTACCGGGTTCGCACGTGCCGTTCCGACGAGGAGCTCGCCCAGGCCTGGGGTGCGATCGGCCACTACTTCGGCTGGGTGCCCAAGCCGGAGGAGGTCGAGCGCTTCGCGAAGCTCCTCCCGGCCGAGCGGACGCACGCCGTGTTCGACGGCGCCACCGCCGTCGCCGGGGCGGGCGCGTTCACCTTCGACATGACCGTCCCCGGTCCGGTGGCGATCCCATGCGCTGGTGTCACGGTCGTGGGCACGCTCCCGACGCACCGGAGACGCGGCCTTCTCACTCGCATGATGCGGGCCCAGCTCGACGACGTTCGCGACCGCGGGGAGCCGATCGCGGCTCTCTTCGCCTCCGAGGAGACGATCTACGGTCGCTACGGGTACGGCCTCGCTTCACTGCGGCACGAGGTCCGGCTGCCGCGCACCTGGGCTGCGCTGCGAGCAGATGCTCCACCGCGCTCGGGAGCAGTGCGCCTCGTCGAGCAGGACGAGGCGGCGCGCGTCTTTCCGCGGGTCTACGAGCGGGTGCGACGGACGACACCCGGTTTCCTCTCCCGGACGCGCGACTGGTGGGAGATGCGACGGCTGCAGGACGACCCGGAACGACGACCTGCGGGCGCCGGACCGCTCAACTACGCCCTCTTCGAGCTCGACGGCCGTCCGTCCGCGTACGCGCTCTACCGGATCGCCCAGCGTGAGGAGGACGGCCACTGGACGCGGCGCCTTCGCGTCGCGGAGGCGATCGGGACTGATGTCACGGGAATGCGGGAGATCTGGCGATTCCTCTTCGGCATCGACTGGGTCGACGAGGTCCTCGCCTGGCTCCTTCCGGTGGACCATCCGCTCATGCACATGGTCGCGCGTCTCGACCGCCTGGATCTCGGTGTCGAGACCGGTCTCTGGGTCCGGCTCGTGGACGTCGGCGCCGCTCTCTCGGCGCGTGGTTACGCGGCGGACGGGCGTGTGACATTCGAGACTGCCGACACCTTTTGCCCGTGGAATGCGGGCACGTGGACGCTCGAGGGTGGCCTCGCCAAGCGCTCGCGCCGACGGCCCGACATACGGCTCGACGTCACCGCGCTCGGCGCGACCTACCTCGGCGGCTTCTCGTTCGCCCAGCTTGCGCGTGCCGGGCTCGTCGAGGAGGCGCGGCGGGGCGGCCTTGCGCGAGCGGACGCGATGTTCGCGACCGACCGCGCTCCCTGGTGCCCGGAGCTCTTCTGATTCCGTAGCGGCGCCCGGGACGTCCGTCCAGGGAGGATCCGTGTTTGGCCGCAGCGCGTGGCCGCGACTGCCCGGATGACCGGCCGCCACCCACGGGGCGATCATGAGCCTGCACGGGTGTGTCCGCAGATAGGAGGCCGCCATGCCACGTGGACAGGTGCACCAACAGCGAACGAGAAGCAACTGGAGCCGCTCGAATCTGCTTGCACTCGCACTCGCCGCCCTCATCGCGATCGTGAGCGCCGCCGGCGGTGCGGCGACCGTCTCGGCGGCGCCGGGTGGGGAAAAGCCCGACAAGCCCGCCAAGCCCGACAAACCCCCAAAGGATCATCCCTCCAAGAAGGGGCTCGTGAGCGCTCTCGGTGGCCGGATCACCGTGACAGAGACGGCGACGCAGGCGACGGGGGCGGCGTCCACGAGCGGGGTGGGGATTCCCGGCTCGGTCGGAGCGCGAACCCTCGTGCTGTACGACACGACGGGCTCGTGGGGGTGGATGGGCGAGCTGTACGGAATGGCAACCGCCAACCTCGTCAGCCACTTCGGCTCCTGGACGGCCAAGCCCGTAGCCGACTACGTGGCAGGTGAGCTCGGCACGTACACGGCGACCGTCTACATCGGCTCGACGTACGACGAGCCTCTGCCGGAGGCCTTCCTCGACGACGTCTACAACGCGACGAGGCCGGTCATCTGGGTGTATGACAACATCTGGGCGCTGACCAGTCGCTATCCGGAGTTCGAGACGAAGTACGGCTGGATGTGGGAGCAGTTCGATCTCTCGCCGGTCTCGAAGGTCGTCTACGACGGAGTGGAGCTGACCCGCGACGCCGAGAACAACGGCGCCGGGATCATGCGCTACTGGTCGCTCGACGACACGCGGGTCGAGGTCGTGGCGACCGCGGTTCGGGAGGACGGGACGACGCTCCCGTGGGGGGTCAGGAGCGAGACGCTCACCTACGTGGGCGAGATCCCCTACGTGTACGTCTCCGAGACCGACCGGCTCATCGCGTTCGAGGACATGCTCTTCGACGCGCTCGACCCGGGTGCGACCGAGCGCCACCGCGCGCTCGTCCGCCTCGAGGACATCAGCCCGGCAACGGACGCGGAGAGCCTGAGGGAGGTCGTCGACTATCTCTACGGCCAGGGCATCCCCTTCGGGTTCGGCGTGACTCCGTACTACCGTGACCCGCTCAAGTTCGAGAACCCCAAGCCGACCTCGATCCACCTCAGCGGATCGGAGATCGCTTCGCTCGTCACCTACATGCAGGCGCGCGGGGGCGTCTCGATCATGCACGGCTACACGCATCAATACGAGGCCGTCCCGAATCCGTACAACGGGGTCACCGGGGACGACTACGAGTTCTATCGCGTGACCGAGGCGCCGGATCACTCGCTCGTGCTCCAGGGGCCGGTCCCGCTCGACTCGGCCTCCTGGGCGGCCGGGCGGATCGACGCCTCCGCACAGGAGTTCCGCACTGCGGGCCTCCCGGTTCCGCAGATCTTCGAGTTCCCGCACTACGCAGGCTCCGCACCTGACTACGCGGCCGTCGCGAGCAGAATCGGCGTGCGTTGGGAACGGGCGCTCTACTTCGGCGGCTCGCTCGAGGGCGGGACGATCGACTACGGCCATCTCATCGGGCAGCTGTACCCGTATGTCGTCCGCGACGTGCACGGCTCTGTCGTGCTGCCGGAGAACGTCGGCAACTACGAGCCCGAGCCGTTCTACACCTTCCCCGCGCACAGCGTCGCCGACATCCTGGCTGCGTCCAGCCGGAACCTCGCGGTCAGGGACGGGTTCGCAGCGGTCTACTACCACTCGGACAACGGCGTGGAGCCCTTGAGCCAGGTCGTCTCCGGTCTGCGCGGGCAGGGCTGGACGTTCGTCGATCCCGCGCAGGTCGCGGGGATCAGCGAGGGCCATGCGCCCGTGAACACGGCGCTGCCCGGCATCTCCGGCAAGGCGGAGATCGGGCAGAGGTTGACGGCGACTCCGGGAACCTGGGTCGCCGACCCGCCGGTCTCCACGTTCGGGTACCAGTGGTTGCGCTGTGACCCGACCGGAAACGGCTGCTCCAACATCCGTCTCGCGCAGAGCCCGACCTACACCGTGCAGCGGACGGACGGCGGTCGCACGCTCAGGGTGAAGGTGACGGCGACGAACTCTGTCGGCTCCGCGAGCGCGACGAGTGCGCCGACCCCGGTCGTGCCGAAGAGGAAGTGACCGTTCGAGAGCGGCCCGCTGGCTGAGAGCCTCCGGGCCGCTCGGTCTCACGGGCGACTCAGGTCGACGGTTCCCTCGAAGGATGTCTTCCGAGATCTGCAGAATGCGCCGATCACAAAGCCTGACGGTCCAGGGATCCTGCGACCTCGCCGTCCCAATCGTCCCAGCTGGAGCTCCTCGTCAACCGTTCAACCACCTCCCGCGCCGCATCCGCTCTCCTGCTCGTCGCCCTCCTCGGGGGAGTCGCGCTCGGCGGGCGCGCGGTCGCCTCCACGGCTCGTGCCTCGAGCGCGTCCCCGGTTTTCGCCGATGCCTTCTCGAGACGCGGCCTCGATGCGGCCCGCTGGCGCCACTGGTGGGGAAGCGTCGCCGCCGCCGGGAACGCGGCTGTGCTCGCGAGCAGGCCGCCGACCAGCGCGAGCCAGACGTTCAGCGCGCTGATCTCGACGAAGCGGTCGTGGAGGGACTTCGCGCTCGACGTCGCGATGCGTCCCGTCCGCCAGCTTCGCCTGAACGAACCGGGGAACACGTGGGAGACGGGATGGATCCTCTTCCGTCTTCGGGACCTGGAGAACTACTACTACTTCATTCTCAAGCCGAACGGCTGGGAGCTCGGGAAGAAGCACGGATCAGACGCACAGATCTTCCTCGCCACCGGAGAGGCGCCCTCGCTCTCGATCGGCGCGACGGCGCGGATCAGGATCGCCGCTCGCGGTGCGCGTATCCGCATCTCCGTGGACGGGGTTCCCGTCGTGGACTTCGTCGACGAGCGCCCGCTCGCAAGGGGCTCGGTGGGGCTCTACGAGGAAGATGCGCGGGTTCGCTTCGGCCCAGTGCGGGTGAGCGCGCCCTAAGCAATTCGCCGGAGCGGCAGCACCGTCTCCAGCAAGGCCTGCGACGTCGGGATGAAGGGCTCGGGCCGCTCCGCGGTGAGGCCGAAACGCCAGCGGAGCCAGTCGAGGATTCGCTCGCTCGCTTGCCCGTCCCCGAACACGTCGGTTGCCTGGTCGCTCAGTCCCCCGTTCTGCAGCGAATGGGCGACGGCGGCTTCGATGCCGTGGTGCTCGATGCCGATCACCTTCGCGCTTCCGACGGCCACCGCCTCGGGCCGCTCGGTGCGGTTGCGAAGGATGAGGGCCGGCCGGCCTAGCGCGGTGGCCTCCTCGAGCACTCCACCGGAGTCGGTGACGACGAGATCGGATCGCTCGAGTGCCGTGATGAACTGCACGTACGGAAGCGGGTCGGCGACGATCACGTTCTCGGGGAGCGCCCGCGCCCTGAACGCCCGCCGGACGAGCGGATTCGGATGTAGCGGGAGCAGCGCGACGTGAGTGGGGAAGCGTTCGCCGATCCCCTGGAGCGCGAGTGCGATCTCGTCCATCGGCTTGCCCCAGTTCTCGCGCCGGTGCGCCGTGACGACGATGCGTCCGCTCCAGTGTGGATCGAGGAACCTCGACGCTCGCCCGTCGAGCGGTGCACGCTCACCTGCGAGGAGGGTGTGCAGGGCGTCGACGATCGTGTTACCCGTCGTGAAGACGTCGCTGCCGCCGAGCCCCTCGGCTGCGAGGTTCGCCGCCGCAGCGGGAGTGGGTGGGAAACGGAAGGTGGCGACGTTGTCGATCAACCTCCGGTTCATCTCCTCCGGGAAGGGCTCGGCGGCGTGGTTCGTCCTCAGGCCCGCCTCCACGTGGGCGACCGGTATCCCGGCGTAGAAGGCGGCGAGCGCTCCTGCGAAGGCGGTGGTCGTGTCGCCCTGGACGACGACGACGTCCGGTTGCGTGCTTGCGAGCTCGCGCGCCAGCCCGGTGAGCACGCCTGCGGCCATGTCTGCGAGCGTCCAGTCGCCTGGAAACAGCGTGACGCTTCGGTCCGCGCGCAGTCCAAAATGACCGAGTGCCTCGAGCATCTCGGTCGGGTGCTGACCCGAGCTGACGAGCCGTATGTCGAGATCCGGCCGCGTTCGGCCGTACACGACGAGTGGAGCGAGCTTGACGGCCTCGGGGCGGGTCCCGAGGAGCATCAGCAGGCGGAGAGGGTGTCTCCTCAGGAGGCGGTGTGTGGCGTCTTCGACCATTGGACCTTCCCCCTACGAGCGAGGTAGATGACGAGTGCCCGCGCGAACACGTAGAGCCAGAGCAGGCTGTAGAAGAAGTACATCGCCGTCCCGACGAGCGGCGTGCGCCAGTCGTCGACTCGATCGAGAGCCGCCGCCAGCTGGACGGTGCCGAGAAAGACGAGAAAGGCAAGAGCCCAGAGCACGAGGAAGCGTCCCTCGACCGGGACGTGGAGCGCGCCGACGAGACCGCCGATGAAGATCGCCTCCGATGCCAGGAGCGCGAGCAAGAACAGCGCGTACAGCCAGTAGAGCTCCCAGAGCACGACGAGGGCTCGCGCGTGTCCCGAACGCACCATCGCGCCGGTCCGCCGGAACAGGACGTAGTAGTTGCCGATCAGCCAGCGCGTGCGCTGTCGGATCCACACGTGCAGGCTGTCGGGATCCTGCTCTTGCGCCACCGCGTCGGGCGCAAACGTCACCCGGTGCCCGCGGCAGTACAGCCGCACGGACAGCTCGAGATCTTCCGTGAGAGCTGCCGGGTCCCACCCCCCGAGGTCGCGAACGACGTCGGTTCGGATCACGTAGTTCGTGCCGGTGAGCAGAACGACGTCGAACAGGCGGCTTCGACCGGCCTGGAACGTCCACTGGAAGGTCGTGAACTCGAGCGCGGCCAGGCGTCGAAGGAGGGACGAGCGGCTGTTGACCTTGAGGAGCCGTCCCACCGCTGCCACGTGTGACCCGTCCGAGAGCGCTCCGACGAGCCGGCGAATCGCGTCACGGCGCGGCAACGTGTCCGCGTCGTAGACCGCGATCAGCGGGTGCCGGCATCCGGGCAGGGCTCGGTTGAGGGCCGCTGCCTTGCCGGTGCCGCCGATACCCGCGGGCACGTGGACGACCTCCAGCCGCCGGTCGGTAGCGGCGATCCGGTCACAGATCGCTCCGGTGGCGTCGGTGCTCGCGTCGTCTACGACGAGCAGCTGGAGACGGTCGAGCGGATAGTCGAGCGCGAGGAAGCTTCGGAGCGACTGCTCGATGACGTCCTGCTCGTTGTGGGCGGGGATGACGAGGGAGACCCCGGGCCACGTCTCCGGCTCGGGGAGGTGTGCTCGACGCGCGGCGCTACGCGCGAACGCCGCTCCCGCGAGCGCCAGCACGAGCCACGAGAGAACGGCCATCCAGATGAGTAGGAGCGCGACCACGAACACGGTCTCGATCATCGGTGGTAAGACCTCCTCGTACCGATCCTCGCCGCCGTGTAGGCGGCGAGCAGGAGCCCCAGCCCGGCGACCGCGAGCACGACGAGCGCGAAGCCGATGGTCTCGGAGGCGTCCAAGGGCAGGAATCCGCCCCCGTCGGCTACTGCGCCGGCCTCGTCCGCCGAGAGCACCCGGAGACTGAGCAGGCTCATCCCCGGCGTCTCGCCGAACGTCCGCGCCGGACGCATGTACGCCGGGAAGCCCGTGATGCTCTCCGCGACGACCGTGCCGGATCGGTCGATCGCGCGCTCTTCCAGGTACCAGCCGCTCGGAACGGGGATCGACACAGTCCCGGAGCCCGTGAGCTCGATGCGCCCACGGGCCTCGACGGTGTTCGAGCTCTCGTAGAGGTCGACGAACCGGTACCCGAGCTCGCGGAGATCGGCGACGAGCGTGCGTACGACGGCGGGATCCGCGGAGACGTCGAGCGACGCTCCGGCGAGGGCATCGCGGACGATACGCAGGCGTCGGGCATTGAGCGTGATGCCACTCGCGTCGTTGTCGGCGCCCAGATGTCCGAGGTTCTCGGGAAGGATCCGGCCGCCGAAGATGTCCGACTCGACGGAGAAAGGAAGCGGCTGCGTGTACGGGCGGCC
>Ga0209640_10003137_pt1 | contig 14485 bp, 10 predicted proteins | sample RifCSP10_1_FD_184018 | JGI IMG/M metagenome (GOLD analysis project Ga0209640, IMG submission 184018) | Soil microbial communities from Rifle, Colorado - Rifle CSP2_sed 10_1 (SPAdes) (version 2) | ecosystem: Environmental > Terrestrial > Deep subsurface > Rock core/Sediment | place: Rifle...
TCCCCGCTCGCCGCTCGAACTCTGCTTGCTTCCCCCAGTGTTCTTGGATTACTACATCGAACGACGGGAGGGAAACGATCTACCTAGTCTTCCCTAATTCCGCCGGAGGCTTTCCACGCGCTCCGTTCTTCTGTTTTTCGGGCTTTGTTGCTGTCTTGTTTTTGGTCATCAGAGGATTACGGTGTTCGGTTGCGGCCCAACCCGGCCCAGGGTTGCCATTTCTCCTCTCTTGGTGTGCGTCGCAGCTCTCCTGATCCCTCCTTCCGTCGTCGCACAGGGCTTCCAGCGCTGGTCCCGGCAGACCCTGCAGGAGTGGCTCAAGTCGGAGCACGACAAGGTGGTAAAAGACTCTGACCGCATTGTGGTGCTGGCGCGCAACCTGCGTGACGAAGTAGAGAAGGCTGCCCTTCCGCTGCCGCCAGTGATTTCCGAACGTGCCCGAGAGCTGGAAGCTAAGGCCAAACAGCTCAAGGAGGCGTTGCAGGATGTGGACGAGAACTTCCTCTCCGTGCGCGTTATGACATTGGCGGAGGAAATTCGCGACCAGGCCAGGTCGCTCCGAAAAAGCTTCGAGGACAGTCCTTCCCGGCGGAAGCTGGAAAGGTTTCGGCTATTCAGCCGGGAGATCGAACAGCGCGCCGAAGCTATCCGTAAGCGCGTCGGCGATCCCTGATCCGCTGCCGGCGCGCTAGTCGGCGGCGGGGGCGCGTTCTTCCGCTGCCGGCGTGCCCTGAATGCTGCCGCGCTTGCTAAACCAGACGGCGAGCGCCAGCAGCCCCAGGCAGAGCGCCACCAGCGGCCCGCGGACACCCCAGCCCAGCTCACGCACCGCAAAGGGGGCCGCCAGGATGGCGACCAAGTTCATCACCTTGATGAGAGGGTTCAGCGCCGGGCCGGCGGTGTCCTTGAAGGGGTCGCCCACGGTGTCGCCGACCACGCTGGCCTTGTGCGCCTCGCTTCCCTTGCCCCCCAGAAGGCCGTCCTCGATTTTCTTCTTGGCGTTGTCCCAGGTCGCGCCGGTATTGGACATGAAGACCGCGAGCAATTGTCCGGTCAAAATCGCGCCGGCCAGAAAGCCTCCCAGCGCCACTGCGCCCAAGGAGAAGGCAACCAGCAAGGGTGCAAACACGGCCAAGATGCCCGGTCCCAGCAACTCCTTCTGCGCGGTTGCCGTGACGATGTCCACGCAACGACCGTAGTCTGGTTTGTCCTTCCACTCCATGATTCCCGGCTTCTCGCGAAACTGCCGGCGCACTTCTTCGACCACTTGGTAGGAAGCGCGCCCCACTGCCTTGAGCGCGAACGAGCTGAAGAGGAATGGCACCGCCCCGCCGATCAGGAGCCCCACGAAGGTGCTGGGGAGGTTGACCTGGATGCCCACGGCTTGGAGGTGGCTTTCGTCAATGAAGGAACGGAAGAGCGAGATGGCGGCGATGACGGCGGTGGCGATGGCCAGGCCCTTGGTGAGCGCCTTGGTGGTGTTGCCGATGGCATCCAGCCAGCGCAGGTTGCGCCCCACTTCAGCCGGCGCTTCCACCCGGGCCATCTCGAAAATCCCCTGGGCGTTGTCGGTGATGGGGCCATAGGTATCCATGGCCAGGATGAAGCCCGTGGTGGTGAGGAGGCCCAGTCCGGCCAGCGAGATGCCGTAGGCCACCAGGGCGGGGTTGCCGCCGAAGATGAGGCCAGAGGCCAAAATAGTCAAACCGATGGAGAGGATGGCCCAGACCGAGCTCTCCATCCCGGTGCCCATGCCGGTGAGCAACATGGTCGCCGGGCCCGTGCGGGTGGCGTAGGCGGTCTCAGTGGCAGAAGGATAGTCGGGATGAGTGAAGCGGTTGGTGATCCAGAGCGTGACCAGTGCCAGGACGATTCCGACTGTGCAGGCCAGGGCGAAGCGGTAGTCGGGCCGGCCGGTAACGGGGTCCAACAGGTAGAAGTGGTTGATGACAAAGAAGCCCACTACTGACGCGAGCGCGGCAGTCCAGTACCCGACGGTGATAGGGCGCATCGGGTCCTTGAGGACGTTGCCGCGGACGCGGACGTTGACGATTCCAAGGATGGAAGTAAACACGCCGAGGCCGCGGACCAGCAGGCAGAAAAGCACCAGCTTCAGGGCAAAGCCACTGGCGTGCTCTCCGTAGTAGGCGGTGAACTGCGGGTCCAGCATGGCGGCCGCCCCCAGGATGATGGCAGCCACGAGCGTCACCTCGTAGCTTTCGAAGACATCGGCGGCCATGCCGGCGCAGTCGCCGACGTTGTCGCCCACAAGGTCAGCAACCACGGCGGCGTTGCGGGGGTCGTCTTCAGGGATGCCTTTTTCAACTTTGCCGATGAGGTCAGCGCCAACGTCGGCGGCCTTGGTGAAGATCCCTCCGCCGACGCGCATGAACAGCGCCGCCAGCGAGCCCCCGAAGCCGAAACCCACCAGCACTTTCATAGCATGCTCGGCGAAGAGCAGAAAGATGAGGGTCGCGCCCAGCAGGCCGAAGCCGACCGTGAACATCCCGGAAACCGCTCCGGCGCGGAAGGCGAGCTCAAGCGCCGCCTTGTAGCTGGTGAGCGCTGCCGCGGCGGTGCGCGCATTGGCCCTGACCGCCAGCCACATCCCCACGTAGCCAGCCCCGTAGGAGGCCAGCACCCCCATGAAGAAGGCCAGCGCGATGCCGAGCGGCAACGGCAACGCCGCCCCCGGCGGCTGCGCTGTATAGACCCCGCGGTAGATAAACCAGAGAACGATCGTCAGAGCTGCGACGAACCAGATCATGGTGCGGAACTGCCGCCCCAGGTAGGCCATGGCGCCTTCTTGGATGGCGGCGCTGATGGCCTGCATCTTTTCGGTGCCGGCCGGCTGCTGCAACACTCGGCGAACCAGAAAGAATCCGTAGCCGAGGCCGAGAAGCGCCGTGGCCAGCACGCCCCAAAGGATGAGCCAATCGTTCGGGCCTAGCGGGGGAAGAGTGACGTCGCCCTCGGAGGCTCGCAGGGGAAGACCCCGAAGGCAGAGAGCGGCTGCGGGGAGGATGAGCCGGAGTCGCATGCTTGTCGATGAGCTCCTCGGTGGGCTAACTGATTCTAAGCCAGGCGACGATCAGCGGGACAAAAATCACCGCCACGATGCTCATCAGCTTGATCAGGATGTTGAGGCTGGGGCCGGCGGTGTCTTTGAATGGGTCCCCGACCGTGTCTCCGATGATGGTGGCCTTGTGCACCTCGGAGCCCTTGCCGCCGAGGTGACCTTCTTCGACAAACTTCTTGGCGTTGTCCCAGGCGCCGCCGGCGTTGGCCATCATCAACGCCAGCACCACCGCCGTCGCCAGCGACCCGGCCAGCAGTCCCGCCAATCCGCTCACGCCCAGCACCAGCCCGGCGGCGATCGGAGCCAACACCGCCATCAGGCCGGGCACGACCATCTGTTGCAGCGCCGACTTGGTGGCGATGGCTACGCAGCGGGCGGAGTCGGGCTCCGCCTTGCCTTCCATCAGCCCGGGAATGGTGCGGAACTGATGGCGGACTTCTTCGATCATGCTGTTGGCCGAGCGGCCGACGGCACGCATGGCGAGAGCGGAGAAGAGAAAGGGCAGCATCCCGCCCAGGAGCAGCCCGATAAGGACGTTGGGGTTGTCGAGGTCGAAGCTCAGATGGTTCGGGGAAAAGGCACCGGCGCCGCCGGCCGCCTCCACCGCCTGCCGCGCCGCGGTGCGGAAGGCATGGAAGAAGGCCAGGGCGGTGAGGGCAGCCGATCCGATAGCGAAACCCTTGCCCACGGCGGCGGTGGTGTTGCCGACGGCGTCGAGCGAATCGGTCCGCTTGCGGACTTCGGCTTCCAGCGCGCTCATCTGGGCGATGCCGCCGGCGTTGTCGGCCACCGGGCCGTAGGCGTCCACGCCCAGACTGATGCCGAGCGTCGAAAGCATCCCCACCGCGGCCACCGCGATGCCATAGAGTCCCGCCCAGCGGTGGCTGAGGTAGATACCCAGGCAGATGAGCAGGATGGGGATTCCACAAGAGAGCATGCCGGTGGCGAGTCCGGCGATGATGTTGGTAGCGGGCCCGGTGGTGGCCTGCCGGGCGATGTCCTGCGCGGGCTTGCGATCCTTGGACGTGTAGTACTCGGTGGCCTGGCCGATGGCCACGCCGACGACCAGCCCGGCCACGACGGCGCCAAGAATCGCCCAGGGCAGGCCGAGCCAAGCGATGAGGCCGGCGGTGCCAAGGACCACCAGCGCGGAGGCAACGAACAATCCGGTGAAAAGGGCGTGATGGATTCGTTTCTCGTCGTCGGTCCGAACGAAGAACGTCCCCAGGATGGAGCAGATGATCCCCAAGCCGCTGAGGATGATGGGGAAGAGAGCCAGGGAATTGCGCAGGCCCTCGAAAGCCTCCGCTTGAACGCCCCAGAGGCCGCTGGCGTCCTGAAGGCTCAGGCTCCATGCCAACCCAACCGAGGAAATGATGCTGCCGACGTAGGACTCAAACAGGTCCGCACCCATCCCAGCCACGTCGCCGACGTTGTCGCCGACGTTGTCGGCGATGGTGGCGGGGTTGCGGGGGTCATCCTCCGGAATGCCGGCTTCCACTTTTCCTGAAAGGTCCTGGCCGACGTCGGCGGCCTTAGTAAAGATCCCGCCGCCCACGCGGGCGAAGAGTGCAATCGAGGAGGCGCCGAGTGAGAACCCGAAAATGTACGTGGAGGCTTGCGCGCCCTGGCTAGAGAGGCCGCCGAACAAGTAATACAGCACGCTGATGCCGGCCGTGCCGAGGGCGACGGCTGTCAGGCCCATGACCGCTCCGCTGGAAAAGGCCACGCGCAAAGCGGGCGCCAGGCCCGTGCGCGCCGCGTGCGTGGTCCGCACCGCGGCGTTGGTGGCCGTACGCATTCCGATCCAGCCCGCCGCGGCCGAGGACACTGCGCCCAGCAGAAAGCTGGAGGCAATGTAGAGGCCCCCCTGAGGCAGGAAAAGCGTCAGGACGATAAACATTGCGGCCACGAAGGCTGCCAGGGCGGTGTATTCCACGCGCAGGAAGGCCATGGCGCCGCTGCGAATCTGCGCGGCGATCCGCTGCATTTTTTCCGTGCCGGCTTCGGCACGGTCAATCTGTCGAACAAGCAGCCAGGCGAACAGCGCCGCCAGCACCGGCGCCCCCAGGCCCAGGATCCAGAATAATTTTTCCGGCATCAACCCTTCTCCCTGCGCGTGCTGAGGAGAGCCCGGCAGTGCATAGCTTCTCCCCCCGGATCCTTCCTTTGATTGAGCCAACCAGGGAATTTCACGGAGGATACAGGAAGCCCCGCCGTGCCCACCGCGAACCTAGTTTTATAGCACAGGAACCTGGAGGCGACAAGGCGAGCCCGCCTTGTGCGCTTTGCCGAGGGTCGCGTAAAATAGTTCGGTTTTGGTCAACGCGATTCAACTCGCCGACGCCTCACGCGCCTTGGCGGCGCTGCCCGACTGGTTTCAGGCGATGCTGGCCAAGCTCCCCGGCTGGGCCCAGGCAGCCATTACTGGCCTGCTGGGCGCAGGGGGCGGCTGGGCCCTGTTCGTCATTGCTTTCATTGACTCCTCGTTTGGGACCTTGCCCATCATCAACGACGCCCTGGTGATCGCTCTCTCGCTTCAGAATCCGGCGGCCATGCCCTTCTACGCCACCATGGCCACTCTGGGGTCGGTGCTCGGCTGCCTGACCATTTTCTACCTGGCGCACAAGGGCGGCGAGGTGGCCCTGCAGAAGAAGATGACCCCGCAGCAGATTGAGCGCATCCGCGGCTGGTACGAGAAGAACGAGTTCCTCACCGTTGCCATTCCCGCCGTGATGCCCCCGCCCACTCCCTTCAAGCTTTTTGTGCTGGCGGCAGGGGTCTTCCAAGTGCGCCTGCGCTACTTCGTCGCGGCGCTGGCCATCGGCCGCGGGGTCCGCTACTTCATGTGGGGGTTCCTCACCATCCACTACGGCGAGCAGACCATCGTGTTTCTGCGCAGCAATTTCCTGCAGGTCTCCGGCGTCGTGGTGGCGCTGATGCTTACGGTTTACCTGATCATTCGCCTGCGGGAGAAGTACCGCAACCGGCGGGGCATCGACACGGCGTAGTTCAGCGCCCGGTCTCTTCCTCCTCCCGACCGTAGAAAAGCGTCTCGCGTTCGACCTTGAGCTGCCGGTCCAGGTCGATCCGCACCAGAAACTGACGCGCCCCCACCCAGCGCCGGGAGACTCCCAGGTCGCGGATTCGCACCACCCAGCCTTGGCCCGGGCCCGGCAGCAGCTCGACCTGCGGAAAGCGCGCCCGGGCGAGATAGTGCTGCGCCGTGGAAGTCGCCAGCGCGACGTCCAGCGCCGGCGCCGGGCTGGGCTTGTAGACGGTGGTGAAGTCCCCGAGCGGGCGCTCGGCTCCGGCGAGGCGCACTTGGGCCAGCTCGTACGTCCCCGACGTCTCGACGATGCCCTCCCAACGAAACGGGTTCAGTGGTGTCGGCACGGCCGCCGAGCGCAGCGGGGTGCGGCCCTGATGAAGCCGCGACTCCAAGTGAGCGAGGGCTTCGCCGTGCAGGTGGGCACGAGCGCCTGCCAGCAACAGACAGGCGATCAACGTCACGCGGGCGGCACGCCGACGACTGCGGTCGTCACGCCGGGCCCCGATTTCTTCCGCGATCAGTCCCAGAAGCGCCGGGAGCGCCAGCCCCGCAAGAAGGAGGAGCAAGAGCCACACATCGGTCGAAAACCAGTCCAGCCGGGACTGCGTGCCGCGGAACGGCCAAAAAGGCCGGATACCGGATGGCGTGGCCCAGTCGAGCAGTAGGTGCGAGGCAGCTCCCAGGCAGGCGGCGGCAAGGAGAGATTGAAATGCGGCCACGCGGGCCGGTGCTTTCTTTCGTGCCCACCACTGCACGGCGAGAGAGGTGGCGGCCGCAAGCGCCAGAGCGCCGAGAAGCGAGTGGGTCCAGCCGCGATGATGTTCGTAGAAAGCCGCGGCGCCGCCCAGGGCGTACAAGTAATCCAGGTCGGAAAGGTTGGCGGCTACCAGGAGGGTCAGAGTGGTCCGCGGAGCGGGGCGGCGAGGGCCGGCCCGCGAGATCATCAGAGCCGCCAGCGTGTGCGTGAGTGGGTCCATGTTTCGTCCCGGTTTCTCCGTCCGGCCGGGAGTCGGAAGGAGGCGGCGGTATAATACCGCCATGGCTCGGGGCAAAGCCGCGGAAGAGATCGAGAAGCTGCGCGCCAAGGTCCGCCACCACGAATACCGCTACTACGTTCTTGACGCCCCGGAAATCTCCGACGCCGAATTCGACCGGCTGCTGGAGCGGCTGAAGCAGCTTGAGGCCGAGCACCCCGCGCTGGTCACGCCGGATTCTCCCACGCAGCGCGTAGGCGGCCAACCGCGCGAGGGTTTCGTCAAGGTGCGCCACCGGCGGCCCCTGCTGAGCCTCGACAATACTTATTCCTACGACGAGCTGGCGCAGTTCGACCGCCGCGTCCGCGAAGGCACGGGGCGAGAAGCGGTGGACTACGTCTGCGAGCACAAGTTCGACGGCTTCAGCATCTCGCTGCTCTTCGAGGAGGGGCGCTACCTCCGCGCCATCACCCGCGGGGGTGGCACGGAAGGCGAGGAGGTCACGCCCAACGTCAAGACCATCCGCGCCCTGCCGCTGCGGGTGGACCCGGAAAGGCTGAAGAAGACTCGGCTCCCCGCCAGCTTCGAAGTGCGCGGGGAAGTCATTATGACCCGCCAGGCTTTTGAACAAATGAACCGCGAGCAGGAGCGGCGCGGCGAGAAGGTTTTCGCGAACCCGCGCAACGCCGCTGCTGGCTCAGTGCGCGTGCTCGACCCCACCATCACCGCGCAGCGCCGGCTGGACCTAATCGCCTACGCCCTACTGGTGGACGGCCGCGTGCCGCGCCTGCGGCACTCCGAGGTGTTGGGAACACTGTCCGCTTTGGGCTTCAAGGTGAGCCCGGAGTGGGAGCGTTGCCGTGGCCTGGAGAGCGTCATCCGCTACTGTGACCGCTGGGAGAAAAAGCGCGACAAGCTGCCCTATGAGATTGACGGCATCGTGGTCAAAGTGGACGAAACCGCGCTCTGGGAAGAGCTGGGCGCGACGGCCAAGGCGCCGCGCTGGGCCGTGGCCTACAAGTACGCGGCGCAGCAGGCGGTGACGCGCGTGCGGGACATCCGCGTGCAGGTGGGCCGGACGGGCACGCTGACGCCGGTGGCTGACCTGGAGCCGGTGGAAGTGAGCGGGGTGACGGTGAGCCACGCCACCCTCCACAACGAAGACCAGATCCGGCGACTGGGGCTGAAGATCGGCGACACGGTGGTGGTGCAACGCGCCGGGGAGGTGATCCCCGAAGTTGTCGAGGTGGTGACGGAAAAGCGCGGCGAGCTCAAGGGCGAGCTGCGCGAGTTCAAGATGCCGCAGCGCTGCCCCGTCTGCGGAGAGCGCGTGCACAAGCTGGAGGACGAGGTGGCCTACCGCTGCGTGAACGCCGCCTGCCCGGCGCGCTTGAAGGAGTCGCTGCTGCACTTCGCCGGACGTCGGGCGATGAACATGGACGGCCTGGGCGACAAGCTGGTGGATCAACTGGTCGAGAAAGGAATGGTGAAGGACGTCGCCGATCTCTACCGGCTGAAGAAGGACGACTTGGTGGCGCTGGAGCGGATGGGAGAGAAATCGGCGGAGAATCTGCTGGCTGAAATTGAAGCCAGCAAGAAAGCGGGGCTGGCGCGGCTGATTTTCGCCTTGGGCATCCGCTTTGTGGGTGAGCGGACGGGCGAACTCCTGGCGGCGCACTTCGGATCGCTCGAGAAGTTGGAGGAGGCGACGGCGGAAGAGTTGCTCAAGGTGGAAGAAGTAGGCGAGAAGGTGGCGGAGAGCATCGTCGAGTTTTTCAGCGAGAAGGCCAACCAGGAGGTCCTCCGCAAGCTGCGGCGGGCCGGCGCGGAGATGGAGGAAAAGCGCGCCAAGCCGAAGGACTCCCGGCTGGCGGGGAAGACCTTCGTGCTCACCGGGACTCTTTCCCGCTGGTCGCGGGAGGAAGCCGCCGAGCTCATCGCCTCGCGCGGCGGCAAGGTGACCGGCTCGGTCAGCAAGAAGACCGACTATGTTGTCGTCGGCACCGACCCCGGCTCGAAGCTGGAAAAAGCGCGCGCCTTGGGCGTGGCCACGCTGGATGAGAGTGCCTTTGCCCGTCTGGTGGGGAAGGAATGATTCCTCGATTTCAGCCGGCAGACCGTTCCCGTCCAACAGCGGAGCAGGCCGGCAAAGCGAGCCTCTGGGTAGCCGCGGGCGCGCTGGTGGTGGGGCTGCTGTTGTTGTGGGCGCTGGTCTACGGCGCGCGGGAAATGAAGGAGTCCTGGAAGAAGAAGAACGAGCTCCACGCCCGCGAGACTTTGGCGGCCATAAACCGTGCCTTGGCTGCCTATCATCGAAAATACGAGGGCTATCCCAACTCGCTCCAGCGGCTGCGGGGCGGGGAAGAGGGCCGGCCCGAGGTGGCACCGCCCGAGCGGGCGCGCTTGCTCGCCTCCGAACTGGCCCGGGATGACTTCGAGCGCAGCGGCTACCGAATTCGATTTCAGCCGGGGCCGGGACAACAGCGCTGGGCAGCGACGGTGCAATTGCACTCCAGCTATCGGGCGACTGCCGAGCCCCTCAAGCCGGGCAGCAGCGCGGACGCGTTCTACTACACCGACGAGAAGGGCGGATTGCACGCCCGCCAGGGCGAGTCGGCCGGCCCCGACGACCCCGTCGTCCAGCAGTAGCCTTTCCAGCTGTATCACTGCCGCCGAGCTCCGTGACTCGTGCCCGTGACCCGTGAGGGGACTGGCTCCGATTTTCCATTTTCGAATTTCAATTTTCGTCTCGCCAACAGTTTCCGCTTTGCGTCCGCTTTCCATTTGGCGGCGGCCCCGATTACCGCTATAATAAACCCTGGCGGGTGAGTCGGGTGATCGCCCCGTCCTGCTTCGGCGGGACGGGGAGGAAAGTCCGGACTCCCAGGGCAGCGTGCTCCCCGACCCCCTCTCACGTTGGGCTCATACCCCAAAGGTCGAGGGGAACGAGGGGAGGTCCCGGTTGCGACATCGGCCGGGAACGGATAGCGCCACAGAGAAGGAACCGCCTAGCGGCTCGGTCCGGCAACGGACGCGCTCCGGGTAACGCCGGGGCGACGCCCCAGGCAAGGGTGAAAAGGTGGGGTAAGAGCCCACCGCCCCGACAGCGATGTCGGGGGCACGGCAAGCCCCACGCGGAGCAAGACCAAATAGGGGAGGAGGGCCGGCCCGGCCCGTTTATCCTGAGGCCGCGAACAGCGGCCGGAGGATTCTGACTCCCGGGTAGGTCGCCGAGAGGAATGGTCACCGCCCCGACTCTGTCGGGGTACAGAATCCGGCTTACAGGCTCACCCGCCAACTTTCCTTTCGTTCAAAAATCTTCCTTCTTGGCTGGCTACGCCCTTGACTTTTCCCGCCGAGCAAGACCAGAATCTCCCCAGAATCGCCTTACACACGGACAACCTCAAGGGGCACAATCCCCCCTACCCATCCTACTGAGGCAAGGGCGAAAAGGAGAGGATCATGAAAGAGCAGCGAATGTTCCTCGTCGTTCTCCTGGGTATCTCAGCCGCCGTGCTGGGCAGCACCAGCAGTTGGGCCGGGAAGCCCAAGCCGCCGCAGCCACCGCCTGATCCGGCCGTCGCCTTCGTGTTGACGAAGTTCGGGGCTGGCGGGGACCTCATGGTGATGAATGCCGACGGTTCGAACCAGACACTTGTCTTGGCCGGAGGAAGGAATTTCGCCCATCACCAGCCCAACTGGTCCCCTGATGGCACCCAACTGGTGTTCATGAGCAACATCGAGGGCAATGGGGTCTATGTCATTAACAGAGACGGGACGGGCCGACGAAAAGTAGTTGCACTGAACATCCCGGCAGGCGATTTTCTGGGCTCCGTGTGGTCACCTGTGCCAGCACCCGATGGCCAGTTCAAGATCGCCTATGCCGATCAGGGTCGAAATCCAGCCGATGGCACCCTTTGGCCGGATACCGACTTATTTCTCGTCAACCTGGATGGGAGTGGCAGGATCCAGTTAACCAATACCAGGACCTTGTCCGAGGACGATCCCACATGGTCGCCCTTGGCCACGCGGCTCGCCGCCCAGGTCCTCGTTGATGAAACCTTCGCGGCAGATGTCGTTGTGTATGACCTCGGCTTGACGGCGGGCAACGTCGTCACTGTTGTCAGCAGCACCAACCTCACCGCCACTGGGACCCTCAGCGACTTCTTCGTCCAGAGCCCGGATTGGGCCAAGACCCAAGACAAGCTAGCTGTGGTTGCAGTCGGTGAGGGCACGCGGGATATCTGGTTGATCGACCTGGGGAATCCTGACAATCCGGTCAATCTCTTGGCCACGCCTCTTCTGCAAGAGTGGACGCCCAGTTGGTCCTTCGACGATTCTAAGATTGCTTTTCAGCGGGACTGGGATATCTACGTCATGAACGCCGATGGCACAGGCGTTACTAAGGTGGCCACACCCGCGAAGGGAAAGCGATTCGTGACTCCTGATTGGCGGCGCAACCCCTAAACCAAGGTCGAGTTTCCATGCAGCTTTCGGGGCTCTTGCCCATGGTTTAGGAATGCCCGTCCCAGGGCCAATTCCTTAGCGTCCAATTAGCGTCCGGAATGTGCGGAACGAGAGAGACTTAACGGGACGAGCGAAAACCAATAGAACACCTCCAAGTCGCGCAATCGCAAGCCGTTGGAAGCTATCCATTGGAAGACCAGCGACTTGACTCAGTGGGGTTGGATAGAATCCGGCTTACAGACTCGCCCGCCAACTTCTCTCCTCGCGATCAGTTGTTCTCGTAGCGTCCAACTGCTTTCCGGCCCCTCGACTGATTCTCTTGGAAGGTGACCGCTGCGTATGCAGGCTGTGGCGTGGGCCCCATAGAAGCTGCACACAAACTCAACAAGGGGATGACGGGTGGGGGGTCCGTCATCCCCTTGCGTGCTTCGCGCAATGCTTCAGCGGGCAGGCGTGAATGCTCGTGCGGACGGCACAGCTCCGTAGAGCGGAGCGGCCGGCTCTTCCTCCACGGGGAAGATGCGGAGGTGTATGGCAGCCAGGCGGAAGGCCACCACCGCAGCGGTGATGACCGCCAGGCTGATGGCGAATTCGGTCCACTTGGGGACGTAGGTCACCCCAGCGCTTGCTTGGAGGGCATTGATGGCCACGTTCAGGCGGTTGGCCATGAACCCCATGACGATGATCACCGAGGTCCAATAGAGCCCCAGTGGGCTGCCGCGCACTTGCGGATAGGTGAGGAGGATCAGCGGGAGGAAAACAAACAGGCCGACTTCCAGCCAGAACCAACCGGTCTCCGCCCGCATCATCCACAGGTACTCCCAGCCGCCCCGGGAGATCAGATCGATTCCCCGGAACAAAGCATAGAGGGCCAGCAGGAGACCGATGACAAAGCTGAGCTCGCGCTGGATGGTGAGATCAAAATGGGCCCGGAGCGAGCGTGCGCTCAGGTAGAGAGCCATGATCACCACTGCCAAACCGGCAGGGATGGCGGACAAGAAGAAGAGCGCCGGGAGCTGCGGGCTGTACCAGAGCGGATAGAGCTTGCCCTTGGTGATCAAGTACAGACCCCCCAGAAACGACTGGTGGAGCGAGGAGAGGAGGACGCCCACAACAACCAAGCCGATCAGGATGCGGGGATGCCAGGCTTGCAAGCGGGGCCAGCCCAGTCGCTCAAAGAGAGTGGGGCAAAACTCCAGGGCGACAACAGTTGTGTAGAGCATCACGCACCAGGCCACTTCAAACAGGACCGAGCTTCGATTCCACAGGACAATGGGGTGCCAGATGCGCCAGGGAAGACCGAGCTCGAACAACATCCCCGCCACCACCGTAAGGTACCCCAGGAAGGCGATGACAATGGCGGTGCGCACCACAGGCCGATAACGCTCCAGCCCGAGGATGTAGACGGCGGCAGCAATCGCGAAGCCGCCGGCCGAAAGCCCCACGCCGCACAGGGTATTGAGTCCAACCCACAGACCCCAGGGATAGGCGTCCGAAAGGTTGGTGCTGGCCTGAAATCCCTGGGCGAATCGCACCACGGTGGCGTAGAGGCCGGCAGCGAAAATCAGCGCGACGAGCACGCGCCAGACAGTCAGCTTTGGGAAGGTTGGAATCTTCATGGCCTAGCTCCTTTCGACTTCCCGCTTGCGAGCGCGCGGGGGAAGGCCGGGGTGAGGGTGTTTCTCTTCCTCCTCGGCGAGCGCCACCTCTTCGCGGCGCCTGGTAATCCAGTACAGGGTGGCGAGGACCGCGCTGCCCAGAGTGACCACGGTGGGCACTTCCTGCAAGGGACCCGCGGTGAGCACGCGCAGGGGGCGATTGTCCGGCGGGAGGGCGAAGCCCAGCTTCTCGAAAGGCACGTCAGAGAGGAAGAGGACCGACGTACCTCCCGCTTCTTCTTCGCCTAGAATCCGTTGCACATAGGCCGGATTCTCTGCGATGCGGCGGCGAGCTTCCGCCAGGAGCTCCTCCCGCTCCCCGAACTGCACGGCGCCGACGGGGCATACCTCCACGCAAACAGGGGCTTCGCCCCGGGCGATCTTTTCGGCGCACAGGTCGCATTTCTTCACGTAAGGAGCGAGCCGGGTCCATTCATAGCGCGGCACCTGGAACGGGCACGCCAGCATGCAATACCGGCAGCCAATGCAGCGGTCCGCTTGGTAGACGACAGGACCCGAGGGGGTCTTTTGCAGGGCGGCCACCGGGCAGGCGGACACGCAAGCGGGATCCAGGCAGTGCATGCACAGCTTGCGCACCGAGCGGCCGTGGCGCTCCTGGACGACAGTCAACGAGGTGTCCGAGAGCTCCGGCTCGGTCTCCTCGGGCAAGTTGTGGGCCCGCTTGCAAGCAAGATCACAGTTGTGGCAGCCGATGCAGCGCGTGATGTCGATGAGCATCGCTTTGGGTCGGTTGTTCATGGCCGGGCCTCCTTTTCTTTTGCCCTGCGCCTCAAGTCACGAAGAACTCTCGGATCAGCTGCGCCCGCAAATCCTCATCCACGCGGGCCAGCAAGCCCGAAACCGGAACTCCTCCATCCTGCGCGAAGGCCAGTTGAGGCGAGCACCGCCAGACCAATTCCTTCAGGGAGTTGAGGCTGCTTTCCATCCAGGCGCGCACCAGAGGTCCACGGAGCAGGTTCTTCAGGTTGTCTTTGACCATCGGCGACTGGACTATCAGGACCCAACCTTCCCCGTACGGGTCTTTGGTGAGGACGGAAGGGTCGCGCAGAACGTTGGGGTTTGCCGCCACCACGACGCCCTCGATGGGCGAGACCATGTCCACCGCGATGCCGTCCTGATGGAGGGTCCAGACTCTTTGGCCCTGGCGAATCCACCGATAGAGGGGTTCGATCTCAATTTTGTCGACATTGCCGAGCAGCTCGGCCGCGAGTCCATCAATCCCCACGCGCACGTT
>Ga0209640_10003138_pt1 | contig 14481 bp, 11 predicted proteins | sample RifCSP10_1_FD_184018 | JGI IMG/M metagenome (GOLD analysis project Ga0209640, IMG submission 184018) | Soil microbial communities from Rifle, Colorado - Rifle CSP2_sed 10_1 (SPAdes) (version 2) | ecosystem: Environmental > Terrestrial > Deep subsurface > Rock core/Sediment | place: Rifle...
ATCTTCGTACCCTCAGACTGCTCTGGGCAAACCGAGGCCGTGCTGGAAGAACAGTTACGCCAGATCACGGAAGGCCGCCGCGAGATCTGGCTCATGCGCACCATGCCGGTCCAATGCGACTCAACCGGGTTCGTCCCCCGGTGGCTGGCGGAGCACGCCTACCCCGCCGAGGAGTTTTGGCTGCAACAGAACAACCTCTTCACGCGCTATCTCATCGCCGCCGACTTCAGCGCGCAGGGGACACAGGTCGGCCAACTGGGCGACTCGATTTCATTAGCACGGTGGGGTATTGACAAGGTGACCATCGCCCCCGGACAGGCGCTCAGCATTGAACTGAACTGGGTCAGCACGACCGCTCTGGCGCCGGATTATCGGGTGTTTATTTTCCTCGCCAACCAGTCCGAGCAAGTCGCCGCGCTCCGTGACGCCGTCCCTACGATGTGGCTTCGCCCTACCGGGACCTGGCAGCCGGGTGAACTGATCACCGATCATCACGGCCTCCTCATTCCGCCCGACGCCGGGCCGGGCGACTACTGGCTCGGGGTCGGGATGTACAACTCGGCGACAGGCGAGCGGCTGCCCGTCACGGAAGGAGAGAGCTGGCTCAATCACACCGCGCTCAAGTTGACGTCAGTGACCATCCAGACGCCGTAAAATAGAAGCCCTGTCTTCATGATGCAAGCGTTTATTCTGGCGGGAGGGTTGGGCACGCGCCTGCGCGCGGCCCTGCCCGATTGGCCAAAACCGTTAGCGCCCGTCGCGGGCCGACCATTCATCACCCACCTGCTGTGCTGGCTGCGCCAGCAAGACATCAACCGGGTGACGTTGTGCCTGGGCTATCAGGCCCAGGCGGTGATCGACGCACTGGGCGGTAGCGCCGGGCTGGGCCTGCAACTGAGCTATTCAGTCGAGACCGAACCGCTGGGCACGGGCGGCGCGCTCAAGCTCGCCTCCCGAGATTCCACCGGCCCGGCGCTGGTGCTCAACGGCGATACTTTCTTTGATTTCGAGTTGGCGGGCTTGCTGGCGACACACCAATCAACCAGCGCGTGGGTCACGCTCGCGCTGAAGCGGGAGGCGAGCGGCCTCGCGCGGGGGTGCGCGCAACTCGCAGAGGATGGCCGCATTCGCGCATTCGTCGAAAAACCAGAGACGGCCAGGGAGGCTTTGATCAGCGCCGGGGTGTACGTGTTCGAACCGGAAGCCTTCGCGCACTTCCCGGTGCAAGCGGTGTTCTCGCTGGAGCGCGAATATTTTCCAGGCCTGGCGGCGGCCGGGAGATTGGCGGGGCATGTGGCCGAAGGTTATTTCGTTGACATCGGCACCCCTGCCGCCTGGCAGCAATTCGAACGAGACTTGCTGGAAGGACGGGTCCATGATTGTACGTAGCAAAGCGCCACTGCGCCTGAGCTTTGCAGGCGGCGGGACGGATGTGCCCCCCTACCCTCAGGAACGCGGCGGGGTCGTGCTGAATGCCACCATCAACAAGTACGCTTACGGTTCCCTGCGCCCCGACCCCGAGGCCGCGCTGACGGTGAAATCGTTGGACTACGACATCGTTGCCAAGTATCACCGGGAGGCGGACCTCGCCTTTGACGGTCAGCTCGATCTGGTGAAAGCCGCTGCCCGCCGGATGCTCCCGGAAGATCGGCGGCGCGGCCTGAGCCTGTTCATCCACAGCGACGCGCCGCCCGGCTCCGGCCTGGGGGCCTCGTCGGCCATGGTGGTGGCGCTCATCGGCCTCTTCAAGCACTGGCAGCGCCAGCCGCTCACCGACTATGACATTGCGAAGCTCGCCTACGAAATCGAGCGGGCTGACCTCGGCATCAAAGGCGGCCTGCAAGACCAGTACGCGGCCACGTTCGGCGGGTTCAACTTTATCGAGTTCCTCGGCGAGACCGTCATCGTCAATCCGCTCCGTATAGACCCGGTCTACCTGAATGAATTAGAATACAATCTGCTCTTGTGTTACACCGGCCAGACCCGGCTCTCCGCGCACATCCTCGACCGGCAGATTGCGGGCTACGTCCAGAAACAGGAGCAGGTCGTCCGCGCTCTGGACGCCCTCAAAGACATCACTATCGAGATGAAAAACAAGCTCCTGCAAGGCCGGCTCGACGACTTCGGCGACTTGCTGCACCAAGGCTGGCTGAACAAGCAGCAGCTCGATTCGCAGATCAGCAACAGCCACATCGCCGAGATGTACGAGGCGGCCCGCCGGCACGGCGCGCTCGGCGGCAAGATCTCCGGCGCGGGCGGCGGCGGTTACTTGCTGTTGTATTGCCAGTTTGACCGCAAACACATCGTCGCGGAGAAACTGGAAGCGCTGGGCGGGCAGGCGGTGGAATTCGGTTTTGAGCTCAGAGGGCTGCAAACCTGGCAGGTGAACGGATGAATCAGACGGACGCGATCTCTGACTATCTGCGCCGCAGCGCACACCTCCTCACGCAAGTGGCCGACGAGCGCGCTGAAACTATTGCGGCCATCGCGCAGGCCATCGCCGATTGTTTTCGGGCGGGCGGCAAAGTGCTGCTGTTCGGCAACGGAGGCAGCGCCGCCGACGCGGACCACATCGCCGGGGAACTGGCGGGGCGCTACCGGCGCGACCGCCCGGCTCTGCCCGCGCTGGCCCTCACCGGCAGCTCGGCAACCCTCACTGCGATTGCGAACGACTATTCCTACGCCGAGGTGTTCGAGCGCCCCGTCCGCGCGCTGGCTAACCCCGGAGACGTCGTCATCGGCCTCAGCACGAGCGGCAACTCCCCCAACGTCCTGCGCGGCCTCCAAGCCGCACGGGAACGCGGCGCGCGCACCGTCGGGTTCACCAGCGCGAGCGGCGGCCAGATGCCCGCCCATGCGGATCACTTGCTGCAAGTCCCATCGAACGACACACCCCTGATTCAGCAAGCGCACCTCGCCGCCGCCCACATCATCTGCGAGCTGGTGGAGCAGGCGTTATTCCCGAAGTAGGGCGCGGCCTTCACCTCTGCACTTCCCATGCGCATCCTGCAAGTCTACAAAGACTATTACCCGGTCGTGGGCGGCATCGAGAACAACATGCGCGATCTGGCCGAAGCCTTCGCCCGGCGCGGACACACCGTCACCGCGCTCGTGACCCATCCGGGCCGCGCCGCCGTGGAAGAGAACCTCAACGGTGTGCGCGTCGTCAAGGTCGGGCGGCTGGCGACGGTCGCCTCGACCCCGCTCAGCCTGAGTTTTCCGCGCGTCCTGCGCTCCATCCCGGCCGACGTCACCCATTTGCACCTGCCCTACCCCGTTGGCGAAGTATCGCAACTCCTGGCGGGCCGCAGCCGTCCCTACGTTGTCACCTATCACGCCGATGTGACCCGGCCCGTCCAACTCGCCATCATGCGCCTGTATAGGCCCGTGCTGCACCTCGTCCTGCGCCGCGCCGCGCGGGTGATCGCCACCAGCCCCAACTATGTGGAGACTTCACCCCACCTGCGTCCCGTCCGCGACCGGGTCAGCATCGTCACTTCCAGCGTCGACGCGCGTCGCTTCACGCCGCGCCCGGGCGCCGCGCCCCCCCACCCGCCTACTCTGCTCTTCGTCGGCCTGATGCGGCATTACAAAGGCGTGGATGTCTTGCTCCGCGCGATGATGCATCTGCCGATGGAGACGCGCCTGCTGCTGGCCGGAGACGGCCCGATGCGCGCCGAGTGGGAGGCGTTGCGCGACGCACTCGGCTTGCGCAATCGCGTGACATTTCTGGGCCGCGTGCCCGACGAAGATTTGCCCGCGCTCTATCAGTCCGCCGACATTTTTGTTCTGCCCGCCACCTCGCGCGCCGAGGCGCTCGGCCTCGTGATGGTGGAGGCGATGATGGCGGCCCTGCCGTGCGTCACTACCGAGGTTGGTTCCGGCACGTCGTATGTGGTCGAGCACAATACCACAGGGTTTGTGGTTCCGCCGCGTGCGCCGGAGGCGCTGGCGGGTGCGCTCAACCGGCTGGTTGCGGACCCCACGCTCCAGGCGCAGATGGGCACAGCGGGGCGGGAGCGCGCTGTGCGATTGTTCCGGTTTGAGGACATGGTTGCGCGCGTCGAGGCCGTTTACCGCGAGGTTCTGTCAGGATGATCCACGAAGAGGTACGAAGCCTTTCAAAACTATTCTTTTCCCTCCATGGAAGGATAACGGAATTGTAGATTACGCCGGAACGGGGTAAGATGCACGCTCATGCCCAATCGTCTTAGCCGTTACTGTGACGGGGTCATAGAGGCCGGCTGGCTGCTGGCACTCATCGTGACCCCCCTCTTCTTCAACGTCTATTCCTCCCGCGTCTTCGAACCGGACAAGATCGCCCTCCTGCGGTCGCTGGCGCTGATCGTGCTGGCCGCCTGGCTCATCAAGATCATTCAAGAGGGCGGCCTGCGCTTTGAAAACCTCCCCGCCGGCCGTTTCGGGTCGCTCAGAGGATTTCTGCGCCTGCCTCTCGTCATTCCAGTCGGCGCCTTTGTCGTGGTGTATCTCATCGCTTCCGTGTTCTCGGTCACGCCGTACACCAGCTGGTTCGGTTCCTACCAGCGCATGCAGGGCACCTTCACCACGTTCTCGTATCTCGTCCTGTTCGCGGCGGTCGCCGCCAACGTCCGCCGCCGGGCGCAGGTCGAGCGCATCTTCACCATCGTCATCATCACCAGCCTGCCCATCAGCCTGTACGGCATCCTGCAGCACTATCACCTCGACCCGCTGCCGTGGGGCGGCGAAACCGTCCAGCGCGTCACCGGGAGCATGGGCAACGCCATCTTCCTCGCAGCGTATCTGATCATGGCCGCGCTGGTCACGCTCGGGCGCGTGGCCGTGACCGCCCACACCATCCTGACCGAAGAGGCGAATGCCGCGCGCCACATGGTGCGCCTCACCGGCTACGTCGTCATCCTCGCCCTCAACATCGTCGCCATCTGGTTCACCCAGAGCCGCGGCCCGTTGGCCGGGCTAGCGGTGGGGTTGTTCTTCTTCACCGTGCTGATCGCGCTGTACTGGGGCCATCGCTGGCGCGCGCGCCAGCCGAGGCTGAGCGTCCTCGCCAACGGCGCGGCGCTCTTGTCCATGATGCTGATCGCGGCGGGGGTGGCTTTCGTCGTCGTCCTCAATCTCCCCAGCGGCCCGCTTCAATCCCTGCGCGATACCCCGACCATCGGCCGCCTCGCCCAGATCGGCGACGAGATCGAGGGCCGCACCGGAACCGGGCGCGTGCGCGTGCTGATCTGGCATGGCGTGGTCCAATTGATGACGCCGCACCCGCCCCTGCAATATCCCCCGGATGGCCGTCCCGACCTGTGGAACGCCATCCGCCCTTTCATCGGCTACGGCCCGGAGGGGCTTTACGTGGCCTACAACCGCTTCTATCCCCCCGAGCTGGGACAGATTGAAGCGCGCAACGCCTCGCCCGACCGCTCGCACGACGAAACCTTCGACGCGCTCGCATTCACCGGAGTGATCGGGTTGGTCGTCGCCATGACGCTGTACGTCACCGTGTTTTATTACAGTCTGAAGTGGCTGGGGTTCGTGGACACGCCCGGCCGCCGGATCGTCTTGCTGGGGCTGATCCTCGGCGGCGGCCTCGTCAGCACGGTCACGCTTGTCCTCTGGCAGGGGCCGGAGTTCTTCGGCGTCGCGCTTCCGTTTGGGATGGTCACCGGGCTGAGTTTGTTTTTGCTCTTATACGGGCTGCTGGCGGCCGTGAGGGGTTTGCGGGCGGCGCAGGGCGGCGCGATCGAGTCCCCGGACATGGGGGGCGAGGGACCGGCCGCGGCCGCGGCGGCCATTCAAGAACCGTGGCACGCCATCACCCTCATCAGCCTGTTCGCCGCCATCGTCGCGCATGTCGGCGAGATTCACTTCGGCATCGCCGTCGTCTCGACGCGCACGCACTTCTGGGTGTTCGCCGGATTGCTCGTCGTCCTCGGCTTCGTGTTCCCGCTGATGCGGTCTGCGAACGGGCCGCCGGCCGTGCCCGTGGCCGCCGAAACTGGCCGCGTCTCCCGCCGCCGCCAACGCGCCCTCGCGCGCAGCTCGTCCGAGGCCGACCAGTCTCGCACCTTCTGGCGGCCGGTCGGCCTGGCCGTCGGGGTGATGACGGCCGTGCTGTTCACGCTCGGCTTCGACTTCATCTCCAACGCCACCCACGCCACCAAAGCGGGCGAGATTCTCTGGCAGGCTTTCACAGCGCTTCAGGCCGCCACCCCCCAGCCCGGCGCTCCCCCGCCCGTCCTCCGCCCTTACGGCGTGCTGATCTTGATCGTCATCACCTGGCTCATCGGCAGCGTGCTGGCCTATTTGGAAGAGGCGCCCAGCACGCGCAGCCAGACCTGGCTTGAAGGCCTGAGCGTGACCGCGGTGCTCTCGTTGACCATCGGCGGGGCCAGCTGGATGCTGCTGGGCGCCAGCCACGCCGGCATCGCTGCTCTCCGGGTTGACGCGCAAAACCTGAGCGCCGGAGTGTTGAGGTCGGCGACGAGCATTGCCGGTTTGCTGGCACTCTATTATCTGGCGATGTTCGCCCTCTTGCTCGCCGTGGCGGCGCTGCTCCCCGCCCACCGGCCAGCTTCGTCCCGGTCTTCGGTCAACGCCCTGATGATGATCGTGTACACCGTGTTGGCAGGCGCGGCTACCCTCTTCTCCATGATCCTCAACCTGCAGGTCATTCAGGCCGACGTCATTTACAAGACCGGCTTGCAGTTCGACGATGGGGGCCAGCCCCAGATCGCCATTGACCTATATAACCAGGTCCTCCGCCTGGCCCCGTCCCAGGACTACTACTATCTCTTTCTGGGACGCGCCTACCTCAACCGCACCGCCGCCTTGACGGACCCGGTAGAGCGCGACAATCTGTATCAGCGCGCCGAAACGCAGCTCAAAGAAGCGCGCGACCTGAATCCCTTGAACACCGATCACACCGCCAACCTGGGCCGGATCAACCGCCAGTGGGCGCTGGTCACTACGGACGCAACCGTCCACGCCGAGAAGGCACAACACGCCAACGAGTATTACCAGCAGGCGCTGAGCCTGAGCCCTCACCACGCCGGGCTATGGAACGAATGGGCTGTGCTCAATTATCAGGTGATGGGCGACGGTGACACGGCGCAAGCCAAGCTCGACGAATCCTTCCGGCTGGACAAGAACTTCCCGCAGACCTACGAGATTCAGGGCAACCTGGATGCCTGGCGCGCCAACCAGACCACGGACGCGGCGGCGAAACAGGCGTACCTCCAGAAAGCGCTGGAGGCCTACTTGCAGGGCCTCGAGGTGACTGCCCGCCTCGGCGCATCGGATTTCAACCTGCGGATCGGCCTGGCCTCTGTTTATGCGCAGACCAACCAGCGGCAGGCCGCGATTGACCAATATCTGCTCGCCGCGCCCGACGCCGGGGGGAACCAGTGGCAGATTTATCAAGCCGTGGCCGAACTCTACCGGCAGATGGGCGATGTAGCACAGACGCTCAACTACGGCCAACTCGCGCTGAATGGCGCGCCAGAAGCCAACAAGCCCCAGGTCCAGGCCTGGTTGAACACAATGACGACTATCACGCCGTGATCTTACCAGCCAGCGCCCCGCAGTGTCTGCGGGTCGAACTTGGACAACGCATAGTAGCCAAATCTAGTCGGGTGTAAAATAGCCCCACATCGTCTCTCGCCGCCGCAGACGTTCGGCGGCCTGCTCAGGAGGCTGCATGGCCCAAAAATATTCCGCTCCGCCCGCGATGGTCATTGACCCCAAGAAACGCTATACTGCCACCTTCAAGACCGAGAAGGGCGATTTCGTGGTCGAGCTCTTCGCCGACAAAGCTCCGCAGACCGTCAACAATTTCGTCTTTCTCGCCCGCGAGAAGTTCTACGACGGCGTCACCTTCCACCGCGTCATCCGCGATTTCATGGCGCAGGGCGGCGACCCCAGCGGCAGCGGGACAGGCGGGCCGGGCTACAACTTTGCGGACGAGTTCCACTCCGCACTCCGGCACGACGGGCCCGGCATCCTCTCCATGGCCAACGCCGGGCCAAACACCAACGGGAGCCAGTTCTTCATCACACACCGGGCCACGCCGCACCTGGATCACAAGCACTCGGTCTTCGGCAAAGTCATCAAAGGCATGGACGTGGTCTTATCCATCCCAGACCGCGATCCGGGCCGCGCCCGCGAGCCGGGGACAAAGATCATCACCATCGAGGTCACGGAGAGCTGACGGACTGCCCACACTTCGCTTCGTTCTTTGGCGCGGGCTGGAACGCCAGAGGGGAGAGAGTTGAAAGAGCCATATGAGTGATGAGGCCGGGTCGCCCACCGCCCAACGCACGCCTACCCCGGCCACGCCGGGAGCACCTCCGGCGCGCCCGAAGCCCTCGCTGCGCCTCCAACTGGCGCGTGCGGGCATGCTCGTCTTCGTCATCGCCATCACCCTGTACGTCTATTCCATCCGCAACCAGACCGAACAACTTCAGCGCTACGGTTATTCGGGCCTCTTCCTGCTCTCCCTCCTCGCCAACGCCACGATTATCCTACCGGCCCCGGGCATCGCCCTCACCTTTGGAGCCGGGACGCTGAAGGGGCTTTCGCCCCTGTGGGTGGGCGTGGTCGCCGGGGCGGGCGCAACCCTCGGCGAACTCTCGGGCTACATGGCGGGGTTCAGCGGCCAGGCCGTGATCGAGAATCGACAGGCGTACGAGCGCTTTGAGCGTTGGATGAAGCGCTACGGCCCGGTGACCATCGTCGCGCTGGCATTCATCCCGAACCCGCTCTTTGACCTGGCCGGGATGCTCTCCGGCGCGTTGAAGATGCCGGTGCACCGCTTCCTGTTGTGGTGCGCGCTGGGAAAAATTCCGAAGATGATCCTGGTCGCTTACGCCGGGGCTTATTCCTGGGAATGGGTGACCCGTTGGTTTCAATAGACATGCCATTATGACTCTCCTCCAAAACGCTGCCGGGATGGTGCTGGTCATTGACGACGACGAGGTCAGCCTGCGCCTGCTCAAGGTGAACCTGGAGCGGAGCGGATACGGCGTCATCCCGGCCCGCACTGCGAAGGAAGGCGTCGAGGCCGCGCGCGCCAGCTCGCCCGACCTGGTGCTCAGCGACGCGCTCCTCCCGGACAGCAACGGCCTCCAGGTCTGCAACCAGCTGGTGGAAGACAGCCGCACGCGCCACATCCCGGTCATCATCATGTCCAGCCAGTCCGGGAGCAAAGACATCATCGCCACGTTGGAGGCCGGAGCGGATGACTACCTCGTCAAGCCGCTCGATTTTCAGGAAGTGATCGCCCGCGTGCGGGCGCACATCCGGCGGGCACAGCTCAAACCGGCGCTCAATCCGCTCACCGGACTCCCCGGCAACCTGATCATCGAGGCGGAAATCCGCCGGCTGACCTCGCCGGGGCACGGTCTCTTCGCCGTGCTGTACACCGACCTCAATCACTTCAAAGCCTACAACGACGTGTACGGCTTTCCCGCGGGCGACGACGCCATCCGGCTCGTGGCGCGCGTCCTCACCGCCGCCGTCTCCGAATTGGGCAACCCGTCCGATTTTGTGGGCCACGTGGGCGGCGACGACTTTGTGGTCATCTCCACCCCGGACCGCTGCGACGCGATCGCCCAGCGCCTCATCGCCGACTTCGACCGGCAGGTTCCCGAGCTGTACACCCCCGCCGACCGCCGCCGGGGCTACCTGACCACGAAAGATCGGCAGGGGATGATCAAGAAATTTCCGCTGCTCAGCATCGCCATCGCCATTGTCCACAATCAGTATCATATGGTGACCAGCCACTGGGAAATCGGCGAGCTGGGCGCGGAACTCAAGCAGTATGCCAAAGCGCGTGGCGGCAGCGCCTACGTGAAGGATCAGCGCCGTGGTTAGTTCGCCGGAAGAAGCCCTGTCAACGCTGCAGGCAGCCGCCCCGCATCAACGGCGCGAAGCGGCGCTCTACCTGGCCAACCACCCCGGCCTGGCAGCCTTCGAGGCGCTGCTCGAGGCGCTGGGCGACGCCGACGTGCAGGCCAACGAGGCCATCATTCTCGCCCTCATTCAGCAGCCGGCCGCCGATCTAGTGCCGCGCCTCGTGGCGGTGCTGCGCGAGAGCCCCGCCACGCGCCGCAACGCCGCGCTGAGCGCGCTCATCGAAATCGGCACGCAGACCCCGCAGGCGCTCCCCGCCGCCCTCCGCGACCCGAACGCGGATGTCCGGCTGCACGTCGCGGAAATTCTGGGCGACCTCCGTGAGCCGGGCGCGACGACCGCCCTGCTGGAGCGCCTGAGCGACCCGCAGGAGCTTTCCAACGTGCGCCACACCGCCGCCCAGGCCCTCGGCAAAATTGGAGACCGCGCGGCCGCCCCGGCGCTGATCGCCGCCGCCGAGCAGGGCGACTTCTGGGTGCGCTATGCGGCGGTCGAGGCGCTGGGCCGCCTTGGGGACGAGCGTGCCGTCGGCGCGCTGCTGCGCCTCATACAGCAGGATGCCTGGACACGCCCCGCCATCGTTCAGGCACTCGGCAACATCGGCCACCTGGACGCCGTCGAGACGCTGGTCGCGGCGCTGGAGGACAACAACGATGCCGTGCGCGTGGCGAGCATGGAAGCGCTCATCAAAATTGTCGTCGAACCGAACTCGGCTGATCGACTCGATCCCGAGAAGCTGGCCGAGCTGCGCCGCCGCATCCCGATTGCGCCGCTCCTCCGCGAGCTCCACGCCCGCATCGCCCCGAGCAGCGCGTATGCCGCGCACCTGCTCGGCTGGCTCGTCCCGCCGGAAGCCCGGCCCGATCTGGTCGCCGCCCTCGGCTACAGCGACGAGGCCATTCGCTACGCCGCCGTCGAAGCGCTGCTGCGCTACGGCCCGGCCGCGCACGAGCCTTTGCTGCAGGCACTCTCCAGCCCGGAGTCCCTCATCCGCGAAAACGCCGCCGAGCTGTTGGGTATGCTGGCGGATCCCAGCGCCGTGCCGGCATTGCTGGCTCACCGGCAAGACGACAGCATCACGGTGCGCCAGGCCGTGCTGCGGGCATTAGGCTCACTGGGCGGCGAAGCCGCCTACGAAGGCCTGCTGCAAGCCTTGGAAGACCCGGCCACTCAGGACACCGCGCTGGGCATCCTCGGCCAGTTGCGCCACAGCAATGTGATGGGCAGCCTGACGCATTATTTGCAGCGATATCTGTACGAGGGCAAACCGGCCACCCGCTGGGCCGCCGCGCAGGCCCTCAGCTTGTTCAGCGACGAAACCTCGGTGAGCATCCTGCTCAACGCGACGCGCCTCCCCGACGAAACTATCCGCCGCCCCGCCGCCGACGCCCTCGCACGCGTGCGCGGCAACCGGGCCGTCAACGTGCTCATCGAAGCCCTGGGCGACCGCGACTGGCTGGTGCGGCAAAAAGCCGTCGAAGCGCTCAGCAGTATCCCCGATGGCCGCGCGGTGGCGGCGCTCCTCCCCATGGTCAACGACGCGGAGTGGCGCGTGCGCAAAACGCTGGTGATGGGACTGGCGCGCGTGAACGACGGGCGCATCTACGAGCCGTTGCAGCAACTGGCGCGCGACCCGGACCGGTGGGTACGCCGCGCCGTCATGGACGCAGCCGTGGCCCTGGAGGACAGTCGGGCTTCGGAGGTGCTGCTGCGCGGGCTGGAGGACGGGGACTTCACCGTGCGGCGGGCAGCGCTGATCACTCTGGGGCGGCGGCGCGACCCTGCGACGGCGCAGGCGGTGGAGACGTGCCTCGCCGACCCCAGCCCACAGATCCGGCTGGTGGCGGCGCGCGTCGCCGCTCAACTCAGCGGCCCGAGGGCCGTCGAGCACATCGCGCCACTCGCCGATGATCCGATCGAGTTAATCCGCGTGGAGGCCGCCGAGGCGCTCGCCGATCTGGGGAACGAAGAAGGGATTGACGTGCTGACCGTGCTGCTGCAGGACCAGGCCGACGCCGTGCGGAAGCACGCCGCCGAAGCGCTGGCGCACGTCGGGACTCTGCGCGCGGCAGAGGCGCTGGCGGCGGCGCTCAACCATACCCCCGCCAAAGAATTTGCCCAGGCCCAGTTGAAGCAGATGGGCGAAGTGGCCGTGCGCGCGTTGTTGAGCGCCACGCGGTCGTCGGAGCCGGAACTGCGCGCCGCCGCCGCCGAGCTGCTGGGGCAGCTGGGCCAGCCGCACGCCCTCCCCACCCTCAAGCTGCTCCTGCGCGACTCAGACGTGCGGGTGCGCGCCTCAGCGGAAGCGGCGATGAAGTTGATTGACTCCAAGTAGGTCACGCTTAAAGTGTGACAACCCGGTGACCTGCATTACGCCGGGCGGCGATACATTTCCCGCCGCAACGTCAGCCGCTCCAGCACCTCCATCCGTACCTGGACGCCCAACCCTACGCCCGCCGGCACGGAGAGCGTGCTGTCCGGATTGAGGGCGAAGGGCGGGTCCACGATGTCTTCAAAGAAATAGCGCGCAGAGGCGGAGATATCGCCGGGGAGCGTGAAACCCGGAAGCGAGGCCGCCGCCACATTCGCCGCGCGCCCAATGCCCGTCTCCAGCATCCCGCCCATCCACACCGGCACGCCGCGCTCGCGGCAGTAATCGTGAATGCGGATGGCCTCGTGCATCCCGCCCACGCGCCCCGGCTTGATGTTGATGATGCGGCACGCGCCCAGCTCCAGCGCCCAGCGCGCGTGCGTCACCGAGGTAATGCTTTCGTCGAGGCACACGGCGGTCTTCAACTGCGGTTGCAGTTTGGCGTGGTCAATGATGTCGTCGTCGGCCAGCGGCTGCTCGATGAGCAGGAGATTGAAGTCGTCGAGTTCTTTCAAATGCCCGGCGTCCGCCAGGCGATAGACGGAGTTGCCGTCCACTTGCAGCAAGAGGTCGGGGTGCGCTTTGCGGACGGCGTCGGCGTCGCCCACGTCGCGGCCCGGCTTGATCTTGAGCTTGACGCGCCGGTAGCCGTCGGCCAGATACTGATCCACGACTTGCAACAGCTTGCCGGTCGTCTCCTGAATCCCCACCGAGACACCCACCTGCACCCGGTCGCCGCTGCCCCCAAGGAGTTTTTGGAGCGAGACGCCCGCCCGCTGCGCAAACAAATCCCACAGCGCCATCTCCATCCCGGCTTTCGCCATGGGGTGGCCGCTGATGTGGGCGATGGCGGCGCGGTAGGCGGGGATGTCGTCGGGATGAGCGGCAAACACCGCCGGGATGATGAAGTCTTCGAGGATGTGCCAGTTGGTTTTCGTGGTCTCGTAGGAATAGCCGCAGTTCTGCGAGGCCACGCACTCGCCCCACCCGGTCAGCCCTTCGGCGCGGAGCTGGATGATCACGCACTCGCGGTCGTACTCGATCCAGCGCGAGGTCTGGAACGGCGAGCGGTAGGGCATTTTTATGTGACGGAGAATGACTTGTTCAATTTTCATGACTACCGATGCTATTACCCTATTCGCGCTGAGTCAAGTTTTCACCAGCGCAGGCGCGCCTCTCGGGGCGCGGTGAAACGGTGGGCCGTAGGGCTGACCTATGGCCCTGTTCGTTTGTCGGGGCACATCGAGAAGCACAAGCCTCCCCACCCGCGACTTGCCTCCCCCAATGACACCCAACAACATCCACAAGGTCAGATTAGCGGTCAAGCCTTTTCTGGGACTTGATTCCGCAACAAGACATAGTAAGATAAAACTGCGTAAAGAAAACGCCCGCGACGTAGCAGCGTCCGGGCGAGTGGCCTGCGCGGAAGAAGCGCGCGGCATGGGGATTGTACCCGACTCCGAACCGTTCGCTGAAAACGCGGGCGGCTCGGTTCGTTTTATGTGCGATTGAAGGCGCTGCGATATGCTTGCCAGTGAGGGTGAGCTGCTATGAGCAAACATGAACAAAAGCGAAAATTGGTCGGCCCCTGGCGCAACTTGCATGGGGCAGTGTGGCTGATAGGTTTGGCCATTCTGGCCTGGCAAGGATGGTGGTGGCCAGGGATTCTCGTGCTGGTTGCTATCAGCCTGGTTCTGGAAGCAGTATTGAGGCGGTATGCACCACAGGCCTTTGAAAAGGCGGAACCGCCATCGTCGCCGTCTCCGGTTTCTGCACCGCCAGTGACCGCGTCGCCAGCGCCGCCGCCTGCCGAACATCGTTTCGAGTTATTGCCATCGGTATGCGCCAAGTGTGGTGGTCCAATCCGCGGCCATGAAGTGAAATGGACTGGCCGGCAATCGGCGGATTGTCCCTACTGCGGTGCAAATTTGCCGATGGAGAGGAGTTAGCGTGCAGCGAAGGCTTGGCGGGCCAGGGCTACTTGCTTTTTGGGTTCTGAAATTGGAGACGGTTGATTAGTAACCGGGGCGGCGATCAACTACAGTCGTAAGGAGAAACAATGGCAAACAACCCGAAACTGCATGTCATTTGGGGTACAGGTCCCTTGGGAATGGCGGTCATGCGTGCATTAACCGCCAAACGTGAAACTGTGCGTATGGTCAACCGGAGCTGCAAGGCGAATGTACTCCCGAATGTGTCGGTTG
>Ga0209640_10003139_pt1 | contig 14480 bp, 13 predicted proteins | sample RifCSP10_1_FD_184018 | JGI IMG/M metagenome (GOLD analysis project Ga0209640, IMG submission 184018) | Soil microbial communities from Rifle, Colorado - Rifle CSP2_sed 10_1 (SPAdes) (version 2) | ecosystem: Environmental > Terrestrial > Deep subsurface > Rock core/Sediment | place: Rifle...
CCCCTGCTGGGCGCAGATCTCTCGAAGGGCATCGAGGGCCGACTGCTGGAGTTCGGTGATCGAGCCGTTGGCTTCACCATCCACCAGATCAAGGCCCGCCTGCCCACATGCGGCGACGAGATCGGCGGCAGTGGCCGCCTGTCCATCGGAGCCCGGGTCAGCCTGGGTTGCGAAAACGGCCGCACCAACCGTGGTCAAGGGCTCGGCCGCCATGCCGTCGCCGACCAGCGCCGAGGCGGCGAAGGCGGTGAGCGGAATCAACAGTGTGCCCAGAGCGACAGAAACGGACAGTCCTTTGCGATCCGCCATTTCAGACCTCCACGAAGATGCACTCGGCGGGGCACTCTTCGGCAGCTTCGAGAACGAGTTCCAAGAGTGGTTCGGGGACCCTGGCCCGTCCCTCATATCCATCAGGGCCGTGCCCATCCCCGCTCAACCCATCGAAAACAACCATCCGATCAAAATGAGACGCGTCTTCCTTGACGGCCCAGGTGCCGTCGTGACGCTCGTGGAAGACCTCGGGCGTGACCTGGGCACAGGTGCCGGCGCCCATGCAGGCGTCGGCATTGATCCATACGTTGGCCATACGACAATGTCCTTTCTCGACTGGGGGTCACGATGCCGCCCGGCGTCTTAAGGACGCATCAACACCGATTCAAGGAGTCCGCGACACCTCTGATGGGTACCCTCGCCCGATGCCTCCCCCGGATCTAGGACCCACTCCATGACCGATCGGCTTCGAGGACCGGGACCGGTCCTCGGTCTTTGGTCGGTGACTGCCGATCCCATGCTGCTCGACGTCTCGGCCGCGCTTCTTCCCGACTTTTTGGTGATCGACACCCAGCACGGCGCTCCCATGGCCCGGTTGACCACCGAGACCTTGGGAGCCGTCGCCTTCTATGACGTCCCGGCCCTGGTCCGAGTGCCGAGCATTGATCCAGCCGAGATCGGGCGGGCTCTCGACCTTGGGGCGGCGGGGATCATCGCCCCTCTCGTCAACGATGCCGAGGGTGCCAGGCTGGCGGCGTTGTCCTGTCGTTATGCACCTGATGGAATCCGCTCCTACGGAGTGCAGACCCCCCGCATCGATCCCTTTGCCGAGGACTACCGGCCCCTGTGCGCGGTTCAAATCGAGACCGCGGCCGCAGTGGAAAACGTCGATGAGATCGCGGCGGTGGACGGGGTGGACTGGCTCTACATCGGTCCGGCCGACCTCGGCCTCTCGGTCGGCGGAGTGCCGGCACCGGATGTGATCTCTGTGTTCGACGGGTCCCACCCCCTCGCCGTACCAATGCAGGATGCCTTCCGTCTTGTGGTCGAGGCGGCTGAACGCCACGGCAAGTTGGCCGGTCTGCATTGCAACGGCGGGGAAGCGGCGCTCCAGTTGTTAGCCCATGGATTCGGGGTGACTGCTGTCGCTACCGACCTCGGCGCCGCCCTAAAGGGAATGGCTAACGAACTCAAGATTGCCCGTGGCGTCTCGGGTCGAGCCGGGCTTGGCGATCTGGAGACCTGAGCCAGAATAAGGAGACGGCCCCGAAGGGCCGTCTCCGTGGCTCCATATGGGTAGGAGCTCCTTTTCTTCCTGCCCTAGAACGCGAGGTTTGATCCTCTTGCCGAGGACAAGGAAGAAACCTGTAGGGATGCGATGCTCTCCGGGTTGTTTGGCTCGGGCTCTTCACCACTGCCAGTGGTCGTCAGCGCGATGGTCACCGCGGCCAGCACCACCAAAACGATTGCCATAACGAAGACCAGCGCCTTTCGTCTCTCCATCTCTCCCACGTCAACAGCCTCCCGACCGCTCGATCCCGTGTGTCATTATCCACGCGCGGAGAGTGGTGGAGTATGGGTTGAGCGACCTATGAATCAGACCGCTGCCAGGGCCTGCTCCAGGTCGACGAGGATGTCGTCCGCCGCTTCGATCCCCACCGAGAACCGGATCATCGCCTCGGTGACCCCCATCCGGCGTCTGGTCTCGGGGTCGACATTGGAGTGACTGGTGGTGGCAGGGTGGGAGGCGATCGACTCCGTGCCCCCCAAGGAGGTTGCCAAGCCGATCAGCTTCATCGAGTCGAGGAACCGGAATGCCTCCTCACGACCGCCCTTCACCTCAAAGGTGATCATGGCTCCCGTGGAGGTGCACTGCCGTTCGAAGAGCGCCCGTCTCGGGTCGTCTGCACCGATCAGCCCCAGGTAGCCGACCCGGCTCACCTTGGGATGAGCTGCCAGGAACTCGGCCACCCGGGACGCGTTGTCGACCTGGCGCTGCGCCCGGAGGGCGTAGGTCTCCAGACTCCGGCCCAGCAGCCAGGCCGAATGCGGGTCGGCATGGGTCCCGATCCGATAGCGCATGGTCTTGATCGGCCGCATCAGGGACACGGGGCCGGTGACGACCCCGGCAACCAGGTCGCTGTGCCCCCCGTAGTACTTGGTGGCCGAGTACACGACCAGGTCGGCGCCGTGGGCATGAGGCTGTTGGCCGAGCGGGCCGAGGTAGGTGTTGTCGACCACGGTCGGCGACTGATGCTTGCTGGCCACCCTGGCCGCCATGCCGATGTCGAAGATGTCGTTGGTGGGGTTGGCCGGCGACTCGACGTAGACGACACCCAGACGGCCGCCCGCCACCAGCTCGTCCAGGTCGGCCTCGACGGCATCGGGCCCGAACGAGACCGCCTCGATCCCCATCGGCGCCAAGACCTTCTCGAACAGCGAATTGGTTCCGCCGTACAGCGGCGAGCTGTGAAGGATCAGGTCGCCGGGCCGGAGCAGGGTGAGAAGAGCGGTGTAGATGGCAGACATTCCGCTGGAGAAGAGCAATGCCAGGTCAGCCTCGTCCCACAATGCCAGCCGGCTCTCCACCACCACCAGGTTGGGATGGTCGAGCCGGGTGTAGATGTAGCCGACCTCCTCGTCGGCATCCGGCACCGCCCCGCCATAGGTGACGTCAAAGGCACGCTTGGCTGCCGCCGCCGTCTCGAAGGTGAAGGTCGAGGTCTGGAACAAGGGGGTCTTGATCGACCCCATGCCCCGGGTCGGATCCCAACCCCGGGTCATCATCTCCGTCTCCGGTTGGGGCCCGGCCGGGTCCTGCTTCTCGGTCATCGCCAGGAGCCTAAAGCGAAGCGGTAGGCGCCAGCTGAGCCGATAATCGCCCGGTGATCGAGATGGGGCGCGCAGTCGAAGTCCTCCGGCCGGCGGGGAAGATCCTGGTGTTCACCGGTGCCGGCATCTCCACCGAGTCCGGCATCCCCGATTTCCGTGGCCCGGACGGGTTGTGGACCAAGGTGGATCCGGATGATTTCCACATCGACCGCTTTCGGGCCAGCTCCGAGCTTCGGGTGCGCGGGTGGCGCATGCACCTCGACGGTGAGTTGTGGGGCGCCCGTTCCAAGGTGCGGCCCAACCCCGGCCATCATGCGATCAAGAGGCTTGCAGACGCCGGTCGGCTCGCCGGAGTGGTGACCCAGAACGTCGACGGCCTGCATCATCGGACCGGGCTCGCCGACAGCTTGGTGGCCGAGCTCCACGGCAATGTCAGGGACAGCCACTGCCTCGACTGTGACCGGACCTGGCCCACCGAGGAGATCCTGGCCTGGGTCGAGGCGGGAAACCAGGATCCCAAGTGTCCGAGCTGTGGGGGAATGCTGAAGACGAGAACCATCATGTTCGGCGAGTTGCTCCCCGAGGAGGAGTTGCGCAAAGCCATGTTCTTCCTTGCCGTGGCGGATGCCCTCCTCGTGGTGGGATCCACCGTGGCGGTGTGGCCGGCATCTGATGTCGTGTACCGGGCCGCCCACCGGTCGCTCCCGATCGTCATCGTGAATCGCGGCGAGACCGAAGCCGACCTACTGGCTGCGGCCAAGATCGACGCCGGGATCGGAGAGGTTCTGCCCGACCTGGTCGAGGCAGTCATCGGGCCCGCCCCTTCGTAATCAGGCTCGCGCTTCGTAATTGGGACGTGCAGGGGTCATATACGGACCTTCTGATCCCAATTACGGGAATGGGGTTTAGCCTTTAGGCCATGTCCGACTTTGTCCCGCGTCTCGACGACATCAACTTCATCCTGGACCATGTGGCCGGGCTCGAGGAGGTGTCGAAGCTCAACGGGTACCAGCACGCCGACCCGGAAACCGTGGCCGCCATCCTCGAAGAGGCGGGCCGTTTCTTCTCCGAGGTGATGGCTCCGCTCAATCAGATCGGTGACCGTCAAGGATCGGTGCTGACCGAGGAGGGGACAGTACGAACCCCGGACGGCTTCAAGGAGGCCTACCGGAAGTACGTGGAGGCGGGATGGGCCGCCGCCCACATGCCGGAGAAGTGGGGGGGAGGTGGGCTTCCCTACACGGTGGGAGTCGTCATCGAGGAGATGTTCAAGACCGCCAACTTGGCATTCTCCCTCTGCCCCACGCTGACCCACGGGGCGGTCGAGGCGCTCCGCACCCACGGATCCGAGGAGCTCCAAGGCACCTACCTCGAGAAACTGGTCCGTGGCCAATGGAGCGGCACCATGAACCTCACCGAGCCCGAAGCGGGGTCCGACCTGGGTGCCCTGCGCACCCGGGCGGTGCCCCAAGGCGACGGCACCTACCGGCTCTTCGGGACCAAGATCTTCATCACCTGGGGTGACCAGGACCTGACCGAGAACGTCATCCATTTCGTCTTGGCCCGCCTCCCCGACGCCGCTCCCGGCACCCGGGGAATCTCGATGTTCCTGGTTCCCAAATTCATCCCCGACGACATGGGAAACCCGGGTCAACGCAACGATTTCAAGATCGTGTCGCTCGAGCACAAGTTGGGCATTCACGCCTCACCGACCTGTGTGGTCTCCCTCGGCGACGCTGGTGAAGGTGCGCTCGGATGGGTGGTGGGCGAGGCCAACGAGGGGATGCGCAACATGTTCACGATGATGAACGCGGCCCGGATCGGCGTGGGCATGGAAGGGGTCGCCATCGGGGAACGGGCCTATCAGCGTGCTCTGCGATATGCGAGGGATCGGATTCAGGGGCGGGCGATCGGGGCCAGCGACACCGAGAGTGTTCCCATCATCGAGCACCCCGACGTGAGGCGGATGCTCCTGACCATGAAGGCCAACGTCGAGGCAATGCGATCTCTCCTCTACGTCACCGCGGCCGAGGCCGATCACCACTTCCACGGCGAAACCGAGGAGCAGCGGCGGCTGGCCGGGAGCCGTCTTGCCCTGCTCACCCCCATCGTCAAAGCGTGGTGCACCGATGTCGGAGTGGAAATGGCCTCGCTCGGGGTCCAGGTCCATGGCGGCGCCGGGTACATCGAGGAGACGGGGGCGGCCCAGTATCTCCGTGACTCCAGGATCGCCCCGATCTACGAGGGCACCAACGGGATCCAGGCCATAGACCTCGTATTGCGCAAGCTCCCCCTCGAGGACGGGGCGGTGGTCACCGCCTTGATCACCGAGATGACCGAGGTCGTGATCCAGATGAACCACCACCCAGAGCTGGCAGGGTTTGGCGACGAGTTGTCGCGGGCGATCCGCGGCCTGGCCGAATCATCGACCTGGCTGGGAGAACGTCTTGCGTCCGGAGACATCCAATCCGCCCTGGCGGGAGCCACCCCCTATCTCCGTCAGTTCGGGACGGTGGTTGGTGGGTGGCTGATGGGCAAGGCCGCCCTGGCCGCGCTGAGTGCGCCCCCTGCGGTCAAGCCCGAATTTCTCGCAGAGAAGGTGATCACCGCTCGTTTCTATGGTGAGCAGATCCTCCCGCTGGCCAACGGGCTGGTCTCGGCGGTAAAAGGCGGGGCCGACATCCTGGAGAACGCCGTCTTCTGATATCCACCTAGCCTCCGGCCGATGGAACTGAGGGACCAGGTCGTGGTGATCACAGGCGCCGGCAGCGGCATCGGGGCGGCCATGGCCCGACGCTTCTCCGAGGAACGACCCCGAGCCATGGTGTTGGCCGATCTCAATCTGGAGACGGCTCGTGAGGTAGCCGACGAGACCGACGCCGTAGCCCTCCAAGTCGACGTCGGCCGACCCGAGGACAACAACCGGCTCATCGACGAGGTCGAAGAGCTCTTCGGCCCGATCGACCTGTTCTGCGCCAACGCGGGAATCGGGTTCGTCGGCGACGAGCAGACACCGCCCGAAGAATGGGACCGGATGTGGCAGGTGAATGTGATGTCACATGTTCACGCCGCCCGCCGGCTCATCCCCTCCTGGACGATGCGTGGCGCCGGCTACTTCCTGGCCACCGTGTCCGCAGCCGGCCTTCTCACCAATCTCAAGGCTGCCCAGTACTCGGTTACCAAGCACGCCGCCCTGGCATTCTCCGAATGGCTTGCAGTGACCTATGGGGATCAGGGGGTCAAGGTGAGCTGTCTCTGCCCCATGGGGGTGAGGACCCCCTTCCTCGACTCCGCAACCGAGTTCCAGGATCTGCTGCTGCCCCACGCCATCGATCCGGAGAAGGTGGCGGACGAGGTGGTGACCGGTCTCGCCAGTGAGCGGTTCCTGATCCTCCCCCATCCCGAGGTGGAGCAGTTCTTCCAGAACAAGGCGAATGACTACGACCGCTGGCTGCAGGGAATGCGGAGCCTGCAGCGATCTGTTTTCCCAACTTGAGGGATGAGGCAGAATTGTCGAGATGAACAGACGGCGAGTGGTGGTGACCGGCAGCGGTGCAGTCGCCGCCCCCGGAACCGGGACAGACGATCTCTGGAAGGGTCTGCAGCGCATGCCCGATGGGCCTGGCCCCTACCTGGTGAAGGACTGGGACCCCGAGCCCTGGATCCCCCTGAGAGAGCACCGCCGTCTCGATCGGTTCACCCAGTTCGCGATGATGGCTACTCACGAGGCACTCGAGCAGTCCGGCCCGCTCACGGTCGAGCCCAACCGGGTCACGGTTTCCCTGGCCACCGGGATCGGCGGCCTGGAGTCATTGGAGATCCTCATCCACAACTCGGACGAAGCCGAGCCACGGGTTTCCCCGTTCCTGATCCCGATGATGATGGCCAACGCCGCCGCCGCCGCGATCTCCATCAAGTACGGCTTCGGTGGCCAGGTGACGACTCCGGCGGTGGCCTGCGCCGCCGGCGCCCAGTCGATCCTCGACGGCCTCCGTCAAATCCAGTGGGGATACGCCGATGCTGCTGTCGTAGGCGGTACCGAGGCCGCGGCGCGCAAGTCGGCCTCGGAAGGTTTCAAAGCGGCTCGAGCCCTGTCGCTCTCAGGCACTGCCAGACCGTTCGATGTGGATCGAGACGGGTTCGTCATGGGTGAGGGCGCAGCGATCCTGGTGCTGGAGGCGGAGGAAGACGCAAAGGCACGAGGGGCGACCATCCTCGCTGAGGTGCTTGGTGGCGCCTCAACCGCCGACGCCCACCATATAACCGCCCCCCACCCCACGGGTGACGGGGCGGAACGAGCGATACGTCTCGCCCTTCAAGATTCTGGTCTCACGCCCGGCGACGTGAAGTACATCAACGCACACGGCACCGGGACCGGGCTCAATGACCGGACGGAGGGAATCGTCATCGAACGCATCTTCGGTGACAGCCAGCCTGCGGTGTCCTCGATCAAAGGAACCACGGGTCACGGGCTGGGGGCTTCCGGTTCGATCGAGGCGGTGGCCGTCGTGGAGGCAATCCGACGCCGGGAGCTCCCGCCCAACATCGGGCTCACCAACCAGGATCCAGAGATCCATCTGACCGACATCGTGCGCGAGCTGCGGGAATGGGAGCCAGGCGCGGTCCTCTCCAACTCCTTCGGCTTCGGTGGTCACAACACCGTGCTCGCCTTCGGACCGTACACCGGCTGAGCTGTTTCTCCCCCCAGGCGAACGAACGTGAGCATTGGGGGGAAAGCCGGCGACGCCGGCAGGGGACAGAGGGGCATCTTGGGCCGACAGAGGCCAGGTATGGGGTACCCCTGAGGCGGGTATAGAATGCATGCTCAAGGCCGCCGACACAAAGTCGTAACGCGGAGTTCACATGAACTCGCATCTCCGCCATTTGGGTGACTGGAACGGCATCACAGAGAGTTCCAAGCGGAGGATCCATGACATCTCAAGCCTCACCTCCAACCATCGGATTTGTCAGTACCTACCCGCCCACGTCGTGTGGGTTGGCCACCTTCACTTATGCCTTGCGAAATGCCATCGCCAAAAACCGCGGGACAGCGCAGGGACTTGGTGTCGTGAGACTCGTCGACTCTCCGTCTACGGACACCCCACCCGAAGTCACTTATTCGCTCGTCAACGGCGACCGCGTCTCTCTTCGAGCCGCCGTCGAGACACTCAACAGCTTCGATGTCGCTCTGATGCAACATGAGTACGGGATCTTTGGAGGGCTCGATGGTGCCGAGGTCCTCGATCTACTCAAGGGTCTCGGGGTGCCGTCCATCGTCACCCTTCACACAGTCCTCAGCCGACCCTCACCCAGCCAGCAGTCGATCCTTGAGGCGGTAGTGGGGTTGGCGAGCCAGACGGTCGTCATGAGCGAAACTGCCGGCCAGCGTCTGATCGACCTCTACGAAGTCGACCCGTCGAAGATCACGATGATCCCCCACGGGGCGAGGATCGCCCTCGGAGGGCCCTCGTTGGCCGATGGGGACCGCCCGGTGTTCCTCACTTGGGGCCTCATCGGCCCCGGCAAGGGCTTGGAGACCGCCATCGAGGCCTTCGGCTCCCTAAAGGACATCCAGCCGCTTCCCCGCTACATCATCCTGGGGACCACCCATCCCAAGGTCCAGGCCGCCTCAGGTGACGCCTACCTCAACGGATTGGTGGCCCGGGTCGAGGAGTTGGGCCTCGAGGACGTCGTCGAGTTCGACGGGCGATACCTCGACATCGACGAGCTCACCCTGGCGGTGCGACGGGCGGATGTCGTCGTCCTGCCCTATGAGTCGACGGAACAGGTGACCTCCGGGGTGCTGGTAGAAGCCATCGGAGCCGGCAAACCGATCATCGCCACCGCCTTCCCCCACGCCGTTGAGTTGCTGAGCAGCGGTGCTGGCATCGTCGTCCCCCACTCCGATGCGGCCGCATTGTCCGCCGCAGCGCGCAGCATGCTCGAAAACCCGGCGGCCACGACCCGAATGGGAGGCCGGGCCCGGCTCATGGGCTCGACGCTGTATTGGCCGGTTGTCGCCCGCTCCTACGACGCCATAGCGACCACTCTTGCGTCGGGACTGCAGCGACCAGGCCTACGAGACTCTCTGGCAAGGGTGGGTTGAAGACCCGCTCTAAGTCGATGCCCCATACCGACCTCCAGGCCGAAACGGTGAGATCAGCATCCCTGCCCGAGCCGTGTTTCGATCACCTGCGGAGGATGACCGATGCTCGAGGGCTCTGGGAGCACGCCCGTTACACAACGCCTCGAACCGAGCACGGCTACTGCACCGACGACAATGCCAGGGCACTCATCGTGGTTTGTCGCGAGCCGAATCGATCGGACGATCTGGTCGACCTCGCCGGGATCTACCTGGCATTCCTCAGAGATGCTCAAGTGCCCACCGGCGGGTTCCACAACCGGCGAGACCGGGACGGATCCTGGACCGATGACGCGGGGCCGGACGATTCCCAGGGCCGAGCCATCTGGGCCCTTGGATCGGCTGCTCGCCGGGGCCCCGCATCGTGGATTCGCTGGGAGGGGCGCGAGCTCTTCGAGGCTCATGCCGGGTTCGAATCCCCCTCGATCCGGTCCACCGCATTTGCGATGCTGGGCGCCGCTGAGGTCCTCGGGTCCTCCGGCGACAACCGGGCCGCCCGCCGGCTCCTGGAGCAGGGCTCGGAACGGATACATCCGAGGGACGATCTCAAGTGGCCGTGGCCGGAAGATCGGCTGGCTTATGACAATGCCCGCATCGCCGAGGCGCTTTTGGCGGCTGGGGAACATCTGTCGAACGATCGTCACGTCGGCAACGGTCTTCGCTTGCTCGAATGGCTGGTCGCGACCGAGACCCGCGACGGACATTTCAGCTTCACTCCGGTAGGTGGGTGGGCCACGGGTGAGCCCCGCCCCGACTTCGATCAGCAACCGATAGAGGCCGCAGCCATGGCCGATGCCTGCGCCCGGGCCTGGTTCCTCACCCGTGACGATTCATGGAGAGACCGGGTCGATCTGGCGGCGCGATGGTTCCTGGGAGCCAACGACACCGGGGCGATCCTCTACGACCCCCGCACCGGAGGCGGCCGCGACGGCCTGACCCGGGAGGGGACCAATCAGAACCAGGGGGCAGAGTCATCCCTCGCCGCCCTCAGCACTCTCCAGCAGGCAAGACTGGTCGGCTGACGAGACAGCCCGCCAAGGTCCGTGGACAGGGTATGCCGACGCCCTACCCTCAGAGTGTGCTTCCCGTGGCTGTCCCACCACGCGGCGATCAGAACCAGGCGACCCACCGTATGAACCCAATCACCATCACGCATGCGAGCACCCGCTTCACCCCCGACCCCCGTCGGGTGATAGCCAAACCGTTCCTTCCGGGTGAGCAGATATTTCCCGACGGGCACTCCCGGACGCAACGAGTGATCAAGCGGGTGCTGGCGATGTCGGATGCCGAAGTGACGAGGACCCTGGAAGAGACCCTCGAGCAGTTCGGAGAGCGACACCTCGACCTGATGAGCGCCCTCGAGCGCCATTTCGGGGCTGTGGCCCATCAGGTGGACGACCCCGAGAGCCTCGGGAATGACCGCCGACTTCTCATCGGCGCCTACTTCACGCACGAGTTCTCGATCGAGGCTTCGTCTCTGGGGAACCCTTCGATGGTCCCGGCGCCCGACCAGACCGGTCTCGAGGCGGGGGAGCAGCGTTTCATCGTGAGTCTGCGAGCAATCGGGGAGGGTCATCTTTCCTCCATCGAGTTCCGATCGGGTGTCATCGACGCCGAGGCCAACATCACCATCGATGAGCCGAGCCGTTACGCGACCACCGGCAGTCGCCGCTCCGCCATGTACGAGAAACGCCTGTTTCGGGCAAAACTGGCCGAGTTGGGGGTGCTCAACGAGATCGCGGCACTGGTTCTCGACGCAGTGCCTGACCGATTCTCACTCTACGAGATCAATACCGCGATCACCGAACTGAGCCGTGAGATCGAACGTCCCATTGCCTTCGAAACCGCTAAGACCATCCACTGGCTGGCCTCCTCAAACTATGCCCTCGCCTTCGAGGAGGGGTCGCCGGTCTCGGAGAGGGTGATCTTCCCAGCCGGGCCCACCGAGAGCCGGGGCATGGAGGATGCCCGCTTCGTTCGCTTCGTCTCGGACGATGCATCGGTCATGTACTACGCCACCTATACGGCCTTTGACGGTTTCCAGATCCTGCCCCAGCTCATCGAGACACCCGACTTCGTCTCGTTCGAAATCGCCACGCTCCAGGGGAGCGGCGCCCGCAACAAGGGCGTCGCCCTCTTCCCCAGGATGATCGACGGTCGCTTCGCCGCGCTTTCTCGCCAGGACAACGAGAACAACTACCTGATGCTCTCCGACGATGTGAGGCTCTGGCATGCGGCGGAGAGGATCCAGGTCCCCAGCCGGCCGTGGGAGCTGATGCAACTCGGCAACTGCGGGTCACCTTTGGAGACCGAGGCGGGATGGCTCGTGATCACCCATGGTGTGGGGCCACTCCGCCGGTATTCCCTCGGGGCAATCCTCCTCGACGCCACCGACCCCGGCCGCGTGATCGGCCATCTCCACGACCCGCTCCTCGTCCCTTCGGGAGTCGAGCGCGACGGCTATGTGCCCAATGTGGTGTATTCCTGCGGGGGCATGATTCACGGCGAGAACCTCGTCCTTCCCTATGGCTTCTCCGATTACGGGGCCCGGATCGCGCTGGTCCCGGTTGACGACCTGCTCACCCAACTGACCGCAGGCTGATTCAACGGCGGGAGTGGTCGGCTACCACCTGGTGATAGACCGCCAGATATTCGTCGACCATCCGATTGGCATCGAACCGGGTCTCGACCGAGGAGCGGACCAGGGCCCGGTCGAAGGCCGCGCAAGCTCGAACAGCGGCCACAGCCTCCTTCACCGTCTCCACCAGCAAGCCTCCCTCACCGTGACTGATGATCTCGGGCATCGACCCTCGCGGGTAGGCGATCACCGGGGTCCCACTGGCCATTGCCTCCACCACGCTGAACCCGAACGGTTCCTCGAAGCTGATGAGATGGAGCAGGGCTCGGGCTCCGCCGAGCAGCCCTCCACGGATCTCGGGGCCCACCGGGCCCAGATAGGTGACCCGGTCCCCGTCCAGATGAGGGCTCACCAACCGGTCGAAGTAGTCCTGGTCCTGGATTATCCCGGCGATGATCAGCGGTAGACCGGCCAGGGATGCCACCTCGATGGCCTCAGCGGTCCCCTTCTCGGGGTGGATCCTCCCGTAGAAGAGCAGGTAGTCGCCTGCGTCGAGGTGCACCTCGAAGGCGGCCATGTCGATCCCGTGATGGATCGTGGCCACATATTCGAGACTCGGGTGGCGGTCCGACTCGCTGATGGCCACGTAGTGCCCACGGTGGTTGTACTTCTCATAGACCGGCACTATCCGCTCGGACGAGAAACCGTGAATAGTGGTGACCACCGGGGTCTCGACCAGACCGCTGTAGGTGAGAGGCATGAAATCGAAGCTGTTGTGGATCAGGTCGAACTCTGCGGCCCGCTCGAAGACGGCAGAGATGTGGAGTCCCTCGCACACCTTTGGATCGAGACTCGGGTCCTCGGAGTAACCGGTGGGCACGGTCCCCACCAAGCGGGCTGCGGTGACCGAGTCGGCGGTGGCGAACAAGGTGACATCGACCCCCCGGCTGACCAGACCCTCGGTGAGAAGCGAGACGAACTGCTCCCATGGCCCGTAATGACGCGGAGGGACCCGCCACGAGATGGGTGCCAGGACCGCCACCCGCAGCTGTCCCGAAGCGCCGGTGGGAGAAGCCATCAGGCGAGGGTAACGACCCTCGGTTTCTCCCCCCAGCGAACGGAGAGGTTCGCCCCTTCGTTATCATGGGAGTCACAAACGGGAGCTCGGTGGGACCGGGCTGAGAGGGGGTCTGCGGAGACCCCGACCGGAAGAACCTGACCCGGATAATGCCGGCGTAGGGAGACACCCGCACTCATCGCTCCCAAGTCAGATAGGAGCTGATTGAGATGCGAAGGGCACTGCTCTTCATGGTCCTGGTTTCGGTAGTCGCCGCCTGTGTCAACGCCGCCCCGAAGACTCCGGACTCGCTTCGGCTCCTGGCTCACGACTCCTTCGCCGAAGCCGTCACCTCGGATACATTCGCCGCCTTCACCGAGGCCACCGGAATCGAGGTGGAGGTGATCGCCGGCAGCGACGCCGGATCGATGGTCAACCAGGCCATCCTCTCCAAGGACAACCCGCTCGCCGACGTCATGTTCGGAGTCGACGACACCTTCCTCTCCCGGGCCCTCGATGAGGGGATCCTCCTCGACTACGAGTCCGGGTTGAGCGGTCAGGTCCCCCAGGACCTATTCCGAGGGGCGCAGGGTGTGGTGACCCCGATCGACTTCGGCGATGTCTGCATCAACTACGCCAAGGATTGGTTCGAAAGCACCGCCACCCCGGTTCCGACCACATTGGACCAGCTTCGTGACCCGAGCTACGCCGCCGTCCTTACGGTGGAGCACCCGGCGACCTCCTCCCCCGGGCTCGCCTTCATGCTCGCCACCATTGCCGAGTACGGCGAGGAGGGCTGGCTCGACTTCTGGGCCGATCTGAAAGCGGGTGGGGTCGGGGTGGTCCCCGACTGGAACACCGCCTATTACACCGACTTCGTCCCTTACGGAGGAGAGAGCGCGATGGTCGTCTCCTACGCCTCGTCGCCACCGGCCGAGGTCATCTTCGCTTCCGAGCCGATCGACGAACCCCCTACCGGGGTCATCGAGGCCGGGTGCTACCGACAGGTGGAGTATGCAGGCATCCTGGACGGGACTTCGTATCCGGAGGCTGCCGGCCAGTTGATCGACTTCATGCTGTCCGTCGACTTCCAGGAGACGATCCCTCTCACCTGGTTCGTGTTCCCTGCCAACCAGGATGCGAGCCTGCCGCCGGAGTTCACCGAGCACACCACGCTTCCCGAATCCCCGGCGCAAATCGACCCGGCCATCATCGCCGAGAACCGGGATCGCTGGATCGACGAATGGGTCTCGGTCATGGAGGGCTGATGAGACGCGTCAGATGGGGATGGGTCCTGGTGGCTGCGATCCCGGCCCTCTTCATCGGGTACTTCTTCGTCTATCCGCTGGTTCGGATCCTGAGTCTCGGCCTTTCCGAGCTGGACATAAGGTCGACCGGTGTCGAGGCCAGACTGCTCAAGGTGGGTTGGTTCACTCTCTGGCAAGCCAGTGTCTCCACAGCCCTGACCTTGCTGGTGGCGGCCCCGATGACCTGGGCCGTCTCCAACTTCGAGTTCCGGGGGCGTCGGTTGGCAACCGCCCTGGTCACCGTGCCCTTCGTCCTGCCCACCGTGGTGGTCGGGACCGCATTCGTCGCCCTCG
>Ga0209640_10003141_pt1 | contig 14467 bp, 12 predicted proteins | sample RifCSP10_1_FD_184018 | JGI IMG/M metagenome (GOLD analysis project Ga0209640, IMG submission 184018) | Soil microbial communities from Rifle, Colorado - Rifle CSP2_sed 10_1 (SPAdes) (version 2) | ecosystem: Environmental > Terrestrial > Deep subsurface > Rock core/Sediment | place: Rifle...
GGGCGCCAGCGCCCGCCGGGAGAGGAATTCCCGGGGGGGTGCCGAACCCTACTTGCAACCAAGCCGGGACAATAGATAGTCTGGTTGCAAGCCGATTTTCCACAACCAGAGGTAAAGGGGGGAGAGAGTGGGATGAAGCATGTCAAATTGCCCATAGCTCTCATGGTCGCTCTTCTACTGGTGGCCGCGCCGTACTTCGTTGCGCGGGCGCCGGCGGCGACCGTGGGGCCAGTCACCGACCGGATCGGTGTGGTGAAGATTAACAAGGGCCAGCCGATCACCATCGCCTACTGGCTGGTTATCGCCGGACCCGACGCCAGCCTGGGGGTTGACAGCCGGCGCGGGATTGAGATCGCGATCGACGACAAGAAGACGGTTGCCGGCTTCTCGGTGAAGCTGATTGGTGAGGACTCGGGCTGCAACGCGGAGGGCGGGGTGACCGCGGCCACGAAACTGGCCGCCAACAAGGCCATCGTCGCGGCCATCGGGTCTAACTGCTCCAGCGAAGCCCTCCCTGGCGCACCGATCCTCTGGAAGGCCGGCCTCGTGACGGTGTCGCCGTCGAACACCGCAGTCTCACTCACCGCTCCGAACCGCGGACCGGACTACGGCGGATACCTGCGCACCGCGCACAGCGATTCCGTACAGGGCAAAGTTGCCGCAGAGTTTGCGTTTAAGGTCCTCAAGACCAAGAAGTTGGCGACGATTCACGACGGCAGTCCGTACGCCGAGCAACTCGCCAACGTCGCTGCTGATGTGTTCTCGCGGCTTGCCGGGGCCGGGTCTGTGGTCGCCCGGGAGGCGATCTCGCCGACGGATACGGACATGCGTCCCGTGCTGACCAAGATCGCGGCCGCCAAGCCCGACCTGATCTTCTACCCCGTCTTCATCGCCGCGGGTGGCTTCATTACCCGTCAGGCCAAGGAGGTGGCGGGGTTGGAGAAGGTCAAGCTGATGAGCGCGGACGGCACCTTCTCGCCCGACTTCTACAAGGCCGGCGGGGATGCGGTCGTCGGCGTGTACCACACCAGTCCCGACCTCGCGGCCCTTGCCGCGCGAGCGGGCGGAACGTACAAGGCCTTCCTGACGAAGCACCAGAAGAAGTACGGGGAGAAGCCCCTCTCGGCGTTCCATGCGCATGCCTACGACGCGGCGATGATGATCTTCACCGCCATCGAGAAGGTCGGGAAGAAGGATGCGCAGGGCAACCTGTACATCGGGCGGAATGCGCTGCGCGACGCCCTGTTTGCCACAAAGAATTTCAAGGGGATGACCGGCAACCTAACCTGCAGCGAGTTCGGTGACTGCGCGGATCCGGTCATCGCTGTGTACATCAGCAACTCGTCCGACCCGGCGAAGTGGAACCCGGGGGTCGAGCCGAAAAAGATCTACCCGTAATCAGGCATCGCGCAGGCTGTGTCCTAGCGGGGGATGAGCCGCAGGGTTGCTTTGGCTCATCCCCCTTAGGTTAGGGGGCGGTGCATGCAACGCAGCTTCCTGCAGCGTTTTTCCATTGTCGGCCTCTATCTGTGGGGCTTTCGCATCAGCGTGCTCCTCATCGTGCTTTGGGGGAGTTTCGGCACCTTCCAGGCGGGCTGTCCCAGCGTCTTCACGCTCTGCGCCTTCAAGTCTAGGTACAGCGCAGACGTCTGGCTGGACCTCCTCGTCTACGGTCTCTCCCAGGGGAGCGTCTATGCGCTGATTGCCCTTGGGTACACGATGGTCTACGGCATCCTCCGCATGATCAATTTCGCCCACGGCGACGTCTTCATGGCCGGCGCCTACACCGCATACTATCTGGCGGCCGCGTTTGGCCGCGCAGGCTTTCTCAACCGGCACCCACTGCTCAGCCTGGCCGCGGTCCTCGCCCTGGCGATGATCACCGCGATGTCGATTGCGCTGGTACTTGAACGTGTAGCTTACCGGCCCCTGCGCCGTGCCCCCCGCCTGATCCCTCTGATCTCGGCCATCGGCGCCTCGTTCTTTATCGAGTACGCCTTCCGTGGTTTCTTCGGCTCCGGCTTCCAGGCATACCCGGAGTGGCAGATCTTCAAGGGGGAATGGGCGATCGCCGGTGTGGGGATTCTGCGGACGCAGGCCGTGGTTATCGTGGCCGCGGTCGCGCTGATGGTTGTTCTCTATGGTTTCGTCATGCGCACGAAGACCGGCACAGCGATGCGGGCAGTCTCCGAGGACCTCGAAGTCGCCTCGCTGATGGGCATCGATGTGGACCGGGTGATCGTGATCACCTTCGGCATCGGGGGAGCGGCTGCCGGGGCTGCCGGCGTCCTCTACGCGCTGGTCTTCAAGCAGGTGCACTTCTTCATGGGGTTCTTCCCCGGGATCAAGGCGTTCACCGCGGCGGTGCTGGGCGGCATTGGAAACATCCCCGGGGCCATGCTCGGCGGGGTGTTCCTGGGGATCTTTGAATCAATGGGCCCGATCCTCATTCTGGAGGGGTTGCGCGTGCCGGGCATCTATCCGACGGGCATCCCCGCGCCTTACCAACTGAAGGACGTTATCGCCTTCACCATGCTGGTGATGGTGCTGATCTTCAGGCCGTCGGGGATTCTCGGCGAGAGGCTGGCCACCAAGAAGGCCTAGCGGCGGCGGAGCAGACGGATGCGCAGCGACCGCGGAAGTTGGGGCCGGGTCATCAGCGGGGGGCTGATCTTTGGCGCCGCCGCCGTCTTCGTCTCGCTGGTGGGGATGGTGGAGGCCCTCGGTGTGCGCGTCATCGTCATCGGGGTGATCGACTTCGGGCGTCTCCTCCTGCTGCTCATCGGTCTGGGGGCCGGATATCAGGCCGCCCGGCGCGGGGGCGGCGGGGCCCTGACCGCCTTGCTCCGCGGCCTCCTGGCGGGCGCGGCGACCGGAGCGGGTCTGGCCGCCCTCCTCGTCCTGGGAAGCGTGGTGAACCTGCGCGGCATGTTCATCAACGCCTCGCCCGCCCTCTTTGAGATCATCTCGTTCGGCCGCGGCGCGGCAGGTGTTCCCCTCGTCGTTGCAGCGGGCGCGGTGGTCGGTGTCCTGGGCGCGGCGGCCACACTGCTTCCCGGGACGGTGCGCGGGCCGCTGGGCGCCGGTGTCACCGCGACGATCGTCATCGGCCTCTTCCAGGAGTTGCTGCAGATCATTCTACAGGGGGAAGAGGGCGTCCGTGCCGCCATCCGGCAGCTCATCTTCGTGCCGGAGGGACTGCCGCCGCGCGGGGCTTTGGAGGTGTTCGTGGTGGTTCTTGTCGCGAGCGCGTTGTGGCGCTCGCGACGACCCGTGGTGCGCAGTTGGATCTCGAAGCGTCCTCCGCGGACGCAGCGCTTGCTGCGCCTGCTGGGGCTGCTGCTGGCCGTCGCGGTGGTGCTGGTCCTGCCGGCAGCCGGTGGGTTGTTCGTCTCCCAGGTGCTGGTGCTGGTCGGCCTGTACACCCTGATGGGGCTTGGCCTGAACCTGGAGGTGGGCTTCGCCGGCCTGCTCGACTTAGGCTTTGTCGCCTTCTTCGCGATCGGCGCCTACACCGTCGGCCTCCTCACCTCGACGGGCCAGTACGGCGTCGCCCACTGGTCCTTCTGGGCGGCGGTGCCGGTGGCCCTGGTGGTCTCGCTCATCGCCGGCTTTCTCTTCGGACTGCCCATCCTGCGAATTCGCGGCGACTACCTGGCCATCGCTACCCTGGGGTTCGGGGAGATCATCCGGCTGCTGGCCCTCTCCGACGCGCTGCGGCCGTGGTTCGGCGGTTCGCAAGGCATCCTCGCCGTCCCCAAGCCGAACATCGGGGGCTTTGAGTTCTCCGGGCCGATGCAGATCTTCTACATCACCCTGGTCAGTAGTGCGTTCATCGCCTTCGTGGCGGCGCGGCTGCGGGATTCCCGGCTGGGGCGGGCCTGGATGGCGATGCGGGAGGATGAGGACGTCGCCGAAGCCATGGGCATCAACCTGATCAACGTCAAGTTGCTGGCCTATGGCATTGGGGGTGCTTTTGCCGGCATGGGCGGAGCCATCTTCGCCGCGCTGCTGGGCTCAATCTTCCCGCACAGCTTCAACCTACTCATTTCCATCAACGTCCTGGCTCTGATTATCGTGGGCGGCATGGGCAGCCTGCCCGGTGTCGTCGTCGGTTCGCTCTTCCTCGTCGGCCTGCCCGAGCTGCTGCGGGAGTTCTCGGACTTCCGTTTCCTGGTCTACGGCGCCGCTCTCATCATCATGATGCAGGTGAAGCCCGCGGGACTCTGGCCGGCAGCGGCTGTGCGGCGAGAACTGCTCAAGGAGGAGCCGGTTGGCGCCGTGACCGAGGGGCCGGTAGCCGAGCGGGCGGAGGCGTAGATGGGCATTCTCGCCTCGCAGCAACTGACCAAGCGGTTCGGCGGACTCATCGCGCTCAGCGAGCTGGATCTGGACGTGGCGGAACGGTCCATCCACAGCATCATCGGGCCCAACGGCGCGGGCAAGACGACGTACTTCAACTGCGTGACCGGGTTCTACCGGGCGGAAGAGGGGCGGACCTTCTTCAACACCCAGCCGATTGATACGCTGACGCCGGACAAGATCACCCAGCTGGGTATTGCGCGCACCTACCAGAACATCCGGCTCTTCGCCAACATGACCTGCCTGGAAAACATCCTGGTGGGGATGCACCCCCACCTGAAGTCCTCTTGGATGGGCGCCATTCTCAGAACACCGGCCACCCGGCAGGATGAGGCCCAGGCCCACGAAGAGGCGATTCGGCTGCTCCAGTTCGTCGGGCAGCGGGGAAAGGGCGACTACCTGGCGCGAAACCTGCCCTACGGCGAGCAGCGCCGTCTGGAGGTCGCTCGCGCGCTGGCCAGCCGCCCGAAGCTCCTGCTACTGGACGAGCCGACGGCGGGGATGAACCCGCGAGAGTCGATGGACACGATGGCCTTCATCCGGCGCCTGCGCGACGAGCTGGGGATCACGATTCTGCTGATCGAGCACAACATGCGGGTGGTCATGGGCATCTCCGAGATCATCACGGTACTGGACTTCGGGCAGAAGATCGCCGAGGGCACGCCCGACCAGGTGCGAAATGACCCGCGGGTGATTGAGGCCTACCTAGGGACGCGGCGGGGCGTGGCCGGGGTGGGGGCGTAGGCGTGGCCCTGCTGGAACTGGAAAACGTCCACGTCTACTACGGAAACATCCACGCGCTGAAGGGGATCTCCATTCAGGTGGAGGAGGGGGAGGTCGTCGCCATGCTGGGCGCCAACGGCGCAGGCAAGACGACGACCCTGCGGACGATCTCCGGGCTATTACGGCCGCGGGAGGGCCGCGTCCACCTGCGCGGCGAGTCGATCGACACAATGCCGCCTCATGTCATCGTCCACAAAGGGGTTGGCCACGCGCCCGAGGGGCGGCGCATCTTCGCCCGCCTGACGGTGGAAGAGAACCTGATGATGGGGGCGTACGCCCGCGCGGACCCGCACGGCATCAAAGAGGACCTGGACCGCGTCTTTGCCCTGTTTCCCCGCCTCAAGGAACGGATCTCCCAGGTGGCAGGCACGCTCTCCGGCGGAGAGCAGCAGATGCTGGCCATCGGCCGGGCGCTGATGGCGCGGCCGCGGATCCTGCTGCTGGACGAGCCGTCGATGGGGCTGGCGCCGGTGCTGGTGGAGCAGATCTTCGAAACGCTCAAGACCATCAACACCCAGGGCACGACGATTTTGCTCGTAGAGCAGAACGCCTACATGGCGCTAACCATCGCCGCCCGGGGCTACGTGCTGCAGACGGGTGAGATCGCGCTCAGCGGTAAAGCTGCTGAGCTCCAGGCGAATGAGGAAGTCCGCCGCGCGTATCTCGGCGGCTAGCAACGGCGAAGGGTGGCGAGCAAAGGGGTCCCCGTGAGTAGTTCGGGGAAGGCTCGCCACCCTTCGCCGTAGTTACCCTCCGCGCTCGCCGTTGCCGTTATCTACTTTCGGTAGCGTCACAACGAAGGTCGTTCCATCACCCTCGCGGCTCTGCACCGTGATGCGGCCGCCGTGGGCCTCCACGATGTGACGACTGATGGCCAGCCCCAGCCCGCTGCCGGAGTTGCCGGAGCGGGAGCGGTCGGCCTTGTAGAACCGTTGGAAGATGTGCGGCAGGTCGCTGGCCGGAATGCCGCGGCCGTCGTCGCGCACGGTGACCAGGACGCTGCCGTTCTGATCCTGCCAGGCGATCTCGACGTGCCCCCGCTCCGTGGTGAACTTGATGGCGTTGTCGATCAGGTTCGTGAGGACCTGCGCCAACCGGTTGCGGTCGCCCAGCACCATCGTGCCTCGGGGACCGGCGCACACGTCCAGGTGGCGGCCGCCGGCCAGCGGCCGGAGGTGGGCGACCATCTCCTCGATCAGCGTCGGCAGGTCCACCGGCGCCAGTTCCAGGGCGACACCCCTGGCCTCCAGGCGGCTCAGATCCATCAGGTCATCCACGAGTTTGACCAGCCGGTCGGCCTCGGCGTTGATGATCTCCAGGAAGCGGCGGCTCGTCGTCTCGTCGCGCATGGCGCCGCCAAGCAGCGTCTCGCTGAACCCCTTGATCGAGGTCAGGGGCGTGCGCAGCTCGTGGGAGACGTTGGCGGTGAGTTCGCGGCGCAACCGCTCGCTGCGGCGCAGTTCGGTCACGTCGCGCAGCACGGCCACGGTCCCCGCGTCCTTGCCGTTGCCCTGGATGGGGGCGCAGCGGATCTCCACCAGGCGCTCGCCGCTTTCACCCGGCAACTCGGCCGCGACCAGGCGCCGCTGGGCGACCGCCTCCTGGACCAACGCGCAGAGCGTCGCCGGTAGCACCTCCGCGGCCGGGCGGCCGATGACCTCCTCGCGGCGCACCCCCAGGAGGTCCTCGGCGGCGAGGTTGACCATGATCACCCGGCCTTGCCGGTCGATGGCCACGACCGCGTCCACCATGCTGGTGAGGATGGCCTCCAGCTTGTGCCGTTCCTCCGTCAGCCCGTGGATCGTCTCGCGCAGCCGCCCGGCCATGGCGGTGAATGCCTCGCCCAGCCGGCCGATCTCGTCGCGCGTGCGGATCTGCACGGTGGTATCCAGCTGGCCTTCCCGCAACCGCTCCGCCGCCCGAGTCAGTTCCTCCACTGGATCGGTGAGGCTGCGCGCCAGCCGCGCACCGACGAATCCGGCCGCCACCAGCCCAAGCAGCAGCGCGCCGCCGAACGCCGGCAGCACCCGCTGCAGCTGGCGCCACGCCCAGATCGCCGGCATGGAGACGTGGACGACCTCCGTAAAGGCACCCTTCTCACCCACCGGTGCGGCGGCGAAGACCCGATCCTCGCCGGTGGCGGGATCGAAGCGCACGCCGCGGCCGTCGGTGCCGGAGAGCGCGGCCACCACCTCGGGGGGCGGCGGCACGTCGGGGGCGCCCGGGTGCGTCCCCCGCGCGTCCAGGACGGCGATGCGCGTCTCCGGCCGCCAGCGGAAGCGCTGGGCGATCGCCTCCATCTCGCCGCGAGTGATGTGCCCTTCCTTGGAATACTCGGTGAGCATCGTACCGATGAGCCGTGCCTGCGTGGCCACGACGTACTGGTAGGTGTCCAGGTAGCGCTGGTGCAGCGTCCACAGCATCACCGCGGTGACCACGATGAGGACCACGGCGGCGAGCGCCACGTAGGTCGCGATCAGCTTGAAGCGGATGGAGCGCATCACCGTCGGCCGCGGCCGCGCGTGCCGGCCTTGAACTTGTAGCCCACCCCGCGGACGGTCTGGATGAAGGTGGAGGCGGCGGGGTCGTCCTCGATCTTCTCGCGCAGCCGGCTGATGTGCATGTCCACCGTGCGCGTGCTGCCGAAGTAGTCGTAGCCCCAGATGTGCTCCAGGAGGAAGTCGCGCGTGAAGACCCGGTTGGGGTGGCGCATCAAGAGTTTGAGCAGTTCGAACTCCTTCGCCGTCAGGTCCACCGGCCGGCCGCGCAGCCAGACCTCGTGGGTTTCCGGATGGAGGGCGAGCCCGTCGCTTTGCAGGGGGCCCGTCTCCGGCAGCGGCGCCCCGCTGCCGGTGCGCCGTAGGATGGCGCGGATGCGGGCAACGAGTTCCCGCGGGCTGAAGGGCTTGGTCACGTAGTCGTCGGCGCCCATCTCCAGGCCGACGACCCGGTCCAACTCCCGGTCGCGCGCGGTGAGCATCAGGATGGGCACGCGCGACTCCGCCCGGATCTGCCGGCAGACCTCGATCCCGTCCAGTTCGGGCAGCATGATGTCCAGCACCACGAGGTCGGGCCGGTCGCTGGCCACGCGGGCCAGGGCCTCGCGGCCGTTGTAGGCCACGGACACGGCAAACCCCTCCTGCTGCAGGTTGTAGCGCACCAGTTCGACGATGTGCGGTTCGTCGTCGACGACCAGCACGCGGGGACTGCCTCGATCTTCCATCCGGACGGTCTCGTCTGCCTTTGTTGTCATCCTACATCACCCGCCGCAGTTCGCCACCGTAGAATCCCGCGGCGGCGATGACCAGTGCCCCGATCAGCGACAGCGCGATCGTCCATCCGGGGACGTCGGGCCGCCGCCAGCGTCCCAGGAAGACGGCCAGGTAGAGCGCGGTGGCGCCGTACGCCAGCACCGAGTGGATGCGGTGCTGGATCACGATGCCCGTGCCGACGCCCAGCTTCACCTGAGTCAGCAGGTCGATCCACCCAGAAGCGATGGAGACGGCGGCACCGAGCAGCCCTAGCCCGATAAGAAAACGGGCCACGGTGGCGTAGAGGTTCTCGCGGCGCGCCACGTAAAGTAACTCGAAGAGCGCGCTGGTCATCCAGAGCGCGACCGGGAAGTGCACGATAAGGGGGTGGTACAGGAAAACCATCGCCGCCTCCTATTTGAGAGGTCTCAACGCGTCGCCCCGGGGGCCAGCAGCGCGAGCAGGGGAATGCCCATGATGAGCCGATGGCCCCGCAGACCGCGCATCTTGACACTCCTCACCGAAGCCTCCATAGTGCAGGTGGCGCCCGTCAGGGATCGTTCTTTCGCTGGACCCGTTGCCATCGTCCGTCGGGAGCGTTTCGCCTCTGTCACGCTGATGTAACGCCAGGGTAACACAGGAGGCCCGCGTGAGCCAGTCATACACCTTCCCGGCAGCGCCTTCCACAGATAGCATTGAATGGCCCGGCAGTCCGATCGGCGCAGGCAACACGATCACCCGCACCAAGACCCGCACCACCATCCACGACAAGACCATCGACCGCATCCCGGGACGCCGCGACGAACTGGTGGGCGCGGCCGAGGCGCACATCCGCGCCAGCCGCGGGCGGCCGCCGGTCTTCGCACACGACGTGATCATCCATGGCGTGCGCGTGCGCGCCACCACCGACTCGTCGCACCTGCACGACTTTTGGGAGGACAACTGGTACAGCCCGGAGGAGTGGCAGACCATCACGGGGATGACGCCGCCGGTGGAGCCGCAGGTCACCGTCTACGCGATGGGGCAGGTCCCCGATCAAGAGGAGGCGGCGTACTACAGCCGGCGCAGCAACACCATCGTCTTCTTCAACACCGCGTACTACGGCCAACTCAAGTCCTGGGTCCTGGGGGCGGTCGGGCGCGTCCTGGCGGAGGAGTACGGCATCCACTCCATCCACGGGGCCTGCGTGGAGAAGGACGGCAAGGGCGTCCTCTACATCGCGCCCACCGGGACGGGCAAGTCGACCTCCTCCTATGGGCTGGTCACGTATCCGCGCACGCGCTTCCACTCCGACGACTGGGTCTATGTACGCTACACCTACGGCACGCGGGACGGGCGGCGGATCCATCCCCTGCGCGTCTCCGCGCCGGGCGGTGAGGTTCGCGGCTACCGGGTCTTTCGCTGGCTGGAGGAGCACGGCCGGGACGGGGCGGGGATTGTGCACGGCCTGGACCTGGAGAACCGCGAGGTGAACGTGGCGCTGGCGGACCTCGACCTGGACGCGCCGATCCAGGCCTCCGCCTTTACCTCTGAGAAGATCTTCTACCTGCGCACCAACCTGGTGGAGAACTTCCCGCTCTCCGCGGCCGAGATGCTGCGCTCGAAGATGGAGAATGCCCCCGACGTCACCGCGGGTTACCTGCGGGAGATCGCGCCGCTGCTGGACGATCTAATGGAAACGATCCGCAGCGCGTCGGGGAGGGACGCGGCGGCGCTGGGGGCGATGGAACCGGCGCGGTTGCGCCTGGCCCTGGCCCGCATGATCGCCTTCGACAACGCCCGGGCGATGCTCGACATCACCAAGATGCTGCCGGCGGAGCGGGTCTTCGCCAACCCCATGGAGCCGGCCCATCTGGCCACGGTGATCCTCCTGAAGCGAGACCGCCGCGACCCCACGGTGTTGGAGCACCTCTCTCTGCAGCGCTTCCTCGGCCGGCTGCTTATCGGTGAGACTCCCGAGCGCAAGCGGGAGATCGCGTACAATGCCTACCGCGCCGTGGACGATGAGAGCGAGAAGGCGTACATCGTGGCGCTGGAGCGGGAGACAGAAGCGCGCGAGGGTGAGGGGTACAGCGTCGAGGCCCTGGCCCAAACCTTCGCCACCCGTAGCGACGTGCCGGAGACGCTGGCGGAGGAGTTCGAGCTCTTCCGCATCCTGCACCGGGCCTGCCGCTGCTACGACCTGAACACAGTCCTCACCGAGGACTCCGGCATCGAGGACAAGAAGACGGCCGTGGAGATGACGATGCGCGTGATCGCCCGCGTGGTGGACACCCTCCCGCAGCAGGTCCGCCACACGCTGGAGAGCTATCGCGACTTCGTCGGGGTGGGGAAGGCCACCCGCCGCTGATGGTGGCGCGGCCGCCCGCTCCGCACCCCGCGCCGCTGCGCGACCGCACCCCCGCCGTTCCCACGGAGATGCGCGCCTTGGTCAAACCGGCACCCGGCCCGGGCCTGTCCCTGGCCACCGTGCCGGTGCCGGCGCTGCGCGCCGGGGAGATCCTGGTCCAGGTGCAGGCCGGCGGCATCTGCGGCACCGACCTGCACATCTACAACTGGAACGAGTGGGCCGCCTCGCGCATCCACCCGCCGCGCATCATCGGCCACGAGTTCTGCGGCACCGTGGTTGACGTCGCGCCCGACGTCACGGAGGTCCGCGTCGGCGACTTCGTCGCCGGGGAGGGGCACGTCGCCTGCGGCGAATGTCCGCCCTGCCGGCGGGGCGACCGGCACATCTGCGACCGCCTGGAGATCATCGGCATCGACCGCGACGGCGCCTTCGCCGACTACGTGGCCATGCCGGCGCGCAACGCCTGGCGGCTCGACCGGGCCAGTGTCCCGGCGGAGGTGGCCGCCGTGATGGACCCTCTGGGGAACGCCGTGCATACCGCGCTGGCCACCGATCCTGCGGGGAAGCGGGTGGCGGTGATCGGCTGCGGCCCCATCGGCCTGATGGCCGTTCCGGTGCTGCGGCTCTCCGGCGCGGCATTCGTGGCCGCCTCCGACGTGCGGCCGGAGCGGCGCGCCCTGGCGGAGAGGGTGGGGGCCGACCTGGCGCTGGACGGATCGGCGGACGACGTGCCCGCGCGGCTGCGGGAAGCGACCGGGGGGGAGGGTGTGGACGTCGTCCTGGAGATGTCCGGCCACCCCGCCGGCATCCGGGACGGGCTGCGCGCGCTGCGCAGCGGCGGGTGGATGTCGCTGCTGGGGCTGCCCTCGCGGCCGGTGGAGATTGACCTGACCAACGACATCATCTTCAAGATGGTGCACCTGCAGGGGGTCTTCGGCCGCCGGATGTGGCAGACGTGGGAGCAGGCCACATCACTGCTGCGTCGCGGATTGGATATCCGCCCGATCATCACGCACCGGCTGCCCCTGGAACGTTTTGCGGAGGCCTTTGCGCTGCTCCGCGCCGGCTCGGCCGGGAAGGTGATCCTCCTGCTGGCGGCGCGAGGGGAGGCGAAGTCGTGAAAAGCGTGATCAATCCCCTGGCCTATCTGGATGATGAACTGCGGGAGATGAAGGCGCGCGGGCTCTTCCGCTGGCCGCGGCTGCTGACGGGGCCGCAGGCGCCGGTGGCGGTCTACGACGGCCGCGAGGTCATCAACCTCTGCTCCAACAACTACCTGGACCTGGCCAACCACCCGCGCCTGAAGGAGGCGGCCCGCCGCGCCATCGACGACCTGGGGGTCGGCCCGGGGGCCGTGCGGACGATCGCCGGGAACATGGCGATCCACCGCGAACTGGAGGCGGAACTCGCCCGCTTCAAGCGCACCGAGGCGACGCTGCTCTTCCAGTCGGGGTTCACGGCTAACGCCGGCACGGTCTCCGCGGTGCTGGGCAAAGAGGACGTCATCGTCAGCGACGAGCTCAACCACGCCAGCATCATCGACGGGGCGCGCCTCTCCGGGGCGACGAAGAAGATCTACCCGCACCGGGACGTGGAGGCGGCGCGGCAGCTGCTGCGGGAATCGCCGGGGGCGCGGCGGCCGTTGTTGATCACCGACGGAGTCTTCAGCATGGACGGGGATATCGCACCGCTGCCCGACCTGGTCGCCGCGGCGGAGGAGTTCGGCGCGATCATGATGGTGGACGACGCCCACGCCAGCGGAGTGGTGGGGCGGCAGGGCCGCGGCACGATCGACCACTTCAACCTGCACGGCCGCGTGCACATCCAGGTCGGGACGCTGTCGAAGGCGTTCGCCGGGCTGGGCGGGTACGTGGCCGGCAGCGGGACGCTGGTGGATTACCTGATCCACCGCGCCCGCCCGCTGCTCTTCTCCACGTCGCACCCGCCCTCCGTGGCGGCCTCGGCGCTGGCGGCGGTGCGGCTGGTGCAGGAGGACGACGGGCTGATCGTCCGCCTCTGGGAGAACACGCGCTTCTTTAAGGAAGGGCTGAAGCGGCTGGGCTTCGACACGGGCATCAGCGAGACGCCGATCACGCCGGTCATTGTCGGCGACGAGGCCAAGGCGATGCAGCTCTCCGACAGGCTGTTCGACTTCGGCGTGTTCGCCCTGGGGATCGCCTTCCCCACGGTCCCGCGGGGGAAGGCCCGGGTGCGCACCATCGTCACGGCCGGGCACACGCGGGAGCACCTGGAGCGCGCGCTGGACGCCTTCAAACGAGCGGGAGAGGACCTGCGCCTGATCTAGTGTGGCTCGCCCCGCTGATCTTCGCCGCCGCGCTGCTCTACTCGTCGGTGGGACACGGCGGCGCGTCGGCATACCTGGCGATGATGGCGCTGGCGGGCGTCGAGCCCACCGTGATGCGGCCCGCGGCGCTGGCCCTCAACATCCTGGTGGCCGGCATCGGCACCGTCCGCTACGCGCGGGCCGGGTATTTCTCCTGGCGGACGTTCGCTCCGTTTGCCGTGACCTCCATCCCGCTTGCCTTTCTCGGCGGCACGCTGCTCTTGCCCGGCGTCCTCTACGAGCGGATCGTGGGCGCGGTGCTCCTTGTCGGTGCCTACCGCCTCATCCGCCCCGACGATGGACGGATGGACACAGCCGTGCGGCGCCCGCCGATCTGGGTGGCCCTGCCGCTCGGCGCCGGGATCGGGCTGCTCGCCGGCCTGACCGGCGTGGGTGGGGGGATCTTCCTCAGCCCCCTGCTGGTCTTCACGGGATGGGCCACGATTCGGGAGCAGGCGGGCATCTCGGCGGCGTTCATCCTGGCGAACTCCGCCGCCGGCCTGGCCGGCGTGCTTACGAAGATGCCGACGCTGCCCGCTCCCGTCTACCTCTGGGGGATCGCCGCGATTGCGGGAGGCCTGATCGGGTCGGACCTGGGCAGCCGCCGCCTGGGGGTGGCGGCACTGCGCCGCCTTCTGGGCCTGGTTCTCATCATCGCGGGACTCAAACTCCTGGTCGGGTAGGGACCGCCCGAGCCGTGTAAAGCCCCATGCTATACTGACGCCGACATGCGCGTCTTCACGACGCTCCTGAGCCCTGCGGAAGCCCGCGCCCGCTATCTGGCCGCGCTGTCACCGGCGCCGCTGGGCACGGAGACGGTACCCTTGGATCAGGCGCTCGACCGCGTCCTGACCGCAGACTTGGTGGCGGGAGAAGACCTGCCGCCGTTTGACCGGTCTACCGTCGACGGCTTTGCCGTGCGCGCCGCCGATGTTGAACAGGGTGGCGAATCCGCCCCGGCGCGGCTGCGGCTGGTCGGCGAGGTCCGCATGGGCGAAGCGACGGCGCTCCGGCTGGGCGCGGGGGAGACCGTTCGGGTACCAACCGGTGGAATGCTCCCTGCCGGCGCGGACGCCGTCGTGATACAGGAACGCACGCGCGTGCTCGACGAGACCGTCGAAGTTCACCGTCCGGTGCGCCCCGGAGAGAACATGATCTCGCGTGGCGAGGACGTGCGCGCGGGCGACACGGTGCTGCGTGCCGGCCGCCGGCTGCGCCCCCAGGACCTCGGCATTCTGGCGGGGCTTGGCCACGCGCGCGTCGCGGTGCGGCTGCGGCCGACCGTGGCTATTATCAGCAGCGGCGACGAGATCGTGCCGCCGGGTCGCCCGGCCGGGCCCGGCCAGATCAGGGACATGAACACGTTTTCGCTCGGCG
>Ga0209640_10003142_pt1 | contig 14466 bp, 13 predicted proteins | sample RifCSP10_1_FD_184018 | JGI IMG/M metagenome (GOLD analysis project Ga0209640, IMG submission 184018) | Soil microbial communities from Rifle, Colorado - Rifle CSP2_sed 10_1 (SPAdes) (version 2) | ecosystem: Environmental > Terrestrial > Deep subsurface > Rock core/Sediment | place: Rifle...
ACACGCGCGCATTGATGTCCTACCACCGCGCTGGGTGTGCTCACGCCGGCCTGGAATCTCTGAAAACCGCTCCCGATCGCCCAATAGCCGCAAGTCGCCCGTTGCTACTCCAAACCCCTCACCTTGGCCCGAAGCTTGCCCATCAACGAGCGATCCCGCGGGGCGACCTCCTCACCCCGGATCTCCGCAAGCCTGCGAACCAGTTCATCCTCGTCGTCGCCGAGGGCGTCGGGGATCTCGACCTCGATCGTCAACAGCACGTCGCCCCGGCCGTTGCCCCGAAGGTGGGGCACGCCTCGCCCCCGCAGCCGGAAGACGGTCGCGGGCTGGGTCCCCGGGGGAACGACGAGCTCCTCGGGTTTTCCCTCGTCGGTGTCGAGGAGATCGAGATGGAGACGGGCGCCGAGCACCGCTTGGGTCATCGGAAGGGCGACCCGCCGGACGAGGTCGTCGCCGACGCGCTCGAAGTCGGGGTGCGGCTTCACGCCGACGCTCACGTATAGATCCCCCGGAAGGCCGCCCCGCACGGCGGCGGGGCCGCGTCCGGCGAGGCGGAGCCGCTGACCGTTGTCGATGCCGGCCGGCACGTCGACTTCGAGTTGCTTCAACCGCGTGACCCGACCTTCGCCCCCGCAGTCGGCGCAGGGGTTGGCCACGATGCGTCCTTGGCCGCGACACGCCGGACAGGCCCGCGCCGACACGATCTGGCCGAGGATCGATCGGCGCAGCTCGCGCACTTCGCCGGCTCCGCCGCAGGTTTCGCAGGTGGTGGGGTAGGTACCGGGTCGGCACCCGCTGGCCTCGCACGTCTCGCACTCCACCGGCAAGCGAACCTCGATCGTCTTCGACAGGCCGAACATGGCGTCGCGAAGATCAAGATCGATGCGCACTTCGGCGTCGGGGCCGCGAGCTGGGCCGCTCGGTCCGCGCGCGCCGAACCCGCCGCCGAAACCAGCGCCACCAAAGAACGCGTCGAAGAGGTCGCTGAGGCCCACACCGGCGAAGGGGTTCCCGCCGAGACCCTCCTCGCCGTAGGCGTCGTAGCGCGCCCGCTTCTCCGGATCGCTGAGCACCTCATAAGCGCGGGCGATCTCTTTGAACCGCGATTCCGCGTCGGGGTCGTCCATGGCGACGTCGGGGTGATACTGCCGGGCGAGCGCGCGGAAGGCCTTCTTGATCTGCTCCGGGGACGCGTCTCGGGAGATACCGAGGAGCTCGTAGAAATCCGCCATCGCCAGGCCGTCCTACGACGGATCCAGGTGGCGGGCGAGGCTTTCGGACACCGTGGCCACCGCCGCGATCGCCCTGCGGTAGTCCATGCGCGTGGGGCCGAGGATCCCCACCGTCCCCGCGACCCCCTGACCCATCTGGACGGGGGCGAGGACGACGGAACACTCGCGCAGCTCGACCTGCTCGTTCTCCGCTCCGATGCGAACGGTCGTCCCGCGATCGAGGAGGTTGCGGGCGAGGCTCACCACGAGGAACTGCTGTTCGAGCAGCTCGAGCAGTCGCGCCGCCGTGTCGACGGCGGAGAAGTCCTGCGCCTCGGCGGCGAGGTGCGAAGCGCCCCCGACGAACACGGGCTCGCTCGCGTGCTCGATGACGAGCGAGCGAAGGGCCTCGGCGGCACGGGCGGCAAGGTCGTCGGCGTCGTCGTCGTCGGTTGCGGGCGGCGTCGTGATGTCGCCGAGCGGCGAGCCGATGGCGGCGTCGGCGAGCGCCGCCGATGCGCGCCGCACCACCTCTTCGCCCACGCCGCTGGCCAGCTTGACGACGCCCTTTTCGACGACGCCGTTGGACAGGACGGCGACCGCGAGGACCACGTCCGCATGCAACGGCACGAGTTGGAGGCTCATGACCGTGGCGCTGGCGGCGGCGGGTCCGACGACGAGGGCGGCATGGTCGGTGATCCGCGAAAGGATCTGGCTCGTCTCGTGCAGGATCTCGTCGAGCGCGGCCTCGGCGCCAGCGAAGAACCGGGAGACGGTGTCGGCGTGGGGCGGGCCGAGGGCCTCTACCCGCGTGAGGTGGTCGACGAAGTAGCGGTACCCCTTGTCGGTCGGAATGCGTCCGGCCGACGTGTGCGGCTGAGTCAGGAACCCGTCGCGTTCGAGCGCCGCCATCGCGTTGCGCACCGTGGCGCTCGACACCCCGAGGTCGCGCGAGCCGGCGACTTTCTGTGAGCCAACGGGCTCCGCGGAAGCGATGAACTCCTCCACGACGGCGCGCAGGACCTGCTCTTTGCGGGCGTCGAGGTCCGCGTCCGGTCCCGAGGGTTGAGTGCGCTCGTTCATGCGTTAGCACTCGATAGTAGCGAGTGCTAGTTCCGAAACCCCGCCGTGCGTGGCCGTGCGTGGCGGTGCGGGGCGGTCGTTATGGGGTCAACAGGCGCAGCGTGACGCTCGAAGCGAGTAGGCGTCCCCGGCGCGTGAGCACGACCTGAGCGCCCCGCCGCTCGAGGAGTCCCTCGTCGACGAGGCGCGCCGCCGAAGCTTGGTGCGGCGGCTCCACTCCATCGCGGGTGCGAACGCCCAGCATGAGCGACTCTTCGGCCTTCGCCGCGCCGTCGAGGAGCTCCCGACCGGCTTCGGGCGAGGCACCCTCGCGCACGGCGGCGACGTATCGCTCCGGCGTGCGGACGTTCCACCACCGGCGCCCCGCCGTGTGCCCGTGGGCGGCCGCGCCGACCCCGAGATACGACCCGCCGCGCCAATACAGAAGGTTGTGCCGGCACTCGTGGCCCGGGCGGGCCCAGTTCGACACTTCGTACCAGCCGAGACCCGCGCGGGAGAACGCCGCGTCGGCGACGAGGTACTTCGCGGCCTGGTCGTCGTCGAGAGGTGGCGGCGTCTCACCGGCGCGGATGCGCTGATCCAGGGGCGTGCCGGCCTCGATCGTCAGGGCATAGGCGGAGATATGCGGAGGGTCGAGCGCCAGCGCGGCGTCGAGCGTGCGCCGCCAGTCGTCCATCGACTCCCCCGCCGCCCCGTAGATGAGGTCGAGGTTGAAGGACGTGAACCCGGCGGCGCGCACGGCGTCGACGGCGCGCCGCACATTGTCGGGGTCATGGGTGCGCCCAAGGCTGGCGAGAACGTGCGCTTCCATCGATTGGACACCAAGCGAGACCCGCGTGACCCCGTGCCGTCGGTACGCGGCGAGCTTGGCCGGGTCGATGGAATCGGGGTTGCACTCCACGGTGACTTCGGCACCCTCGGTGCGAGGGATGGCGTCGAGCACCCTCATCAGGACGTCGGCGTCCACGAGCGACGGCGTCCCGCCGCCGAAGAACACCGATGTCGCGGGAGGGTGCGCGTCGGCCGCGAACCGGCGCTCGACGTCGGTGACGCACGCCTCGACGTACGGAACGACGAGATGGGCGCGGTCCGTCCACGTGGCGAACGCGCAGTAATCGCATCGCGCCTCGCAAAACGGGACGTGGACGTAGACCCCGAAGTTTCGATTCATCGGGTGGTGGTCACGGGCCGACGATGGTGTTCGTGAGGACTCCGAGCCCGTCGACTTCGAGGTCGACGACGTCGCCCGGCTTGAGCCATGGATAGGCGTCGCCGCCGTGGACGAGCGAGAGTTCGAGGATGCACCCGGTGCCGACCGTCCCCGAACCGATCACGTCACCCGGCCCGACCCGCGAGTCGCGGGATGCGTAGGCGATCATCTCCCCGAAGCTCCAGAACACGTCGCTCAGGTTCCCCCGCGAGTATTCGACGCCGTTGACGCGTGCCGTCATCGTGAGGTCGTGCGCCTTCCCTCGTTTGCGGCCGGCGATTTCGTCGGGCGTCACGAGGAACGGCCCGAGGGAAGTGGCGAAGTCCTTCCCCTTGGCGGGGCCGAGGCCCTGTTTCATTTCTCGTGCTTGGATGTCGCGCGCGCTCCAGTCGTTCATCACCACGAACCCCGCGATGGCGGCCTCCCCTTCATCGGGGGTGAGGTTCTCGCCACCCTGGCCGAGCACGGCGGCGACCTCGAGTTCGTAATCCATCCACACGCACCCGGACGGGATCGCAACGTCGTCGCCCGTCGCGCGCACGACGTGAGGGTTGGTGAAGTAGAAGACCGGTAGCTCGTACCAATCGGGATCCATGTCGAGACCCCGACGCTCGCGGGCGGTCTTCACGTGCTGCTCGAAGGCATAGAAGTCGCGGATCGACGGCGGGTGCGGGATCGGCGAGAGCAGGCGGGCCTCGGCGTAGGGCACGCGCTCGACCGGCGAGGTCGTCGCGTGCGCACCTGCGTCGTCCAGCTCGTCGAGGATCTCGACCAACGTCGCGTCGAGTCCGTGGACGACGTCGTCGACGACCGCGCCGGCGCGCGCGACGCCCGTGCTCGACTGGTAGGTGACCCAACGCATCGGCGATCAGTCAGGGACGGCGGGCTGCCAGGAGCGGTCGTAGCCGTCGACGCTGATCGCCTCGCCCGCGGGTGTGAGATGGAGCGGTCGGCGGGCGTCGATGTTGACGGCGATCTCGTCGGCGAAGCCGCCCGGGCCGCGTTGCTCGCTCCGCTCCACCGCCTTGGGCTGTGGGCCGTGGTGGATGCCGGTCGGGTGGAACGTGAGCATCCCCTCGGTGATGCCGGCGCGGCTGAAGAACTCGCCCCGGTGGTAGAAGATCACCTCGTCGTAGTCGATGTTGCGGTGGTAGAAGGGCAATCGCAGCACGTCGGGATCGGACTCGAGCGGCCGGGGGGCGAAGGTCGCCACCACGAACTCCGACCCGACGAAGGTCGTGTGGGCCGACGGCGGCAGGTGGTAGCGGGCCGACGAAACGGGTCGGAAGTCGTGCACCGAGAGCCGCAGCGGGGCGAGATCCCCCTTCCATCCCACCACGTCGAACGGATGCGTTTCGTAGGTGACCGTCGTGATCTGCCCCTCGCGCTTCACCTTGATCGGGAACTCGCCGGACTCGTCGCGAGGCTCGGGCTCGGGGACCTCGAGGATCGCCGGGTCGAAGAGGGCATGGCGACCCATGAGGCCGCGGTCGGGGAGTTCGAGTCGGCCCCCGGTCGCCTCGATCACGAGGAGGTGCGTCGCCGCCGTGGCGGCGAAGCGGTGCGTGGTGCCGCGCGGGACGAGCAGGTAGTCGCTCGCTCCGTAGGCCAGCGGACCGTACTCGGTCTCGAGCCGCCCCTCGCCGTGGTGCACGAGATAGAGGAGGTCGCCGTCGGCGTTGCGGAAGAACCAGTCGGCGGTTCCCGGCGGCGGCGACCAGTACCCGATCGCAAGGTCGGCGTTTTCGAGGAGCGTCGTCGCCAACCCGGTGCCCTCTCCCGTGGTGAGGACCTCGGGAAGCCGGTTGGCGTCGAGGGCGTGCGGGCGAAGCGGTCCGTCGATGCTCGTCCACCCCGTCGGCGGATGCAGCCGGTAGAGGTGGCTGGCCGGCCCCGAGAAACCCTCGCGGCCGTGTTCCTCCTCGACGGTGCCCGGCGGCAGGTCGGCGTGGGCCTGGCGCGACGTGGTGCCGCGGATCCATTGCGGTCGCAGGTGACCGCTGCTCGGGTCGCTCATGAACTACAGATTGCCGCGGCGGGCCTGCTCGCGCTCGATGGCCTCGAAGAGGGCCTTGAAGTTGCCCAGGCCGAACCCGCGTGAGCCCTCCCGCTGGATGACCTCGACGAAGACCGTCGGGCGATCACCGATCATCTCGGTGAAGATCTGGAGGAGGTGCCCGTCGGGGTCGCGGTCGACGAGGATCCCGAGGGTGGCGATGCTCTCCCAGGGCAGCTCGACGCCTTCGAGGCGCTCGTGCGCGTCGTCGTAGTAGGCGCCGGGCACCTCGAGGAACCGCAACCCGCGGGCGCGCATCGCGCGGACGGCGCTGACGATGTCGTCAGTCCGCAGGGCGATGTGCTGCACGCCGGGCGTGCCGTAGTAGTCGAGGTACTCCTCGATCTGGCTCTTGCGCTTGCCGGCCGCCGGCTCGTTGATCGGAAGCACGACCTTGCTGCCGTCCCACACCACCGTCGACATCAGCGCCGAGTACTCGGTGTGGATCTGCTCGTCGTCGAAGTGGACGAGCTGATCGAAGCCGAACACGTCGCGGTAGTACCCGACCCACTCCTCGAGGTGGCCGAGCGGGACGTTGGCGACGACGTGGTCGAACGCCCGCAGCCCGACCGCGAGGCCGGCGGTTCGCGGGAAGGCGACCGTCTCGAATCCCGGCGCGAACGCGCCCGAGTACGCAGCGCGGTCGACAAAGGTGTGAACGGTGTCGCCGTAGGTCGCGACGGTGGCGCGCGTGAGCTTCCCGGTGTCGTCCTCTGTCACCCACGGCTCGCGCACGCTCGGCGCGCCACGCTCGACGGCGGCGTCGTACGCGCGACGCACGTCGCTGACGAGAAAGGCGATGTCGCGCACGCCGTCGCCGTGGTTCGCGTGATGGGTCGCCACGGCGGAGGCCGGATCGACGGCGCCGGTCAGAACGAATCGGATGTCACCCTGGGCAAGGACGTAGGAGACCCGGTCGCGCACGCCGGTCTCGGGGCCGGCGTGGGCGATCACGTCGAAGCCGAAGGCCGAGGCCCAGAACTGGGCGGCTTGACGCGCATTGCCGACCCAGAACTCGACGTGGTCGATGCCGCCGAGGTCGATCCCGTTGCCGCTTGTGCCGGCCATCACGCCACCTGCCTTCCGCGAGCGATCCGGGCGAAGACGTCGTCGTCGTATGTGGAATAGAAATCGGTGAGGGCGTCTTCGAGGTGCGCCATCGAGCGGGCCGCGAACAACACCGGCTGGTACCGCGTGATGTCGTAGGGCAGCGTGCCCATGTCCTCGAAGTCGAGGGTGCGGATCTCGGCGTCGCGAAACGCGGCGGTTTCGCCGATCGAGGAGAGGATGCCTGCCCCGTAGGCGCGCGTGTCGCCGTCTTCGTCGACGACGCCGAACTCCATGGTGAACCAAAAGACCTGCGAGAGGAACCGGAGCGCCTCCTCGGAGTCGGTCCGCGCCACCGCGCTCCCCACCAGGCGGTAGATGGAGGCGAACATCGGGATCGCCAACTGGTTGGCGTGGCCGATGACCTCGTGGACGATGTCGGGCTCCGGCGTGTACAGGGGCATCGAGTGGTGCCGGATGTACTGCGTGGAGAAGAAGGTGGCGTCGCCGAAGGAGGCGTAGAACTCGCGGAGCGGCGCGAGGCCGGCGACGGGGAGGTAGCGAAACCCGGTGAGCGGCTCGAGGCGCTCGCTGACCTCGGTGAGCTGGGGCGCGAATTCGGCGGGGAGGTCGAGTTGCTCCTTGGCCTCGACGAACGCCCGGCAGGCGTGCTCGCGGTGCAGGGGGTCGAGTTCCCGCGAGACGATCCGCCACACGTCGTGTTCGACCGGGGTGTAATCGACGACGGGGACGGCGTCGCCCGGCTGCCAGTCCACCGAGAGGGCGGCGATGTCGTTGCGGCGCTCGCGGTACGCCGGGTCGTTGACGCCGGGGTGGTCGGCCCCGAGGAGCACGCTGACGGCCCCGGATGCGTTGCGCTCGACGGGCGAATAGAGCTGGGCCTGCGTGTCGGAATCCATGGCGTCCATTCTGCGCTTCTCCGCCAGAATGTGCAGCGCTTTCGGGAAATCGTGGACATTCTGTAGTCCGTTATGCCAAGGTAGGGCGCGAGTCGTCCACCCAGGGGACCCACGATGGCCGTGCCGATGCAAGACGTCCAGCTCGACGAGGTCGACCGGCGCATGCTTGCCGTGCTGCAGGCCGACTCGCGTGTGTCGGTCAACGCGCTCGCCCAGCAGGTCAACGTGGCACGGGCGACCGCCTACCAGCGGCTCGCCCGGCTTCGCGAGACCGGCGTGATCCGCCGGTTCACCGTGGATCTCGACCAGCACAAGATCGGGCTGCCGATCGCGGCCCTCGTGATGGTGCGCATCGAACAGCACTCGTGGCGCGAGATCGCAGACCGACTCTGGCAACTGCCGGGCGTCGAGTGGATCGCGTTCACCACCGGCGAGTTCGACTTCGTGGTGCTCGTGCGCGCCTCCGACGTCGACCACCTCCGCGACGTCGTGCTGATGGGCTTTCAGTCGATGCCGGAGATCCGCTCGACCCAGACGCTGTTCCTTCTCGACGAACCCGCAGCCAAGACCGCGACTCCCGGTCGATAGGCCGGCGCGGTGTGCGTGCTGGCCCGGCAATGACCGGGCAGGCACTCACACATGCGCGGCGCGACGCACCCGATCAGTCCTCGAGTCTCAGGGCCTTGATGCGATCAGTCCTCGAGTCTCAGGGCCTTGATGAAGGCGTCCTGGGGGACTTCGACGTTGCCGATCTGCTTCATTCGACGCTTGCCCTCTTTCTGCCGTTCGAGGAGCTTGCGCTTGCGGGAAATGTCGCCGCCGTAGCACTTGGCGATGACGTCCTTGCGCTTGGCCTTGACCGTCTCGCGGGCGACGATGCGGCCCCCCACCGCCGCTTGGATCGGCACGTCGAAGAGTTGACGGGGAATGAGTTCGCGGAGGCGTTCGACCATCCGCCGGCCGTACTCGTACGCCTCATCGCGATGCACGATGGTCGAGAAGGCGTCGACCGGCTGTCCGTTGAGGAGCACGTCGACCTTCACCAGCTTCGAGATCCGGTAGCCGATGGGCTCGTAGTCGAGGCTGGCGTAGCCCCTGGTGCGCGACTTCAGTTGGTCGTAGAAGTCGAGCACGATCTCGGCGAGGGGAATCTCGTAGAAGAGCTCGACGCGCCCCTCGGACATGTAGTCGATGCCCTTCTGTTCGCCACGCCGACTCTCACAGAGATCGATCAGCGTGCCGAGGTACTCGGCGGGGGTCAGCAGCGTGCAGCGGACGTAGGGCTCCTCGATCGCCTCGAGCTTGCTGGCCTCGGGGAGCGACGACGGGTTGTCGACGATCTCCACCGTCCCCGCCGTGGTGTGCGCCTGGTATTCCACGTTGGGCGCGGTCGCCACGAGCTCGAGGTCGTATTCGCGCTCGAGGCGCTCGCGGACGATCTCCATGTGCAGCAGACCGAGGAAGCCGCACCGGAATCCGAACCCGAGGGCGCCGGACGTTTCGGGCTCGTAGGTGAACGACGAGTCGTTGAGCTGGAGCTTCTCGAGCGCCTCACGCAGGTCGGCGAAGTCATCGCCGAGCACTGGGTAGAGGCCGCAGAACACCATCGGCTTGGGGTCCTTGTACCCCGACAGCGCCGGGGCCGGCCGGGCGGCCTCGGTGACGGTCTCTCCCACCTTGGCCTGCCCGACGTTCTTGATGCCGGCGATGAGATACCCCACCTCGCCGGGGCCGAGTTCGGCGACGGGGGTGGGCTTGGGGAGGCGGACGCCGACCTCCTCGGCGTCGTGCTTGGTCTTGGCCTGGGCGAACTCGAGGCGGGCGCCCGAGGTGAGCACGCCGTTCACCACGCGCACCGAGGAGATGACGCCGCGGTAGTTGTCGTAGATGGAGTCGAAGATGAGCGCCTGGAGCGGCGCGTCGGCGTCACCCTCGGGCGGCGGGACGTGCTCGACGACGGCGTCGAGGAGTGCGGGCACGCCCTCGCCGGTCTTGGCGGAGATGCGGAGGCACTCGTCGGCCGGGATGCCGAGCACCCGTTCGATCTCTTCCGCCACCCGATCGGGCTCCGCTTGCACGAGGTCGATCTTGTTGAGGGCGGCGACGATCGTGAGGTCGTTCTCGAGCGCGAGATAGCAGTTGGCGAGGGTTTGCGCCTCGATCCCCTGCGAGGCGTCCACGAGGAGCACGACGCCCTCGCATGCGGCGAGCGATCGGGACACCTCGTAGCTGAAGTCGACGTGCCCGGGCGTGTCGATCAGGTGGATGAAGTGGTCGCCGTAGATGAGCCGGACGTTCTGGGCTTTGATCGTGATGCCACGCTCACGCTCGAGATCCATCGAGTCGAGGTACTGGGCCCGCATGTCGCGGGCGTCGACGGCGCCGCACAGCTGGAGCAGGCGGTCCGAGAGCGTCGTCTTGCCGTGGTCGATGTGGGCCACGATCCCGATGTTGCGTATTCGTGAGAGCGCGGTCACGTGGGCGAGCGTACAAGTGGCGACTTCCCGTCCTGCCAACAGCCCCTGCTACCCTCAGCGCCCTCATGGCCAACATCAAGTCTCAGATCAAGCGGAACCGGAAGAACGAGGCTCAGCGGGTGCGCAACAAGGCTGTTCGCACCGAGCTGAAGACGCGCGTCAAGAACGCCGCCACCGCCGCCTCCACCGGCGCGGAAGACGCCCCGGCGCAGCTGCGAGAGGCCCAAAAGCGCCTCGACATGGCCGCCACCAAGGGCGTCATCCACAAGAACGCCGCCGCCCGGCGCAAGTCCCGCCTCGCCGCCGCCGCCAAGAGGTCGCAGACCTCCTCCTAGCGGGTCGCAGCGGTCCGCCCTCGCCGTCAGGGCGAACGACGCGCCGCCGTGGGTTTGTTGTGCACTTCCCGTCGTGATCTGGCGCGCCGAGGCGCGAATTCACGACGACAAGTGCACACGAAAGTGATCGCGCGAGCGTTCAGCCCCGTGAGCGCACCGGCGCGCCGCGCTTGGACAGCGTCGAGAGCTCGGTGACGAGCACGGCGATGATCGCATCATCGGGTGCGCCCGAGCCGCCGCGGAGGTCGCGGTCGGCCTTGGCGAGGAGCGCGAACGCGCGGCGAATTCCATCGATCCCCATCCGGTTCGCCTTCTTCCACGCGAGCTCGGCCGGGAACTCGTGGACGTTGACCTTTCGTCCCGGCCTCGTCTCGAACGCATCGATGGCCGCCTTCGCGTCGCGCTTGTCGGCGATGGAGGGGTCGTGGACCCGCAGGGCTCGGCGGAAGTGTTTATGGAGGATCGCCATGATCTGGAGTGGATGCATCTCCATCGAGCCCATCATGGTGTCGAGGACGACGAGCGCGTCGGCCGCCTCACCGCTGTCGATGGCCTTCGTCAGCTCGAACACGGGGATGGGGCCGTGGCGCCCGAGGTACATCGCGACGTCGTCCGACCCGAGGGACGCGCCGCGGCCGAACGTTGACGTGAGGAGATCGACGAGGGCAGGCACGCGACCGGTGTCTTCGCCGAGACGCTCGATCACCATCGCCATGGCCGCGCGATCAAGGACGATCCCCGCCCGCGACAACTGATCGCGCAGAACGGAACCGGTGGCGTCCTTGTGCACGACGCCGCCGACGTCCTGCGCCTTCGCCGCCTTGAGCGCCTTGGTGAGTTCGGCCGGCGGTTTTCCGACCGACTCGAACACGAGTGCGGTCGTCGGCTCTGGGTCGGCGAGGTAGCGCACGAGGAGATCGAGCGCCTTTCCCTCGCCGCCGTCGTCTTTGGCGGTGAGCGGCTCGTCGGTGCGGACGACGACGACGCGCTTGGACGTGCCGAACGGCGGTGTGCGCGCGCCGGCGAGGGCGGTGCCCATGGCCGCCGCCCTCGCTTCGCCGCCGCTCTCCTCCCCCTTCGACGACCGCGGTGGGAGGTAGGTCTCCTCGAGGGCGAGCGTGCGGTCGTCGTCGCCGAGGAGCTTCGGGACGAGTTCCTCGAGCGTGCGGGTGCGGAGTTCGCGGTCGGGACCCTTCACGACGATCACCGTCGGATCAGCCATCGGCGCTCTCCTTCCCAGTGCCGTCGCCGCCGTCGAGCAGGGCCGCGATCATCCTCACGACCTTCACGGATCCGAGCACGTCGTGGACGCGAACGATCCGGCACCCCATCATGACGCCGTACGCGGTGCAGGCCAATGACGCGTCGCGGCGGTCGTCGATCTCGAGGCCGAGCAGTTCGCCGAGGAACCGCTTGTTCGAGGCCGAGAGGAGCAGAGGAAACCCGAGGTCGGCGAGGCCCGCGCTCTCACGAAGCAGGACCGCGCTCTGCGCCGGCGTCTTCCCGAGGTCGAGGCCGGCGTCGAGGATGACCGCCTCGGGGGCCAGGCCGGCGTCGAGCGCGTGCGCCGCCCGGTCGAGGAGGAAGGCGCGGACGTCAGCGACGAGGTCGTCGTAGTGGGGCTCGGGGTCGGGGACGCGGGGGCGGAGGCGGATGTGGGTGGCCACCACCGACGCTCCGGCGTGAGCGGCGACCTCGACGTACTTCGGGTCGGCGAACCCGCTGATGTCGTTACCCAGGACCGCGCCGGCCTCGCAGCACGCCTGCAGCACGCTCGCCCGCCAGGTGTCGGCCGAGATGGGGACGTCGAAGCGCCGGGCGAGCGCCGCCACGGCCGGCACGACGCGATCGAGTTCCTCGGCCTCGCTGACCTCGGGTCCGGGACCCGCCTTCACCCCGCCGACGTCGAGGATGTCGGCTCCTTCGGCGACGAGCCGATCGGCCTTGCGGAGGAAGGCGTCGAAGTCCCAAGTCTCGCCCTGGTCGTAGAAGGAGTCGGGGGTGCGGTTGAGGATCCCCATGACAAGGGCGCGCGACGTGACGTCGTACTCATGGGGCCCGAGTCGCAACGCGGTGGTCGGCATCGGGATCGAGCCTACGAGACGACTTCCTCAGCGCCGCCACGGCGCACCCGAGGGCGAGGAGTCCCCATGCGGCGGTGGCGTCCACGGTCCAGGGGATGGCCGCGCACCGGTCGGCGATGCCGGCGACGGCTCGGGCGAGGAGCAGCGTCGGCACCTGGAGGAGGCCGCTCACCTCCGGGAGCGGCCCATCGAGGAGGGAGGCCGCGGCCCCCGAGGCCATGCCCCACATGGTGAGGGGGCCGGCCAACGGCACCGCAAGGGCGTTGGCGGGAATCGACGCGAGCGGCACGCTGCCGAAGATCGGGAGGAGGACCGGCGTCACCGCGACCTGGGCCGCGATGGTGACGGCGAGGGCCTCGCGGAGGGGCTCGGGACCCGGAAGCCGGCGAGCGATGGGCGCGGACCACAGGATGATGCCGGCGCACGCCGCGCACGACAGCCGGAACCCGACCGAGTGGATGAGGAACGGGTCAACGAGCACGAGCGCTCCGACGCCGATGCCGAACACGCGCATCCCCGACGCGGGGCGGCCGAGGAAGGCGGCGAGGGCCGCCACCGCCGCCATCGCGGAGGCGCGCAGCACGGAGGGCTCGAACCGCGTCGCCGCGGCGAAGAGCGCGATCACCGCGAGGGCTGCCGCGAAGCGCCCGCGGAGTCCGAGACGCCGGAGGCCCGGTCCGACGAGCGCGAGTACGAAGGCGACGTTCGCTCCCGACACCGCCAAGAGATGCGAGAGCCCGGCGGCGCGAAAGGAATCGATCACGCCATCAGGGATGGCGCGGGTGTCACCCACGAGGAACCCGGCCACGACGCCGGCCTCGGGTGACGGCATCCGCTCGGTGCCGGCGAGGACCACACCGCGCACGAGGTTGGCGGCTCGGGCGAGGAACCCGCGAGGCGACCGGACGTCGAGGACGTCGTCGATCTCGAGCAGGGCGCCGACGTGGCGATGGTGCCATCGCCGGGCCTCGAGCTCCGCGAGCGGGACGATGCGGCCCCGAACCCACAGGCGGTCGCCGGCGCCGACCACGTTGAGCGCCGAGGACTCGGGCCGGTGGGCGACGGCGAGGGCGAGGGCGCCGTCGAGCTGGCCGTCGAGTTGGGCGCCGAGACGCACCACGGCCCGCGTGCGGAACGACTGCGGCACGGGGTCGGCGGCGAGCTCGACCCAGCCGTCGACGTCGGCGCCGCGTTGCGCGATCTGCTCCACCTCCTGCACGCCGTTCGAGGCGCGCGCGTGGAGGACCGCGACGGCGGCGGCGTAGACGACGATCAGCGCGACGGCCCGGAAGGTCGTCGTCACACCGCAACGAGGGGCTTGAGGTCGGCGAGGCGTTTCTCCCCGATGCCGCGTACGGCAAGGAGCTCGTCGACCTTGCGGAACCCGCCGCGGCGATCGCGTTCCGCGATGATCGCCTGCGCCAGCGATGGCCCGACGCCGGGAAGGGCCTCGAGTTGTTGCGCGGTGGCGACGTTGACGTTGACCGGCCCAGCCGAGGCGCCTCCGGACGGCGCGCTGGAGGGGTTCCCCGCCGCGTCCGCCGGGAGCGGTTCACCGGCGCGGGGCACGTGGACCCGCTGGCCGTCTGCGAGCCGGGCGGCGAGGTTGAGTCGGTCGGGCTCTCCCCCGTCGACTGCGCCGCCCGCCGTGGCCACCGCCTCGCCCACGCGTGCGCCATCGGGGAAGCGGTACACCCCTGGGCTCACTACCGCGCCGGCAACGTGGACGACGATCTCGCGGGGAACCGAAGTGCTCGTCGACAGAACCGCTTGCGCACCGTCGGGGGACCGCTCCGCCCCGGCGCCGTCCGCCATCGCCGATCGGTAGAAGAACACCCCGGCGACGAGGGCGACCATGACGATGGCCGCGGCGGCGCGCGGGTCGTCGCGCCACTGCATGACGCGGTCGCGCAGCGAGTCGGGGACGAACGCCGGCGGGGGAACGATCGGGCGGAGCGGGGCGGGGTTGGGCGATGGGTCGTCGAGGGCCGCGTGGCGGGCGAAGGCGGCGAGGTGGGGCTCACGGCGTTCTTCGGCGGTAGG
>Ga0209640_10003143_pt1 | contig 14464 bp, 16 predicted proteins | sample RifCSP10_1_FD_184018 | JGI IMG/M metagenome (GOLD analysis project Ga0209640, IMG submission 184018) | Soil microbial communities from Rifle, Colorado - Rifle CSP2_sed 10_1 (SPAdes) (version 2) | ecosystem: Environmental > Terrestrial > Deep subsurface > Rock core/Sediment | place: Rifle...
CCCCGGATGCCGCGATGCTCGCCAAGGTGCTGGCCGGATGTCCCACCCGCCTCCGCCCGGTTCCGCGCATCTTCCAGTTCCAGGCACCGCTCTGGCGGCGGGTCGCCTCGCTCGCCGTCGCCGCGGCGCTGGTCGCCGCCGCGCTCTTCCTCTTCCCGCGCGAGGCGGACCCCTTCCTGCACGCCGAGGTCGCCCGGGTCTCGGGCCCGGTCTCGGTCATGGCCGCCGGGGAAGCGATCCCCTCGGACATCGCCGGCTGCGCCTCGATCCTCAGGCTCACGCCCTTGGCGTGGGCGGCGAGCTCGTGCTCGCGCGCCGCGCCCGCCACCAGCTCGTCGAGCAGCACCGGCTTCACCTCGAGCGACGCCGCCGCGTGCAGTGCGCGCTGGTAGTCGAGCAGCTCCTCGATCAGGCGCTGCAGCTTGACGCTGTTGTCGCGCATGATCGAGACCACCTGGCGCTGCGTCGGCGCGAGCGGCCCCGCGACCTGGTCGTAGAGCAGCTCCGCGCCCTCGCGCAGCGCGGTGAGCGGGGTCTTGAGCTCGTGCGAGACGTGGCGCAGGAAGCGGTTCTTCTGCGTCTCGAATTCTTCCAGGCGGCGCCTCAGCCAGTCGAGGCGCCGGCCGAGGTAGCGCAGGTCCTCGGGGCCGCGCACCGCGATCGGGCGCGAGAAGTCCGCGCCGCCGAGCTGGCGGATCGCGCCGTCGATCTGCGAGATCGGGCGCGCGATGTAGCGCATCAGCGCGAGCGCGATGGTGAGCGCCACCGCGGTGCTCAGGATCACCAGCACGATCAGCCCGCGCTGCACTTTCTCGGCCTTGGCGCGCAGCCGCTCGACCTCGCGGTCGACGATGCGGTTGTTGATCGCCAGCACCTCGCGCGCCGCCTCGATCAGCCGGTCGACGCGCGCCGCCACCGCCTTGGAATCGGGCTTGGCGCGCGGCGCGCCGGTCAGCATGTCGTAGAGCGCCTGCTCCTCGCCCACGGTGCGGTTGAGCGCCGCCATCTGCGCCGCGTCGAGCGGCAGCAGCGCGATCTCGTCGGCGAGCTGCCTGAAGCCGCGGTGCACGCGCGCGTAGTCGACCGCGAGCCCCGGGTCCTCGAGCAGCGCCATCTGCTGCGCGACGCGCTCGATCGAGGAGATGCGGTCGACCAGCGAGCGGCTGGCGCGCGCCGCCTGCGCGGCGTTGAACACCGCGCTGCGGCTCTGGGTCGCGAGCCGCTCGGTGTTCCAGGCCGAATAAGCGAGCGCGCCGACCAGCGGCAGCATCACCAGCGTGAACCCGGCGAGCAGCAGTCCGAGGAAGGACCGCGGGTAGACAGTCATCGAGCCAATGGTTCCACGACTGCCGTTACGGTGCACATCCTTTTTGGACCGGGGCCAATGTCACGTGTTCACGACAGTTTCGTGATCCGCTAGTCGTTGCGCGGCGACAGCCGGGGGCTCGACGCCGAGAATCCGGTTCGCCCCGACCACGGTGCAGTGCGAGGGGACATCGCGCGTCACGACCGCGTTCGCCCCGACGGTGGCGCCGCGGCCGATGCGCAGCGCGCCGGCGATCCTCGCCCCCGGCCCGATGCAGACGTGGTCCTCGATCACCGGCGTGCCGTGCAGGCTCGCCTGCTGCATGACCGTGACGCGGCTGCCGATCACCGCGCCGGCCTCGATCACGATGCCGTACGGGTAGGGCATCAGGATGGGAGAGCGGATGGGACAGGAGATGCTGCAGTTCAGAATCATGGAAAGCAGCTCCGCCATCCCCCATATCCGGTTCCTGAGCGCGAGCTGCAGCAGCCGCGCCGCGAGCGGGTTCTCGCCCACCACCGCGTCGGGGAAGCGGCGCTCCACGCGGCACTCGAGCCAGCGCAGGATCGCGCGCTCGGCCTCGGCCGCCATCGCCGCGGGCGCCTGGCCGGGGCCGATCGCCGCCGCGTCGTCCAGGCCCGCGGCGAGCGCGCCGGGCGCATCGAGCACCACGCGGAAATCCGCGCGCCGCGTCGCGCCGGGACGCTCCTCGAAGATCCTCAGCCCGAGCGGCGCGAGCTCGCGCGCTACCTGGAGCATGACGCTCGAGCGCCGGCCGCCCTCGCGGCCGGTGAAAACCACCCTCGCCGCGCGCGCGCCGAGGGAGCGCAGGCTCGGCAGCGCGCGGCGCCGCAAGGCGCGGCGCAGCCGCGGCAGCGCGGCGCGCAATGGCGCCCAGTCGCCGCTCGCCGCCGCCTGCGCGATGAGCTGCCGGTCGGCGCCGTCGCGCCAGTGCCGCCTGAGGCGCCCGGCCGCCGTCCACGGGTCCTGCCGCCACAGCTCGCCCAGCCACGCGCCGAGCAGCTGCGGCCGCTCGATCGCCTCCAGCAGCCCATGGGCGAAGAGCGCCGCGGGCGCGCCGGCGAGCAGCTCCTCGTCGCGCAGCGCGCGGGCCGACAGGAAGCGCGGCCGCCCCACGTCGTCGCTCCAGGCGAGCACGAAGCGCCAGGCGCGCTGCTCGGGCCGCTCGAGCTGCACGAGCTGCAGGTCGAATTCCTGGCAGAAGCGCGCCGCGAGGCGCGGCAGCTCGCGGAACGCGGCGCGCGACACGGCGAGCTGCACCTCGGCCGGGGCGCTTTCCGGGTAGCGCGTCGCGTCGCCCAGCACGCGGAACGCCACGCCCTCGGCGCCCAGCCGGTCGAAGAGCGCCTGCGCGACGTAGCCGCGGTCGTCCATCAGCCGCTCAGTACCGTGGCGACCACGCGTGCAGACGCCTTGCGCAAGTGCGAGCTCAATCCGGCCAGCCCGTGCTGGTCCGAATCTCCTTTGCGGGCCACCACCAGCGCCCCGCCGGCGAGCGCGGCGAAGATCTGCAGGTCCGGGCCGCTCGCGCCCGCCGGCGTGTCGACCAGCACCACGCGGAAGCGCTTGCCGGCGGCGGCGCGCCCAAGGCAGCGAGCAGCTCGCGCGCGCCGCGCAGCGGACGGCGCCGGCGCTCGCGCCGGATCACGACCGGCAGGCCCGCGGCAAGGCCGAGCAGCGCCGCCAGCACGAAATGGAAGGTCCTGTTCGAGGAGGCCGGCAGCACGCTCGGCGCATCGAGCACGCGTCCAGGTCGTCCTTTCAGCTCTTGCGCGACGAGACGTTCGGCTTGCGCCGGATCGGTCGACACGCGCTCGATCTTGAGGACGCGGCTGCCCGGCAGCAGCACGCTGCCGGTGGCGACGTAGCGCCGCGGCGCGATCTCGGTGAGGGCCAGGGCGAGCGCGAGCGACGCCGACAGGGCGAGCGCCATCGGGCGCAGGCGGCTCAGTTGCATGGGGGCTGCTCCCTGCAACGTGCGTGCCACTTCATCGAATCAAGCACTTCCGCCGCGCGCCTGGGGAATTCTGTCGGCGCCGCACGACAGTCCGATCGCACCATGGCGGCGTTTCGGCGCGGCAGAGAAAGAAAAAACGCCGGCATAGAATCGGCCGCGACCCCCTGACCGGAAAAAATTACATGCGCCGCAGCCTTCACGCCGGACTCCTGCTGCTCCTCGCTCCCGCCGTCGCGCTCGCCTTCGACGCCGTCGACACGCTGCCCTATCCGTCGAGCGGCGTGTTCCCCGCCTATCCGGCGGAGGACCCCTACCCGCGCGGGCTGTGGGCCGAGGCCGGCGTGATGCGCGACGACAACGTGCTGCGCCGCCCGGCCAACGGGCCGGGCGAGACGATCTGGCGCGTCGGCGCCGGCGCGCGCGCCGAGCAGCGCGTCTTCGGCCGGCAGCTGCTGCGCCTGGAGGCGCGCGGCGAAGGCTACCTGTTCAACCGCTTCAGCGAGCTCGACCATCTCGCCTACGGCCTGGGCGCGGAATGGCTCTGGGAGCTCGGCAACCCGCTCTCGGGCACGCTCGGCTACACGCGCCGGCGCTTCATGGTCGACTTGGGCGAGCGCCAGACGGCGGTGCGCGACCTGGTGACGCAGAACCGCTTCTACGGCACCGCGGCATATCGCATCTCGCCGGACTGGCGCGTGCGCGGCGCGCTCGAGCACACTGCCTCGGACCGGCCGGAAGTCGTAGCGGCCGAGACGGCGGCGACCAGCGTCGCCGGCGGCGTGGATTACGTCACCCCGCTCGGCAACGCCGTCGGCATCGAGGTGCGCGCCGCGCACGGCGACGCCAGGGTGCCGGAGGCGATCGACCCGCTCGGCGTATTCGTCGACAACGACTTCAGCGAGCGCGAAATCGCCGGCGTGCTGGGCTACACCGTCGGCCCGCAGCTCAGGCTCGCCGCGCGGCTCGGTCGCACCGAGCGCACCTACAGCCAGGTTCCCGGGCGCGACTTCAAGGGCACCACCGGCCGGCTGGAGGTGGCATGGCGCCCCGGCAACAAGACGACCCTCGAGTTCGAGGCTTACCGCGTGCCGCGCTCGATCATCGACATCGCGGCGAGCCACGTGCTGGTCGAAGGCGTGGCCTTCGGCCCGAGCTGGGCGCCGACGGCGAAGCTGGTGTTCTCGGCGCGCCTGGTGAACGAGCATCGCGAATACACCGGCGACCCGGCGGCCGCGCTCGGCGTCGCCACGCTGCGCGACGAGACCGTGCGCACCTGGCGCTTCGGCGCCGGCTGGGAGGCGACGCGGCGCCACCGGCTCGGCGTCGCGCTCGAGACCGGCAAGCGCGGCTCGAACCTGCTCGGGCGGGACTACGACTACACCGCGCTGATGGCCAACCTGAGGTACTCCTTCTAGGCCAGGGGGTCGGCGGTTCTGCCGTAGGCGTCCTCGTATCGGACGATGTCGTCCTCGCCGAGGTAGGCGCCCGACTGGACTTCGATCAGCTCGAGCGGCATGCGCCCCGGGTTCTCGAGGCGGTGGCGGGTGCCGGGCGGGATGTAGGTCGACTCGTTCTCGGTGAGCAGGAACGTTTCCTCGCCGCGCGTCACCCGCGCCGTGCCGCGCACCACGATCCAGTGCTCGGCGCGGTGGTAGTGCATCTGCAGCGAGAGCGCCGCGCCGGGGTCGACCACGATGCGCTTCACCTGGAAGCGATCGCCGCTCTCGATGCCGTCGTAGGTGCCCCAGGGCCGGTGCACCTTGCGGTGCGCGAGGCATTCCGGGCGGCCGGCGGCCTTCAGGCTGGCGACGATCGCGCCGACGCGCTGCGCCCGGTCCTTGCGCGCCACCATCACCGCGTCGGGCGTCTCGATCACCACCACGTCCTCCAGGCCCACGCAGGCGAGCAGCCGATGCTGCGAGATGAGCAGCGCGTTCTTCGTCTCGGCGGCGTGCACGTCGCCGTGGATGACGTTGCCGTCGGCGTCCTTCTGCTCGATCGCCCAGAGCGCGTCCCAGGCGCCGACGTCGGACCAGCCCGCCTCGAGGCGCACCACCATCGCTTCGAGCGGCCCCGGATCGGCGGCGATGCGCTCCATCACCGCGTAGTCGATCGAGTCGGCCGGGCACTCGGCGAACGCCTGCTCCTCGACGCGCCAGAACGCGCCGTCGCGCCTGCCCTGGCGGTAGGCGCGCTCGCAGGCCTTGAGGATGTCGGGCCGCCACAAGCCGATGGCGTCGATCCACACCGAGGCGCGCATCGCGAAGATGCCCGCGTTCCACAGGTATTCGCCGCACGCGAAATAGCGCTGCGCGGTTGCCGCGTCGGGCTTCTCGACGAAGGCTTCCACATAGCCCGACTTCGCGCGGATGTAGCCGTAGCCGGTCTCCGGCGCGCTCGGCGGGACGCCGAAGGTGACGATCCTGCCCTGCGCGGCGAGCCCCGCCGCCTGCCCCGCGGCGCGCAGGAACGCCTCGCGCTGCGGGATGAAGTGATCCGAGGGCATGGCGAGCAGCACCGGGTCGTCGGCGGTCACCGCGTGCACCGCGGCGAGGGTGAGCGCGGGCGCCGTGCCGCGCCCCTTGGGCTCGAGCAGGATCGCCTTGGGGCGCAGGCCGACGCGCGCGAGCTGCGCCTGCACGAGGAAGCGGTGCGCCTCGTTGCACACCAGCAGCGGCTCGGCGGCGCCGGCGAGGCCCTGGCAGCGCGCCGCGGTCTCCTGCAGGAGCGTGCGCTCCCCGTTCAGGGCGTGCAGCGGCTTGGGATGGTGCTCGCGCGACAGCGGCCAGAGCCGCGTGCCCGATCCGCCGCACAGGATCACCGGCTGGACCATGGTTTTTCCTCGAGAATTTACGGCCGCGAAGCTCGCACGCCCCGTCGCCGTTCGCCGAACAGTTTCGGATAGCTCCACTCGGCGATAAACCGCGACTCGTAGTCCGCTCGGGCGCATTCGCCCATCTGGCGCATCTTCTCGGGGAAGGCTTCGGCCCAGGCGAGCCGGCGCGCGAGATCGCGCGCCGAGCCGGGCTCGAACAGCAGCCCGTTGCGCCCGGGCTCGACCAGCTCGGCGAGGGCGCCCTGGCGGCTCGCCACCACCGGCAGCGAGTTGGCGAAGGCCTCGATCAGCGGGCGCGGCAGCGCCTCGTAGGCGAGGCTGGGCATCACGAGATAGGCGGCCGAGCGCATGCGCTCCTGCACTTGCGCGGGGCCGACGCGCCCCAGCAGGCGCACCCGCGGGTGCCGGCGCAGGCCCGCCTCCTCGGGGCCGGCGCCGATCACGTCGAGGCGCGCGCCCGGGTAGAGATCGAGCGCCTCGAGCAGCGTGCCGATGCCGTTCTCCGCCACCAGCCGGCCGACGAACAGGCCGCCGCTGCGCGGCCGCCGCTCACTCACCTGGATTCTCGTCCGGCTTCCAGCGGCGCGTGCGGTACTCGATCTTCGGCACGCGCTTCGGCGCGGCCTCGCGCTCGCGCGGCTGCGGGTACACCGCCACGCGCAGCTCGCGGCGCCTCGGCTGCTCCTTCTTTTCGGGGCGCTCGGGCTCGTGCGGCTCCTTCGCGCCCCGGCCGCGCAGGCGGCCCGACGCGTACAGGTAGCCCGCGGCTGTCGCTGCGGCACTCATGATTTCATCTCTCCGCTGTTCATGTATCAGTTTCAGACAGGTCGCCTCCGGCGGATCGCTCTCGTCATGCGCCGGATGGCGGCGCAGCAGCTCAATTCATTGGGGGTGGCCTCGGACGTTCTGGTCAACGCTCCTAGCAAGCCGCGTACCACGGCGCCGAAGGCCTTGCGGGACAAGCACTTGCAGCGCACGGTGGATTCCCGCACGTCGTGGCCGCCGGACCACGCGCGGCCGGTGAAAAGCTATCGCGCTGTTTTTACGAGGGTTTTGCGGTCGCGACGGCGCGACGTCGACGAGCCACGAGGCGTGTAATTGCTTCCACCATCGCCGCGTGGCTCGCGCGCCCCTTGCCAGCGATGTCGAGCGCAGAGCCGTGCGCGACCGAGGAGAACGGCACCGGCGTGCCGATGGTGAGCCCGGCGATGCGCTGCGGCGCGAGCAGCTTGGCCGCCACGTGCCCCTGGTCGTGCAGCATGACGACATAGGCGTCGAAGCCGGCGCGCTGGATGAGCGTGTCGGCGCCGATCGGGCCCTCGACCGCGACGCCCTCGCGCCTCGCCTGCTCGATCGCCGGCGCGACGATCTCGATCTCCTCGCGTCCGAACGCGCCGCCCTCGCCGGCATGCGGGTTCACGCCGCTCACTGCGATTCTCGGTTTGTCCAGCACGGCGGCAACGGCCCGGATCGTCCGCACTATCCTGTCTTTGGTGATGAGCTGCAGGGCGCGCTGCACGCCGGCATGCAGCGTGACGTGCGCGATGCGCACCTCGCGCCCCTGGTGCTCGAAGCACAGCATCAGGATGCCGTCCTCGGGCGGCAGGCCGGCGACGCGCGCGACGAATGAGGGATAGCCGTCGAACTCGACGCCGGCGGCGTGGATGGCGGCTTCGGTGTGCGGCGCGGCGACCACCGCGGCGTACTCGCCGGCAAGCGCCGCGCGGATGGCGGCCTCGGCGCAGGCGAGCGCGGCGCGGCCGTGATCAGCCGCGATCTCGCCGATCTTCAGCTCACCCCGCATATCGATTTGAGCCAGGTTTACCTTTCCCGCATCCAGACCGTGGGCCTGCAGCACCCGCCGGTCGCAGAACAGCACCGGGCGGCAGATCGCGAGCACGGCGGGATCGAGCGCGGCCTTGAAGGCGATCTCAGGCCCGATGCCGGCAGGGTCGCCGGCGGCAAGCGCGACCGCCGGAAGCGGCATCTCAGTTCTGCAGCTTGACGTTCGCGGTGCGGATCACCGCCGCCCAGCGCTGGGTTTCCTGCTTCATGTACTCGGCGGTCTGCGCCGGCGTGAGCCCCATCGGCTCGGCCGAGAGGCCGGCAAGGCGCTTCTGCACGTCGGGCATCTTCAACGCCTCCCTCACCGCGGCGGAAACCTTCTCGGCGATGGCGCCGGCGGTCCCGGGCGGGGCGACGATGCCGAACCAGGCCACCGCCTCGAAGCCGGGCAGCGTCTCGGCGAGCGCCGGCACGTCGGGCAGCGACGGCACGCGCCTCGTGCTCGCCACGGCGAGCGCCTTGAGCTTGCCCGAGCGCACGTGCGGCAGCGACACGCCCAGGTTGTCGCACATCATCTCGACCTGGCCGCCGACCAGGTCGGCGAGCGCGGGCGCAGTGCCCTTGTAGGGCACGTGCGTGATGCTCAGCCCGCCGGCCATGTGCTTGAAGAGCTCCGCCGTGAGGTGCGAAGTGGTGCCGTTGCCCTGCGAGGCGTAGTTGAGCTTGCCCGGATTCGCCTTGGCCAGCGCGATCAGCTCTTTTATGGAATTCACCCCGGTCTTCGGATGCACGAGCACCACGTTCGGGATCGCCGCGATCACCGTCATCGGCACGAAGCGGGTCGAGTCGTACGCGAGCTTGGGATAGAGCAGGCGGTTGATCACGAGCGGCGGCGGCGGCGCCGAGAGCAGCGTGTAGCCGTCGGGCTCGGCCTGGTAGACCACCGCGGCGCCGATGTTGCCCGCGGCCCCGGGCCGGTTCTCGACGATCACCGGCTGGCCCCACTTCTCGGCCAGCTTCTCGCCGACGATGCGCGGCAGCAGGTCGGCGCTGCCGCCCGCGGGGAACGGCACGATGATGCGCACCGTCCTCGCCGGCCAGTCCTGGGCGAGCAGCGTGGACGAGGACAACGCGAGCAGCAGTGCCGTAAGGAGTCTCATGCGGTCATTATAATCGGGCGATGAAAGAGCGGACCTGGCCCGCCGAGGGGGCGACGCGCGTTCCCTACTGGGTCTACCAGGACGAGGACACCTACCGCCGGGAGCAGGAGCGCATCTTTCGCGGCCCGACCTGGAGCTACCTGTGCCTCGAGGCCGAGCTTCCCCAGCCCGGGAGCTTCCTAACCACCTTCGTCGGCGACATGCCGGTGGTGGTGGCGCGCGACCCCGCCGGCGCGATCCACGCCTTCGAGAACCGCTGCGCGCACCGCGGCGCGCTCATCTGCATGGAGGCGCGCGGGCGCGCCGAGCGCTTCAGCTGCATCTACCACAACTGGACCTACGACCACGCCGGCAACCTGACGAGCGTCGCCTTCCGCCGCGGCATCGCCGGCAAGGGCGGCATGCCCGCGGAGGCGAAGCCCGAGTCCCAGGCGCCGAAGCAGCTCAGGGTGGAAGCGATCAACGGGCTGGTGTTCGGAACGCTCTCTTCGAAAATCGGCTTGCGGGACTACATCGGCCCCGAAGTCCTGCCCCGGCTCACGCGCGTCCTGAAGAAGCCGCTCAAGCTGCTCGGCAGCTACACCCAGGTGCTGCCCAACAACTGGAAGCTGTACATGGACAACGTGAAGGACACCTACCACGCGAGCCTGCTGCACGTGTTCTTCACCCGCTTTCGCATCAACCGCCTGACGCAGAAAGGCGGCGTGTTCGTCTCCGCCGACGGCGCGCACCACTGCACCTACACCGAGATGGTCGAGGACAGCGGCGACGCCTACGAGAAGGACGGCATGCGCTCCGCCGGCTCCCAGGGCTTCGCCCTGGAGAGGCCCGAGGTCCTGGAGCAGGTCGACGAGTTCGGCGACCGCGTCGCGATCCAGATCCTGTCGCTCTTCCCCGGCTTCGTGCTGCACCAGATCCGCAACTCCCTCGCCGCGCGCCAGGTGGTGCCCAAGGGGGTCGACCGCACCGAGCTGCACTGGACGCTGTTCGGCTTCGCCGACGACGACGCGGCGATGACCAAGCGCCGCCTGCTGCAGGCGAACCTGGTCGGCCCCGCCGGCTACATCTCGATGGAGGACGGCGCCGCCACCGGCTTCGTGCAGCGCGGCGTCGCCGCCTCTCCCGAGCGCGCCTCGGTGATCGAGATGGGCGGCTCGGGCGTGGGCTCGGGCGACTCGCGCATCACCGAGACCGCGGTGCGCGGCCTGTGGCAGGCCTGGCGCCGCCACATGCACGTCTAGAAAGCATGGACTCGCAGAAGGAAGTCGAGCGGCTTCATGCCCGCTACGCGCATGCCCTCGACGACGACCGGCTCGAGGACTGGCCGGGCTTCTTCACCGAGGGCGGCGTCTACCGCATCACCACCGCGGAGAACGAGGAGCGCGGCCTGCCGCTGCCGGTGCTCTACGCCGAGGGGCGCGGCATGCTGCGCGACCGGGTCGCGTCGCTGCGCCACGCCAACATCTACGAGCCGCAGCGCTACCGCCACCTCGTTTCTTCCACATTAGCTGAGCTTGAAGGCGCGATCGTACGGTCCGTATCCAACTTCCTGGTGGTGCGCATCATGCAGGACGGCCAGAACCTGCTCTTCGCGAGCGGCCGCTACCTCGACCGCATCGTCCTCGCCCCCGTGCCGCTCTACGCGGAGCGCGTGGTGGTCTGCGACTCGCGGCGCTTCGACACCCTGCTCGCCATCCCGCTCTAGGCGGGCCCGGATCGCCTCCCGCACGCGCTGCACCAGCCGTTTTTCCCCGCTGTCCGACGTGCGCGCAGTTTGCGCAGGCGAATCAGAACCTTGATCCGGATTCATCTGAATGACAACTCCCAGCCGATCATTCCACCCTCCATAGCGCGTTGATTCAGAGGAAGGTCGACTCGCCCGCCGGTCCACCGGCGACTAAGATAACCGGCAATCTTCTGACTATTGTTAGACGTCAGGATCAGCGATGCGCGAACTGTACTTCCTCTGTTCACGGGCTACCTCACCCGAAGGGCCGGAGTGGGCGGGCTCATTGCTCCTGGTGAAAGCTTCGGAAACCGAAGATATGTATCTCGCCGGCACGACGCGAGCGCTTGCCGAGCGCCTTTTGCAGCTCTACCCCGTACCGCACGTAACGGTTGTCGCTGCAAGTGAATTGCTCTCAAAGTACCACGTTGATTTCGTGTCTCGCCGGGTGGTGGTAATCGAATCTGACGTTGAATTGGCGCAATTTGTCAAAGACCGAAACACATTTCCGTTCGAACGCTATGCGATCCGCTATAGGAAGCCTGACGTCTAACCCCTCAGTGTGAACGTCATGTGTCATTTCGCAGTCGGCGTGCGACTGGGGCAGAATTGAGGCCATAGGAGGCGTCTGTCATGTCAACAGCAAAGGAAGAGCTCACCCGCCTCATTCAGGGCCAGCCGGAGGACAGCTCGCGCGAGGAGATTGTTCGTGAGCTTGCCTTTCACGTCATGGTCGAGCGTGGAATTGCCGACTCGGATGCCAAGCGCACCATCTCGAATGAAGAAATGGGCCGCCGCATTCGGTCATGGCAGAAATAAGCTGGACCGACGAGGCTCAGCGCTGGCTTAACGACATTTTTGAATACATCGCCGCAGACAACCCACAAGCTGCCGAGCGGACAGTCCAGGGCATTTACGACCGGGCGCAGGACCTCAAGAGATTTCCCGAGCTCGGATCGCGCTACACCGCCTCATCGCGCCACGTTCGGGTACTGCTTTACGGGCACTACCGGATTGCATACCTAGTCAAGGACGACGGAAACATTGACATCCTTGGCATCTTTCACGGTGCACTGGACATCACCAGGTATCAACTGTGATGACACGCTTGAGTACCTTCACGTACGGCAAGCGCCGGGGCTGACACGCGCCTCGCAACGTGGTGGAGGCGGCGCTCGCCGAACGCGCGGCTAGCCGCCTTACGAGCCTTTCCGGCGGGCGAGCCTGAGCTCGAGGTGCCGGCGCACGTCGGGCCATTCGTGCGCGAGGATGCTGTACATCACCGTGTCGCGCACCGTGCCGTTGCGCCGCGGCCAGTGGTGGCGGATCACGCCGTCCTTCTTCGCGCCCAGCGCCTCGATGGCGCGCTGCGAGTTGAAGTTGAAGTTGTCGGTGCGCAGCCCCACCACCTTGCATCCCAGGCCCTCGAAGGCGTGCTCGAGGAGCAGCAGCTTGCAGGCGCTGTTGACGTGGCTCTTCTGCCACCGTCTTGCGTACCAGGTCCAGCCGATCTCGACCCGGTCGACATTGGCGAGGATGTCGTGGTAGCGCGTCGAGCCGGCGATCTGCCCGCTCGAGAGCTCGCGCACCGCCCAGGGCAGCATGTGGCCGGCCTCGAGGCCGGCGAGCGCGGTCGCGATGTAGGCCCCCGTCTGGTCCGGCTCGGGCACCGAGGTGAACCACAGCTCCCAGAGCCTGCCGTCGGCGGCCGCCGCGGCGAGGCCGTCGCGATGCGCGCGCGCGAGCGGCTCGAGGCGCACCCCGTGGCCTTCCAGGATAACGGGCTTCGGATGGATCATGAGGGGCTATGATAAACGCCATGCGATCCGTGAAAGACGACGCCCCCCTCTACGAAGTCGAGCGCCGCGCCGAGCACGCCGCGCGCCCGGGCTTTCGCATCACCGAGCTGCAGATCTCGCCGAAGCAGAAGGTGCCCTGGCACTATCACAGCAACGTGCAGGACACCTTCTACGTGCTGCAGGGAAGCCTGCGCATCTTCCTCCAGGACCCGAAAGAGGAAGTGCGGCTCGGGCCGGGCGAGACCTATTGCGTCCCGCCCCGCCGGCCGCACCTCGTGACCAACGGCGGGAGCGCCTCGGCAACCTTTCTAGTGCTGCAAGGAATCGGCGAGTACGACTTCGTGCCGCTCCTGAAGTAAGGGGGGCGCCAAACCCGGCGATAATTGCCGGACGAATGGATAAGGAAAAGGTCAAGCTCGCCGTCGACCAGGTATTCCGCGACATGGCCGGCGCCATGACCGCGGGCATGGCCTTCGTCGGCACGCGCACCGGGTTGTTCCGCGCCATGCAGGGCAAGGGACCGATGAGCGTCGACGAAGTGGTACGCGCCGCGGGGCTCCAGCCGCGCTACGTCGAAGAGTGGCTGAAGGGCATGGCGGCGGCAGGATACCTCGAATACCAGGGCGGGAAATATCTGCTGTCGGACGAGCACGCCTACTTCCTCGCCTCCGAAGGCTCGGACCACTTCGTCGGCGGGATGTGGGAGATGCTGCCGGCGCTGATGCGCACCGCGCCCCAGGTCGCCGAGGCGTTCGCCAAGGGCGGCGGGGTGCGCTTCGAGGACTTCGGCCCGGCATGCGTCGAAGCGCTCGACCTCCTCAACCGCGGCCAGTACGAGGCGCGCTTCGCCGACTACTGGCTGAAGGCCGTGCCGGAGGCCGTCGCCAGGCTCGCCGCCGGCGGGCGCGCGCTCGACGTGGGCTGCGGCTCGGGCCGGGTGTGCGCGGCGCTCGCCAAGGCCTTCCCCGCAGCCGAGGTGGTCGGCATCGACCCCGACGCCAAGTCGATCCGCCGCGCGAAGGCCGCCGCGCCGGGCGTGCGCTTCGAGGCGAAGACCACGCGCGAGCTCGAGCGCGGCGCGGGCTTCGACCTGGTGACGATCTGCGACTGCATCCACGACCTCGCCGAGCCGGTGGCGACGCTGAAGGAGATCCGCTCGCTGCTCAAGCCCGACGGCACGCTGTTCATCGTCGAGCCCAAGGCCGCCGACCGCGTCGAGGACAACCGCAATCCGGTCGCCGCCATGTTCTACGGCTTCAGCATCTTCCATTGCCTGACGCAGTCGCTCGCGCGCGGCGGGCCGGGCCTGGGCACCTGCCTCGGCCCCGCCGGCACCGAGCGCCTCGCGCGTGAAGCCGGGTTCACCCGGTTCAAGCAGCTCGACCTCAAGAGCCAGACCAACCTCTTCTATTCCGCCAAACCCTGAACCTGGGACGCCATCGCCTATGAGCAGCGTATCGCCCGCCACCGTCTCCGAGCTCGCCCCGACCGGCAAGCTCCGCATCGGCCTCAATTACGCCAACTTCCTGCTGGTGCTGAAGGACGCGCCCGACCGCACGCCGCAGGGCATCGCGCCCGATATCGGCCGCGAGCTGGCGAATCGCCTCGGCGTGAAACCCGAGTACGTCAGGTTCGACGGCGCGGGCAAGCTCGCCGACGGCGTGAAGAGCGGCATGTGGGACGTCGCTTTCCTGGGCAACGAGCCGCAGCGCGCCAACGAGATCGCCTTCACGCCCGCCTACCTCGAGATCCCGGTCACCTACCTCGTGCCGGCCGGCTCGCCGCTCAAGAGCTTCGCCGAGGTCGACAAGCGGGGCGTGCGCATCTCGGTCGCCGACCAGAGCGCCTACCATCTGTTCCTGACGCGCGCCCTC
>Ga0209640_10003144_pt1 | contig 14462 bp, 15 predicted proteins | sample RifCSP10_1_FD_184018 | JGI IMG/M metagenome (GOLD analysis project Ga0209640, IMG submission 184018) | Soil microbial communities from Rifle, Colorado - Rifle CSP2_sed 10_1 (SPAdes) (version 2) | ecosystem: Environmental > Terrestrial > Deep subsurface > Rock core/Sediment | place: Rifle...
CCGCCGCTGCGCTCATAGAGCTCGCGGCACGCTTCGGCATGCGCGGACGTGGTGTCGTCGGCCGTCACGATGTCGTCGGCCGAGAACGTCGAGCGCGCAAGCGGCGGCGGCTTGACCGGAAACGGCTGCGTCGGCGACGTCTTCTCTCCGGGAACCTCACTCTGCGGAACCGGACGCTCCTCGACGCCGAAAATCGACTCGCCGGTCACGCGATTCAATATGAACATCAAGCTATGCTTGCCGGTCTGCGCGAGGATCGGAATGCGCTCGCCGTCGCGCACGATGTCGATCAACCCGGGCGCCGGCGGCAAATCGTAATCCCAAATGTCGTGGTGGATCGTCTGAAAATGCCAGCGGTACGCGCCGGTCAGCGCATCGATTGCGACGACCGAGTTCGCGAACAAGTTGCCGCCGCCGCGATCGCCGCCATAGTAGGTATCGGTCGGCGCCCCGAACGGCATGTAGACGAGCCCGCGCTCCTCGTCCACGGTCATTTGAAATCCCCACACGTTGACGCCCGAACGCCCCTGCCAACTGTCGCCCTCCCAGGTATCGTGACCGACCTCGCCCGGACGCGGCACCGAATGGAATTCCCAGAGCTTTCTGCCGGTGCGCGCATCGTATGCGCGCGAGTCGCCGGGTGCGCCCGTCGGCACGTATTCGCCCGTCTGGGCTCCTACGAGCACGATGTCCCGGTAAATCGTGGGGACTCCGCCGTACCCTACCGTCATGTCGACTTCGCCGTTGACGCCGAACTCGCCCACCCTTTCGCCGGTCGCAGCGTCGATCGCGATCAGCAAGGGGCCCGACGTGAACAAAATCCGCGGCGCAAGCTCCTCCGTGCCGGCCCAAAACACGACGCCGCGTTGCGAGGGCGCGCCGCTCGCGAGCTCGTGACGCCAAATCTCCTTCCCGGTCTCCGGCTCGATCGCGACGACGCGATTGCCGGCAGTCAAGTACATGCGGCCAGCTGCCACGATGGGAACGGTTTGTGCCGAAGCGCGGCCACCGGTCGCCGCAGGTCGATAGGTCCAAGCTACCGCGAGATCGGCGACGTTCGTCGTATCGATCTCAGCGAGCGGCGAGTAGCGGGTGCCGGCCAAATCGTGGTTATACGTCGGCCACTCGGTCGGATCGGCCGACGCGCTTTGCGACTGGGCCGTCACGACAGGCGACAGGAACGCGGCGACGGCGAATATTTTGCGAATCATCGTATGTTTGCTCCCCCTGCGTAGTCCTAATACGATGTGTGCGGCAGCGCAGCCTGCGAAGCCACACTTCCCACCGGTCGACTTGCGCCCGGTTGCAAAGGGCACCGCAGAGCTGCATTCTTTATCGTCGGTTACCTTATATAAGGAAGCCGAAATATTGACAAGGGCTTCGCATGGAAAGGCATCCGGTAAGCACCGTCTACTTGCTCAAGCAAACGGAGCTCGCAGTGCGCAGCTGCGTGGAAGTGGCGCTGGCCGAAGTGGATGTGACGCCCAGCCAGTACTTCATTCTGTTCCTCGTGAAGTTCGGGCAGGCGACCTCCGCCGCCGAGCTCGCGCGCGCAACGGGCGTGCTGCCGCAATCGATGACGGAGCTGATTTCGCCGCTCGAGAAGACGCGGGCTATCGTCCGGCGGCCCGATTCGAATAACAACCGGATCCTGCGCATCGAGCTCACGAGCGCAGGCGAGCGCCTGTTCACGAAAGCGACCGAAATCGCGATCCAGCTCGAACGGGAATTGCTCGAGGGATTCGACGTACGGGCCCTCGAGCGCTTGAACGATGCGCTCTTCGAGCTCAAGGCGAAGGCCGAAGCGCACTCCTACCACCCAAGAATTCGCCGCCTCTCGAAGCCGGTTGCCAAAACGCCCGCCGCGCGCGCGCCGCGGAAGTCCGCCCGGGCTCGGCGCGCAGGCGTGCGCCGATGATGCTTCGCGCCCTCATGCCGAGCTCTGCTGTCGCGATCGTCGCGTGTCTCGCCGCAACCCCGGCACATGCGCATCATTCGTGGGCACGCTACGATGGCGACCACGTCATCACTCTCACTGGCGTCGTCACGACCGTCGAGTGGGCCAATCCGCACGTGCTCATGACGTTCACCGTCACCGACGAAAACGCGCAAGCCGTCGAATGGACCATGGAGATGGACCCGCCGACGCTCTTGAACCGTTACGGATTGCGGCACGACGCGATCTCGGCGGGCATGGAAGTCACGGTCACAGGCGTCCCAGCCAAGTCGGGCGCACGTATGATGCGCGCGGTCACGATCGAGCTCGCCGACGGGACGAAGCACCGCGTCTCCTCGCGGGTTTGAGGCTGGCCGAATGTCGCATCGGCCGTTGCTGCTGCCGACGCTAGCGGCCTTCGCGATCCCGGCTGCGGCGCAAGCACCGCCGCCCGCCGGGTTCCCGGGCCGACCGCCGCCGGCGCCGCCCGCCATCATCCGCTCGTTGACGGTCGAGCCCGACGCGATCGAACCCGGGGAATCGGTAGAGCTGCGCTGGGAGGCGCTCAACACGTATTCGCTCTTCATCGATCCCGACGTGGGACGCGTCGCGACGCGCGGGTCCTACACGGTCACGCCGGCGGTCACGACGAGCTACACCCTGACGGCGACCGGCGCCGAAGGGGCGATAACGCAATCAGTCACCGTCACCGTGGCCGGCACGCCGCCGCGTGCGCCTGCGAGCGATTCGTCTGCGGCGGCCGCTCCCCCGGTTCCGCGCTTGCCCGACGGCAATCCCGACTTGTCGGGCGTCTACCTCGGCGGGCGTGATTTGCGTCTCGTCGGCGCCGTCGAGCTCGTGCCCGGCGCCGAGGCGTATCGGATCGAGACCGTCGAAGGCGATCTCGGCAACGGCGTGAGTTGCCTGCCGCCGGGCGTGCCGGCGGCGACGATGATGCCGTTCCCGCTGCAGATCGTGCACCGGCCCGACGTCGTCGCGATCATGTACGAGGCGTATCACTTGTTCCGCATCGTGCCGATCGGGCGGGAACACGCGGATTACCTGCCGCCCGCCTACATGGGGCACTCCATGGCGCGCTGGGAGGGCGACACGTTGGTCGTCGACGTCCGCGGATTCAACGACAAGACGGTGATCGCAGGCCATCGTCACACGGAGAATTTGCGCGTGACCGAGCGCTACCGGCGCGCCACACACGAGACTATCGAGTACGAGGCGATCGTCGAGGATCCGGACGTGTTCGCGGCGCCGCTTCGATATGCCGGCCCCCTGACGCTGCACCCCGAGTGGGAGATCGGCGAGTACGTGTGCACCGAGAACGACCAAGACTACGACGAGCTGTTCGAGAACGATGACTAGGAGGGGATCATGAGCGTCAAATCGCGACTAGCAACGCAACGGGCGCCGAGCGAAGCCGAGCGCGTCGAGGCGACCATCAACTACGTCGGCGCGATGAATTGGCGGCCGAAGTTTCATGCGCAGGATCACGGCCGCGACAATCTGCGTTTCGACGCGCACGCCGTGAAGATTTCCAATGCACGCGCGATGCGGGAACCGCCGTCGCTCGACCGCGAAGGCCTGACGATCGCGCGCCACGTGACCGCGGTTCGCGACTTTCGCGATCCTGAGGACGTGCGCAGAAACTATCTGCCCGAGATCCGACGGCTCATTCGCGAGCTCACCGGCGCCCACGAAGTCGTCGTGCTCGGCGGAGGAGGTCTCGTACGTTATACGGAGCGCTCGCCGCTCTACAAAAGGGCATGAACACGCAGCCCGCGCGCTTCCCGCACATCGACTTCACGCCGAATACGTCACCGGGCTTGGTCGACAACGTGTTCGGCGCGCCGGGTGTGAAGCTCGAGCCCGGCCAGCGGTTGGTCGGCTACAACATCTGGCGCGTGCTGTCCGAGCCGCCGCAAGACGTGCCGCTCGCCGTCTGCGACGCGCGCACGGTCGCACCGCAGGATCTCGTCCCGGCCGACGGGGTTTACGACGACGGCGATCCGTCGACGTGGTGGGAGCTCGAAGCCTTCCTCGTGCGATACAACCCCGCTCATCGCTGGATCTATTTCCGCGACATGCAGCTCGACGAAGTCCTGCTCTTTCGCGGGTATGACAACTTGGGCCGCGCCGGCGTGCCGCACAGCGCGTTCGACGATCCGAGTTGCCCGCCGAACGGCGTGCCGCGCGTGAGCATTGAAGCGCGCGCGTACGCGGTGTATCGCTAACGAGTTGAGCGCCGCTACAGCGCGACGCGGCCCGTGCTGTGCTCGAGCTCGCCGAGCTCGACGCCTGCTACTTCGCCCAAGCCCGCGATGAGGTTCGCAATCGGCGTCGGATCGGGAGTTGCGATGTGTCGCCCGCCCTTCATACGACCAGACGCGCCGCCCACGAGCATGATTGGCAGCTTCGTGTGGTCGTGCACGTTCCCGTTGCCCATCCCGCTGCCGTACATGATCAGCGAGTGATCGAGCAACGAACCGTCCCCGTCGGGCGTCGCGCTGAGTTGCTCGATGAAGTCCGCGAACAGCCCCAAGTGATAGGCGTTGATCTTCGCGTACTTCTGCTGCGCTTCGGGCTTGTTCTCGTGATGCGAGACGATATGGTGCGACTCCGGAACGCCGATCTGCGGGTAGTTGATCGGACTTGCCTCGACGCCCTTCATGAACGTGAACACGCGCGTGGCGTCAGCGCGGAACGCAAGCGCGACCAAGTCATACATGAGCCTCACGTGCTCTTCGTATGAGACCGGCACGCCGGTCGGCGCCGCCGGCAGGTCGATGCCGGAATCGAGCGGCCCCCCGGCGATCGCGATGCGTCGCTCGACCTCGCGGATATTGTCGAGATACTCGTCGATCGTGACCCGATCCGCGGGGCCCAAGTCGGCATGAAGACTCCGCGTCGCGGCGAGCACCGAATCCAAGATGCTCGCTTTCTCGCGCCACCGCGCCGCGCGCTGCTCCGGCGTGCCGCTGTCGCCGAACAGGCGCTCGAACACGGTTTGCGGGTTGAGCTCCATCGGCAGCGGTGCCGTCGGCGTGCGCCACGACAACGTATTCATATATATACAGCTGAATCCGAACGCGCAGGACCCTGGGCTACCGCTCATATCCTCGATGCCGAGCTCGAGCGACGGCAGCGCGGTGTCCTGGCCGATCACGTCGGCGATGTGCTGGTCGAGCGTCTTCGCATTCTCGACATCCGCCCCCTCGGTTTTCCTGAGAGAACCGCCATGCAGCCACAGCGACGTCGCGCTGTGATGCTCCGACTGCGGCGCCGAGCTCAAGCCCGTCACGATGTTGACGTGCTCGCGGAGCGGCGCGAAGCGCGCCAAGAGCGGCGGCAGCTCGAGCCGCATGCCCGGTGCCGGCGTCCGATGACTTCCTTACGCGCTTCGAAACGGCGATCATTGGGCCGCTACTGGGGCGCCGCCCGAGCGCGCGCCGCGGCCGACGAAATTCGTGTGGCTCGGAGTGGTTGCAGCGGCCATAGCGCTCGCGCTGGTCGCCCTCTGGCTTGTGGACCGCAGTTGACCGGAGCACTCAGGGCTACCGTTGGAGACCAAGGGTATGGAAACGCATCGCCGTCAGCTGACCGATTTTCTCAAGGGCTGCAGGGCGCGGCTGTCGCCGTTCGCGGTCGGCTTGCCGGACACGGGTCGGCGCCGCACGCCGGGGTTGCGCCGGGAAGACATCGCGGCGCTCGCGGGTGTCAGTGTGACTTGGTACACGTGGCTCGAGCAAGGTCGCGACATTCACGTGTCAGCCGACGTTCTCGAGCGCATCTGCGCGGCTCTGCGCATGTCTGCCGACGAGCGCGAATACCTTTTCACGCTCGTGCAACACCGCCCGGCGCCGCTGGTCCGGAACCGCAATGAGGAAGTGAGCCCGTCCATCGCTCGCATGTTGCAGGCGATCGCAGTGCCTGCGATCGCGATGACTTCGCGCTGGGACGTGATCGCGTGGAACGACCTCACGAAGATCTTCCGCGACTACGACAAGCTCAAGCCCGAGCAGCGCAATCTGCTCCGCATCCTGCTCATCGAGGACGAGACCTACCAGTCCGACCCGGAGCAATACGAAGCGATGGCGCGCCGTGTTCTTGCCAAGTTTCGCGTCGACTACAGCCAGACGCCGGAGGATCCGGCGTTCGCCGACTTGATCGCGGAGCTCACGGCGCGAAGCCCCATCTTCCGGCGACTATGGAACAGCCCGGACGTCATGAGCCGCTCGGAGGGCGTGGGGCGCTACCCGCATCTCGGCGGAGTCGGCTTCGAGCATTCGTCCTACGTGCCGGAGGGTAGCCCAACGCTGCGCGTCGTGATCTATGTTCCTCATGACGAGCAAAGCGCCGACAAGATGGCCGCGTGGCGCGCGCATGTCGTCGAATCACAAGCGCGTCGCAAGCGCTCGACGAACTAGAGCACTAACGCGCGCGGACGCGGAGCGCACGCTGACCGGCTTGGGGTGCATGACAGCTTGACATGACGACGGTCTACGACTTTACGGCGACCGACATCGAGGGCCGTGAGCGGACTCTGCGGGAGTTCGAAGGCAAGACGCTACTGATCGTCAACGTCGCCTCGAAGTGCGGGTTCACGCCCCAGTATACGGGCCTCGAGTCGCTGTGGCGCCAGCATCGCGACAGCGGCTTTGCGGTGCTCGGCTTTCCGTGCGATCAGTTCGGCCACCAGGAGCCCGGCGACGCTGAAGAGATCAAGGCGTTCTGCTCCCGGACCTATGGCGTGTCGTTTCCGATGTTCGCGAAGATCGAAGTCAACGGGGCGGGCGCGCACCCACTATACCGATGGCTCAAGAACGAGCAGTCCGGCTTCCTCGGAATAGACGCGATCAAGTGGAATTTCACGAAATTCCTCGTCGATAGCGACGGGCGCCCTGTGAAGCGCTATGCGCCCGGCGACAGTCCAAAGAAAATCGACAAGGACGTGACGCAATTGCTGGGCGAACGGCCGTAACGGCGGGATCGCCGCTATTCGAAGCTGAAAATGTCCTCGTCACTCGACGAGCGCTGCATGGCTTGGCTCGATGCCTTCGGGCACTGCGCCGTTCCACGCCGCGCTGCAGGCGACGTGTATTGCTCTTGTTCGCACGAGAACCCCTACCGTTGCTGTGTGTGGCCACCATGGCTAGGCGAAGAACGCCACGAACCGGGCTTCGACGCTCGCGCGCGGAACGGCATCGGGCGGCGCGGTCGGGTCGTCAAACGCAGTGTGCAAAGCGTTGGCCCTATCCGGCGCCGCGGAATCGAAGGCCTTGAAGATAACGACTTCGTCGCGCGTGAGATTCGAGAAGTAATACCACTCATGCACCGCGTTGTATTTGCAGACGCGCGAGACGAACGTGTTGCCGGGAACGTCCTCGGGTCCGATCGTGACGTCGAACTCGATCGTGTCGTCATTCGTGACCGTGTGGCCGTCGCAGATCGCGAGCGTATTGTCCTGCGGCGGCGTCGACGTCGCCCGCCATGTTTGATAAATCGCAAACCGCCGATATGCCTCGAGCTTCGCGTGTTCCCACATCGTAACGAGCGTCACGAACCGATGTGCCCATTCCTTCGTGTAATCGAGGTGGGCGAAGCGCGCGGGCTTCGCAGAGCCCTGCTCGGTGGAGCGCTCGCCAAATCGGATCAAGAGGCCGGTGCGTTGCGGCAGCACATCGCGCGCGCCGGCGAGCGTCTTCAGCAGTGCCGCCATTTCGGCGTGATAATCGCGGCCGAGCAGTTGCAAATCGCGCGAGCCGGCGACTGCGCTGCGATGCTCAGCCAGCATGAATCCCTCGCGATCGAACGACAGGCGATCCTCGATCACGCGCGCGTCCCGAATCCGCACGTCGTGCGGTGTGAATTGCATGTTCGTGCGCGAGAAATTGCGCACGTCGATGTGCAGTCGTTCCGCGATAGGGCGGATGTAGTTGATCCTCGCGAGCACCGATCTGAGCTCCGCAGCCGGCGCGGCAGCGGCGTCTGCCCGTTTGGTTTCCATGACGGACTGCATTAGGATGTCCAGACAAGAATATTCCAACAGCCCGGGGCAGTCTACTTGTGTCAGCAAGCATGATTCGGGGGCCAATCGGCCAGTGAGGCATATGTCCGGACAAATTATCGCCGCCACGCCGTTGCTCAGGAGCCTCCTGTTTGCGCCGGCGAATCGCTCCGACATGCTCCGCAAATTTCCGCGCTACCAGGCCGATGCGTACGTCATCGATCTCGAGGACGGCACGCCTGAGATCGACAAAGAGGCCGCTCGCGCGAGCTTAGGGCGCATCGTCGACGAGCTCCGTTCCGCCGGTTTCGTGGCGCCGCTCTTCGTGCGGGTCAACGCCGTTCGCACGGCGCACGCCGAACGGGACCTCGCTGCAACTTTCGGCCAGCAGATCGACGGCCTCGTCGTTCCCAAGCTCAGTCAGCGCGCAGATGCCCGTGGCGTAGAAGCCACGCTCGCTCGAGCCGAGGACGAGACCGGGCACCGACTCGGCGTCATCGGGTTGATCGAAACGACCGCGGGCGTCTTGAATGTCGACCGCCTGGCAAGCTACTGGCGCACGCGGTTGGTCGCTTTGGCCTTCGGCGCCGAGGACTTCGTCACCGACATTGGCGGCCGGCGCAGGGCGGATAGCCGCGAAGTGTTGTACGCGCGCTCGCGAATAGTCTTGTCGGCTCGCGCACATGGCATCCAATCGCTCGATCAGGTCTATCCGCGGGTGCGCGACAACGAAGGTTTCGCGCTCGACGCTGCTTTCGGCCGCGATCTCGGATATACGGGAAAAATGTGCATTACGCCGAAGCAAATCGAGCTCACCAACGACGCTTTCTCGCCATCGCCCGAGGAGGTGGAACGCAGCCGGAGGCTCATTCGTGCCTACACGGAGGCGAAAAGTGCGGGCCGCGGTGCTATCGAGTTCGAGGGTGGGCTCGTGGACGAACCGATGGTGCGCCGTGCGGAGGCGTTGGTCGCCTGGCGTGCCGAGGCCGCCGCCTCCTGAAACGCATCGTCGGCACCGTCAGCTCCGTCGTCCGCTACGAACCGCCGCACAAGGCTAAGGCTTCGATCGCCGCAGGGTCATGGCGAGATGGAAGCTGTCTGCGGGGTACAAATTCCGCGCCACCTCGCCGACGACGCCCGACGAGAGGCGATATACGCGTTGCACTTCGATCATCGCGGCGCCTGGCGCCGCGCCCAACGTGGCGGCAATGTTTTCGGGCGCCCGGCCCGACCTTATCGTCTGCTCGACTTCGGCGACGCTTTCGCCGTACAGATCCTCGATCCAAAGATAGATCGGTCCCGAGCGGCGCCCGAGTAGACGCGCGACGCCGGCGAAATCGCCGTGCACGTAGACTTCCGTCCAACACACGGGGCGGCGATCGTCCGGCGCATGGCGAAATCCTTCGACTCTGAGCCACTTCGCGCCGGGCTCGCCGCCGAGTCGGTCGGCGAGCGCCCTGTCGGCAGTGACGATCTCAGTCGCGCCGACCTCGTACTTGGTGGCGTTCGCGAGCTCTATGAGATCGCTGATCGAGGCGACCTCATGGACGTAGGGCCGCGGCGACCCCGCGCGGAGCACGGTCGTTCCGAAGCCCTGTCGCGAAGCGACGAGCCCCGCTTCGCGCAGCTCGCGCAAGGCTTCGCGAATCGTATGGCGGCTAACCTTGAAACGTTGCTGCAGCACTCCCTCCGTCGGCAGCTGCGAGTCCACGGGATAAACGCCGCTCACGATCTCGTGCTTCAAAGTCTGCACGACTTGGCGATAGAGCGGCCCGGCAAACGGCGGATCTCGTTCCGATGTGGAGCCGGGCGTTGCGGCGGTGCGTCGCGTCATGTTGTGTCGTCGCCCTACTGCGGATGCGCCGGATTCTAGCATCGCGGTCTCGGCGCCGCCGTCACAGCGCCGGCCACGCCCGGGCGATCATTTTGCGGCGACGTCCTCGATGGCACCGCCCATCTTCGGCACGAGAATCGCCCGGTCGAAGGTAATGACAACAGTGCCCTCTTGCGTGCTGCCGCGAGTTCGCACGGTGACGATCCCCTGCGTCGGGCGTGATTGGGACTCGCGCTTCGTGATCACTTCGGACTCCGCGTAGAGCGTATCGCCTGCATAGACCGGTGCCGTGAGCTTGATATCCGTCCAGCCAAGATTGCCGATCGCTTTGTAGCTCACGTCGGACACGCTCATGCCGACCACGATCGACAAAGTCAAGCAGCTGTTGACCAACGGCCGGCCGAACTCCGACTTCGCCGCGTACACGGCATCGAAGTGCAGCGGATGATTGTTCATCGTGAGCAGCGTGAACCAAGTGTTGTCGGTCTCGGTGATCGTGCGCCCCGGACGATGTTCGTACACGTCCCCAATCTCGAACTCTTCATAATAGCGCCCGAAGGTTTCGCGCCAGCGGCGCGGACCGACCTTCCGAGAACCGTGCGTCATGCGCTTCTCCACGCATTGGCTTCAACCTTTGCGAGCACGTCATCCGTATGCTCCCCGAGCAGCGGCTCGCGCAAAACCGGCCGCGCGGGCTCAGCCGCAAACCGTATGGGCGGCGCGAGATGGCTGCGGCCCTGCTCGTCGGTCAGGAGCATGGCGCGAGCGATGACGTTCGGATCGGCCATTGCTTCCAAAAGCGTGTTGACCGGCGCATAACAGACATCGAGATGCGCAAGCCAATCGAGCGCCTCTCGCCGGGACCTACTCGCGAAGAACTGCTGCAAGCAGTCGATGACCGGTTGCTGGTGAGGTCCGGGGCCTCGCGCGCACAGCTCGACAAGATCGGGCCGGCCAAGCGATGCGAGAATTCGCTCGACGAACTTCATCTCCTGCCCGGCAAGCGCCACCTGCCGGCCATCGTGCGTGTCGTAAAGCCGGTAGAACGCGGAACCGCCCGTCGTACGCTCGGACTTAGGGTCCGGTTGACGGCGCTCCGCGAACACCGGGCCGAGGATGTTCGGCAGCGCAGCCAGCAAGCAGTCGTGCATCGCGATCTCGACGTAATCGCCCTCGCCCGTCGCTTCCCGTTTGAGCAAAGCCATGAGGATCCCGCTCAATCCTTGGAGCGCCGCCGTGAGATCCGCGAATGGAATGCCTGGTAACGCCGGCCGGCCGTCGTCGCCGAGCGTCATGCTGAGGAGCCCCGCGACGGCCTCGACCGCGAGATCGTGCGCCGGCCGGTCGCGATAGGGGCCATGATTCCCGAAAGCGTTGATCGAGCAGTAGACGATGGCGGGATTGCAGCGGACGACCTGCTCGTAGCCCACGCCGAGCCGATCGACGACGCCGGGACGAAACGATTCGACGAATACGTCGGCGGTCGCGCACAACCGCAACAAGGCGTCGCGCCCCCGCCGGTCTTTCAAGTTCAGAACGACGCTCTTCTTGCCGCGGTTGAGATTGCGGAAGAACACGGTGCTCGGACCGTCTGCTTGACCGATCTTGCGAGCCGGGTCCCCATCGGGGGGCTCGATCTTGATGACCTCGGCGCCATGGTCGGCGAGCGCCAGCGTGAGGTAGGGCCCGGGCAGAAACACGGAGAGATCGAGGACCCGTAAGCCTTCGAGCTTCATGCTGGGATTGCCATTCGATCACTCAACAGTTAGTTCGTCGAGCAGGTTCTTGTTGTCTGCACCGAGCGGCGGACACGGCGTCAGCGGGGCGCGTGCGCCGTTCACTTTGATCGGGCTCGTGAGCAACTGCAAGTCCGCCTTCTCCGGATGCGGGACCGTTTGGATCATCCCCGACGCGCGGGCGAACGGGCTCGACAGCGCTTGCGCGACATCATAGACGGGGCTGACGGGCAACACGCCGGACAGCCTGCCAAGCCATTGCTCGGTGGTGCCTTGCTTGAAGACCGCATCCAAGATCACCGTGAGCTCTTGGCGATGGCGATGCCGAAGGTTGCCGTCCGCGAAGCGCGAATCGAGCGCGAGCCACTGTTGGCCGAGCGCCTCGAGGAGCGCGTTCCAAAAGGCCTCGTTCATGCACATTACGAGGATCCAGCCATCGGCGGTCGGAAACGTCTGCACCGGCGCGAGCGAAAAGTGACTGCTGCGTTCGAGGCGCGACACGGCATCGCCGCTGTTCAAATACCACGTGCCGGCATAGCCGAGCTGATGCAGCGCGACATCGTACAAGGATACGTCCACGTCACAACCGCGCCCACTGCGTTGCGCGCCGAGCATGCACGCGAGCAGCCCCACCATCGCCGTGCTGCCCGTCATGTAGTCGATGATCGACGGCCCAAATCGAGCGGGCGGACCGTCCGGCTCGCCGGTCAAGCTCATGAGTCCCGCTTCGGCCTGCATGAGGAAATCGTAGCCGGGCCATGCGGCCCGCTCGTTGTCGCGGCCATAGGCGGAGATGTGCAGACAAACAACGGCCGGGTTGATCTTGCCGAGCGCGGCGTAGTCGAGGCCGAGCTTGACCGGCTGATCGCCACGCAAGTTGTTCATGACCGCCGTCGACGTCTGCACGAGGCGTGTGAAATCGCGTCGACCGGCATCTGACTTGAGGTCGAGTGCCACGCTACGCTTGTTGGTGTTCCAACCTTGAAAGTACTGACTGTCGGCGGCGCCTAGTGTGTGCGGGCCGACATAGCGTGCCGGATCGCCGCCCGTGCTTGGATTCTCGATCTTGATGACTTCGGCGCCGAGCGCCGCCAAGAGCTGCGACCCGTACGGCCCGGCACCGTAGACCTCGACGCTCAACACACGAACTCCTTGCAGCGGCGTCATCGCAGCGGATTCCGCTTGAGCCATTGCTTCGCGATGATCATGCGTTGGATCTCGTTGGTACCCTCCCCGATCACGGTTAACGGCGCGTCGCGATACAGCCGCTCGATGTCGTACTCCTTCGAGTAGCCGTAAGCGCCGTGGATGCGCATCGACTCGATGCTGTTCTCGAGCGCTGCTTCCGACGCGAAATACTTGGCCATGCCGGCTTCGAGATCGCAACGCTCGCCTCTGTCGAACGCGGCCGCCGCATCCAGCGTGAGCAATCGCGCCGCGCGGGCGCGCGTCGCCATCTCGGCGAGCTTGAGCGCAATCGCTTGATGCTCGCAGATCGGCTTGCCGAACGTCTTGCGTGTCTGCGCATAGTCCGTGGCGAGCTGTAAAGCGCCTTCCGCGATGCCGACGCCGCGCGCGGCGACGTTGATCCGGCCGAGCTCGAGCCCGCCTGTGACTTGATAGAACCCTTGGCCTTCGACGCCGCCGATCAGATAGTCCGCCGGCACGCGATAGTCGACGAAAATGAGCTCCGCCGAGTCGATCGATTTGTACCCGAGCTTGTCGAGCTTCTTGCCGACCGTGAAACCCGCCATCTTCGGCGCGATGAACAAGCTCATACCCTTGTGCCGGGGCTCGGCGTGCGGGTCGGTCTTCACGAGCAGCGCAACGCACGACCCCTCGACACCGTTCGTGATCCAGGTCTTCGTGCCGTTGATCACATAGTGCGCGCCGTCGCGCCGAGCGGTCATTCGAATGGCCTGCAAGTCGGTACCCGCGTCGGGCTCGGTCAACGCGAGACCGCCACGGACTTCGCCTGTCGCAAGCTTCGGCAACCACTCCGCTCTCTGCGCGGGCGTGCCGAACCTTTCGACCGCAAGCGCGAGCATCAGATGCGAGTTGAAGATGCCGGTGATCGACATCCAAACCGACGAGATGCGCATCACGAGCTTTGCATAGGTCTCTGCCGGCAGGCCGAGCCCGCCGTATTCTCGGCCGATCGTCGCGCCGAAGAGACCGAGCTCTTTCATCTGCTCGACGGAGTCGGCGGGATAGCGGTCGGCGTGATCGTACTCCTTGACGATCGGCTTGAGATCGCGATCTATCCAACGATCGATGGCGTCGAACAGCAGCGCCTCGTCGGCCTCGTCGAAACCCGCATTGTCATCGGCGCGTGCTATCGACATTCGAACGGTCCCTCGACCAAGCGATGAACATATCCGGACAAGTAACGCACTTCTATTAAATCTGCTGGCATTCGGCTAGGCTAAACGTCCGGATATCAGTTTGACAAGACCCGGGGTGGGGGAACCATGGGGATGAGCCGTGCCTGCAGGCGGGTTCGACCGTCGCGGATGATGGCCGCCCTGCTCCTGATCACGATCGCGTGCGCCACTCCCGCGTCAGCGCAAAGGCCGAGCCGAATCGCGGCGGATTGTGATCGCGGTTGTTTTGAGGCCCTGATTGATCAATACCTCGCGGCGGTCGTCGCTCACGATCCATCGCGATTGCCGTTATCCGTCGACGTCAGGTACACCGAGAACGAGCAAATGCTCGAAGTCGGCGACGGCTTCTGGCAAACGGCCACGGGCATCGGGAACTACAAGCACTACTTCGCCGATCCGACCACGACCCAGGCGACGTGGATGGGAACGATGCGCGAGGGCAACATGTTGCTGCTGATGGCGCTGCGGCTCAGAGTAGGGCTCGGGCGCATCACCGAGATCGAGACTTCATATTTTCGTCCCGGAGGCGGCGGGCCGAACGACATCGCCGCCA
>Ga0209640_10003145_pt1 | contig 14455 bp, 20 predicted proteins | sample RifCSP10_1_FD_184018 | JGI IMG/M metagenome (GOLD analysis project Ga0209640, IMG submission 184018) | Soil microbial communities from Rifle, Colorado - Rifle CSP2_sed 10_1 (SPAdes) (version 2) | ecosystem: Environmental > Terrestrial > Deep subsurface > Rock core/Sediment | place: Rifle...
GACTCCGAGGACAACCTGTCCATGAAACGCGAACTCGCGAGAAAGCAGAGGCACGATGAATGGCTGCGCGGGGAACTCGGTGAACCGCCTTATCGGTATAATTGGGGTCATGTCACGTCCGATTTCTATCACCAACATTGCGAGAGCGACATCATGGTGGTCTACCAGCCTTCATGACTGAGCGCGCACACAAGGTCACCCACGACGGCGACATCATCAAGGTCGACGGCCGCCCCACGCGCATGGACTACATGGTGCGCGACGCCTTCTGGGCCCACGGCCGCGCGATCGTGCTGCTGGACCCCAACGCCTATCTCGACAATCCTGCCTTCGGCGCCGCCCGGCGCAGGAGCCGGAAGCCCGTGCAGAACCTGCGCGCCTACTCGGCCGCGGGCGAGCTGCTGTGGCAGGCGGAACAACCGGAGTTGGCCGATCATTACTACCGCATCGAGAGCCGGGAGCCGCTGGTGGCGCTCTCGTTCTCTGCGTATCGTTGCGACATCGATCCGGAGAGCGGGCGCATTCTCGGTAAGAAATACCTGAAGTGAGCGAGCACACGCTGCCGGCGGATCACGAGACAGATCTCACTGGTCAATGGGTCAGCAAGCGCCGCAAGGTCGTCGGCGACGCCACCACGAACCGCATCGAGTGGCTGATCGGCAATCACCTGGTCCTGCTCGGCCGCGATGCTTCAGGCATGAGCGAGCTGTACCGTGACCCGGCCAGCGGCAAGCTCTGGGAACTGACCTGGCCGCAACCGGAAATGCACGGCGGCGGTCCGCCGCGACTCACGCAGATCGAGGTAGCCAGCGCGCGCGCGAAATACGGCAGCCTCGCCGACGGCTGATCAGGCGATCAGCGGCAGGACCAGCGTCGAAACCAGCGTCACGACCACGATCGAGGCCAGATTGACGCGCCAGCCGGCATGGATCATGTCCTGCATGGTGAGCCGTCCGGTCCCAAACACGATCGCATTCGGCGGCGTGCCGACCGGAAGCATGAATCCGCAGGAAGCCGCGACGGCCGCCGGCGCCACGAGCTGCAGTACCGGGTAGTCGGATGTTGCCGCAATAGCGGCGAGGATCGGCATGAAGGTCGCCGCGGTGGCGACATTCGAGTTGAGTTCGGTCCAGATCACGAGCAGCGTCACCATGGCCGCGATCAGTGCGATGAGGGGCCAGGTGCCGATCTGCGCGAGCGCCACCCCCATGAACTCCGAAAGTCCGCTGCCCTGGATCGCTTCCGCGAGCGCAAGCCCGCCGCCGAAAAGCAACAGCACTTCCCAGGGAAGTCTCCGCAGGTCGCCGCCCTCGATCAGCGCGCCGCCTTCTCGCGAGCCCGACGGAATCACGAACAGCACGAGCCCGGCGAGCAGCGCGATCGTCGTGTCGCTGAATTCCGCGAGGCCCGGGAGCTTGCGCAAGAGCGGCCCCGTGATCCAGGCCGAGGCCGTCAGCACGAACACCAGGGACACCCGGCGTTCCGCCGTGGACATCGGGCCGAGCGCCGCACGCGCTTCGCGCAGCCGGTCGCGCGCAGTCGCCTGCGAGCCGAGCCGGAACGGAAACGCGATCTTCACCAGCACCAGCCAGGCCACCGGCATCAGCAGCACGACCGTCGGCACGCCGAACACGAGCCACTGCGCGAAACTGATGGTCTCGCCGTAGTTTTGCTGCATGAATCCCACCACCAGCGCGTTGGTCGGCGTGCCGACCAGCGTGCCGAGCCCGCCGATGGTCGCGCCATAGGCGACGCAAAGCACGATGGCGGTCGCGAAGTTCTTCGCGTCGCGGTCATCCGCGGCGTCATCCGGCGACACGATGGCCGCCACCGACATCGCGACCGGCAGCATCATCAGCGTGGTCGAAGTGTTCGACGCCCACATGCTGACGAAGCCGGTCGCGCACATCATCCCGAGCACGAGCCCCTGCGGGTGACCGCCGGCCCAGGAAACGATCGTGTAGGCGATGCGCCGGTGCAGGTTACAGCGCTCCATCGCGAGTGCGAGCAGGAAGCCGCCGAGGATCAGGTACAGCGTCGAGTTGCCGTAGCCGGCGGCGAGACTGGACGCGGACGCCGCGCCGAGCGGCGGCAGCACGGCGAGCGGCACCAACGCCGTTGCCGCGAACGGCAGGGCTTCGGTCGCCCACCAGACGGCCATCAACGTCATCGCGCCGGCCACCTGCCAGGCACCGGGCGACAACCCGGCGGGCGGCGCGGTCAGGAGCGTCGCGGCGAACACCGCGATGCCCAGCGCAAGGCCGGTGTTCTGCACGATCGTCCGGCCCGTGGCGTCCGTCATTCCCCCTCCCTGCCGCAACACGGCGCGCCAGTATAAAGTGGCGCGGTTTTCGGGGGTGCGCACGCATGCTGGACACGATCATTGTCGTCGGAGGCGGCCATGCCGGCGCGCAGGCCGTGGACAGCCTGCGGCGCGATGGATTCGCCGGCCGGCTGGTGCTGGTCGCGGGCGAGCCGGTGCTGCCCTATCAGCGCCCGCCCCTGTCCAAAAAATTCCTCGCCGGCGAGCTCGAGGCGGATCGCCTGCCGATCCGGCACGCGCAGTACTACGAGACCATTCGTTGTGAGGTGCGGCTCGGCAACGCGGCGGTCGCTATCGACACCGCCGGCCACCAGCTCACGCTCGCCGACGGTTCGACGCTCGACTACGGCAAGCTGGTGCTGGCGATCGGCGGCCATGCGCGTCCGCTGCCGGTGCCCGGCGCGGACCTCGCGGGCGTGCACGTGCTGCGCACGATTGTCGACGTGAACGCGATCCGCGCACGCATTGCGCCGGGCCTGCGCGCCGCGATCGTCGGCGCCGGCTACATCGGCCTTGAATGCGCCGCAACGCTACGCAAGCTCGGCCTCGAGGTCACCGTCATCGAAATGATGGATCGCGTCATGAGCCGCGTGGTCGCGCCCGAGATGAGCCGCTTCTACCATAAGGAGCACGTGTCGCACGGCGTGACGGTACTTGCGGCCAAGCGCGTCTGCGCGTTCACGGGCAACGGCAAGCTCTCCGCGGTCGAATGCACGGACGGCACACGCGTGCCGGCGGACCTCGCGATCGTCGGCATCGGCCTGGTGCCGGACACCGGACTCGCCGCCGCGGCGGGTCTTGCCTGCGACGACGGCATCGCGGTCGACGAGCATTGCCGCACGAGTGATCCGGACATCTACGCGATCGGCGATTGCTGCAGCCACCCGAGTCCGCGTTACGGGCGCCGCATCCGGCTCGAGTCCGTGGACAACGCATTCGAGCAGGCCAAGACTGCCGCCGCGAACATTTGCGGCAAGCCGACGGTGCACGACAAGACACCGTGGTTCTGGTCCGATCAATACGAACTGAAGCTGCAGATTGTCGGACTGAGTCAGCATTACGACCGGGTGGTGCTGCGCGGCGAGCCGGATTCGCGCGCCTTCAGCTGCTGCTATCTGCGCGACGACGAGTTGATCGCGCTCGACGCCGTGAACCTTGCCCGCGATTTCATGGCCGCGCGCAAGCTGATCGGGGAACGCGCGCGACCGGATCTTTCCCGCCTCGGCGATGCTGCGATCGCGCTGAAGGACACCGTGACTTGAGTCAGCGCCGACGGCGCTCGGGCTCGTCGAGCATCTCGACCGCCATCGCGCGCACATCCGCGTCGCCGTCGTTCAGCGCCTGCTGCAGTGCCGATCTCGCGGCGGCGCCTCCGACTTCGCCCAGCGCCTCGACCGCATCCATGCGAATGCGCGGGTCCGCATCATTCAAGGCCAGCGCCAGCCAGGCCGCCGCCGATTCGTCGCCGGCGCCAACCAGTGACTGGATCGCGGCGCGGCGCACGTTCCGGTCCGGATCGGACAGCGCCTGCGCGATGAATGCCGTATCGGCCGGATTGCCGGCGTCGGCAATCGCGTAGGCCGCTTCACTTCGAATCGCGGGATCCGGATCATCGCGCAACATCGCGGCCAATGCGGGCACGGAGGCCGGATCGCCCTGCTCCGCAGTCTCAATGACCGCCTGAACCCGGGACGGCGTTTCGGCCGGCGCGGGCTGCGCGGCCGGTCGGGGCGCTTCCGCCTGGAAGCACCCCGACGCCATCACCGCTGCCGCGATCGGCCACGCGACTGCGGGCAACCGCCTCATTCGAGCTCGAAGCAGCTTTCGACCGCAGTCTGGTTGCCGTTGTCGAGCTTCGTGACGATCTCGAACTTGATCTCGCCGTCCGCCATGCCGGTGAAATCCTCCGGAAACTCGAAGGCGGTCACTCCGGGAGGCAGGTCCACCTTGAAAACGAGCACATCGGGAGTCTCGCCTTCACGCTCGATTTCACCGACCACCTCGTATTGCTGCACGACGACCGGCACGCCGGTCGTGCCCAGTGTCGGATGCGAAAGCGTCACCGCATCCCAGTCGAGCGTGACCGGCTCGCTGACGACCGGCAATTCGGCATCGCAGTTGGGCGCGGCCGCTTCGCCATTGACCATAATGTTCCCCGCCGGCGCGGCCAGCACGTGCGAGAGCTCGACTTCACCTTCGAGTTCCTCGCCGTCGAGCGTGATGCCCTCGATCTCATAGGTGCCTTCCGGGAAGCGCATGAAGAACTTGCCGGGCGGCAGTTCGTCGAAGGTCGGCTCATCGCTCTCGAAGAAGAGCTCGGTCATGCCCTGGCGCCGCAGCCTGCCGCGGATCCAGACATTCATCAGCACCCGTTCGTCCGGACCCTCGATTTCCAGGCTCTTCCACGCATCGCCGTCGATCAGGCCGTGGATGCCCAGATCGCCGTCGGTGTCGTTCAGTTCGAGGTAGATGTGCGCCTCCTCGAATTCCAGCTCCTCGTCGTCGCCATCGTGGTTCATGCCCGCCTGCGCGGTCATCGCCATCGCGGTGGCGCCGATCGCGAGCGGCACCAGCCTTGCCTTGCCAAAGATGTTGCTCATGTCGTTGACTCCTTCTTGTAGCCCCGGCCAATGAGACGCGGCGCGGGAGGGAATCCTTCGCGACTTTCGCATTGCAGTGCAAAATACGATAATCACCAGATGACTGAAGATCCCGACAAGCTCGACGTCGTCGAGCGCGAATTCCGCGCCATGCTCGCGAAAATGACCGGCGGCGTCGCGCCGCAGGACTACGGCGCGGCGTTCTGGGATTGGTGGTTGAACCTCGCCCGCTCCCCCGGCAAGCAGCTCGAACTGCAGCAGACGGCGATGAAACAGGCGATGGATCTCTGGCGCTTCCATGCCGAGGCCGCACAGGGCAAGCCGATGGCGCCGACCGAGAACGGCGATCGCCGTTTCTCGAGTCCTGCCTGGCAGCAGTATCCATTCAATGTCTATGCGCAGGCATTCCAGAGCGGCATGGCGCTCCTCGAGCAGTCCGCCCGCAGTGTCGAGGGCGTCGAACCGCGCAATGCCCGGCTCGTCGAGTTCGCCGCGCGCCAGGCGGCGGAGTCACTGTCCCCGGCCAACAATCCGCTGACCAATCCCGAAGTGCTGCAGCAAACGGTCGCCGAGCGCGGCCAGAATCTCGCGCGCGGCTACAAGCATTTCCTCGACGACATCGAGCGCACGCTCTCCGGCGGCGATGCGCCGGGCGCCGAGGAATTCAAGGTCGGCGAAAAGGTCGCCGTCACCGAAGGCCAGGTGATCTTCCGCAACGACCTGATCGAGCTGATCCAGTACGCGCCGACCACGCCCGACGTGCACGCGGAGCCGGTGCTGATCGTGCCGGCCTGGATCATGAAGTACTACATCCTCGATCTTTCGCCGAAGAACTCGCTGGTCGCCTGGCTGGTGGACCAGGGATTCACGGTATTCATGATGTCCTGGAAGAATCCGACCGCGGCGGATCGCGAACTCGGCATGGACGACTACATCCGCAAGGGCCTGTACGCCGCGCTCGATGTGGTCGCTACCGTCGTGCCGGATCGTGGCATCCACGCGGTCGGCTATTGCATCGGCGGCACGTTGCTCTCGATCGCGGCCGCGGCGCTCGCCGACTGGGGCGATTCACGCATCCAGGACATCACGCTGTTCGCCGCACAGACGGATTTCAGCGAACCCGGCGAGCTGTCGCTCTACATCAGCCCGGCGCAGGTCGAGATGCTCGAGGCGCTGATGTACAAGGAGGGCGTCCTCGATTCGAAGCAGATGGGCGGCGCCTTCGCGATGCTGCGCGCGCACGATCTCTTGTGGCAGCCGGCGGTGAAGTCCTACCTGAAGGGCGAACGCGACGGCATGATCGACTTGATGGCCTGGAACGCCGACGGCACGCGCATGCCCTGGAAGATGCACACCGAATACCTGGTCGGGCTCTACCTGCAGAACGACCTGGCCGAGGGCCGCTTCAAGGTCGAGGGCGAGACCGTCAACCTGAACGACATCCGCGTGCCGATGTTCGTGGTCGGCACCGAGACCGACCATGTCGCGCCGTGGAAATCCGTCTACAAGGTAAGCGGCCTGACCTCGTCGCCGGAATTCACCTTCCTGCTGACGAGCGGCGGCCACAATGCCGGCATCGTCAGCGGTCCCGTGCACCCGAAGCGCCGCCATCGCGTGCGAACCGCGCGCGCGAACGAACCGAAACTCGCGGCAGACGCATGGTTCGAGACGACGGCGCCATTGCCCGGATCGTGGTGGCCGGCCTGGGCCGATTGGCTCAAGCAGCATTCGACGGCCGAGCGCGTGCCGCCGCCCGCGATGGGCGCAACCGAAGCGGGTTACGCGCCGATCGGCGAGGCGCCGGGCGAGTACGTCAAGCAGCGATGAAGGCGGCCAGCACGATCCTGATTCTGCTGCTGGCCGCTTCCGTGGCCGCCGACGGGCCGGACGGCATGCAGAAAATCCATCTCGAAGCGCTCGGGATGGCCGTCGATCTGCCGGTCTCCGCGCAATGGACCAGCGCGATCCGGCACATCGGCAAGATCCCCGACGACCTGCTGAGCCGGACGGACGCGAACGGCCGCCGACAGGACATCTGGGTATCCGGCTTCAAGGACAGAACCTGCGCCGGCTGGGCCGAGTTCACGCAGTCCGAAGGCGGTACGGACACGACGGTCCACACCGGTCTCCGCTTTGCCGGCTGGCACGATCCGATGCTGGACATCCAGAACGGCCGGAACACGGTCGCCTGCCTCGACATTCGCGACGGGATGATCGTTACGATGTTTGCAGGTCCGGCATTCGATACGCCGGCGGAGCATCGCGAGGAACTCGTCAAAGCGCTTGAAGGATTGCGTCAGGCCGCGTCAGCCCGGTCATCGCCAGCCGCGCCGGACTGAACGCGGAATCCCGTCAGGTCAACCGACGACCGGCGTCCAGCGCTTGCTGCGCCGCGATCCGCGATCGACGGTCGTCTCGCCGTCGTAGGACATCGGCTGCCCGGCCGGCAATCCTTCCGGCTGCGGATCGAGCGCATGGATGTTGAGCACGGCGAGTTGCTGCCCGCCCTCCTCGGTCACTGCGCCCAGGTAACCGCCGCAGCGTCCGCAGAAGACGAAATCCGCCGTCTGATGGCCGAAGCGATGACGCGTCAGTAGCGCAGGATCCCGGTACGTGAAGCGCACGGACCCCGCCGGATCCGATGTGTAGACGCCCGCATGCTTGAGGCAGAACGTGCACTGGCAGGCGCGCACCGGCCACGCGGCCGGCGGAATCGCCGTGCGGAACTCGAAGCCGACGGCGCCGCAATGGCACTGGCCGCGATAAGCGCCCACGATCAGCTCCGCACGCTCGACGGTAGCGTCTCGAAATCCGCCGTGCGCGGCATGGCGTTGAGCGCTGCCTGCAGCTCGGGCGGCGGTACGATCAGCTTGCGTGCCGCCAGATCGAGCCAGCCGCCCTCGCTCTTCACCCGCGCGGCGAGCTTGCCGTCGCCGGTCAGGATCTCGTTGACCAGGCGGAAGCGCGTGCAGTCCGGCGCCAGCCCGCCGAGCGCCAGCGTGATGGTGATCGGCTCCATCAGGGCGATCTCGCGGAAATACTCGATCTCGTCGCGCCGCACGACGGGACCGATCTGCCGCTTCGCAAACTCGGTGACCGGAAAGCCGCTCCGCTTGAAGAAACCCATGCGCGCGTCCACGCACTTGCTGAGATAGGCGGTGTTCGCCATGTGCGCGTTCGCGTCCATCTCCGCCCACCCGGCGACGGACGAAATGGAGAACACTTTCCCGCTCATGTCCAGCAGTGGAAGTTCAGCTTGTTGCCGTCGAGGTCGCGGAAGTACGCGCCGTAGTAATTGTCGCCGCGATCGCCGGGCGGGCCCTCGTCCGAGCCGCCGAGTTCCATCGCCTTCTTGTACATCGCATCCACTTTCGCCGGCTCACCGACGTCGAACGCGACCATCACGCCGTTGCCGACGGTCGCCGGCATCTTGTTGTAGGGCTCGGCGACCGCGAATGCCGCCTTGCCCTTGCCGGAACTCCAGACGATGAAGGTGCCGAAATCCATGATCCGCTTGGCGCCCATTTCGGCCATCAGCTTGTCGTAGTAGGCGGCCGCGCGCTTGATGTCGTTGGTTCCGACTGACACGTATCCGATCATTTCTCTTCTCCGATGGTTTCAGTGAATCGCCCTGAAGAAATCCATGAGCTTCCCCGCGTCCAGCCGTCCATCGCTGCGCAGCCCGCTGCACACGTCGAGACCCGCGGGCCGCACGCGCTCCATCGCGGCCCGCACATTCCCCGGATTCAGGCCGCCGGCCAGCAGCACCGGCACATCGGCCGTCTCGCAGATGCGCCGGCTGTGCGTCCAGTCGTGCACGCGGCCGGTCCCGCCCAATTCTTTCACGGCCAGCCGCGGATTGCCCGAATCGAGCAGCAGCGTGTCGACCAGCGCCGCCGCGGCGCCGGCTTCCTCCACGGATTCCGGCCCAACCACATGAATTACCTGGACAAGCCGCACGCCGGGCACCAGTTTTCGCAGGCGCCTCAGTTCCGGCTCCGTCACGTGATCCACGAGCTGCAATGCCGTCGTGCCGCAGCGCCGGTGCTGGTCCGCGATCGCTTCGGCATCGCGCAGCGCCGTCAGCAGGAAGGACTCCGTCGGCGCCGGCACCCTGGCCGCGATCTCCGCAATCAGTTCCTCGGAAATGGGCCCCGGTCCGCTCGGCATCGCGGAGACGAGCCCGATCGCCGAAGCGCCGGCCGAGATCGCAAGCCGCGCCTCAGCGACGTCGGCAATGCAGCAGATCTTCACGAACATGGCGACACGCTGCGGAACATCGCTATTTCCAGACGTGGCATTGGTCCAGGAATTCCTTGCTCTTGCCCTGCACCACGCAGAATCGCTGCCCGGTCGGCGCCTGCATCACGATCCAGCCGTGAATCTTCGCGACCCGCTTCGCGCCGAGCTTCTCGAGGCGATTCGCCTCGGCCTCGATGTCATCCGCCCCGATGTCAATGTGCACGCGGCTGTCGTGATCGACCATTTGCACCTCGATGTGCAATGGCTCTAGCGGCCCGACGAGCCGTATGTATTTCTCGCCCTCCTCGCCGGCGAGACCGTGCATCTCCATGCCGAGCGCCGCGGACCAGAATTGCGCCGCGCCTTTCAAATCGCTCGTCTTGCAGTCGATGATGAATCCAGCAAGCTTGCTCTTGTGCATGACAGTTACTTAACCCCGGTACTGACCGATTGGCAATTCCATGTAGACGTCGGCGCGCGCGTACTCGGACGGGTCCGGATCGACGGCATGCCGGAAACCGAGGCGCTCATAGACGCGGATCGCGCCAGCGAGCCGGCTGTTGGTCTGCAGAAAGACCGTGCGGGCGCCTTGCGTGCGCGCCCATTCTATTCCGGCCGCACCCAACATCTCGCCGATGCCGCGCCGCTGGTGGGAGCTGACGACCGCCATCTTGGCCAGTTCGTAGCGTCCGGGACTGACCAGGATCATGGCCACGGTGCCGACCGGCCGCTCGCCATCCAGCGCGAAGAAAATCATGCCGCCCGGCGTGACGATCGCGCGCTCCGGGTTGTCCAGCACCTTGCGATCCGCTGCTTCGACTGCGAACAACCGCTCGATCCAGTCGAGATTGAGCTGCCGGAACGCCTCGGCCAGGTCCGGCCGGTATGGTGAAATCACGATCACGCTCATGCGCTGGTCCGGGCTTGCCATTCCTTTGCGAGCAACCCGCAGAACACCGTGTCCTGGATCTCGCCGGCGACGTTCCAGCGCTCGCGCAGCAGGCCTTCGCGCTGGAAACCGAGCTTGCCGAGGATCCGCAGCGAATTTCCGTTGCGCGGATCGACATCGGCCTCGAGCCGGCGCAGCCCGAGCGTGGCGAAGGCGAAATCAAGCAATGCCGTCAGTGCCTCCATCATGTAACCCTTGCCCCAGTACGCGCTGCCGAGAACGTAGCCGAGTTCGGCCTTGGCATTGGCGGAATCGAGGTGGAACAGCGTGCAGGTGCCGATGACCCGCCGGTCCTCTTTCCTTTCAATGCCCCACTGGAACAGCGACCTGGCGCCAAATCCCTCGTGAATCCGGCGCAGGTAATTCTCCGCCTCCGCGCGCCCGGTCATCGCGGGCGACGACCAGTAACGCATCATCTGGCGATCGGAGAAGACCGCATACAGCGCATCCACGTCCGCCTCCGTGAGCCAGCGAAGCCGCGCGCGCGGCGCGTCGATGGTGGGCAAGCGATCGCCGTCGATCATGAATGCAACAGCCTTTCGTAGGTCTCGAGGTCCGCGGCCGAGTAGCAGCAGAAAATGATCTCGCGCAATGAAGTCCCGCGCGCGACGAATTCCCAGGTGGTCGTCACTGCAACGAGTGCGGCCGCCTGGCCGGGATAACCGTACACGCCCGTGCTGACGGATGGAAATGCGATCGTCTCGAGCGCATGCGCCTCGGCGAGTTCGAGCGAACGCCGGTAACAGGATGCGAGCAGCGCCGGCTCCCGGGCGCCGCCGCCGCGCCAGACCGGACCCACCGTGTGGATCACGTGGCGCGCCGGCAGCCGGTAACCCTTCGTGATCCTGGCATCCCCGGTCGCGCAGCCGCGCAGCCCGCGGCACTCATCGAGAAGCTCCGGACCCGCCGCGCGATGAATCGCTCCATCCACGCCGCCGCCGCCGAGCAGCGATTCGTTGGCGGCGTTGACGATTGCATCCACCGCCAGCGTCGTGATGTCGGCCTGCAGCGCGCGCATGCTGGGAAGGTCATCGGGCATCGTCAGGCCAGCCTGGCTTCGCGGTTGCGCTGCCTGAGGATACGCCCGGATTTCACGAGCGCCTTGGGGCAGCCGAGGCTGACGAAACCGACACGGGGATTCCTGCGGGCCACGCGGTATTTTACCGGGTCCGGCAGCCGGCCCTAAGTCCCGGTTTTTCGCGCTATCATCCTGCGATGCGCTTTACGAAGATGCATGGTCTGGGCAACGACTTCATCATCTTCGACGCCCCCGCCGCCGGCGCCCCCGGGGCCGAGACATTCCGCCGCCTGGCGGACCGCTATACCGGGATCGGCTTCGACCAGGCGCTGATGCTCGAGCCGCCGCGCCGCCCCGGCACCGCCGTCTACTACCGGATCTTCAATGCCGACGGCCGCGAGGTCGAACAGTGCGGCAACGGCGCGCGCTGCATCGCGCGGTTTCTCCGCGAACGCAACGGCGTGCCATCGGGAGATCTGGTCCTCGACAGCCCGGGCGGCCTGGTGCAGACGAAGATGCAGGGCGACCGGGTCTCGGTGACGATGGGCGTGCCGGATTTCAACCCGGCGTCGTTGCCGTTCGAGGCCAGCGGCGAGGCTTATGTCTACCCACTCGCGGTCGGCGCGAGCGAGGTCGAAATCGGCGCGGTCTCGGTCGGCAATCCGCACGCCGTGATCCGCGTGCCGTCGGTGGCCGACGCGCCGGTCGCCCGCCTCGGTCCCGCGATCGAGAACCACCCGCGCTTCCCGAAGCGCACCAACGTCGGCTTCATGGAAGTCGTGGACCGCGGACATATCCGGCTGCGAGTCCACGAACGCGGCACCGGCGAGACCCGGGCCTGCGGCACCGGCGCCTGCGCGGCCGTCGCCGTCGGCCGGCGCCACGGCCTGCTCGATGAAAATGTACGCGTGGACCTTCCAGGCGGCCGACTCGACATACAATGGCAGGGACCCGGCCAGCCCATCTGGATGACCGGGCCGGCGGAACGGGCCTTCGAGGGAGAAGTCACGATATGACGACACGACCGGTTCGCGGCGTCGAAATCGCCGAGGTGGACGAGGCATCCGTCGCTTCCTATCTGGCTGCGACACCCGAGTTCTTTGACCGCCACGCGCAGTTGCTTGCAAAGATCCGCCTGCCCGACATGCGCGGCGGCGCGACCACCGTGTCGCTGCTCGAACGCCAGGTCGAAGTGCTGCGCGAACGCAACCGGCAGCTCGAGCGCAAGGTCAAGGATTTCGTCGACGTCGCGCGCGAGAACGACGTGCTGGGCAGCCGCGTGCTCTCGATGGCGCGGCGCCTGATCGCCGCGAAGGACGGCGCCGCCGTGATCGGTGCCATCGAGGCGGCGCTGCGCGAGGATTTCGACGCCGGCCAGTCGGTGCTGGTGCTGACTCCCGCCGGCGCCCCGCAGGGCGCCGTGGAAAGCCGCTTCCTGCGCCTCGTCGCGGCGGAGGCGCCCGAACTCCGTTCCTTCGAAACCCTGTTCTCGGCGGGCAAGCCGCGCTGCGGCCAGTTGCGCGATTCGCAGCGCGACTTCCTGTTCGGCGCCGATGCGCCGGAAGTCGGGTCGGTGGCGCTCGTGCCGCTCGGCGGCAAGGGCAGCCTCGGCCTGCTCGCCTGCGGATCGAACGACCTGCAGCGCTTCAATCCGACGATGAGCACGGACTTCCTGGCGCACATCGGGGAGCTCATCGCCGCCGCACTCGCCTGATGCAGGGCAAGGCGGCCGCCTGGATCGGACGCTACCTGGCCCACCTGCGGACCGAACGCCGGCTCTCGCCCCACACCGAAGCCGCCTATCGGCGTGACCTCGAGGCGCTCGCCGCCTATTGCGACGCCGAACGGATTGCCGGCTGGAAGCAGCTCGACAATTTCCACATCCGCACGTTTGCGGCGCGCGAGCATCGCGACGGACTCGGACCGCGCAGCGTCCAGCGGCGCCTGTCGGCGCTGCGGGGATTCTTCAATTACCTGATCCGCGAGGACGTCATCGACGCCAACCCGGCCGCGGACATCCGCGCGCCCAAGGCGCCGAAGCGCCTGCCGAAAACGCTCGACGTGGACCAGGTCGCCTCTTTGCTGAACCGCCGCGCCGACGGCACGCTCTCGCGCCGCGACCACGCGATGCTCGAACTGTTCTACTCATCGGGCCTGCGCCTGGCCGAGCTCGCCGGACTCGACATCGTGGACCTCGATCTCGGCGATCGCACCGTGCGCGTGCTCGGCAAAGGCTCGAAGACGCGCATCCTGCCGGTCGGCAAGCAGGCGATTGTCGCGCTACGCGCCTGGCTCGCGGAGCGGCCGGCGCTCGTCAAGGGCGGCGAAACGGCCCTGTTCGTCGGGCAGAATGGCGAGCGCCTCGGCGCACGCGCAATCCAGCGGCGCATCGGCCGCTGGGCCACGGCGGCCGGCGTCGGCGTGCCGGTGTATCCGCACCTGCTGCGGCATTCCTTCGCCACGCACCTGCTGGAGTCGAGCCGGGACCTGCGCGGCGTGCAGGAACTTCTCGGTCATGCGGACATCAGTACCACCCAGGTGTACACACACCTTGATTTCCAGCACCTGGCCCGCATCTACGACGAAGCCCATCCGCGCGCCAGGCGGCGCAAGTAACTGATCACCATGAGCAATTCCGGATTCGATCCCCACGGCACGACCATCCTTTCAGTGAGGCGCGCCGGTTTCGTCGCGATGGGCGGCGACGGCCAGGTCACGGTCGGCAACACCGTCATGAAGGCCAATGCGCGCAAGGTGCGCCGGCTCTACGACGGCAAGGTGCTGGCGGGATTCGCCGGCGGCACGGCCGACGCCTTCACGCTGTTCGAACGTTTCGAGGGCAAGCTCGAGAAGTACGGCAACCTGACCCGTGCCGCGATCGAGCTCGCGAAGGACTGGCGCGCGGACCGCGCCTTGCGCCGGCTCGAGGCGCTTTTGTGCGTCGCCGATCGCGAGTCCTCGTTCATCGTCTCCGGCAACGGCGACGTCATCGAACCCGAGGACTCGGTCATGGCGATCGGCTCGGGCGGCCCGTTCGCGCAGGCCGCCGCGCGCGCGCTGGTGATGAATACCGACCTCGCCGCGCGCGCGATCGTCGAGCGCTCGCTCGGCATCGCCGCCGATATCTGCATCTATACCAACCGCAATGTCGTCATCGACGAACTCGCGACGGGCAAAGGAACCTCCGAGTGACTCCCGCATGGGCACGACCGTGTGCGATTTTCGCTTCTGGCAAGAAGCGAGGAGCGATTTGTATCGCGATACATGAGCGACGAGCGACACCGCCAGGGACGAAAATCGTCCGGTCCCGAAGGGTTGCGCGC
>Ga0209640_10003147_pt1 | contig 14449 bp, 12 predicted proteins | sample RifCSP10_1_FD_184018 | JGI IMG/M metagenome (GOLD analysis project Ga0209640, IMG submission 184018) | Soil microbial communities from Rifle, Colorado - Rifle CSP2_sed 10_1 (SPAdes) (version 2) | ecosystem: Environmental > Terrestrial > Deep subsurface > Rock core/Sediment | place: Rifle...
GTGCCGCTGCGATGGGTCGCGCGCGTCATCCGCGCGACGCCGCCGAATCCCTCGATCGCGGACCGAATGCGGTCGTCATCGGTGGCGACGATGACGGCGTCGACGCCGGGCGTGGCCGCGGCGCGGCGGTAGACGTGCTCGATCATCGGGCGGCCGGCGATATCGGCGAGCGGCTTTCCGGGAAAACGTGTCGAGTGATAGCGGGCGGGGATGACGGCGACGGTGTGCAGCGGCTGTGACGTTCGTTCGAAAGGATTTCGGAACGCGACAGGGTGCACGACGAATAATAGCACACGGGCACGCGCCGTTCACACTTCTCGGTGCTCTCTTCTCGGTTCGTGTTCACGTTCAGTTCGACGTTCGATGTTGGCGGTCCGGAGCTCGACTACCGAACGTGAACACGAACGGAGAAGAAAGAAGGCAGAAGCGTGAACGACTGGGCCGCTCGAGCTATCTGGCGGCCTCAGACTGACCGAAATGTTAGAATAGGGCCGATTTCAGATGACGTGGAAATCCTATGCGGCGGTGTCGGGGGCCACGGTGCTGGCGGGCTGGCTCGCGTCAGCGCCGCCGTCGAATACGCCGGCTGCCACAGCGACCCTGTCACGACAGGCGCCGCAGTCGGTGTCGCCAGTCGCGTCGGACATCGAGCGGCAGGCCGAGCGGCTGCAGGTGCGGGTGCGCGCCGAGCGCGCCTACGCGGAGCCGGAGCGCAACCCGTTTCGATTTGCGTCACGACGTCCGGCCGGCGATCCGGCTGGGGAGGTCGCGGCATCGGTCCCGCCGCCCGCGCCGGTCGAGACCGCGCCGGCGGCTCCTGCCGTGTCACTCTCAGGTGTCGCCGAGGATCGGTCAGGTGACCGCACCGAGCGCACGGCGATCCTCACGTCGCCGGCCGGGCTGCTGTTCGCGCGGGAAGGCGAGGAGATACTCGGCTACTACCGCGTGGTTCGCATCGAGAGCGAGGCCGTCGAGCTGGCCGCGGTCGGCACCGGCGTCACGCGGCGGCTGACGCTGGGCGCTAGACCCTGACAATCCGGGCTTCCCGGATCGCCTTCACCTTTCGCAGGTCCTGCAGCACGGCGTCGGAGATCGGCGACGTCTCGTCGACGATGACCACGCCGACGGCATTCTTCCCCTCACGGCCGAGCGCGAAGTTGGCGATGTTGACGCCGTGCCGCCCGAGAATGGTCCCGATCTCGCCAATCACGCCAGGCTGGTCGTTGTTGCGGATGACAATCATCGTCCCCTCGAGCGGGGTCTCGATGCCGATGCCGTCGAGCAGCACGAGCCGCGGCGACGTGCGCTCGAAGACGGCGCCTTCCACCCAGCGCTCGCCGTCGGAGGTGTGCAGCTTCACTGAAATCAGGCTGGTGTAGTTGCGCGGGCGGGTGCTGCGCGACTCGACGACCTCGAGGCCGCGATCGGCGGCAATCGTGCGGGCGTTCACCGGGGTCACGCCGGTCTCCAGAATCTGGTTGAAGATCCCGACGAGCACGGCGCTGACGATCATGTCGTTGCGCCCGTCGGCCAGCTCGCCGTAGTAGCGGACGCCAAGGGCCTGGGCGCGGCTGTCGTTCATTTGCGCGAGGAAGGCCCCGAGCCGCTCGCCCAGCTCCACGAAGGGGCGCAGCCGGCTGAATTCTTCGGCCGAGACCGACGGGAAATTGACGGCGTTGCGGATGATCCCGTCCCGCAGGAAATCGCGCAGCGCCGCGGCGGTCTCGACGCCCACCAGCTCCTGCCCCTCGCGCGTGGAGGCGGCGATGTGCGGCGTCGCCACGACCTGCGGCAGCGTCTGCAGCCGCGGGTCGGGCGGGGGCTCGGTTTCGAAGACGTCGAGCGCGGCGCCCGCCACCTGCCCGGACTCGATGGCGTCGGCCAGCGCCTGTTCGTCAATCAGGTCGCCACGCGCCGTATTGATGATCCGGATGCCCTTCCTGGCGCGCGCCAGGCGCTCGGCATTGACGAGTTTGCGCGTCTTCTCGTTGGACGGCAGGTGGAGCGACACATAATCGGCGCGCGCGAACAGGTCGTCGAGCGACACCAGCTCGACCCCGAGGTCGGCGGCCACCTGCTCCGAGATGAACGGGTCGTGGGCGATGATCCGCATGCCGAAGGCGGCGGCGCGGCGGGCGACTTCCTGCCCGATGCGTCCGAGGCCCGCCAGGCCGAGCGTCTTCTCGCGCACTTCCTCGCCAAGAAACTTCTTCTTCTCCCACTTGCCTTGCTTCATGGCGGCGTCGGCGGCGGGCACGTGACGGGCCAGCGCCAGCATCAGGCCGATGGCCAGTTCCGCCACGCTGACGCTGTTGGCGCCCGGCGCGTTCATGACGACGATGCCGCGGGCGCTCGCGGCGGTGACGTCGACGTTGTCGACGCCGGTGCCGGCGCGGGCAATCACCCGCAGGCGGGGCGCCGCCGCGATGACGGCGGCGGTGACTTTGGTGGCGCTTCGAACCACGAGCGCGTCGGCCTCGGCGAGATCGCCGCTCAATTGGTCGGGTGTCCGTCCGGTGCGGGCGTCAACCTGCCAGCCCTCCGCGCGCAGCAGGTCGAGCGCGGAGGCGGGAAGGTCGTCAGCGACTACGATGTTCAATGGCGTGGCCTAGGAATTTGTGATTACTGATTCGTGATTGACTAGCGATTTGGAATTCACGAATCACGAATCACAAATCGCTAATCATAAGTGTCAAGCCAGTATAATCTGCACCCGCAGGGAACGGTCGCACTACGATGGTGCAAACCGCTAAAATGCTCGGAATCGCGCGCCATTGATGCCCGCGAGCGGTTCTTTTCAACAGAGTTTTCAACAGAAACTGTGCGTAACCCGCGCCCGGAGTGCGGGACATCGCCCTAAGGCAGGCGGATCGAATGAAAAGAAAAGTCACGGTGGTCGGCGGGGCCGGCAACGTCGGCGCGACGGTGGCGCGTGCCATCGCGGAGAAGGAACTGGGCGATGTGGTCCTCATCGACATCGCCGACCAGAAGGCGAGCGGCGTCGCGCTCGATATGTACGAAACGTGTCCGATTCTCGGATCCGACTCCCGGATCATTGGCGGCGGCGACTGGAGCGCCGCGGCCGGCTCGGACATCGTGGTCATCACGTCGGGCAAGCCGCGCAAGCCCGGCATGAGCCGCGACGACCTCGTGCGCGACAACTTCGAGATCATGAAGAGCATCGCGCCGAAGGTGGTGGAGCACTGTCCTGAGAGCATCATCATTCCGGTGGCCAATCCGCTCGACGCGATGGCGCAGGCGCTCTATCGTCTGACCAAATTCCCGCGCGAGCGGGTCATCGGCATGGCCGGCGTGCTCGACTCGGCCCGCATGAGCACGTTCATCGCGATGGAACTGCAGGTGTCGGTGGAGAACGTCCACTCGTTCGTGCTGGGCGGCCATGGCGACACGATGGTGCCGCTGGCGCGCTACTCGACCGTCGCCGGCGTGCCGATTACGGAATTGTTGTCGAAGGACCGGATCGACGCCATCGCCGCTCGGACGGCCAACGGCGGCGCGGAAATTACAAAACTGGTAGGCACGAGCGCGTGGTATGCGCCGGGCGCGGCGGTCGCCCAGATGTGCGAGGCCATCCTGCTCGACAAGAAGAAGATCCTGCCGTGCTCCGTGTTCCTGCAGGGTGAGTACGGCATCCGGGATCTGTTCGTCGGCGTGCCGGTCAAGCTCGGCGCGCGCGGGCTCGAACAGGTCTTCGAGATCACATTGACGCCCGAGGAGGACGCGGCGCTCAAGAAGTCGGCGGCCGCGGTCAAGGAACTCGTGGATGTCATTGGCATGTAAGAACGGTGCGACGGTGCGACGGTGCGATGGTGCGACGGTGCGATGGTGCCGTTCGACGGTGCACCTTGAACGCACTCTCGGACCCTCGCACTCTCGCACCGTCGCACGCACCGTCGCATCGTCGCACGTCGCACCCTGGCACCGTCGTGCGTTGCCCGACTTAATCTGGCCTGGATGATTCCCACCCGCCCTATACATCGAGCTGCAACGCGTGCCGGAGCGCTCGCGTCAGTTCCGTCTGCTTGGCGGCCGATAGCGTCACCACGAAGCCGGTCAGCTTTGCCTTGAACATCAGCATCAGAAAGTCGCAGCGAATGGCGCTCTCGCGCGGGACGCCCTCCTCGACCCCGATGGCCACCTCCGTCCGGAGACCCAGCACTTCTCCATAGACCGGCGCACAGATCACGGTGGAAACATCGGGGTGGGCCGTGACGAAATCACGCGACACGACGGCGTAGTAGCCCGGTTTGTGGCCGCGCTCCGGCACGCGCTCGCGTATCCGATAGATCTCACCCCACTTCACGGCTTGGCCTGTTCGCGGACCAGCGCGCGCGCCTGCCGCGCCAGGCGGCCCCGATGCCCGCGGACGATCGCGTCCTCCCGCTCGTCCTCGCTCGCGCGTTCCAACCGGGACACGTATTCCCGCACCGCCTGTCGGATCACCTGCGAGCGGTTGGTCGAGCCCTCCCGGCCCGCCAAACGATCCACGCGAGCGAGGGTCGCCTCGTCAATAGTGATCGCAATAGTTTTCATATCATAGTTATAGTACACGATCGCACAGCGCCGCCCAGGATGGCTGGCGCGCCAGGGGTGGGACAGTTGTCAGCAGCGTGCCGCCGCGCTCGGAGCGTCGCACCCGCGCGCGGACGCCTTCAGGCTTCCGGCCGCATGTGCGCCGACAGCCGGCGGAGCGCGCGGCTGACGGCCATCCGCGCCGCGTCGGCGGTGCGCATTCTGAAGCGCTGCGCGATCTCCGCCAGGCTCCATTGCACTTCCACGCGCGCGACGATCATTTCGCGGTCGCGCGGCTTCAGCTGACCGAGCGCCCGGCGGTACCGCTCGTACGATTCGGCCTGAATCGCGAACTCGAGCGGTGAGGTCGCATCCGACGGGTGCTCCTCGGCAAGCGCCTCCGCCGCCGGATGCCGGGTGATGCGGCGTACCTCGTCGCGAATGCGGTTGATCACCGACAGCCGCAAGTACGCCTGCATCGCCCCGACGTGGCGCGGCTCAAAGGCATCGAGCCGCTGCAGCGCGTGGAGCGCCGCTTCCTGCACGAGGTCGCCGGTATCGAGCATGCCGCGGGCGGCGGCCGGCATCCGTCCGTGCGCCCAGCGCGTCAGCGCCGGCAGACAGCGCTGCAGCAGCGCCTCCACCGCCAGGCGATCCCCGTCGCGCGCCCGGAGCACCAGCTCGATCGTCGGCTCGTCGCTCAGCAGCGGGTCGAGGTTCTCGCGGGGCGTCGCCGGCGGCGGCGTCCGCCGTGGTCTCCGTTCGGTCATGGTCGACTGACTGAGCATCATAGCGGTCTCCTCGGGGGATCAACAGCGCGGCATCCCCGGCTGCCGGTAATAACGACGGCGCGGCCCGAACCGAACAGCGGTATCCTCAGCGTCATGCTGGGTCGCACCGTGTCCCATTACCGCGTCACCGGGAAGCTCGGGGTGGGGGGCATGGGGGTGGTTTATGAGGCCCTCGACCTCCGCTTGGACCGGCCGGTGGCCCTCAAGTTCCTGCCCGAGGAGCTGGCGGGCGATCCCGAGGGGACCCGGCGCCTGCAGCGGGAGGCCCGGACGATTGCCGGCCTGAATCACCCCAACATCTGCACGGTGTACGAGATCGAGGAGGCTGACGGCTCGGCGTTCATGGTGATGGAACGTGTCGACGGCGCCAACCTCAAGGCGCACATGACCCGCACCACGTTGTCGACGCCCGACATTATGGGCATCACGCTGCAGATTACCGAGGCGCTCGGCGCGGCGCATGCCGCGGGCATCGTGCACCGCGACATCAAGCCGGGCAACATCCTCGTCAGCAGCAGGGGCCAGGTGAAGGTGCTCGATTTCGGCCTGGCCAGGCAGTTCATGCTGCCCGAGACGGGCGAGCTGGTGTCCGGCGGATCGACCGTTGCCGGCCGGCCGCTCGGCACGGTGAACTACATGGCGCCCGAGCGCATCCTGCAGCTGCCGCTCGATCCGAGGAGCGATCTATTTTCGCTGGGCGTCGTGATGTACGAGATGGCGACGGGGAGACTCCCGTTTGCGGGCGCCTCCCCGTCGGAGACCGTGAACAACATCCTGGAAAAGGATCCGATTCCGCTGACGACGCTTTCACCCGACCGGCCGCTCCCTCTGGAGCGGATTGTGAGCCGACTGCTCGCCAAGAGCGGCGCCAGCCGTTATCAGTCAGCGGGCGAGCTGCGCGCCGCGCTCACGGCCCTCGGCAAAGGTCGAGGCTCCCTGCTGCGCTGGTTCCGCCCTCGCCCGTAGTCCGTACAGTGAACGAATGCGGGCCGCCATTGGTGACCTGACCAGCCCAATAAGGCGATGGGGAGGCTGCCATTTATTTTGGGGCGTCCCCGTCCGAGACGGTCACGAACATCCTGGATAAGGACCCGACACCACTCACGACGCTTTCGCCAGATCGTCCTCCTCAGCTCGAATTAGACGCCCGATGCAGAGTCCGGATTCTTATATGAGGGGGGGGTTGCGCCTAGGGCATCTTTTCCCCACGCGACCACCACGTTGCTGCCGTCACACTCGAAAGTGGGCAGTTTTACCCCGTTGATCCAGACGGCCATTTTGCCGCCCTTGTTCGAGGGGGGGTCGAGGTCCTTGCCGTGCGCCCTTTTGTTATTAGGCGCGTTTGCGGAATTACCGTTGCCATGTTCCACGTGCCATTCAACACTTCCGCCGCCGTCATATGCGCCATATCCCATCGAGCTTCTCCTTGTTAGGCCATCGTTGAGGGAATCGCCTCCGGAACCAGCTCAGCAATCTAATTAATAACGCAGGAGCAGTTGTCGTCGAACAACTTGTTACTGAATTCCGATCAGTCGGAAATCCGGCCGCGCCGCGAACTGCCTGCGGGCGGCGTCCGGCAGCGAGGTCCGCAGGTCGTTGGCGAGCCGGCGCGCAACATCCCCCTCCTTCCGCGCCGCCTCCGCGTTGCCGACACCGGCCAGAGCCCGTCCGCGCCAGAAGTGCACCTGGGATTGCACCTCCGGGCCCAGCGCGCGGTCGCCGTCGGCTGGAATGTCACGCAAAATCTGAAGGGCGTCTTCAAATCGGCCCTGGGTGACGTCAATGCGGGCGAGATACACGCGGCAACGCGCCTCCAGGGTGAAGCGACCCATGGTCTGCGAGCGATTCAGACTGGCGCGAATCGCGGCCCGGCCCCCGTCCACCGCACCAGCAAGCGCGTCGAGAAGGCCAAGACGGGCACGCGCCTCGACCGCTCCCGCGTTCGGTAAATCGCCGGTCCCGGCGTTGACCGATTCAGCAAAGAGCGTTCGAGCCTCGGTCAAACGACCGGCTTCGTAAGCAACTTCGCCGGCGGTCTCTTTCAGCAACTGAAACAGGGCTGGGTCCGTGCCCCGCTGGACCCGTCCCGAGACCGCATTCAAATGAACCGTTGCGTTGTTGGTATCCCCAAGACGTGCATACGCCAGGGCGAGTCGAATCCGCGCCTCGACATCTTTCGACCACGGGCCTTGACCGAGCGCCTGCAGGAGCAAATCCCGGGCGCGCGCGTAGTCGCCTATGTCAAATCGTACGCGCGCCAGGTCCATCGTCAGCGACGCCACGAGGTCCTTGAGATCGCGCTCGCGAGCGATGGCAAGCGCCTGATTGAAGCGGCGGTCCGCCTCCGCGAGACGTCCGGCGTAGCGGTCATACACGCCCAACAACTGAAGACAGAACGCTTCGAAGTTCTTGTCGCCGATCTTTCGAAATACAGCCAGGGCGTTCTCGACCTCCCGGACGCCCTCCGCCAGGTTTCCGCCGTATTCGATGACGATGGCACCAGCATTGACCCGATTCCGGGCTGCCGTGCGCTCGTCGCCGAGGGCTTCGTTCAGCTTGTATCCCTGCTGGTAATACTCGACAGCCCGCGACCAGTTCCCGACCGCCTCATGGGTCACGCCAAGGTTGTTCAGCACCCGAGGCAGCAGGACGATGTTGTCACCAGCCTGTGCGGCTTTCAGGGCCTGTTCATTGAAGGTGATCGCTTGCGCCGGATTCCCCATCATGCCCGCGACCATGCCGAGGTAGTAGTAGGCCCGCGGCAGATTGTACGTCGCGTGGAGCTGCTTGAAGATATCCGCCGCCTTCTGCGCCAGGGCATACGCCTCTTGCCGTTCTGGATCGGATCCCGAGCGAAGCGTGTCGGTGGCACAGAGCAAAGCCTGTGCCTCACCGGCCCGATCGCCAAGGGCGGTGTACTGCGTGCGGGCAAGTTGTGCTTCCTCCTTGGCGCTGGCTGCCTCGTTCAACTGGTTATACAGGCGGCACAGCTCCAGGCGTGCCCGAACCAGGCGGCCGTCCAGAACCAGCGCCTGGCGGTAGGTTGCCACCGCGTCGCGTGGCATCGCGCGCCGGTCCAGATATCCGGCGAGCTCCATGACCGGCCACGCGTCGCCGACGCTGCTCTCCACGAGATCGCGGTAGCGTTCCTCGGCCGTCGGGAAATCACGACGTGATTCAGCGGCAATCGCCGAAACGAACAGCCGATCGCGTTCCGGCATCTGGTCGTCCAACAGGCGCAACGCGTCGCCGCCAGCCTCGGCCGCGTCATCGTCTTTTCGAATGATTGCGGCGACGCGGCTGCGCCAAGCCAGCAGGACCGCATTGCGCGGGTCGCCCTCCGACGCGGCGGTCACAGCTCGGAGTGCCGCTGCGTATTCCAGCTGGTCGTAGGCCTCCATGGCCTGCTCGAAGGCCGCGGCTACATCCAGCGTACGCATTCTGGAAGTCAGCCGCGCAGGCGTGCGACCAACGGCGGTTCGAATCCTGGCCGCCAGTGACGCGCGCCAAGGTCCCGTATTGATGAAATGTCCTTCAATGCGTTCGGCGACGGTCGGGATCAGGCCATGGACAGTGTCCTTGAGAAGCGAGGAAACAACCGGTACCGTCTCGTACACTGCAGAGTTGGTGGCCGTTCGAGGGTCGCGAATTTCCACGCGGGCCTGCCAGGCCCCGCCCTCATACAGCAGTGTCGGAACAACGAGGGCCCCGGCGCCACTGTGCTGTGCGATCGCCTGCATCGCCTCCCGGCTCGACACGTCGCCTCCGCCCTGCCGGAAGCGCCGGACGATCTGCAGCAGGCGATCGTACGGGAGCACGCGCAAGAGACGCGAATCGGCTAGTTGCGCGGTCAGCTCCTGCGTCAGCGCCAGGCGGTAGGGATCGAGCTCGGCGTACCCCGTCTGGTTCACCACAGGTGCCACGGCAACGGGCACCCGCTCGACAGGCGACAGCACCCAGAGCGGCGTCCCGATGAGCAGTGCGGCGAGCCCCGCGGCGGCGGCCGCTCCGCGCCGCGTCGTCCACCATGGCCGGCGGCGAACGCCGCTCGGCAAGTCCACCGGCGGAAGCATTTCGGTGCGCAGATCGAGCGGCAGCGTGCGCCCCTGCAGGCGCCGCAGGGCACGCGCCAGATCGCGCGCGGTCTGGAAGCGGACGTTCGGGTCCTTGTGCAGCGCGCGAAAGGCGAGCTGTTCGAGCGCTTCGGGCACCTCGGGCTGAGCCGCGCGCAGCGGCGCCGGCGTGTCGTGTCTGATCGCGTGGGAGATGGCTTCGGGATAGCCGCCCCTGAACGGCGCGTTGCCCGCCACCATTTCGTACAGGACGACGCCGGTGGCCCAGACGTCGCTGCGGGCGTCGGCGTCCTCGCCGCGCACTTGCTCGGGCGACATGTAGGCAATGGTGCCGATCGTCGACCCCTCCAGCGTCAGTTTCAGGCGTGCGTCCGAGAACTTGGCGAGGCCGAAGTCGAGAATTCGCACGCCGTCCTCGGTCAGCATCAGGTTCCCGGGCTTGATGTCCCGGTGAATCACCCCTTGCGCGTGCGCCTTCGCAAGGCCTTCCGCCACCTGCGCGGCGATGTCGATGGCCTCGTCGACGGCCAGACGTCCCCGCTCGAGCCGCTGCTTCAGCGTCTCGCCCTCGTAGTGCGCCATCACGATGAACAGCTGCCCATCGTCGGTGCTGGCGATGTCGTGGACCGTGCAGATATTGGGATGGTCGGTGGCCGAGGCGGCCTGCGCCTCGCGAATGAAGCGCTGCTTGGCGCTCTCGTCGTGGCTCCACTGCGGCGGAAGGAATTTCAGCGCCACACGCCGGCCCAGCCTGGTGTCTCGCGCCGCGTAGACCACGCCCATGCCGCCGCCGCCAAGCCGGGCGACGACTTCGTACTGCGCGACGAGTCTGCCGACGAGCGGATCGGCCGCCGTCTTGTCCACGGGCGAGCCTCCTCAGGCCTCGGGGCTGTGCTGTTGTGATCGAGCCGTCCGTATCATACGCACTTTTGGGCGCGTGGCGGCGGGAGCGGGCCCTAGCGCCAGTCTCCCGCCGCGATGAACGCCGCCCAGTAGAACGGGTGCGTGCTCTGGCCGCGCGCGCGGCGATCGCGGAGCATCGTGAGGCCTGCTTCGCGAACGGCCTCAGCGGTTCCCAGGCTCTTCCGCAGCCGTCCGTCGTAGAGCGAGCCCATCCACACACGCGTGGCCTCATCGTCGACGGACCACAGACTCATGATGACAGTGCGTGCGCCGGCAATCTGGAACGCGCGGCGCAGCCCGAACACCCCCTCGCCCGCGCGGATTTCACCAAGTCCCGTATCGCAGGCGGAGAGCACGGCCCACTCGACGGCATCGAGGTCCATCGCTGCAACTTCTTCTGCCGTGAGGATGCCGTCCTCGTCATTCGGCGCTGCTTGTGTACGGCGGTTGGCGCCGGCGAGCGCCAATCCAGTCTGCAGAAGCGGGCTCTCAAGGAGGGAGCCGACCGCAGGTCCAGCGGTCAACCCGGCCACAGCCCTCGTGGCGTCCGGCGCGATCGCGCAATCGCCTCCAAGAAAGAAGCCGTGCGTCGCCAGGTGCAGCACGCGATGGCCCGGCGCCCCCGTTTTGAACGCGCGTTCGTTCGCGGCGGCTCCCGTCAGGAGATTGACCGGTTGGGGAGCTTGCCGCTGGACCTGCCTCCAGCGGAGCGCCACGTCCTCCACCTCTGCAAGCGTTCCCGGCAGGGCGGCAAACTGCAGCGACTCAAAGGAACCACATCCGGACCGCGTGGTGGGCGCACCCGCCGCGGCGGCGGCCGATGCGGACGCCGGTAGCACGTTCGACGCGTCGAAGGCCGCCCCTCCAAGCGCGAACAGGCCCCGAGCGGGGGCACGCTTCCGCTGCGCGAGGTTCACGACGTCACGCTCGGACGTGAGGTAATGGATGAGCGGTCCTCGATCGATCAAGTACTCGGATGCGCCGACGGGCAGGGCGGCGAAGTTCAGCAGGTGCAGCGCGCCATCCGGGACGATGAACACACGGTCGGCGCCGCTGATGTGCGGCTCGAGGGGGTTCCAGAGCCGTCGTTTGAGGCGCTCGCCGGCCGTCCGGATGTCGCGCTCCGCTACGTTCGGCGACGCCGACCGGGCGATTCCCGTCGCGGCCAATCGGCGCCATTCCGCTATCTCCGGTTCGATGAGGCTTGCCGGCCCCAGCGGAGTGACGGTGGCGTGTGGGCTCGTCGGGCCAACGACGAACGCCAGATAGGACGGAGCCACGCTCCCGATCCCCGGAGTGGCAGCCGTCGCATCCACGGCGCGATCGTAGCGGACGAACGAGACGAGTGCCGTTCGCGGCGGCAATCCGGCCTTTATGTCTGCGAGCGTGACCGCGCCCTTCTTCTGCTCGGCTTGGAATGCCGCGCTCTGTTCGGCCAAGGCGCGCTCGGCGCGTTCGGCCTCGCGCCGCGTCTCCTGAAGCACGGACAACTGGGTGGCCGAAGCCGTCTGGCCGGCCCTGACCGAGAGGTTGGCGAGCCGCTGGCGCGCAGATATCCATGCGGTCCGCAGGGCCGCAACTCCTGCTTCGGGCGCAGCTACGGCCCCTTGCCGTCTGGCCGCGATCTCGTCGAACACGAGCGCCCGATTCCGCACCACCGCGTCGAACACGGGTTCCACATCCGCGACTCGGCCGGTGCCGGACGTGGCGGCCAGCGACAGGGCCAGGTTCAGGCCCGTCGGCCGCCGCGATGCGTAACTGACGGCCTCTCGTTCCGGCAGGTACCGGAGGGTCTGCAGGAGGAACCGTCGTGCGGCTTCTTCGGCAGACAACGCCTGCTGGAGGGCAAGCGCGTTCTGGCCGGCGTGTGCCGAAAGAGAGGCGAGCCTGACCTGCAGATCCGCGGAGTTCGGGTGCTCGCTACCAAACACGCGTTCCGTGATGGCCAGCGCGCGGGTGTAATGATCGCGCGCCCCCGGCACGTCACCGGAAGCTGCCAGAACGTGTGCGCGCAGCGCCAGGGCTGCGGCGAAGCCGGGCGAATCACGCGCGTTGTCGCGTTGCCAGATCGCGATGGCCCTCGCAGATAACTGGGCCGCTTCGCGCGTGCGGGCCAATACCAGAAGAGTGCTCGCGAGATCGCCAAGGGTGTCCGCGGTATCGCGATGGTTCGGCCCAAGGCTGCGTTCACGCATTGCGAGGACTTCTCGCTGCAGCGCCAGGGCCTCATTTTCGCGCCCGTGCTTCAGCAGCGTCTGCGCGAGACTTCCTTTGGCGAGCGCAACGAAAGGATGGTCTGCCCCGAGACGGTCGCTCCAGATACGAATGGCGCGGTCGAACTGACGCCGCGCTTCGGCCAGGTCGCCGAGATCGCTGCTGACCAACGCGAGGTTGTAGACGATGGTTGCGACATTCTGGTGTTCGGGTCCCAGGACGCGCTCTCGCACACCGAGCGCCCGTTCGTACAGTGCGCGAGCCTTGCGAAAATCCTTGAGGTCCAGGTGCGCCTCTGCTAAGTCGTTCAGATACCCAGCGAAGCGCGGATGCTGGCTGCCCAGACTGGTCTCCGCAATCGCCGCTGCTCGTTCGAAGCGTGGCAGTGCACCGGAAAGGTCGCCCAAATTCACGAGCATGAGCCCGAGGCGCGTCGTGCAGTAGGCGATATCGGGGTGATTCGGTCGAAGGAGCTTTTCGGTGATCGACAAGCACTGCTGATACGCATCTCGCGCCGCCGGCGGTCGCCCCTCGAACCAGAGCAGATCGCCGAGGCGAAGGAACGTCATCGCGGATTCGGGATGAGGAGGCTGAAGGCGCCGAATCTCGAGCGCTTCGTCGAGAGGCGCGCGAGCCTCTTTGTAGCGGCCAGCTCGCATGGAGGTCAGGGACTGCAGCTCGAGCGTACGGGCTATGGCACTGCGTGCGATGCCCGTTGCTGCCAGCTTAATTTGCATGGCTTGCTCGAGCGCTCGCTGCGCCTCGTCGTACCGCGCCAGCTCGATCAGAGCCGCGGCGAGGCCGTCGAGGCTCTCGGCGGCGGCCACGTCGCCGGTGCCGCCCGACGTTTCGAGCGTGTCCAGGCTCGATTGAAACGCGGCACGTGATTCCTCGTCTCGTCCGGCCAGAAGCAGCACACGGCCCAACGTTCGAAGGCTGTCCGCGGTCCGCGCGCTGCCCGTTTGTGCCCGGCGCCACTCCACGACCCGCTGTGCCGCCAGCAGGGTGTCAGGCGAGACATCGCCGTTGCGCCAGCGTGCTTCGACGAGCGCGTCTAATGCGCGCGCCGCCGCCTCGGAAAGGCCGCCGTTTGCCGGTATCTGCAGCGAGCGCACCAACGCATCGGCCGACGACAGCGCATTGACGTACTGCCCCTCCTCGATTAACTGGCGAACGGCCCGCGCGCGCGTTTCGGTGTCAGCGAGAACATTACGACCAGTGCCTCCGCTACACGCTACGGCACCCCAAAGGCACACGGCTATGGCAGCAATGCCGAACCCGCGACGAACGACGATGTGGCCGCGTTGCATGTCGCCATTCTCATTCGGGACGCGCCCCGAACGTCCGCGCCGAGACCGACGGAAAGGGCTACCGGTTGCGTTTTGCCTTCCGCGCAGCGGCCGCCACCTTCTGTCGAGCGAGTGTGACCTTCGCGGCGAGGTTCTTGATCGCGTCTTTCAGGGCCTTTTGTTTCTTCTGAACTCGACTGATTGCACTACTGAGCTCGTCACCCTTAGCCATCATGCCTCCTTGCATTCATATGTTCACATGCATTCCCACGCAGGTTACGTCAGCGCGTAGGCGGCTGACCAGCCGCCTGAGCGAGTTTCAATACTTCCGCATTGATCTTCGCGATCCTGATCTTGGCGTTACCCGGACGATCGTACTTGCCCATATTGGTCCTCCACCGTGGTCACCCGAAGAGATTAGGGTTCGCTCGGAAAAACTCGTACACCTTGCGCGTCACCATCGCCCACCGCGTCTTGCTGGCGATAACGGTATTCGACGATGACGCCGTGTAGGCGTCGCACGTCTCGAGCCAGTCCGGGTCGTCGAAGTCCGGGGCGAGCATGCTCAGGCCGTTGAGCGCCCCGAACTTCGGACCAGATCGCGCATTGTGCACCACGAACGAGCGGAAGCCTTGATCGAGCACGG
>Ga0209640_10003150_pt1 | contig 14436 bp, 16 predicted proteins | sample RifCSP10_1_FD_184018 | JGI IMG/M metagenome (GOLD analysis project Ga0209640, IMG submission 184018) | Soil microbial communities from Rifle, Colorado - Rifle CSP2_sed 10_1 (SPAdes) (version 2) | ecosystem: Environmental > Terrestrial > Deep subsurface > Rock core/Sediment | place: Rifle...
GAACGGCTGGAAGATCGCAAACCCCGCGCTGCTCGCGCGGCTGCCGGACGAGGAGCTCGAGGGGCTGTTGCGTGGTTACGGCTATGCGCCGCGCTTTGTCGCCGGGGACGATCCGAGCTCAATGCATCCACGGATGGCAGAGGAGCTCGACGCGGCGCTCGACGAGATAGCGCAAATCCAGTCTCGTGCGCGCGGCGAGGGACCGGCCGAGCGACCAAAATGGCCGCTGCTCGTGCTGCGCACGCCCAAAGGATGGACTGGGCCGAAGCTCGTCGACGGGCTGCCGATCGAGGGTACTTGGCGCTCGCATCAAGTGCCGCTCGCGAGGCTGCGCGAGCAACCGGAGCATCTGAAGCTCCTCGAGGACTGGCTCAAAAGCTATCGGCCCGAGGAACTGTTCGACGAGAACGGCCGCCCGATTGCCGCGATCGCCGACCTTGCACCGCGCGGCGGCAGGCGCATGGGCGCCAATCCGCATGCGAACGGCGGGTTGCTCTTGAAGGACCTGCTGACGCCGGACTTTCGGGATTACGCGGTGGAGGTTGCAAGGCCCGGCGCGGTGACGGCAGAAGCGACGAGGGTGCTCGGGAAGTATCTGCGCGACGTGATGCAGCAGAACCTCCGCGCGCGCAATTTTCGTGTGTTCGCGCCGGACGAGACCGAGTCGAACCGGCTCGACGCGCTATACGAGGTCACACAAAAGGCGTTCATGGGACCGTTCCAGGACCTCGACCGGCACTTGGCGACTGACGGCCGAGTCATGGAAGTCTTGTCCGAGCACATGTGCCAAGGGTGGCTCGAAGGCTACCTGCTGACGGGGCGCCACGGCTTCTTTTCATGTTACGAGGCGTTCATTCACATCGTCGATTCGATGTTCAATCAGCACGCGAAATGGCTCAAGGTTAGCCGCGAGATCCCATGGCGGCGGCCGATCGCGTCGCTCAACTATCTCTTGACCTCGCACGTCTGGCGGCAGGACCACAACGGCTTCAGTCACCAGGATCCGGGATTCATCGATCACGCGGTCAACAAGAAAGCGGACATCATCCGCGTGTACCTGCCCCCCGATGCCAACACGCTGCTGTGCGTCGCCGACAAGTGCCTGCGCTCGCGCAACTTCATCAACGTGATCGTGGCCGGCAAGCAGAGTCAGCTCCAGTATCTCGATGTCGATGCGGCGATCAAACATTGCGAAACCGGGATCGGCATCTGGGAATGGGCGAGCACCGATCGCGGCGAAGAGCCCGACGTGGTGCTCGCGAGCGCGGGCGACGTCCCGACGCTCGAAGTCCTGGCCGCAATCTCGCTGTTGCGGGGCTTTCTGCCCGACTTGAAGATCCGCATGGTCAACGTCGTCGACCTCATGACGCTGCAGCCGCCGTCGGAGCATCCGCACGGCCTGTCGGACCGGGATTTCGACTCGATCTTCACGACCGACCGCCCGATTATTTTCGCCTATCACGGTTACCCTTGGCTCATCCACCGGCTCACGTACCGGCGCACCAATCACGGCAATCTCCACGTCCGCGGCTACAAAGAAGAGGGAACGACGACGACGCCGTTCGACATGGCGGTGCTGAACGACATCGATCGCTTCCACCTCGTAATCGACGTGCTCGATCGCGTCGAGAAGCTGCGGCCCGCCGGGGCCTATATCAAGCAGGAGATGCGCGACCTCTTGATCGAGCACGGGCAGTACATTCGCGAGCACGGCGAGGACATGCAGCAGATCGCAGAGTGGCGGTGGGCGCCGCCGAACGCGTGAGCACGATGCCGATCCTGCCGCAGTGGCTGCCGGTCTGAGGGCGCAATGGCCGAGACCCGGCGCATCGTCGTCTTGAACGCGGGCACTGCGACGCTCAAGGTCGCGCAATTCGCGGTCGGCTCGCATGACGTTCTCGAGGTCTATCGCGCCGAGCACGACTGGCTCGAGGATGACGACGGCGACGAGCTCGTCGCGCGCGCGCTCGAGCGGATCGAGGGGCCGTTTCAGGCGTTCGCTCACCGCGTCGTGCATGGCGGTGTGGCGTTCACGGAATCGGTGAGGATCGACGCGCACGTCGAGGCGACGCTCGAGAGCCTGCTGCCGCTGGCGCCGCTGCACAACGCGCGCGCGCTGCGAGTGATTCGCGCGGCGCACCGGCTGGAGCCGCGTCTGCCGGCGTTCGCCGCGTTCGATACCGCGTTTCATTTCGGCAGGCCGCCCGAATCGCTGACCTACGCGTTGCCGGCAGATGTCGCAACCGCGCTGCAACTTCGCCGCTACGGCTTTCACGGCATCGCGCATGCGGGGCTCGCGGAAGAGCTCGCGGCCGCGCAGGACACGAGTCCGCACGAGGTCGATGCGGTCACCCTGCACCTTGGCTCCGGCTGCTCGGCGTGCGCGGTCGAAGCGGGGCGGTCGATCGAAACTTCGATGGGCTATACGCCTCTCGAAGGCTTGGTCATGGCCACGCGCTGCGGCAGCATCGACGCCGCAATCGTGCTGCAAATGGCGCGTGCCGGCTACACGATCGACGAGATCGAAACGCAGTTGAACCGCCGCTCCGGGCTGCTCGCGCTGTCCGGTTCGGCCGACGTGCGCGAGGTCCTCGCGGCCGAGGCGCGCGGCGACGAGGCGGCGCATCTGGCGCTTCAAGTGTTCGTACGGCGCATCGTCCTGACCGTGGGTGCGTACTTGACACTGCTCGACGGCCGCGGTGCCGTCGTTTTTGGCGGCGGGATCGGCACGCATTCGGCGCCGATCCGCGAAAGGATCGCTTCGGGCCTCAGCGCGTGGCAGGTCGAGCTCGACGACCGCTTGAACAGAGCGAACGAGGTCGGCCGGATCTCGCGCGCGGGCTCGCGGCCCGTGTTCGTCTTTCGCACCAACGAGGAGCGAATGATTGCGCGCGATGCGGCGCGTCTACTCGTTGCGGGGTAGTGCGCCGGCCGATTCGCTCTTGCGCCTCGCGCGCGCATCCGTACAGTACCGAGATGCGCCGCGAGCCGTTACCGGGGCAATACCCCAAATCCGCCGAGGAAGATCCCGAAGCTCCGCAGCGCATCCGCGCGTTGCTCGAGAGCCCGACGTATCGGCAGGCTGACCGCGATCCGGAGTTTCTCGATCTCGACGCGACGCGCGGCGTGCGGCTGCAGATCGATTATCTTAAGGCTGAGCTTTTACTCGAGCAGTACGGCGTAGAGCACTCGATCGTCGTGTTCGGCGGCACGCGGATTCTCGAGCCTCAGGCTGCGCACCGACGCGTGGCGGCGCTAACGAGCCAGTTGGCTCAAGACCCCGACAACCGGGATCTCAAGCGCACGCTCGCCGTGGCCGAGCGCATCCTCGCCAAGAGCCCATACTACGAGATCGCGCGCGAGCTCGGCCGCATTGTGGGCCGCTGCGGAGGAGGCCCCGACGATTGTCGAATCATGTTGGTCACGGGCGGCGGGCCGGGCATCATGGAGGCCGCAAATCGCGGCGCCCACGACGTCGGCGCCAAATCGATCGGGCTCAACATCACGCTGCCGCGCGAGCAGTTCCCCAACCCCTACATCACGCCGGAGCTGTGCTTCCGATTTCACTACTTCTCCACGCGCAAGCTGCACTTCTTGCTGCGTGCCCGCGCGCTCGTCGCGTTTCCGGGCGGTTATGGCACGCTCGATGAGGTGTTCGAGACCTTGACGCTGGGGCAGTCGCGAACCATCGAGCCCGTGCCGGTCGTGCTCGTCGGCGAAGAGTATTGGCGGCGCGTATTCGACATCGACTTTCTCGTCGACGAAGGCGTGATCGCCGCGGAGGATCGCGCACTGTTTCGGTATGCCGAAACGGCGGCGCAGATTTGGCAGACGATCTTGGAGTGGCACGCCGCGAACGGTACGCGACTCGTCGAGGACATCGCGCGTCGATGAAGCTCACGGTTCTCGGCGCCGCGGGATCGGTCACCGGGTCGTGCTACTTGATCGAAGGCGGCGATCGCCGCCTGTTGCTCGAGTGCGGGCAGATCCAGGGGACGGCGGCAGAGGAGGAGCGCAATCGCGAGAGGTTTCCGATCGCCGCCGACCGCATCGACGCCGTGGTTTTGAGCCACGCCCACATCGACCATTCCGGCCGCCTGCCGGCGTTGCGCAAGCAGGGGTTTCGCGGCCCGATCTACACGCATGACGCGAGCCTCGAGCTCTGCGAGATCATGCTGCACGATTCCGCGTACCTGCACGAGCGGGACGCCGAGATCGAGAACAAGAAGCGCGGCAAAAGAAACACCGCAGCCGTGCAACCGCTGTATACGCGCGCCGACGCGCGCGCGGTGATGGACCAGTTTCGCGGCTTGGACTACGGCAAGGAGCACACGGTACTGCCCGGGATCACTGTCCGCTTGAGCGACGCAGGCCACATCCTCGGTGCTGCGATCGTCGAGCTCTGGTGCGAGGAGGGCGAGCGACGGCCCAAGCTAGCGTTCAGCGGCGACCTGGGATTTGGCGACGCGCCCGTGATGCACGTTCCCGCGCGGATCGAGCGCGCGGACTTGCTGCTCATGGAGAGTACCTACGGCGACCGCAATCACCGCCCGATGGCTGCCACGCTCGCCGAGCTCGAGTCGATCTTCTCGCGTGCCGCCGCGGACGGCGGCAATGTTTTGATTCCGGCGTTTGCGGTCGGGCGCACGCAGGACCTTCTGTATTTGCTCGCAGAGCACTATGAGGACTGGGGGATCGACCGCTGGCGCGTCTATTTGGACAGCCCGATGGCGATCGAGACAACGGCGGTTTACCGGCGCTATCCGCGGCTGTACAAGACGTCGGTGTTTCAAAACCTGAGCTCGGCGCTGCCGAATTTCATCGCCTCAAAAACGCCCGAGGAATCCATGGAGATCAACGCCGTGAAAAGCGGCGCGATCATCATCGCCGGCAGCGGGATGTGCAGCGGCGGCAGAATCCGCCATCACTTGAAGCACAACCTGTCGCGGCCGGAGTGCCACGTTGTGATCATCGGCTTTCAGGCGATCGGCACGCTCGGCAGGAGGCTCGTCGAGGGAGCGAAGGAGGTCCGGTTGTGGCAACAACCCGTGGAGGTCAACGCGCGGATCCACACCGTCGGCGGTCTGTCGGCGCACGCCGACCAGGCGAGCCTGCTCGACTGGTACGGCGGCTTCGTCGAGCGGCCGCCGGTGTGTCTGATTCACGGCGAGCCGCAAGCGCGGGAAGCTCTCGCGGCGGCCCTGCGGCAACGTTACGGCGTCACGGCGATGCTGCCCGCGTACGGACAGGAGCTGCCGCTCGATTGACTTGTGCGTGTGCTTTGGAAACCTTGTTTCTCTGCCGGCCCGAGGTCCGTACGGTAGCGCACAGACTCTCCCGCAAGACGCCGGTAACGTTGCCGTAGGTGGCGCAGGCGGAGCCCGCGCCGGTACGACACGAGAGGATGATCACTATGTTTAGCACGAAGAGAATGATGATCGGTGCGGCGCTGCTGGCTGTCGGCTGCGCAAGTGTCGAGAGCACCACGAGAACCGGCAGGATTCATGAAGTGAGATTCGCGGAACGTATGACGCCGGACAATCTACGCGTTGAGCCGGGCGATGAAGTCCGATGGATAAATGAGCGAAGCTCGCCGGTTACGGTGGAGTTCCTCGAAGGCGCCTTGGACTCGGTGTCCTGCGAGCGGGGGTTTTCCAAACGGGGGCTCACGAATCTGCGGGGAGCGCGCGAAGAGTCGACCACCATAAGGCCGATGGACAGCGCCAGTCTCTGTTTCACGGTCGCGGGTACGGTGACCTACAACGCACGGATGGAATCTGCCGTGGCGGGTGGCGAAACGATCGAGTCTGGCACCATTCGCGTCGGACGATGAAATGAAACGTCGGGCCTGTGGCAGCACTCTCCCTACTTCCATAACGGCAGCGCCCTCACGCTCGATGCGGTTGTAGAAACCTATAACAGAAAAAAGGCGCTTGGACTGACCGTTGCGGATCTTGTCCGATATCTGAAAAGCTTGTAACGTCTTTCTGAAAAACCTGCTGATACGTCAGGAATGACATTCACAAAGCGTTCCGCGATCGGCTGAAATGGACCTTCAGGTTCAGCGCTAAGCCAAAGCGCTGGATAGGCGTCAACACGCCGGTCTCGGCCGCCGCGCGGGAGAGCCCCCACCATCAACGCCACAAACACGGAAAGAGACGTGCAAAGTAGAGAGAATCCTATGGCACGCCCGGACATATTGACGCTGGCGTCGATCGCAGTGCTGGTGGCGGCGCTCTACTTGGCCAAAGGAGTTTTGGTGCCGTTGACGCTGGCCGTGCTATTGAGCTTCTTGCTGAGCCCGGTGTGTGACTGGCTGGAGCGGAGGAGGCTTGGCCGGGTTCCAGCCGTGTTGGTGACGGCCGTTCTGGGCTTCACCGTGCTCGGCGCCGCCGCCTGGACGTCAACCCTGCAGATGAGCTACTTGGTCCCCAAAATCCCTGAATACGAAAAGAATCTCGAGGCGAAGCTCGACGCGGCGAACGACTATGCCGTCGCCGCGCTGCGCAAAGTAACGAGAACCTCCCAAAGAATAGACCAGGGTCTCTCGTCATCCGAGCAGGCTGACGAGCCGCGGGGGACCGACGAACTGCCTTTCTCGGTCCGCGTACTTTCCTCGCCGATGAGTCCACTGCAAGTCTTCGGCAGCATGTTCGGCACGTTGCTCCAGGTGTTGGGAACCAGCGGCATCGTCATCGTTCTCGTGGTGTTCTTCCTGGTCCGGCGGGAGGATCTACGCGATCGGTTCATCCACCTCGTTGGACGAGGCCACGTGACCGTGACCACGCAGATGCTGGAAGAGGCCGGTGCGCGGGTCAGCCGCTACCTTTCGATGCTGTTTCTCATCAATGTCATCTTTGGAGTTTCCATCGCCATCGCGCTTTACCTGATAGGCGTGCCCAGTCCCGTCCTGTGGGGCATCCTGGCCGCCCTGCTGCGGTTTGTTCCCTACGTCGGCCCATGGATCGCCGCCGCGATGCCGATTAGTCTGTCGTTGGCCGTCTCGACCGGTTGGCTAGCGCCGCTGCTGACCATCGGGCTATTCGTCGTGCTCGAGCTCATCAGCAACAACGTCCTGGAGCCTTGGCTATACGGCAAGAATACCGGCGTGTCGGCGGTCGCGGTGCTGGTGGCGGCTGTCTTCTGGATGTGGTTGTGGGGACCCGTGGGGCTCCTGCTGGCGACCCCGTTGACCGTCTGCTTGTTCGTGATCGGCAAGCACGTGCCCCAATTCTCCTTCCTGGGTATTCTGCTCGGAAACGAGCCTGTTTTTGAGCCCAAGAAGCGCATCTATCAGCGCCTCCTGGCGGGAGATCCGGAGGAAGCTACCGAGTTGCTCGAGGACTATCTCGAGCGGAGGCCTCTCGTCGAAGTCTACGACTCGGTGCTGATCCCGGCACTGGCATTGGCCGAGACGCATTGGCAGCTCGGCGACCTCAACGATGGCAAGCACAAGTTCATCATGCAGAGTTTGAAGGAGATGATTCAAGACCGCGCTGAGCGCCAGCAAGAAAGGCAGGTGGAAATGCGGACCAACGCGATCCCAAACGCCGAGGATGGTTCCCAAGCCGGCGATCAGACGGATTCGCCAAGCGTTTGCATCCTCTGTCTGCCGGCCCGCAGCGAGGCGGATGAAATCGCCTCGCTGTTGCTGGCGCAAGTATTGGAGGCGAGAGGCTGCCTCGTGCAAGCCGTCTCGCTCGCGTCCTTGGCGAGCGGGGTCGAACATGTCGAGGAACACAAACCCGATGTGGTTTGCATTTCCGCCACGCCTCCCGCCGCCGCAATGCACGGTCGTTACCTGTGCAAACGTCTCCGCGGGCGCTTCCCAAAATTGAATCTGGTCGTGGGATTGTGGGACGCACAAGGTGACCTAAACAAGGCGAAAGAACGCATCGGTTGTGGTGCAACCGTGGTCGCGACGTTGGCGGACGCTCAAGAATACATCAATCTACTGATTCCCCCGCTCTTGCCGCGGACCGAAGAGCAGGCGCCACTCGAGCGCAATCAAATGGTCGGCGCGGGGGCTGTGTAGCGGCTCATAGTTTTCGGCGGCACACGTCTTGTGCCGGTATACATTCTCCAGCAGCACCATGCACGTCGGGGTTCTGTACGTCAGCGCACAGACGGAGCACGTTGGTCCTCACATACTTGCCCAGTCGGATGAACGCGAGGATCGAACGGTGAAAGACTCGACTAGATGGCTCTTGCTGACGCTCATGCTGAGTGCGTCGGCGCTGCAATCGAGCTGCGGATACGTGGCCGCAGGCGCAGCAGGCGCAGTGATACAGCACGAGGTTTCGGAGCGAGAAGAAGAGGAACAAGAAGGAGACCGATAATCTAGTTAGGCGCCAAAGCGCCGAGGAGTATCTGCCGCTGGCGATTTCTGCGTACATGATCGCTGCCGCATGCGTGGCCATTGGTGCACGCGCCTGGCTGAAGCGGCTAAGGTGGTAGAGGCCGCCTTGGCCGCGACCTCTTGCTATCATTCCGCGAAAAGGCGGAACTCGTGAAAGACAATCGACTGCTGGACGGCACGCGTGTGCGCGATCGGATCCTCGCCGAAGTGGCCGAGCGCGTGGCCGCCGCGAAAAAGAAGCATCCTCTCGGACGGCTCGTCTCGATCAGCATCGGCGATCAGCCCGAGGTCGCCGTCTATATTCGCAATCAAGCCAAGGGTGCGGCCAAGGCCGGCATTCCGTTCGATCAGCAGTTTTGGCCGAGCACGCTGTCGCAGCAAGAATGCAAGGCGCGCATCGTCGCGATGAACGACGACCCGGACGTGCTCGGCGTGATCTTGCAGCGGCCGGTACCGAGCCAGATTCACGTGCGCTCGCTGCAATCCGCGATTCATCCGCTCAAGGACGTCGAAGGCATGAACCCGGCCTCGATCGGCAACATCGTCTACAATGATCTTGCGCTTGCACCGTGCACGGCGGCGGCATCCGTCGAATTGATCAAGGAGACGGGGCTGAACCTCCAAGGGCTCGAGGTCGTCATGATCGGCCATTCGGAAATCGTCGGTAAGCCGGCCGCGTTCATGCTCATGGCCGAGGGCGCGACCGTGACCGTGTGCCACCACATGACGCGCTCCGTGGCCGCGCACTCACGCCGCGCGGATGCCGTGCTCATCGCGGTGGGCAAGCCGCATTTCCTGCGCGCCGACATGGTCAAGCCCGGGGCGGCGGTCATCGACATCGGCATCAACCACGTGATCGATGCGAGCGGCAAGGCGAGAATCGTCGGCGACGTCGATACCGAGAGCGTCAAAGAGGTCGCGAGCTGGGTGACGCCCGTGCCGGGCGGCGTCGGCCCGGTCACGGTCGCGATGCTCATGCGCAACGCGATCGCGGCACACGATAAGCAAATTGCAGCTGGGTGGCTGAACTAAGGATCACAAGAGGAGAACTAACATGGCGATCCAAGGCGGGTGTTATTGCGGCGAGCTGCGTTACGCGGCCGAGGGCGAGCCGGTGTTCAAGGGCCAGTGCCATTGCCGCGAATGCCAATACATCTCGGGAGGGCCGCCGAACGTCGTGCTCGGCATGCCCGAGGCCGGTTTCCGCTACACCGACGGTAAGCCGAAGCAGTTTCGGCGCCGTGACCTCGAGAATCCCGTGACACGCGAGTTCTGCGCCGAATGCGGAACGCACATCGGTACGCGCTCGCCAAATGCGCCGGGCATCTTCATCCTGAAAGTCGGCACCCTCGACGACCCCACGATCTTCGACGGGCCGCAAATGGCAATCTATACGGCGGAGATGCAGAGCTGGCACCACCTGCCCAAGGGGATTGCGACGTTCGCGGGACCGCCGGGGTAGGGCGCATCGTTTGGCCGCGTTCTGGAATCGCAATGGTCTGCGATGATCTCTGTAGCCGTTTCCTTTCGCCAATATCGGGAATATCGGACACTTCGGCGTAGATTTCAAAGTTCGGCACCTTCTGAAACGTCGCCGCCCGATTGAACATCCGTTACTACATCGATCCGGAGACCGGTGCGCCGCATATACATAACCACGGCGTCACCGAATCCGAGGTCGAGGACATCCTAGCTCGACCCGGCGAGGATCGGCCCGGAACAGAAGGGACTCGAGTAGCGCTTGGTCAGACTTCTGCCGGCCGGTACTTGCGAGTAATCTACGTGGCAGAAACCAGCGGTGTCTTCGTTATCACAGCATACGATCTAACGGGGAAACCTCTCTTGGCATACCGGCGCCGTAGGCGCAGAAAGCGATGAGTAAACGCACAAAATTTCCTGAAGGCTGGGATGAGGCTCGCGTGAAACGGGTGCTCGAGCACTACGAATCTCAGAGCGAGGAACAGGCGGTGGCCGAGGACGAGGCTGCAGCGGAGCAGAAGGGTCAGACGCTCATGGAAGTGCCGAGCGAACTCGTTCCAACTGTCCGAGAGCTGATCGCAAAGCGTCGCAAAGCCTCGTAGCTCGGCGCCGAACAACGCGTTGGAGCGAACGCGGTATGGCTAAAGTGCATTTCCTGAGACGTTGGCAGCGCGTCGCTCAACGCGAACGTTATACGTCATTGACCAAGCACTGGTAGAAATCCGTTTGAGCGAGACGCTCGCAGCCGTCAAACCTCTCGTTGGCGCGGGTGACGTGCGCATTTCCGAGCATGGTTATGACGAGTTATCCGAAGATGGGATCTTCGTCAGAGATATATTGGACGGCGTAGCAGATGCTGTTGCCGTAGAGGATTATCCTGACTTTCCCAAGGGGCCAACGGTGCTGGCGCTACAATTCGACGGCGACTCGAGGCCAATTCACGTGGTCTGGGGCATTCCGAAGGGGCACAATAGCCCAGCTGTACTGGTTACGGCCTATCGCCCGGACCCAAAGAGATGGTCGGCCGATTTTCGGGAGAGGCTCAAATGAACACACGCAAGCGAGTAAAGCGCATTCACGAAGGGCGCTACGTTGCAGAAGTTGAGGTCGAGCTCCTCGAAGACGAGACAGGCTGGTCTCCGTATCTGTCGCCGCAGGATGCCTGCAAGTTGGACGACGTCCGAGAGGCATTGCGTCGTGGGGACATTAGGCGCGCGGCCACCATGTCACGAGTCTACGAGTTGCGCCCAGTAGCGTTGCAATGACGCATAACAAGCAGTTGTAGCCGACGCGGTTGAATGCGGTGGCCGCCTTGCGGGCTTGGTGTCTGTGGCGCGCGGCTATGCGACGCAGGAGTAATACTTGGACGTCATCAAAACCTACGTGATGCCCGTTGTCGTCAGTGTTGTGGCAACCTGGCTGGCCGGCTTCTTGTGGTTCAGGGTGTTGTTTCGCCTGCCATCGGCCGATGGCCTATCCCCGTCTACGGTTTCTCTCTTGCAACACGTTGGCGATATCGGCTTCGCCTGTTTGCTCGCGTGGATCATGTTTCGCACCGGCATGCACACGATCCTCGACGGGATTCTCCTTGCGCTTACGCTCTGGCTTGGTTTCGTGGCGGCGGTCGCAGGCCACATGTTCGCGTTCCGATCGTTCACGCTCCGATTCTTTGCCACGACGGCAGGCAGCGTCCTCTTTGCGCTCCTCATAATCGGCGCGGTCCTTGGCGCACTGATACGGTAGGCGAAGTCGAGCCAGACGTGACACCTGGGGTTATGTAGATGCTTACGGACGCCTGTCGGGTCGCAGGTCGCATAACACTTATGAGGCCTCTGCCTGTCAATAGGCGATAACGTTGCGGCGGCGATTCTTGGTTCGCCGTTGTATGGGCAGCCGCGGTCGTTCTCTGGCTTGGTTTCCCTTGCGGTGTCAGGACGTCGCCTGCACCAAACACCTATCGAGGCTCTGTCGTCGGTGAGTGACGATGGTCGTCGTAGTCGACGGCCGGCCTGGAAACGATTTCGTGCCCTCATCCGTTCCGAGTCATACCGTCAGGCTCATGGGAGCCAGTTCGTGGCGGGCTTCGGCGAGGGGCAGACAACGAGAAGCGAATGCCGATGTGGCGGAGCGGGACCGCGATCCAATCAACCGCGGCAGGTGAGCAGGTCGGTGTCACACGACCGACGAGCGTTCGTGACGCAAGATCGAGATCGGTCGACAGCGTGCTTGGACCCAGGGCGCGAAAGGTCGGGTGCTAATCACGGATCGGCTCTAGAAATACGGTGTCGTAGTAATCCACAACGTTGGCGGTCGACCGTCACTCTATCGATTGGGGGAAGGATCACTGAATCATGGCTGGGAAACACGGTACACGGCTGCTCGTGATTTACGCGGTTGTGGTAACAGGACTTCTGGGCTTGACGGTAGTCATGAGAGGCGCTCCCACAAACCAGGACTTCGACGAAATCACGGTTCACCGCATCAGGGTTGTCGAGCCTGATGGCACGCTGCGGCTCCCACGCGACGGGCGGGGCAACCGGGAAGGCACAAATCAGCGACCGGGCGGGGGTCCTCTTCTACAACGACGAAGGCACGGAGAATGGTGGCTTGATCTTTGGCGGCCGTCGCGATGCCAATGGAAGGATTGTGGATGCGGGTGTGAGCTTGTCATTCGACAAATACGGGGTGGGCGGTCAGACCCTCCAGCTTGCGGCTGTCAGCGACAACGAGAATCGATTCGCGGGGCTGCGAGTCAAGGACACTGCGATCGGCGGTCCCAACAACAACCGCGTATGGGTAGGCAATACCGACGATGGAGCCGCAACCGTCGCATTGATGGATACGCAAGGCCGGAGACGCATCGTGATGGAAGTGAAGGCGGACGGTTCCTCGAGCCTGACGTTTCTGGATGCGGACGGCGACGTACTCAATCAGCTGTTGCCATCGGGAGTTCCGCGATAAAGTCCCGACCTGGCACAGCCGCCTAACACGCAATGGAGCCGAGGCGCCAAACCATCTGTGCGCGGGTCTCGTGCAAGGAGTGGAGCTGACCGATGCTAGGCGCACGTTCCACGCGGGGAGGTACCGCATGATTCAAGGTAGTTGCCTGTGCGGCGGCGTCAGGTTCCAGATCGCGCACGCTGTCGGACCTCTCGAGCTTTGCCATTGCACGCGCTGCCGAAAGGTCAGCGGGTCCGCTTTCGTAGCTGGACTAAGGGTGCTCCGCGAAGACTTTCAGCTTTTGCAGGGGCGCGAGCTAATTCAATCCTATGAAGCTCCGATTCGCGAGGGACCGCCGCCTTACCGCACGTCTTTCTGTAGTCACTGCGGATCACCGGTACCGAATCCGTCCTCGACGTTGAGCTGGTTCGAAATACCCGCGGGCCTTCTGGATGACGATCCACGTCTGCGTCCCGACAAGCACGTTTTTGTCGAGCGCAAATCCCCGTGGTTCACGATTGCAGACGATCTCCCGCGGCTAGACCGCATAGCGCTGCGCGCATTTCGCGACGCGCATCCGCGGCCATGACCAGAGTGTCACGCATCGCATGAAGGTATCGTCAAATGACCATCACTGACCTGGGCACAATTGCCAACTTGCTAGCCGCCATCGGCGTTCTGGTGACATTGATCTATCTCTCGCGTCAAGTGAGGCAAGGAAACTTGCTTGCCAAGTCTCAAGCCCGTCAACGCATGGTCGAGCAGACTCACGAAAAGCTCTATCAATGGAAGAACGATCCGGCCTTACGTAGCTGCTTTGTCAAGAAAACCACGCTATCCCAAGATGAACAGGAGACCGTTCACTACTTTCTGCTGGCCGCCATGCGGCAACGAGAGTGGGAGTGGTTTCAATACAAGGACGGTGTTATTGGGAAAGACGTCTACGAGGCGTATCACGAAGTCATCAGTCTCCATCTCGGCATCCCGCGAACGAGAAGATGGTGGCAAACCGTCGGTCGGATCGGATTCAACCCAGGCTTCGTAACCGAGGTGGACTCGTTTCTCGCAAGGCGGCAGCTAACCAACTACTTTGACGACATCAGAGGCTTCGATGAACTATGAAAGATCTGCCGCAACCCGTCGCCGAGCTCGTCGACGTGCTGGCCGCCATGCCAGGCACGGTCGCCGTCGTGCTCGGCGGCTCGCGTGCCGTCGGGTCCAAGGAAACGGGCAGTGATTGGGACCTCGGTGTCTACTATCGTGGCGCAATCGATCTGACCGCCCTAGCAGCACGAGGTGTCGTGCACCCTCCGGGCTCGTGGGGGCGCGTGATGAACGGGGGTGCCTGGCTTCGGTCCGGAAGCGAAAAGGTCGATGTGATCTTGCGCGATCTCGACGTCGTCGAGCATTGGACTCGGTGCGCCGAGAAAGGCGAGTTCGAGGTGCACCCCAACGTGAGCGACTCACCGCGCGACTGTCTCTGTTATTCGATCGTCAAGGCAGCCTCTTAGTAAGGAGGATCGCGTGCTCGAACTTAGGCCCACGTGTGAGCATTGCAGTAAGCTGCTCCCCGCGAACTCATCCGAAGCGCGTATTTGCAGCTATGAGTGCACCTTCTGTGCGACATGCGTGGACGGGATCCTATTGAACGTGTGCCC
>Ga0209640_10003151_pt1 | contig 14435 bp, 17 predicted proteins | sample RifCSP10_1_FD_184018 | JGI IMG/M metagenome (GOLD analysis project Ga0209640, IMG submission 184018) | Soil microbial communities from Rifle, Colorado - Rifle CSP2_sed 10_1 (SPAdes) (version 2) | ecosystem: Environmental > Terrestrial > Deep subsurface > Rock core/Sediment | place: Rifle...
TGCGGGTGGTTTCGGAGCGGGCCAAGTTCGCCTTCCTTTTCGTAAAAGTCGGTCTTTCCGGGGCGGACATGGGAGCCCTCTACCTGCTGCCCAGGATTGTCGGCCAGGGCAAGGCGGCCGAGCTCCTCTTCCTGGGCGATCCTGTCGATGCCGAGGAGGCGTACCGCATCGGCCTCGCCAACCGGGTGGTGCCGCACGAAAAGCTGATGGAGGAGGCCTACGCCCTCGCGCGCCGTGTGAGCGAAGGACCGCTTTATGCCCTGGGCGTCACCAAAGAGCTGCTCAACACCGAGGCGGATATGGGACTGGAGGCGGCTTTGGAGACGGAGGCCACGGCCCAGGCGACATGTATGCAGCGCGGCGATTTCCGCGAAGGCTACAGGGCCTTCGTCGAAAAGCGGGCGCCGCAGTTTAATAGAACTTAAGCCATTGGCCATCAGCGATCAGGTGTCAGCCATAAGGCTAAGAGCGGAAAGCTGACGGCCGAATGCTGGGAGCGTAGATCATGGATATTTTTTTCGACCAAGAGCATCTGGCGCTGCGCGGTAAAGTCCGCTCCTGGGTGGAGAAGAACCTTATTTCCGCGGGTGAAAAGGAAGCGGACATCGAAGGGCAGGCCCGGCAGCTGGTTCACCTGCTCGGCCGGGAGGGCTTCACGGCCTACGTAGCTGCCAAGAAATACGGCGGCGTGCGGGAAGGCGTCCAGGCGCGCGATCTCTGCATTTTCCGCGAGGAGCTCTCCCGCGGCTCGGCTTTAGCCGATACCATGTTCGCCATGCAGGCGCTGGGCAGCTACCCGATCACGCTGGCCGGCAGCGAGGAGCAAAAGAAGCGCTATCTTCCCGCGATCGCCAAAGGCGAGGCGATCGCGGCCTTCGCGCTCACCGAGCCGGAGGCCGGCTCGGACATCTCTGCGATGCAGACGAGAGCGGTACGGGACGGCGACGGCTATCGTCTGACAGGAGTAAAGCGCTTCATCTCTAACGCGGGAATCGCCCGCACCTACACGCTTTTCGCATCGACCGATCCGGAGAAAAAAATCAAGGGCATCAGCGCCTTCGTGGTGGAGGCCGATACCCCGGGCTTTTTTCTCAAAGAGAAGACCTCCCTGCTCTCTCCCCACCCCATCGGCGTGATCGCCTTCGAGGATTGCCGCATCCCTCGAACCCAGTTGCTCGGCCAGGAGGGCGAAGGGGTCAAGATCGCCCTCGCCACGTTGGACACTCTGCGGTGCACGGTGGCGGCGGCGGCGGTGGGGCTGGCGCAAAGGGCTTTGGAAGAGGCGATCAAGTACAGTCGAGCGCGGCGCCAATTCGGACAGGCGCTGGCGGAATTCCAGGCGACGCAATTTAAACTCGCTGACATGGCCACCGAGCTCGAGGCCTCACGGCTGCTGGTCTATCAGGCCGCCTGGGCGAGCGATCACAAGCAGAAAGATCTCAAGCAGAAGGCCTCTATGGCCAAGCTCTTTGCCACCGAGGCGGCGCAGCGGATCGTCGACCAGGCGCTGCAGATCCACGGCGGCATGGGGGTGGTGACCGGAACGCCGGTGGAGCGGCTCTACCGTGATGTCCGGGCATTGAGAATCTACGAGGGAACTTCGGAGATCCAGCGGCTGGTGATTGCAAAGGGACTGTTAAAGCAGGCAGAAGGCAACAGGAGGAAAGAAGGGTAGGGGCGGGTTTTAAACCCGCCCCTACAGGGCTACAGGGCTGCCTTTCATTGATGGAGGAACCATGGACTTTGAATTATCGGAAGAGCTGGTGGCGGTTCGGGACCTAGCCAGGGATTTTGCCGAGAAGGAGATCGCCCCGAGCGCGGCCAAGGACGATAAAGAGCACGCCTTCCGCCGCGACCTGATATTGAAAATGGGCGAGCTGGGTTTTTACGGCGCCGTCATCCCGGAGAGCTACGGTGGAAACGGCCTGGGATTTCTCGCGCTCGCGCTGATCACGGAGGAGATCGCCAGGGCGCACAGCGCCATGCGGGTCTTCATGAACATGCAGGTGGGTCCTGCCTTGGTCCTGGATCGCTTCGGCAGCGAGGAACAGAAAAAGAAATGGCTGCCGCGGTTGATCCGCGGCGAGGATGTCGGCTGCTTCGCCATTACCGAGCCGGACGCGGGATCGGACGTGGCCGCGATCAGAACCACCGCTGCGCGCGACGGCAACAGCTATGTGCTCAATGGCAGCAAAATCTGGATCTCCAACGCGCCGGTCGCCGACACCGCCCTGATCTACGCCGCCACCGATCGTGCCCAGAAGCACCGGGGGATCTCCGCCTTCTACGCGAAGCTCAATCAGCCCGGACTCAGCCGAAAATCTCTGGATACGCTCGGGGTGCATTGCTCGCCGATAGGAGAATTGAGCTTCGAAAATTTCCGCATTCCGGCTGAATGTCTGATCGGCAAGGAGGGAGAGGGGTTCAAGATCTGCATGTGGCAATTGAACCAGACCCGGCTCTCCTGCGCCGCCGGCGCCCTGGGCTTGGCGCGGGCGGCCAAAGAAGCGGCCGTGAGCTACGCCAACCAGAGGGAGCAGTTCGGCCAGAAGATCGGCCAGTTTCAGATGATCCAGGATCTCATCGCCCAGATGGTGGTGCACGAGGAGGCGGCGAAGCTGCTGGTCTATCGCGCCGCCTGGCTGGCCGACCAGAAACAGCCTAACAATCTTGAAGTCTCCATCGCCAAGTACACCGCCGCCGAGGCCGCCGCCTTCGCAGCGGATGCTGCTTTACGAATCCTCGGCGCCTATGGTTACTCGACGGAATTTCCCGTGGAGCGCTATCTGCGCGACGCCAAGTCCTACCAGATCGTCGAGGGCTCCTCGAACATCCAAAAGCTCATCATCGCCCAGGACGCCCTGGGTTACAGAAAGGCGAACCGGTAGCCACTGATAATAGATGCACCCTGCGCCCACTGACACCTTGACAATATACGGCATTGCCGTATAATCCGGCAGTGTTCAGCTTCGTCGAAACCCGGCTCTTTACCCGCCTTGTCCAGGACTACCTGACAGACGAAGAGTATCGGGAGCTTCAGGCCGTCTTGATGAACAATCCCGACATCGGCAACATCATACCCGGCTCAGGCGGCGTTCGGAAAATTCGATGGCGCGCACCGGGGCGAGGGAAGCGTGGGGGGTACAGGGTGATCTACTATGCCAAGATCGCACAAGGCGTGATCTGGATGCTCACAATCTACCCGAAGAACGTGGCCGAGAACATCCCCGCCCATGTTCTGCGGCGGATTCGAAAGGAAGTGGAAGATGGCTAAATCCAAGCGCAATATTGGTCTTGAGATCCTGGAAGGACTCCGTGAGATCAAGCGCGGCGAGTATGGCCGTGTGATTAATGTTCCCGATGTCGCAGCCATTCGCGGAAAAACCGGGCTTTCTCAGGCGCGGTTTGCCCAGCTGCTCGGCGTTTCGGTCCGCACGCTGCAGGACTGGGAGCAGGGCCGTCGGGCTCCCTCTGGTGCCGCAAGGACTCTGCTGGTCGTTGCTGACAAGAATCCCCACGTGTTACTCGACGTTGCATAACCGGAGCGCACGAAATCCACCTTGGGCTCGCCTCCAATATCTAGAAGCTCATCATCGCCCAGGACGCGTTGGGGTACAGGAAGGCGAACCGGTGAAAAGACAAGGGCTGTTTAAGTTGTTAAAGCATTCAGGGAACACCGAAGTAAAAGCCAGAGCAACTGAAGATGGTTTTGAATTTCCGCCGCAGGCAATGCCTGATGGGAGCGTTATTCATCCTGAAAGTGATTACAAAGAACCGCTTTTTAAAAGCATCCTGCGGGATAAAAGGCTACAGGATGCTGTTCTCACGCAGGAGAAAATCAAGGCTGAGTACACCAAGCTGGTTGATGCGTATGATAAAGCAGAGATCGGTCAAAGGATCGAATGGCCGGCTCTTGGTCGAACATTGATAAAGCGATCCGACGCCTTTAAAATCAGGCTAGAACCAAAGGGAGCGGGAGATGTTTCTAGGCTCATAGCAAAGATTGCTTACGAGTTCGGCTTCTTGCTTGCTGGGCGGGAGTTTCTACTGAATCAAAAGGTAGCAGAACCACTTAAAAAGTTTATCATGACAGGGGAAGCTCAATCAGGCCTCTCCGTAATGCGAGTCGACACGGCCGTTTCGGATTATGCGCCTGCTCATTTCATAAGCTTTCAGGTATACGATTCTTTCACCAAGGTTGTTGTCGGCTTCTTTGGAAGTATCGCATACATGCTGATAGCGCCGCCATTGGAACAAGGAATACTTCAGCGCATTGCTGATACTTATCAATGCCCTGATATTATGGGTGTTGAGTTCCAGCAAGATCTGCAAAAAGGTACTCTTGGCTTCTGGGCTCTATTGCCAGACGGCAAGAATCAGTACATTGGCCCTAAAAGATCTGCCTAGAGAGTAATGGGGCTGCGAAGTGACAGGTCGGGCCTGAGTATGGACTTATTGTGCTGCAGAGAGACTCGGTAGAAGAAGGTTAATGCATGGAATTAGTTTCGGATGGAGAGGCCGTGATATGGTGCAGTTGTGTCAACCAAGACTCATCAATGCTATAATGCGCGATAATCGAAGGAAATCAGGAGGAAAGCCTCATGACAATTCAGAGAAGCTCATACGCTTCACCGGTTGAGGCGCTGGCCGCGTTGATTCGAACCCTGGTAGCTTATGAGCAGCGGTACCAGATGTCATCGGCCGACTTTTATGCCCGGTACCAAAAGGGGGACATGGGGGATGCGGCTGACTTTGTCGAGTGGGCTGGGGACTATCAGCATTACTTGCAGCTAAAGGAGGAAATGGAGCATAAGCTGGTGGCCGTGGGATGAACAGCGCCGAAGAATACTTCAACCAGGTGCAGCAACTCATTGACCACACCCCTGACGCCGTCATTGAACGGTACGAAGAGCAGCTTCTATCGGAGACCAGAGGAGTCCTTCGCATCCGGCTGCGCTTTCCAGACGACGCTCTGCTGGAAATCAGCGAAGCCATCGTCATTGTCGCCGGAGAGCCCCACTCGATTGCTTACCGCTACCATTATCAAGGCCCATCGGCTGAGCTGGTGTTCAGGTACGACGATGCTCCCCACCACCCAGAGATTCCTACTCACCCTGACCACAAGCATTCGGGAAATCAGGTCCTAAGCGGCCCTCACCCCTCTATTGACCAGGTGTTACTGGAGGTAGCGGCTATCCGGGAAAGGGCCAGACAATCCAAGGTCTAGCGACCTCTCCGGGGCGGGATTCAGCGCAAAGAGAACCATGCTATGGCTCCTTCAGTTGAAAATAAGGGCAGTAAAAAAGACTCTGCAACCCTAATGTGCGCACGTGTCAGGGCCGGAGTAGTTCTCCGACCCTGACAAATGACCGCCTTTCTAAAGAGGAAGGGCCTAGGAACGCGCGGCAGGGGCGAAAACAGCTATCTTGCGCTCGGCCAGGGCGAAGCCGCCGAACAGCACCGCCGTATAGAAAAGAGTCCCTGCCAGGGTGTTAGCGAAGAACGGAATCGCCGCGACGTAGCAGATAACCAAACCCTCCAAGGTCCTGGGGTAGAGCGAGTCTAAAGCCCAGACGCCGAAATTGGTGACTACGAAAAAGAGGATCGAAGCGGCCAGGCCTGCGCCGACCGCCGTCTTGGCCACCCCGCTGTGAGTGCCGGTGATTACTGGTCCCCTCATATACAATCACGAGGAAGAAGGAGAAGATAGGAAGATTTGTTGCGTTTTTTCTGCTTCATCCCATTGAACTCGGACCTTGACCTCATACACTTCCCGTATGGTCTCCTCTGTCAGGACATCTTTCGAGGGTCCGTCCCGGTAGATCTCTCCCCCGCAGAGAACGATAATGCGCGGAAAAAAGAGCGCGGCAAGATTGAGGTCGTGAAGGGTGGCAACGATCGTCAACCGCCGCTCACGATTGAGCCGACGCACCAGGTCAAAGAGCTGGACCTGATGTTTGAGGTCGAGAAAGGCCGAGGGCTCGTCCAACAGGAGAATCTCCGGCTCCTGCGCCAAGGCGCGCGCAATCATCACCCGCTGTTTTTCACCGCCGCTCAATTCATGAAGATAGCGGTCGGCGAGAGACCAGGTTTCGGTCAATTCCATGCTCTTTCGTGCAGCTTCCAGATCCATTTTTCCATCGAAGACAAGAGGATTATGATGGCTCGCTCTTCCCATCAAGACGATCTCGGCCACCGTGTAGGGAAAATTGACCTGGGGCTCTTGAGGCACCACGGCAAAAAGCCTGCTCAACTCCCTTCTTTTGTAGGTTCGAATGTCCCTGCCGCTCAGCTTGACCTCTCCTTTTCCGGTCAAAACCGCGGACAGAATCTTCAGCAATGTCGTCTTCCCTGAACCGTTGGGGCCTACGATGCCGATCATCTCCCCTCTTTCGACCGAGAGTGATACGCGGTTGAGCACAACCCTCTCACCGTAAGCAAACACCAGATTATTAGTTTGGATAGCCAAACTCATAGAGCCACCTTTTTTCTCCCTTCACGATAGAGGAGCAAAAGAAAAAACGGAGCGCCGAAAAATGCCGTGACGATTCCCACCGGAAGCTCCGCGGGCGCCAGCAAAGTGCGGGCGAGCGTATCGGCCCAGCTCAGGAAAATCCCGCCGGCCAGAAATGAGGCCGGCAGCAAGAGCCGGTGGTCGCTGCCGACGATCAGGCGCATGACATGCGGAATCATCAATCCCACGAAGCCGATCATTCCGCTCACCGAGACCATCGCGCCGATCATCAACGAAGAAGCGATAAAAATCTGCCGCTGCAGTGCGCCGGTCTCCGCGCCCAGCTGCATGGCCGTCTCTTCGCCGAGAGTGATGAGATTGAGCCACAGCCCTTTGCTCCAGAGCCACAGGAAACCCAAGACAACATAGGCCCAGATGAAAGCCACGGTGAGATAGGCGCGGGTGGAAAGGCTGCCCATGAGCCAGAAGAGCAGCCCCTGCGCCTGGTAGAAATCGACGATGGAATTGAGAAACATAATCAGCGCCGCGATGAAAGAGTTGAAGATCACGCCGGAGAGCAGCAGGTGATAGGGATGGAGCCGCCCGTGAAAGAGCGAGAAGCGATAAACCAGAAGCATGCTGAGCAGCGCGCCGAGAAACGCCGCCAGAGGGACCCAGGAGATTTCGCCGAGGAGTCCGCCGGCGATGGGCAGCAGCCAGTTGGGAAAAAAGATCAGCCCCAAGATCCCCCCTAGAGAGGCGCCTCCGGAAACCCCCAGCATCTGCGGGCAGGCGAGCGGGTTGCGCAGCAGCGCCTGGAGCACGACGCCGCAAGAGGCCATGCCGCCGCCGATCGCGACTCCTAACAGCACGCGAGGAAGGCGCGCGCGAAAGAGGATCTCGGCGTTGGGATCCGAGGAAAACATATTTTCGAAGGCGCGCCGAAGATCGACCGGCACGGGACCGACGAGCGAGCAGCCGATTACCGAGAGAACCAGAAGCAGGAAAAGAATCCCATTGACCTGGATCATCTTCCTACGGTTTAGAACTTGCACATCGACTCCTCTCGTCGCGCTTGCCGTTCGCGGGATTCACGAAACATTCGGGATGAATGAGGCGCGCAAGCTCCGCCGAAGCCTCCCCGAATCGCGGGCCGGGCCGCAAAATCTTGTCGGAAGGATAGGAATAGATACGTCCTTCCCGAACGGCTGGAACGGATTTGAGATCGCTCCAACGCTTCACGGACTTTTCCCGCTCCGATCCCATCCCCGCTTCGATGATGACTTGCGGCGCTTTGGCGACCACGACCTCGTCGGGCAGATTAAGCCAGGGTTGAGCGGCGCTCCGGGCGATGTTGTCGCCACCGGCCAGAGTGATCAGCTCGTCGATAAAATTCTTGCCGCCCACCGAGATCAAGGGCTGAAACCCAACTACCATAAGCACCGAACGGCGCGCCGCCGGAGCGATCCTTCGCTTCACGTCTTCAACCTGCGCCGCGATTTTTGCAATTAGTTTTTCCCCCTCCTTCTCGTTTCCCAGCAGCGCCGAGATCGATCGTATCGCAGCGAGGATATCGCTCAGATTGGATACGGAAACCAAAACGACTTTCAGCCCCAACCACCCCATCTCCCGCGCCTTCACCGGGTCGGTCGCGCCGGCGACGCCGATCACGAGATCCGGTCTCTTGGCGACGACGGCTTCCAGGCTGGGGTTCATAAAGTCGCCGATCTTCGGCAGCTTGCGCGCTTCGGCGGGGTAATCGCAATAGGTCGTCACGCCGACCAGGCGATCGCCAAAGCCGAGAGCGAACAGCGTCTCGGTTACGCTGGGAGCGAGAGAAACGATCCTCCGGGGCAGCTCGGCTCCGACTGCCCGGCCCGGAACATTGCAGGCAACCCATGAAACCAAGAGAGCGATGAGAAAAACTCGGCTCACAGGCCATTCACCAACCGGATCACGGCGCCCTGCGGGTGATAGTCCAGAATGTTAAGGCAGCCGTAATCCTGTTCAAAGCAAAAGAAGTTCTCCAACTCCAACCCCAACGCGTGCAGCAGGACGATCCGATTGACCCCGCCGTGCCCCACGAGCGCAATTCTTTCTTCCGCATGCTTTTCCAAGATCGCTTCGAGAGAGTGTATTACCCGCCGGCTGAAATCTCGTAAAGACTCGGCGCCCGGCGGACAGTAGCTGATCCAACCGCTCATCAATTCGTCCCGCTCTACCGCAAAGCGCTCCGTGATCTCGTTGAAAGTGAGCCCCTCTAATATTCCGAACCTCTTCTCGCGCAACTCCTGGAGGGGCGGCGCCGGAGCAATGTTGAGGTATCGAGCGATAATCTTCGCCCCCTCCTGCGAGCGCCTGAGGTCGCTTGAGTAGATGGCCGTAATCCTCTCCCCCTTGAGTCTTTCTCCCAGACGATCGAATTGGTTGATTCCCTCCTCTGTGAGTTCCACGTCGTTATGGCCGTAGAGCCTTTTCTCATCGTGCCCCTTCACCTGGCCGTGGCGCATGAGATAAAGCCGCGTGGGCTTTACCACGGGCTCATTCGCGAGGGTCGAGGAGGGCATCTGTCACTCCATTTCAAACCGAGGCGAAGATCGCAAGCGCGAAGGTTTCCGCCAGCTCTCCCACGGCTCCGAACATATCGCCGGTCAGCCCGCCAAAGCGCCGATGGAAGTAATGCCGGCTGAGAAGAGCAAACAGCGAGATCCCGAGGGCGATCCACAACCCGATTGGCCGCGCCAAGATCACGACGATTGCCAGAGTGAACAGAGTGGCCGGCAAGAGATGCTTTCCACGGACATGCTCCGCCATGATCTGCCCCAGCCCGGGGCGCGCCGCTTTAGAGCGGTAAGCCAAAATCACCATCGCCCAACGGCCGAGCAACGGCGATACCAACAAAGCTTGCGCCCGCCCTTCACCCAGGAAGTCGATGGCGCGAACTTTTGCGATCACGACCAGCAAGACCGCCAGCAGGCCGAACACCCCAGTGCGGCTGTCGCGCATAGCCGCAAGGGCATCCTCCCGGCTTCCTTTGGCCCCAAGCCCGTCGAAGGTATCTCCCAATCCATCCAGATGGAAGGCGCGGGTCATCAGGACCAAAACGCTTACCAGCGCGACGCTCAAAAGCGGCGACGGCAGATAGGGAGCAAGCAGCCGGTTGAAGAGCAGCAGCGCCAGGCCGAGGCAAAAGCCGACCAAAGGAAAAAAGGCCGAGGATCTGCCGATCTCCTCGGCAGTCACCTTGCGGTTGTAGGGCCAGGGAAAAACGGTTAAAAACTGCAATGCCGTCAAAAAATATTTCACTGCGTCTTTTCCGCTACGCCGGCGGATTCAAAGGTCGCCATCTCCCGCATGATCTTGACGGAAGCTTCGATCAAACCCATGGCGATGCAGGCGCCGGTCCCTTCTCCCAGACGCATTCCCAGGTCTACGAGGGGACTGAGCTGGAGTTCTTGAAGCATCGAGCCATGGCCATTCTCTGCGGAGAGGTGCGAGGCGAAGAGAATATCTTTAACAAGGGGACTGAGACGGAAGGCTAGGAGAGCCGCCGCTCCGGATATGTAGCCATCGAGAACCATGGGAATGCGATTAGCTGCTGCGCCTAAGATTGCGCCAGCCATCGCACCAATCTCGAAGCCACCCACCTTTGCCAGAACAGCGAGAGGATTTCGAGCGTCCGGTTGGTTTAATTGTAGCCCTTTCTCGATGACAGTAACTTTCTTCTCCCAGATTGCAGCACTGATTCCCGTCCCTTTGCCTGCAACGTCGCGCACACGAAGTCCCGTCAAGGCACAAAGGATGGCGGCGGCGCTGCTCGAATTCCCGATCCCCATCTCGCCTGCGCCGAGCAGAAAGAGATCCTGAGAAGCCACCTCTTCCACCAGGCGAATTCCCGTCTCGACGGACTGGACTGCCTCTTCCAACATCATGGCGGGTCCGCAAGCAAAATTGCTTGTGCCGCGACGAACCTTGCAGGACCGCAGGCCTGGTAGACTTGGGAACTCGTGGTCAACGCCGATATCGATGACCTCTACATCGACGCCGTAATGGCGCGCCAGAACATTAATTGCGGCTCCCCCGCGGAGGAAATTATAAGTCATCTGCGCCGTGACCTCTTTGGGATAGGCGCTCACTCCCTCCAGCGCAATCCCATGGTCGGCGGCGAAGACAAACAGCAGTTTCCGCCCCAGCCGGGGAGGGATTTCGCCTTGTATACCGGCGATGCGGCCCGCCAACTCTTCCAGCCTCCCAAGACTCCCGAGAGGTTTTGTAAGTGAATCGAGCCTTGTTTGAATTTCGGTCTCTGCGAAGCGATTCAATGGTTGGATCTTTTTGAGCGTTTGCTCTAGGAGCATGCTTCTCCCTTTTTTACCATCACCGGTAGCCCTGCAACCATGAGAACGACTTCGTCCGCAGCTTTGGCAACGCGCTGATTGACCCAGCCAACCAAGTCGCGAAAACTCCGCGCCAGCGGGTTATCCGGAACGATGGCCGAGCCGATCTCATTAGTCACAAAGAATACGGGAAAATCGAGCAAGGGCAGGTTTTCTATGAGCTCGTCGACTTCTTTTGTCACAGCTTCTTCGTCCTGCCGGAGGAGAACGTTGCTGACCCAAAGAGTCAAACAATCGACCACGGCGCAGTCTATTTCGCCTCGATGTTTAAGAAGTGCCGCAGCCACCTTCTCGGGCTCCTCAACCGTGAGCCACCGGTTCCCGCGCCTCTTCCTATGTTCGGCTATCCGTTGTGCCATTTCCTGATCTTTCGCCTCGGCTGTTGCTAGGTAAAGAAGCTTGGAGCCAATCCTATCAGCTCGCTCTTCAGCATATCTGCTCTTTCCGGACCGTGCTCCGCCGGTAATGAGAACGATCTTTTTCCCCATAGAGATGCTCTGCTGCGTAATGTGTGAGAAAAACCTTTGCCTAGCCTAAAAGACCCTTAAGAGCCTTGCGACGGTGATAAGAAACAACAAGAAAATTTTGCTTTCGAACCAACCCCTATCCACTGTTTTTACCTCCTCTCTAGTCTTTTCCGAAGACCCCTCTAACGCCAACAAGGAAGTTTAAAGGGCGGGCAAGAAAACCGTCTGCCTCTTCATATTTTTTGTTGAACAGATTTTCTATCTTGCCGAAAAGACTCAGCCCTTTTACCCCGGGCACCTTCCAGGGAAGACTGTAAGACGAGGCGAGGTCCACCTTCATATATCCTGCCTCCTTGACATCCGCCCCGCTGACCACACCAAAATCATCCCTTTTGCCCACGACATTGGCGTTGAGGTTCATGTGAAACCTTTCTTGCCCGTAGTTGAGAATTACACTCCCCCGATGTCGGGGGCGACGAACAAGCCTCCCACTGGAGGTATCATTTTCCAAGAAAGTATAGCCGGTACGGAGAGAGAGCCCAAAGCCCACGTTGACATCGCCAAAGAGTTCGATGCCGTCAACCCGGACCTTATCGACGTTCCTTGCCTGAAAATTGGGAGCGGGAAAGACAATAAGATCCTCCACCTCCCGATGAAAATAGGTAACGCCAACGAGGAATCTCTCCAAGAGCCTTTGCTCCACCCCTCCGTTCAGCTCCCAGCTAGTCTCCGGTCCTAGATTGCGATTCCCGCTGTCTGGATCAAAAAGTTCATTCATCGATGGGACCTTAAATGCCTGCGCGTAGCCGAGCTTGAACTTGGTTCTGGTCTGGGGAACGAGGTAGGCCGCAGAGGCGGATGGGCTCCACTCGGTGCCGAATGCCTGATGGTCGTCAAGTCTGACGCCACCTACCAGAAAGAGCCTATTGCCGAAAAAGCGCAATTGCTCCTGGAGATAATAGGCCACGTTTCTCTGGTCTTTCCTGATAGCGGTTGAAGTTGCCGTTGTCGTGGTTGCCTGCCTCTTTTTGTATTCAACGCCGAAGGTCGTAGTGCTCCACTCCTGCCAGCGGTAGTTGGTTTGAAAATCCGCACTCGCGATTGTCGGGCGGCGGCGAGTTCGGCTCCTTCCCGTATCCACGTCATCAGGATCATCCGTGAACTTGTCGTGCTGCTTGAACTGCGAACCCGAAATTCGGTATTCCCAGCTAGGCAAGAGTTTCTGCTCCCAATCAATCTTGAATAGATAGTCCGTGATATTCTCTCTCGCGTTGGGATCGCCTGCCCCTGCTGTGAAATTATTATTGTTAAATAGACCTAAATCCACCTTGCGAAAATGAAAGAGGCTTCGTAGTAAGGCGCTCTCGGTCACATGAAGATCCAACCGGCTGGAGACCGCCGTATTTTGATAATCGTCGTTGTTCCGGCGAAACCCCTCTGTCTCCAAACGGGAGGCAAAAAGAGAATATCCTAATTTCTCCGTTCCTCCGCGCACAGCGAGCACCTGCCGATGGGTGCTATGGTTGCCTCCCTCAGTAGAAAGGCTGACCTCCGGTTTCCCTTTACCGGCCTTGGTAATGATATGAACGACGCCACCAATCGCCTGGGAACCATAAAGCGTTCCTCCTGCTCCTCTTAGCACCTCGATCCGCTCGATACTTTCCGTAGTGAGGTGCGCGAAATCAAAGGCACCTGTGGTTGTGCTGTTAGCTTCCATGCCATCAATTAGGACCAAAACCTGATCGGATTCGGCGCCGCGAATGAACACGGATGTCGTAGTTCCCCGGGAACCTGACTGAACCACATCCAATCCGGGCACGTTGCGCAGGACCTCCAAGACCGTTTCGGCTTTCTTTTCTTGAATCTCTTTCTCGGTGATCACCGTGACCGACGTCGTCACCTGTTCCTGGGGCGTTTCGACCCGGGTTGCGGTGACGACCACGGGGGCGAGGGTCTCTTCCTGTTGCGGCTCCGACGCCGGCAGGAGAATGGGGAGAAAAATCACTAAGATAAGCAGCCAGAAAAACTTCATAGAGCCTCCTTTTCCCGCGAAAGGGGATGATTTAAGGCAGATCGGATAGGTCTCCTGGCTTAGGCTTTGTCCTACTCGCCGCGCCTTCCCACCCTTCGACTTGGCTCAGGACAGTGGCTTCCTGCGGCTTTCGTGGCCATCACAGTTGCGGGGCAGCGGGGGATTTTCACCCCTTTCCCTTGCATCCGACTGCGGTTGATAAGACTAGCTTCGTTACCCTCCTTTTTTAACAACTATGGTCTTCAGTCTCTCAACTCGGCCAAGCTAAACACAATTGGGATCCTTACCCAGCTCTCCACCCGCTTGTCCCCGTAATGAGCGGGATGGAAGCGCCAGGATTTCACTGTTTCTACGGCGGCTCGGTCGAGGCTCTCGAAACCCGAGGTGCGACCGACCTTGATCGATTTTGACTTCCCATCCTGGTCCACCAAAACTCTGAGCAGAACCGTCCCTTCCCATCCTTCCCGCCGCGCCGCCTCCGGGTATTTTGGTTTGGGGTTGTACGCATAGCGGGCCATGCCAAAACCAGACCCGCCTAGCCCAACTCCCGCGCCCGACCCGCCGGAACCCGACCCTGCGGCGACAGAATTTCCGTTTCCGCCAGACCCCCCTCCCTCACCACTCTCTATTGTTCCCAAGGGAGAGCCATCTTGCACCCCCTGTTTCCCTTGCACCCCCGCTACAACCACTCCCGAGTCAAACGACACGGGAATGATCTGCGGAGTCTGACCCTTTTCCCCGGGCATCTCTTCTCGGCCGCTGATCACCGAGAAACTTTGCTCCTCCGCGTTCCGCGAACCAGGATAATGCTGGCGCACGGCCGAAGCGCCCTTGCCTCTTTCTCCGCTCTTTCCACCGGCGCCTCGATCCAGTCCCGCCCCATCTACCCCTGTTCCGCCGAGGAGAACCACGGAGATTGCCCGTTCCTCTCTCATTTCCATGAATGAGAGGGGCAAAGTGAGAAGGGCCGCATGCGCGGCAACGGAAAGCAGAAAAAAAGAGGCCAGCCTCATATAAGACAACCCAATCGGGCCTCTGTAAACAGAAGGGGAAAAGACGCGCACCTTTCTCTCTCCTTCGGAGAG
>Ga0209640_10003153_pt1 | contig 14428 bp, 13 predicted proteins | sample RifCSP10_1_FD_184018 | JGI IMG/M metagenome (GOLD analysis project Ga0209640, IMG submission 184018) | Soil microbial communities from Rifle, Colorado - Rifle CSP2_sed 10_1 (SPAdes) (version 2) | ecosystem: Environmental > Terrestrial > Deep subsurface > Rock core/Sediment | place: Rifle...
CCGGCCACGAGTGGAGGAGTTTGAGGTGGCCGCCGGGGGGACGATGACCTCGCGCATGCCATAGAACATGTTGTGCGGGGCTTCAATGATCTCGATGCGATCCTTGATTCGATCGTAGAACTCATCGATCTCCTCTGTGTACGCGTAGAGATCGACTTCCCGGCGATGCTTGGAACTGAGCTGTCCCCCTGAGCTGAACATCACGTCGCCAGCGCCGAACGACACGATCGCGAAGCTCAAGCCATCGCCAGCGTCGCCGTAGCTCGCCTTGACCTCGAACCCGATGTCTCGGTACCAGTCAATGGTTCGCCGCACGTTCGGCACGTGGAACATCGGAACGATCTTCTTCAGCATGATTTGCCTCATCGATGACCACCAGGCTTGCGTTCACTCTCATCACCTCGCGCCTGGACAAATGCGATGTCCGGCTAACGCAGTTGAGATTCTTGGCACGCGCAGCCGTGACAAGAATCTCCAGTTGGACTCGATCCGCCGTCGCGAGCTACCGGAAAGACGGGCCTATGGACTTTCAGGGGTTCTCGGAGGCGCTGGAGGGGCGGCTCGACACCAGCGAAGATGGATTCCGTGGCGCCCGGGAGCAAGATCGGGTGCGGCAAAAGCGCCCGAGCGCCGGGGCCTGGGGCCGTGACGGACACGGCGGACGCAGCCCGGCTGGACCGCCCGCGGGGACGTGGGCAGTGCGGGCCATCGCGTTAGGTGCCCGGCGCCACGTGGTCACGGTGGTGCGCGGGGCCCACCGTGGCGCCGCAGGGTCACGGTCGAGACGAGGCCGCGTTCACACACGGAGCAGCGCTGCGCCAGACACAGCACAATGAGCGTGACGGCGAGCGCCATACTCCGGTCGGGCGCGCGGACGGCATCGACCGTCGATGGCGGCGCGGTGGGGCTGGCCGCACCGAATGTGGGAGCGCCGCCCGTGGAGGCGTGGGACGTGAGAATGCCGCGCGCCCGCTCGAGATCCGCGTGCCGGCCGGGACTCAGGAGCCCATAGGATCGGACCTTGGTGAAGCCGCGCGGCAGGACGTGCTGGAGAAATCGGTCCAGGAATCGGTGCACGGGCAGCGTGACGCGGCGGGTCGCGCCGGTCCGCGCGTGGGTATAGTGAAACGTGACGTGACCATCAGTAAACCGGTCGATCCGTTGATTGGTGAGTGCCACGCGATAGACGTAGCGCGAGAGATAGAGCGTCGCGTGCTCGCCACTCCCGATCTGTTGGACATGGACGGTCCACCGGCGGCGCCACACGCGCGGGTCGATCGCGTCGAGGAGTCCGGCGCGGGCGAGGGCGTCGCGCAGCTTGGCGCGAAACAGGTGCGAGAGCGCGTACCCCGGCATGAGAAACCGTGCGTGCGCGGGCTGGATCCACGACAGACGGTCGCTGGCGAGCGCACCCGCAGTGACCAGCAGGTGCGCGTGGGGATGATATTCCATCGTCCGCGACCAGGTGTGGAGCGCGGCCAGAATGCCGATGGTGCCGCCGACCCACTGGCGATCGGCGGCCAGCGTCTGGACGGCCGCTGCGGCCTCACGCAGGAGTGCGGCGTAGACGACGCGCTGATGGCGACGCGCGACGGCACGGAGTTGATGCGGCAGAGTAAAGGTGAGGAGGAAATGATCGCAGGGAAGCAACCGGGCCCGGGTCCGCGCGAGCCAGTCGTGCGCCCGATCTTCCTGGCACGTGGGACAATGCCGGTTCCGGCAAGAGTGGTAGTGATACTGCACCGCGCCGCAGGTGTCGCAGCGGAAGACGGTGCCCCCCATGGCGGCGGTGCGACACGCGCCAATGTCCGCGAGCGCGCGACGCTGGGCCGCGAGCAGTCCCCCGGCATGACCGTGGAGGTACGCCGACCCCGCCGCGCGGACGATGTCCGCGAGCGCGACCATCGCGGCGCCCGTCGGCGCGTCAGCGGATCAGGCGCTGGCGATCACACCGGGACCGCGAGGTCCGGCAAGAGCCCGTTGATGGGATCCGTCGCGGTAGCGCGCAACTCGCGCGTGACGTGGGTATAGATGGCGGTCGTACTCAAACTGCTGTGGCCCAGATACTGTTGGATGACGAGCAGCGAGACGCCCGCCTCCACCAGGTGCGTGGCGTAGCTGTGGCGCAGGGTATGAATGTGGGCGCGCTTGAGCACGTTGCTGGCCACCACCGCCTGCGCGAAGGCCCGCTGCAACGTCGTCGGATGGAGAGGCCGCTCGGCCGCGGTGCCGCGGCAGTGGCCCGCGCCACGGGGCGGCGGCGCGGGGAAAAGCCAGCGCGGATCCCGGTGGGTGCGCCAGTGGGCCCGGAGCAGCTCGAGCACCGCGGTGGGCAGGGGGACCACGCGATCGACGCCGCCCTTGCCGCGACGAATGTGGAGGCCAGCCCGCGCCCCGTCGATGTCCTGCACGTGGAGGGTGATCCCTTCGAGCAAGCGGAGGCCACAGCCGTAGATCGTGGTGAGGCAGGTGCGGTAGGCGGGTACGCGCACCGCGGCGAGCACGCGGCCGACTTCCTCGCGACTCAGAACGACGGGGAGCTTCTGGTCGCGTTTCGCCCGCGCGAAATCGAGGATGGTCCAGCGTCGACTCAGGGTCTGCTCATAGAAGAACCGCAGCCCGGAGAGCGCCTGAGTGACACTCGCCGGCGCCAGCGTCGTGCTCAGGTGCAGGAGATACTCTCGCAACTGGTCCTCGCTCAGCCCATCCGGCGCGGCGTGGTAGAAGCGAGCCAGCCGAGCGACGATGCTGACATAGGTCGCAATCGTCCGGTCGGCGTAGCCACGAAGGGTCAGATCCTCGATCAGGCGCTGGCGCAGCGGGGTCATACGATCCTCTCAGGTAGAAGGTGAGAGGACGAGACCACCACCCCATCAGGAGATCAACAAGGACCGCGCCACCGCCGTCGCTATCCGCCGCAGGCGGATTGAGTTCAACGGATATTGGACTGACCAGTAGAAACCATTTCGCACAGACCGGCACCATGGAATGGGTTGCCCGAACTGGCCCCAACTTCCGGATCGTCAACCCGGTCCGCCTGGCGAACCAGCAGGCCTGATGACCACCCGCAACACCCCGCCCAACACCGGCCGCCCCAGGTCACGAATACCTCCCCCCGAAAGCACCAGCGTCGCCGTCGCCACCGCGTCCGCGACCTCTCCCCGCCGCGCCATCACCGTCACCGCGCCCGCATTGACCAAACCCAGGCCCGTGCGTGGATCAACCACGTGCGCATAACGCACGCCGCCGATCTCCACGAACTGCTCCGACCCGCCGGACGTCGCCACCGCCATGTTCACCAGCACCTTCGCATACTCCCGGGTCGCCGGGTCGGCGCCCGGAATCTCGACGGACCACCCGGCACGTCCCGGCGGCGCGTCGCCAACCACCAGATCTCCACCCGCCTCTACCATCGCCGAGCCGACGCCGAGCGCACGCAGCACCTCGAGCGCCTCGGACAACACGTACCCTTTCGCGATCCCGCCAAGGTCGATCGACATGCTGTCCGCCATCAGCCGGACCCGGGACAGCACCGTGTCGACTTCCAGCAACCGCCACCCCGTGCGCGATCGCGCGCGCGACACCACATCCTCGCCAGGCAGCCGCCCGCTCCGCCGCGACTCACGCCACACCCGCACGAGCGGCCCCACCGTCACGTCGAACGCGCCGTCACTCCACCGCGACACTTCTCGCGCCAGCGCGAGCACACGCAGCAAATCCGGGCTCACGGACTGCCACTCCCGCGACCGCGCGGACAACCGCCGCACCTCGCTCCCCTCGCGGTAATCGCTCATCTTTCCATCCAGCTCAGCCACCCGCTCGTACGCGGCACGCGCCGCCTCGCGAGCGACACTCTCATTCGACGCATGGAGGACGATCCTGACCGGCACACCCATGTGGACGGCGGTGAACTCGTGACGCTCCTGCGCGACCGCCCCGCGACTCATCGCCGCCAGACCGACCAAAAAGTGCCATGCGCGCACTCGTAAGGCGGCTGCCCGGGGTCGCGATGGTCGCGCTCGCGGCGTCATGTCCGGCATCCGCACCCGCACAGGAGTCCTACACTGACTCCGTAACAGGCACTCTGGTTCGCTTCGAGATGGTCAAGGTGCCCGGCACCGACCTGTGGATCGGCCGCACCGAGGTCACCTGGGACTTGTACGACGCGTTCGCCCTCTCGCGGCCAGACAGCAGCGAGGGGCGCAGCACGGTCGATGCCGTAGCGCGTCCCACGCGGCCCTACGGCGCACCGGACTACGGCTGGGGTCATGCGGGTTTCCCGGTCATCAGCGTGGCGTACACCGCGGCCCAGGCCTTCGGCGAATGGCTGTCCGCGAAGACTGGAAAGAAGTATCGTCTTCCAACGGAATCGGAGTGGGAACACGTGGCGCAACTGGCGGCGGGTACCTCGACCGACGCCCTGGCCTGGCATGTAGCGAACGCCGGTGGCACGACTCACGCCGTGGGCGCAAAGCCCGCTGATGCGCTTGGATTGCATGATCTCTTCGGCAACGCCGCGGAGTGGGTTACCGTCCGCAGTGGCCGGCCCGTGGTGCGCGGTGGTTCCTTTCGTGACGCAGCGCAGGCGATTGGTCCGTCGGCCCGGGCGGTACAGGACGATACATGGAATGAACGCGATCCGCAGATACCCCAGAGTCGCTGGTGGATGTCGGACGCTCCCTTTGTCGGCTTCCGCATCGTGCGGGAGCCATGATCAGCAAGCACAGCGAGGAATCCGATGACTGACGACACCTCCGGTCGGTTCTCACGCCGTACCTTTGTGAAGACGACTACGATGGCAACAGCAGGGCTCGTCCTGCCACGCACGCTCTCGGCGCTTACTCCGGACACCGCGTCGGCAGAAGTCATCCGAATCGGCGTGATCGGCTGCGGGGGCCGAGGCTCTGGCGCCGCCCGCGACGTCATGCGCGCCGGAGGCGAAGGCGTGCAGATCGTCGCGATGGGCGACCTGTTCCCCGATCGTCTCGAGCGCGCGCGCGCCAATCTCGCGAAGGTCGCCAGCGAAGACGCGATGGTGGAGAAGCAATTCAAGGTGACCCCCGAGACGCTGTTCAGTGGATTCGACGCGTACCAGAAAGTCCTCGCCACCGACATCGACATGGTGATCCTGGCGACGCCGCCCGGATTCCGACCAGTGCATCTCGCGGCCGCCGTCGCCGCCGGCAAGCACATCTTCATGGAGAAGCCGGTTGCGGTCGACGCGGCCGGCGTGCGCTCCGTGATCGCGTCGGCAGCGGCGGCCAAGGCGAAGAATCTTGCCATCGTCGCCGGCACCCAACGGCGCCATGACCCAGCGTACGTGTCGGTGATGCGTCGCGTGCACGACGGGGCGATTGGCGAGCTGACAGGCGGCGAGGTCTACTGGAACCAGGGCGGCCTCTGGAACGCCGCTCGTCAGGCAGGCTGGAGCGACGTCGAGTGGCAGATCCGGAACTGGCTGTACTTCACCTGGGCTTCGGGCGACCACATCGTCGAACAGCACATCCACAACATCGACGTCGCCAACTGGGCCATGGGCGCTCATCCGGTCCGCGCAGTCGGAGTCGGTGGCCGTCAGTGGCGGACGGACGGCGCGTATGGCCACATCTTCGATCACTTCGCCATCGACTTCGAGTATCCCAACGGCGCGCACGTGATGAGCATGTGCCGCCAGATCGATGGCACGGCCAACCACATTGGCGAGCGATTTGTGGGAACTCGCGGGACGACGGATCCTTCCAGCAGGATCACGGGCCCGCAGTCGTTCACCTGGGCCGGCGAGAAGAAGAACCCGTACGTCGAGGAGCATGTCGACCTGCTGGCGAGCATTCGCGCCGGCAAGCCGCTCAACGAGGGCCAACAGGTCGCGGAGACCACGTTGAGCGCGATCATGGGACGCGAGGCAGCGTACACCGGCCAGGCGATCGTCTGGGACGAACTCCTGAATGCGTCACAGGATCTGGCGCCACCACAAACGGGCTTCGGATCGCTGGCGGTTCCGCCGGTGGCGATGCCGGGAACCACCAAGGTGGCGCGTACCTGGAATGGGTGACCGAGGGCAAAGCGCAATGCGCAAGGCGCAAAGCGAGGCCGCCTTCAGCGATCGCCGTGACTTTCTCAGGTCGGCAGCGACGGGGTTGGCTCTCGCATCGCTGCCGACGTTAGGCGTGGCGCAGGGTGCGGCGCAGGCCCGGAAGTTCAAGCTCGCCTACGCGCCCCACTTCGGCATGTTCCGGCAGCATGCCGGCCAGGGACTGGCGGCCGAGCTCGAGTTCATGGCCGCCGAAGGGTTTACGGCCCTGGAAGACAATGGCCTGAAAGACCGTTCCGTCGCTGACCAGGAGCTCATAGGCGCCACGCTCGCCCGTCTCAACATGCGGATGGGCGTGTTCGTCGCGCACACGATTTCGTGGAACGAACCGCACCTCGCGAACGGTGACGCGTCGATTCGCGACGCCTTCGTCCAGCAGGTGCGCGAATCGATCGATGTCGCGAAGCGTGTAAACGCCAGGTGGATGACCGTGGTACCCGGGCATGTCGATCGGCGCCTCGACATGAACTACCAGACCGCCAACGTGGTCGAAGCGCTCAAGCGAGCCGCCGCCGTTCTCGAACCGCACGGTCTGGTCATCGTGATCGAACCGCTCAACACGTTGCGCGATCACCCCGGTCAGTTCCTGACACGCATCCCTCAGGCGTACCAGATCTGCCGGGCCGTGGGCAGCCTGTCGTGCAAGATCCTGTTCGACATCTATCACCAGCAGATCACCGAGGGAAACCTGATTCCCAACATGAACGCGGCCTGGGACGAGATTGCCTACATCCAGGTGGGCGACAACCCGGGGCGGCGCGAACCCGGCACGGGCGAAATCAACTTTCGCAACGTGTTCCGGCACATCAACTCGAAAGGCTATCAGGGCGTGGTGGGCATGGAGCACGGCAACTCGCGTCCGGGGCGCGAGGGAGAACGCGCGGTCATCGACGCCTACGTCACGGCGGATTCCTGGTGACAGCGACGGCACCGTCGCTGCTCGAGCGCTGGGGCACGTTCCTGTTCAAGTACCGCGACGCGGTTTTCCCCGCGGTCATTCTCGCGACGATCGCGGCTACGCGCCCGCAGTTCCCGTCCGGGAGCCGCACCGCGGATCTCTGGCTCGACCTGGTTGGCATCCTCGTCGCCGCCATGGGTCAGGCGCTGCGCATCACGGTCATCGGTTACCGCTACATCGCGCGCGGCGGAAAGAACCGGCGGGTTCACGCCGAGGACCTGGTGACCGAGGGAATCTTCGCGCTGGCCCGCAATCCGCTCTACGTCGGTAACATCCTCGTCCTGTTCGGACTCTTCATCATCTGGAACGCGCCCCTGCTGTACCTCATCGGCGTGCCGTTCACGCTGATTGGCTATATGGGGATCGTCGCGGCCGAGGAAGCGTTCCTCCGCGGCAAATTTGGCCAGGCGTACGAGGAATACTGCCGGACGACCAACCGCTGGATACCCGATTTCCGGAAGGCCCGTGAAGCCCTGCGCGACATCCCGTTCAACTGGAGGAGAGTCCTGCTCAAGGACTACGGGAGCTGGACCGCGTGGATCGGCACGGCCGGCGTGATGATCATCGCCGAGTCGCTCTTCGCCGCGCCTTACGAGCAGCAGGCGGCATTGATCAACGCGATCCTTGGCGTGCTGGCGGTGGTGTTCGTGGCCTGGGCGGTCACGCGATGGCTCAAGCTGAACAAGCGTATCCGCGCCTGACGAGAGTCAGTTGTAGCCGCCCGGCCTCCCGAGTGCCAGGCGTCCTGCGCCGAAACAGGCGATTGCCAGGGCGCCCAGGATGAACAGGGCCTCTACTTCGATCGCCCACGCGCCCCCGCCGGTGATCTTCCCGATGTCGGCGCGTCTGGCCATGAAGACAGCTCCAAGTAAGTCGAATGCGATCACCAGCGCCGCGGGCCGGGTGAACACCCCGGCGATGATCAGCACCGGCGCCAGCACTTCGCCGACGTAGACACCGTACGCGACAAAGGCCGGGAGACCGTTCGCGCTCACCATCTGCTCCACGAAGCCGATCCCGTTCTGCAGCTTGGAAATGCCGTGAACGAGCAGAATTCCTCCGATGCCAAAACGGAGGATCAGTTTTCCGAGATCGTCGATTCTGGCGCCCATCGCCCTTCGGGTTCGGTTGGTACCAACACGTTGCAGTATTACACCGGTGACTCACGGCGCGGTATCGGGCCTGCGGCGCTCGTGAGGTAGCGGCGCCCCGGTGCCGTCCTTCTGCCGCAGCGGTTCTGCCGCACCCTCGCCAACCTGCGCAGGAGGCGAATCTGGTGGCAACGACCGCCGCGCCTTTGCATGCCTGCCCACGAGTGCACCGGCCGCAAGCAGGCCCGCGGAGGCGAGCACCGCAAGCTTGATCATGGCGATCCGGATCATCCAGTCCGGCGGGTTTACATGAACGTCCAGGGCCCACACGCCGACCGTCAACAGCCCAATCGCGACGCCGAGGTAAAGAAGGGCGCGAGAGATTCTGGTTTCGAACATGGGCTGGTCTATCGTCCGTTCAGCACGAGATGCGCCGCAATGCTGACACCATAGCCCAGAGCAACCGCCCATGTCCATCTGAGATGCGCGCCGAACGTGTAAATCCCGCGTGCCTGACCCATCAGTGCGACACCTGCCGCACTCCCCACTGAGAGGAGTGATCCCCCAACGCCCGCGGTCAGAGTGACCAGCAGCCACTGCGCATGATTCATTTCGGGCGAGACGGCCAGAATTGCCGCCATGAGCGGAATGTTGTCGAATACAGCGGACGCCACACCGATCGCGATGTTGGTCGTCGTCGGACCAACGGAGGCGTACATTCCATGAACGCCCACATCGAGGAATCCGAACGCGTGCAACGCGCCGACGCACAACAGGACTCCGTAGAAGAACATCAGCGTGTCCCATTCGACTCGTTCCAGCAGGTCGAAGACGTCGAACCCGTCCTCCTTGGCGCTCTCCTCGTGTCCGAACCCGCCGAGCATGTGACTCGCCCCATTGTCGGCCAGGCGCCGGGCCCGCCGCTTCCGCGTCAGGCCGTACCCGTAGAGGTGCAGTGCGCCGAATCCCGTCATCATTCCCAGTGCTGCAGGCAGGTGCAGGTACTGATGCAGGAGGATGGTTCCGAGGATTGTTCCTGCAAAGAGTGTGATTACTGCTCTGGAGCCCGGCAGCAGCGTGACTCGACCCTCCTTGGCGACGGGCTGGTCGCGTGGCACGGTGAACGACATGATCAGCGCCGGCGTCAGCCACGTCAGCAGCGATGGAACGAACAGACTGAAGAACTCCATGAACTCGAGCTTCCCGCGCTGCCAGACCATCAGCGTCGTGATGTCGCCGAAGGGACTGAACGCACCTCCAGCGTTGGCCGCAACGACGATGTTGATGCACGCGGGCACGACGAAGCGGGGCGTCCGGGCTCCAACAGACAGCGCTACCGCGCCCATCACGAGGGTCGTCGTGAGATTGTCCGCAAGCGGCGACATGCAGAACGCGAGCGCGCCTGTCGCCCAGTACACGCCGCGCAGCGAAAGGCCGAGCTTGATCAGCCGCGTACGCAACACGTCGAAGACCTGCCGGTCTTCGAGCGTATTCACGAAGCTCACGGCGGCAAGAATGAAGAGAAACAACTCGGCAAACTCTACGATGTCCTCCCGGAGGATATCGATGCCGTGATCCCGGGCGGGCGACAGTCCGACGAGTACCCAGAGCACACCGGCCGCGATGATCATCGGGACCGACTTCCTGAGGTGTGTGCGATCCTCGAGAATGACGAACACGTACGCAAAGCCGAAGGTGCCGAGCGCAAACCATGCGCCCCAGTACGGGACTATTTCGCTCACGACGGTCTCGCTTTGCGCGCCGGCCAGGGAAGGCGCCAGCAACAATGCAGGCAAGGTGAGGGTCGTCATCGTGAATCGGGAACCCGCTTTTCGCTCGACACGAATCTCACGTCGCTGGCGTCCTGGGGGTACGCGGCGTCCGCCGGAGACCGGATGTGAGTCGGAGCAGCAAGGCCACGAGGACGAATCCACCGAAACCGGCCGCGGTGGCAATCCACGGACGCCCCGAAACGATCTGGCCGGCGGACACCCCAATCGACATTCCGAGGATCGTGAAGAGCAGCGCCTTGCCTAACGCAACCTGCCGCAGCAACAAAAGCGCGGTTATGGGTGTGAGGACCGCCCCAAGCGCGGCTCCGATCCCCGCCGTCGCGACAACGGAACCGCCGGGGACCGCAACGCTGGCCGCGCGCAACGCGAGCCCTGCCAGGGCAACCAATCCTCCGGACAGTCCCGCGCCGAGAAACGCCCCTGTGCCCGCCAGGGCAACGCTTACCCCGGCGACCCGCCGGGGCACGATCGATCGTTCGGTGGAATCCATTCCGGCTCGCTGAGTTCAGGGACGGCGCGGAGCAAGTCCGCGCCGTTCCTCGAATCTAGCGAGTGCCGGTCGAGTTCGGTCCCGCCAGATACGCTGCCAGCGCGGCGATCTCGGTAGCCTTGAGTCCCAGGTTCGGCATCTCCACGCCTGCGGCGTGCCGCTTAGGCATCGACTTCGGATCCGCCAGCAATTGCTTCACGAATTTCTCGTCGTACCGGTTCGTGCGAACGTCGACCGGAATGACCTTCATCTCGACGTGACAGGTCATGCAGCCCTTGGCCGCGAAGAGGTGCTCGCCACGCTCCGAATCCGTCATCGCGACCACCGGTGCTCCGGCTGCGGTCACGGTGATGGGCAGCATCGTGGTCCTGGAGGGGCCGAATCCGCTGTGAACGGTGATGGTCCACGAGCCAGCGGCAGGGAATGTCAGCGTCGCGCGGTACCTCCCCTTCGACGTTACTGCCTTTGCGTCGGCGCGCAGGGCGCGTTCCTTCGTCGTCGCTTCGACGCTGCCACGCAGGCCATTCAGGAGTTCAATCCCGTGTTGCCGGACCGAATACTCCAGTGTGTAGGGCACACCGACGACCAACCGCTCAGGCGGGTTCTCCACTGTCACTACCGCCCAACCGCCGTACAGCATGCTTCCCGCAGGCACCGCGATCAGTGCCGGGAGCAACATCGCGCGGAGTCTCATGAATCGGTCCTCCAGTACTGAGGTGAACTGGGACTGAGTTCACAGTCAGACGCCGGCAAGGCCTGAAATGCTTCACTGTGTTCCGAAGACAGCACTCCTGAGCGCGGCTGGCAGGTAAACCCGTCCCGCCCGGACCACCTGCTCCAGGTTCCGGAGATCCGACACCCTCTCGGCCGGGCGCCCGTTCACCACAATCAGATCCGCGACTTTCCCCACCGCGATGCTGCCATAATCACGGTCATCCTTCATCACCCTCGCCGCGCCAATCGTAGCGATCTGAAGTACCGACGGAGCCGGGATTCCGCTGTGCTGATACAGCTCGAGCTCGAGAATGAAAGTGGACCCCGTGTTGTTGTCCGTGCCCGCCACAATCGGCACACCGGCCTCATACAGCCGCTTGAGGAGACGGGCGTAGTGGGCAGCGCCGGCATTCCCCTGCCCCGTCAGTGCTCCCTGTCCCATCCAGAGATTGAACGTCCCGTCGATCACCGTCCCCTTTGCCTTGAGGTGATTGATGAGTGCCGTCATTGCCGGCGAATCGACGTTGAAGTCAGGCGCCACGACGCTGGCGACCGCCGAATACGCCCGCATGGTAGGCCAGTAGAGCGAGTCCTGGAAAAAGTTCGAGAACAGGAACGCCGCGTGGTTGATCTCGTCGAATCCGAGATTGACCGCGGCACTGACACTCATCCCGCGCGGCACGTGGCCGCTCAGTCGCATCCCGCGCCTGTGCGCCTCCATCGCGATCGTGGGCACGAGGTCCGGGTGCAGCAGGTTGTAGAGCTTGATCTGCTTGTAGCCCAGCGAGTCATACATAGCGATCAGCGCCTTCGCCTCGGCCTCTGTGCTCGCAAGCGCGTCCGAGGGACCGGCCCACGCGCCCGGGCCTTCAATGAAGCCGGCGAGAATCGTCCGCGGCGAAAGCACGCGTCCCGCGTTGGCACGATCCCGGATCGCGACGCCAACATCGGTGTCCGCGGCCAGATCCCGAATCGACGTGATCCCGGTCGCGAGTTGCAGGATCGTCCCGCCGGACGCGCTGTTCGACTGGAAGTGCGTGTGCATGTCCCAGAGACCGGGAAGCACTGCCTTTCCGGTGGCGTCGATGACCGTTGCGCCTGCGGGTGTGGCGACGGCGTCAGCCGGGCCAACCGCCTCGATCCGATCGCCACGAATCACGACTGTCGTCCGCGGCATCATGACACCGCGCTCGGAATCGAACACGTCACCGTTCCTGATGACGATGGGTCCCGTCGCGGACTTCGTCAGGCGCTGCGCGATCGCCTCGGCGTACCTGTTGCGCCAGGCCATCTCTATGGCTCGCAGCACCGGCAACGCCTCTTCGCTTCCCGGACGCACGGCCATGAACCACTGCACGTCCGAAGCGACGAAATCGCCACGCTCATCGATCCACACGCCGCTGGGCATCGAGTTCTGCCCGTGAACCATGGCCAGCCGCAGACGTTGCCTTGCGCCTCCAATCGACACGGCGGTATCAGCGATGATCTCCAGGCGAACACGCCCCTGCGGCAGGAGACGCGCGGTCCGATCGGGCTGGCGCAGTAGATGTCGCGCAAGGAGGGCGTTCCCCCAAGGAATGCCTCCGAAGTGGAAGAACATTCCCGGCTCGAACTTGACTGCCGTGGTTGTCGGTCCGCGGCCTCCGCTGGTCGCGCCACGACCCCCGGGGGCTCCCGACGTCCAACGCGCCGAGTCGCCCGCGACCTCATAGCGGATGGTCGGCTCGCCGGCCACGCCGTCATTCCCTATACCACGCATCTCGGAGGCGATAAGGTCACCCGACACCGACAAGCGGTAGTGCGCTTCGACACGCTGGCCGCGGTTCCGGTCGACGTAGATGTACCGCACGACGACGGAGGACCCGTCACGAATGACCAGCATTTCTCCGGCTGAGCGCCCGTGGTTGAGCACCGGATAGCGCACCGTGTCCGGGGCGGGGAGTGGCGGCAGAGCCAGCGTCACGACAAGCGGGAGGACGGCGGGTAGCATCGCGCGGGACGGATGTGAGGAGGCTAACGGGATTCGCAATCTTGGTGCGTCACTATGGCGCGGCAAGCGCGAGCCAGCCCGAGAGTGCAAGTCCTCTTGCGCCGCGACCTTCCGAATCGGATTGTACGCGCTTCTCAACCAAGGGACCTTCGCATGGCCTCAGCGCAGCAGGAGCAATGGGGTACCAAGCTGGGCGTGATCCTGGCCGTGGCCGGATCCGCCGTCGGACTTGGCAACTTCCTCCGGTTTCCGGGACAGGCGGCGGCGAATGGAGGCGGCGCATTCCTGATCCCGTATTTCACTGCCCTGTTGCTGCTGGGCATCCCGATCGGGTGGGCCGAATGGGCCATGGGACGTTACGGGGGGAAGAAGGGATTTCACTCAGCGCCGGGCATCATGGGCCTGATGGCGAGGGGCTCGGGCGGCAGGTACCTCGGCGTCATTGGAGTCCTGATCCCGCTCGGCGTCTCGTTCTACTACGTGTTTATCGAGGCGTGGACGTTCGGCTACTTCCTGAAGTTCCTGACTGGAGGCCTGGGAATCGATGTGTCCGCGCCGATCGCCGACCAGGCGGCAACCGCAGCCGGTTTCTACAACTCGTTCACCGGAACCGTTCAGGACGGAATCCTGTTCACGGGGGACTCGAAGCTCACGGTCCTCTCCTGGGTAACGGTCTTTGCAATCAACATGTACTTCGTGTTCCGAGGGCTGTCGAAGGGGATCGAGAAGTTCTGCTCGTATGCAATGCCCGCGATGGCGGTGCTCGCCGTAATCGTGCTGATTCGCGTGCTCACCCTCGGCACTCCCGATCCGAATCTGCCGGACCAGAACGTCGTCAACGGTCTGGGCTACATGTGGAACCCGGACTACTCCAGGCTTACGAACTTCCAGACGTGGCTCGCCGCCGCGGGGCAGATCTTCTTCAGTCTTTCAGTTGGGTTTGGCGTCATCATCAACTACTCCTCATACATGAAGAGGAATGATGACGTTGCGTTGTCCGGCTTGACGGCCAGCGCCACCAACGAGCTGTTCGAGGTCGGCTTCGGCGGGATGATCACGCTGACCGCCGCCTTCATCTTCCTGGGCGTCAGCGGAACGACCGCGGCAGTCGCCACCGGCTCCTTCGGCCTTGGCTTCTCGACCTTACCGGTCGTGTTCGCGCACATGGGCGGCATCGGGAACATGATCGGCGCGGCGTGGTTCTTCATGCTGTTCCTGGCGGCCATCACGAGTTCGCTGTCGATGTATCAACCGGCCGTGGCCCTTATCAAGGAGTCGTTGGGCTGGGCTCATGGGAAGGC
>Ga0209640_10003154_pt1 | contig 14427 bp, 11 predicted proteins | sample RifCSP10_1_FD_184018 | JGI IMG/M metagenome (GOLD analysis project Ga0209640, IMG submission 184018) | Soil microbial communities from Rifle, Colorado - Rifle CSP2_sed 10_1 (SPAdes) (version 2) | ecosystem: Environmental > Terrestrial > Deep subsurface > Rock core/Sediment | place: Rifle...
CACTTCCAAGAGCGTAGTCTTTTCCAACATTTTCAACTGAGTTATAAGTGATATCGGAATTATCCGGATCATTAGTATATACAGAACGAATTCTTTCAACTTTGTTATGAGTAACCCTGTAATAAATTTCATTCGAAAAAACAATTTCACCTATGAAAGTCTGAAAGCCGAGTTCATAAGAATCTATATACTCGGGTTGAAGATCGGGATTACCCTGCCGCACATTATTTGCATCCATCCACGTTTCAAATGGTTCGAGCTGCCACCCGCGCGGGCGTTCAATCCTGCGTGTATAACTTGCCATCAGTTGCCGTCCTTCGGAAAATTTAAATGAACTGTGTAGAGATGGAAAGATATCCCAGCGGTTAATATCAAATTTTTGATTTTGTCTTTCTACTTCTATTGTTCTGAAAGTGTATTCTCCTCGTATCCCTCCTTGTATTCCAAGTTTACCAAACTGGTCGGCATAGATTGAATAAAGAGCGAGTTCGCTTCTGTTGTATTTGGTCGTATTGTTATATAATGATTGAACTTCATAAATGCCTGTTTGTACGTTATACTCGAGAAGTGAAGTGGCTTCTTCTGAAATATCGGCTTCTCCCTGTGCGCCAGCTTCAAATTTTCTGTTTTCACCAAGAGTCAAAGTATAATCTATCTTTCCTTCAATTTCACTTGATGGACCTATTTCCGTAGTTACTTTCCCGCTTACCTGTGTATTGCCATTTAGCTCAGATGTTAAAGTTGATTCATCGGAATTATTATGACCATAAACTATTTCTCCTTTTAGTTCGTGTCCATTTTGATCAAACTTGTGGAAGTAATTCATATTCAGGACAAAATGATCACCACTTCTCACCCTTTCTCCAATGCTCGTGTATCTAAGTTCAGCGGGAAACTGTTGTGACCATTCCACAAAATTTTGAAAAGAATTTTGCTTATTTTTCCTGTCACCATACCTTCCCCCTAAACTTAATACATCTTTTTCACTGAAAAGAAAATCTATACCTCCCCGTAATCCAAAAGATGTTCTTCCCCAATTCATATCATTTGTAGAATTCAGGAAAGAAGTATTATTATTAAGTATAAATCTCTGTTCTGCAATGCCATCACCGGGAAAAATTCTCTTGTTATAATCTATTCCAAAAGTCGTATTAACATCTTTTGCTTTATATTCAAACAAGAAGTCACCGCCGTACTTATCATTTAATCCGGCATTAGCATTAACCACGCCGCTTAAACCAAGATTCTGATTCTTTTTCAGTATAATATTGATAATGCCCGCCGTTCCTTCGGGATTATATTTTGCGGAAGGGTTTGTTATTATTTCTATTGATTTAATTGAACTTGCCGCTGTTTGCTGTAGAACATCCTGTGCATCCATTATTGATGGACGACCATCAATTAATACAGTGAAATTGCCGCTGCCTCTCAGGCTCACATTTCCTTCAATATCAACAGTAACCGAGGGAACATTTTCAAGTACATCGGCAGCGTTACCCGAAACAACGGTCTGCATCTGATCCACATCAATAACTTTTTTATCAAGCTGGTATGAAACAGGCGATCTTTCGTCTTCTACAATTACATTCTCTAAGTTTATCGCAACTGGTTCGATAAAAATATCGCCAAGATTAATGTTAAGATTATTCCTGTTTATTTCTATATTAAAATGTCTGTCTTTAAACCCGATAAACCTGATATCAACAAAATATTTCCCTGGACGCAACCTCTCAATATTAAATTTCCCATCGGCGTCAGTTACGGTGCCGGTTAATACGGAAGAATCAACCGATGATAGAACAACTACATTGGCATATTCCACTTTTTCATTAGAATTAGCTACCAAAACCCTCCCTTCGACTGTTCCCCCACCAAATCCTTCACCTCCTTGCCTTCCCTGTGAATAAACGAAAATGAAAGGTGTGAGCACAACAAGCAATAATAAAGCATTCCTCATTTCACTTTACCTAAAATCCTTGATATATGTATACATTAAACAAAGAAATCTGAAAATAGTTTAACCGGGATTATTTTCAAGATAAGGAATTTAGCGAGAAAATAGCAAGGCTAATTGTGGAACTATAATAAATAATAATAAAAAAGGAGGCTGGCTAAATGAGACTTTGAATTTAAAAGAATTATGCGGAGATCCCCCAAATCTCCGCATAATCAAAACATCCCTCATAAATGAAATTTTTCAATTTCTAATAGAACTTAATTAATCTTATAGTCTTTTGAATCAGTAATGTTACTAAAAATTTCTAAGCAGGATTTGTTCCTTTTACAACAGAATGGGCTTAAATAAAATTTAAATTACGTATATGTACTTATTCATTGAGTAAGAAAACTTAATTTGTTGTTTGTTGCCAATCGGCAATTGAAGTTTTAACATAAGAAAAAAGGGAAATCTCAATAAGATAAATTTATCGTAATTATACCGATTTATTAAAGTTCCAGACATGATATTTTTGTACTAATTATTAGGAGGAATTAAATAATGAGCCTTTCAGCAGCTAAAAGAATTATCTACGATATTGTTACATGGGAATTTTTACCTATTGAAGAATATCAGGATAAGTATTATTTTTTAAAAAAGATTAAAGGGATTTTCCCTGACCTTTCGGATGAAAAAATTATTTCTGCAATAGAATATGCCAACAGGCAAACAAAATCATCCGTAAGAAAAAAGAAATATGTAAACGCCTTGAGTTTAAAGATGTTCACAGCTTAAGGCTGAAATGAAAATATTATATGGCGGATGACTTCAGCGAATATTTCAGGCTCCTGTCTGATTTGGGAAATCCGGTATATTATTCTCTCTTTCTTACAATTACAATATCCGTACTTATTTTCCTTTTTTTCAAATATGTTCTCTTTCCCCTCAGGAAAAAACATATCGTTGAAAAAAAAGAACTCGAACTGAAAAATGTAAGGCTAATGGCATTATTTGCCGAGCTCGACCCCAACCCCTTAATAAGGGTAAACGCTGATGGGATTGTAATTCACATAAATGATGCTGCAAAAAATTTAGGAAAAGATGCCCCGATAGTAGGGGAAAAAATAAATAAAATCATTCCTTCTATAAACTTCCCTATCGATGATTGTATAAAAAAAGATCAGCCGGTTGTATTTACGGAGACAATAAACAACAAATTTTACTCGATTTTATTCAGGGGTATAGCGTACCTTAATATTGCTCAAATTTATTTTGATGACCTGACGGAAAGGAAGCAGTTCGAGGAAGAATTGCAATCATCAAAAGTTAAGTTAAGAGAATTATCAGAGCATCTCCGCAATACACTTGAAGATGAAAGACAAAGGATTGCCAGAGAGCTTCACGACGGCGTAGGGCAAAACCTTCATTTGATAAGATTAAAACTTAAAACTATTGAAGAATCTCAATCGAAGGATTTTTCAGAAAAGGATTACGCTACTCTTTTTAATTCAATAGAAAGTTCAATTAATGAACTGAAGGAAATTATATATAATTTAAAACCGAAAAATCTCGACGAGATAGGACTTGGACCATCTTTAAGAATTTTAACAAAAAGAATTTCTGATGAAACAGGAATTAAAGGATCTATCGATATTTACGGATCGGAAGAAAGACTCAATAAAAGGCTCGAACTAACTCTTTACAGGTTAACGCAGGAAGCACTAAGCAATATTGTAAAACATTCTATGGCAAAAGAATTTAATATCCAGGTAATGAACAATAAGGAAATAATAAAGCTTCTGATTTCAGATGATGGAATTGGATTTGACCCCGCCGATACAAATAGTAAATCAAATTCTTCCGGTTTCGGACTCCTTAATATGCAGGAAAGAATAAGCACGTATAACGGCAAGCTTAAAATAGATTCCTCACAAGGCAAAGGGACGGTAATAATAACTGAAATACCGAAAGAAGAGACTATTAATGAATGACAATGGAATCAGGATTTTAATTGCAGATGATCACAATTTGTTCAGAGAAGGAATTATTAATCTTCTTGAAACTGAAATAGATGTTTTTATTGTTGGTGAAGCCGATACCGGTGAATCTCTTGTGATTAAATATTTTGAGCTTAAGCCCGATGTTGTTCTTGCCGATATTTCTATGCCTGTATTGAGCGGAATCGACGCTCTCAAAAAATTAAAGGAGCTGGGAGAATCTCCAAAATTTCTTTTCCTCTCAATGTACGATGGAGACGAATATATATATTATTGTGCAAAGGCAGGTTGCTATGGACTCATAAGTAAAAAAGTTATGAAAGGAGAGCTTCTTTTTGCAATAAAAACAGTTAACGAGGGCAATAAATACTTTGGAATGAATATAACTGAAAAACGGGTGAGAGAAATTATTAATAACTTTGATAAGAAAGTGGAAAGAACCGGAACCGGGAATGAACTGCTTACACCGCGGGAAGAGCAAATCTTAAGATTAATAAGCGAAGGACTGACAAGCAGTGAAATTGCCGAAAGACTACTTGTTAGCAAAAGAACAATTGACACTCACAGAACACATTTAATACAGAAACTAAATCTAAAATCTTTACCGGATTTAATTAAGTATTCTATAAATTTTTGTATGGTTGATAAGTCCGGCTAAAATCTTATATTAACAATTAACAAATGGAAGGAGTTACAAAATGGCGGACGAAATCATCGGGAAAATTTTCTCAAAGGAAGAAGCGGACAAGAATTACGGTCCTGTTTTATCTTCTGTAAAAATCTCTTCATCCGAGCTTAAAGCTTTGATAAGCAAATCCAACAAATATGTTATGTTCAATACAAAGGATGGTAAGCTTTCTATTCTGCGTGAGGGCAGAGTTCTTCTTTATCCAGCTGGTTTCAGTGTTAAAGCTGACGAGAAATATGCTACTTACAGCAAAAGTAAAGTCGAGGAGTTACTAAATTCCGGTAAAGCAGACACAACGGTAGTTGAACAAAGGAAAGAAGTTATGTCAGTTACCAACGGGCAGTACACAATGGAAATAATGAATTGGTGCCCGCCGTTTTGCAGTTAATTTAATCGCTGATGAGTATTCCTCTATTAATAGGCTTTATCGGAAACCTAATCTGGCTTGTAATACCTTTTAGACAGGTAAGAACCAGTTTTTTCTTCTTTTTCCTGATTTATGGAATATCATCAGCAATTATGTTAATAGATAGTTTTATCTTAATCCATCCGGCGTATATCTATCTCGGACAAGGATTTTTTTTAATTGTCTCTCTTTATGATTTGGGAAAAATTCCAAATTATAAATTTTTTCTTCCGGGAGTTTTGCTCACATCAATAATATTACCTCTCGTAATTTCTGTCGGAATTATAACTATAATACTTATTCTTCAACACGTTATTATTTTTTTCATAATCCTTAAAAGGATTATCGTTTACAGTAACGAGAATGATAAATTAAATCTTTTTCATTTTGTTCTTTTAATGTTCGAGATATCGGCAATAATGAGGTTTGTAGTTGTTGCCGGAAGTATAAAAACAGGTATAATATTTTTCTATCTCACTGCTGCTTTCAGTATTCTAATAGGTGTTTTCTTTCTCTATTATAATGTGGAGAATAGCCCTAAATTTAGTATGGCTGGCAAGGACATTGTTGACACAGATTAAATAATCTTTTGGTAGTGTCTCAGTGAGACACTACCAATCTTTTCCAATTACCACATCATTCATTAAAAATTCCCATCTTATTTATATATATTTTTTAAATACAAAATATTTGATATTAATATCATAATTTCATTTCCAAAAGATCGTTAACATAATATTAAGGGCAATACAAATGATCACATCAGATATTACCGCACTTCAATATCCTACCGGGAAATTCAGCTTCAAAGATGATATGACCCCGGAGAAAAGAAATAATTGTATTCTCGATATCGAGTCTGCACCTGCCAAGCTCAGGCAGGCAGTAAATGGATTAACAGATAAACAGCTCGACACGCCTTATAGACCTGGCGGATGGACAGTAAGACAAGTCGTGCATCATTTACCGGACAGTCACACTAATGCTTATATTAGAATGAAATTAGCCCTGACTCAGGAAGTGCCTACAATCTGTGCTTACGATGAAAAAGAATGGGCAAAGTTACATGACGTTTTTCAAACACCGGCTGAAGTTTCTCTCAGTTTACTTGATTCACTTCATAAAAGATGGACTGTTTTGCTCAAATCTCTAACTGAAGCTGACTGTAAAAAAAAATTAATTCATCCTGAATCGGGATTAAAAACTGTTGACTGGCTGATTGCACTTTATGCCTGGCATGGCAAACATCATACTGCACATATCACTTCTTTAAGAGAAAGAATGGGATGGTGAAGTTGAGACTATGGGAGAATGAGATTATGCGATAATGAGATGATGGGATGATGGGATGATGAATAATGGGATTGGGAGATTTTGTGATGATGAGACTAAGTAAGTATTACACCTCCACCGAGGCAGATTTCATTATCATAGAAAACCGCAAATTGTCCCGGCGCAATTCCTTTATCAGTTCCATCTAAAAATACTTTGCCCGTTTCATCACCCTTCAATTCCAGCTTACAATTAAAAAACATAGCACCGTGTCTTATCTTTACTTGCAAATCCTTCCGTGCAGGGTTTGATCCGGAAATCCAGTTAAACTTTCCAACCATAAATTCACTGGTCTCCCCTGATTTAAGTTTCTCTTTAGAGATATAAACAAAATTTTTTTGAACATCTTTTTTAACAACGTACCAGGGACCGCCTGAAAGCCCCAGCCCGGAACGCTGCCCAATGGTAAAATAATAATATCCGTTATGCTCGCCAATTACATCTCCAGTTTCGGCATTAATAATGTTTCCGGTTTTAATACCGAGATGATGTTTTATAAATTCATCAAACTTAACCTGACCGAGAAAACAGATTCCCTGGCTGTCCTTTCTTCCTTTATTTGGAAGATCATACTGTTCGGCTAATACTCTTGTCTCTTCTTTTTTATAATTTCCTATAGGAAACAAAGCCCGGGAAAGTTGTTGTTGTGTAAGATAAGCGAGAAAATATGTTTGATCTTTAACCGGGTCGGGAGATTTCTTCAACTGATAAATAGTGTCCATTTTCTCAACTTTCGCATAGTGCCCGCTTGCAACTTTTTCAAAAGAATTATCAATTCTATTATAAAACTGTCCGAATTTAATCAGGCTGTTGCAGAACATATCGGGATTGGGAGTTCGCCCTTCTTTTATTTCTGAAATAGTATATGAAACAACCGAGTCCCAGTATTCCGTCTGCAAAGAAATTACTTCTAACGGAACTTCTGCCTGCTCGCAAACGCCTTTTGCATATTTTAAATCTTCTTCCCAGGGGCATTCGCCAAGAAAAGAGTATTCATCCTGTAGCCAGATTTTCAGGTAATATGCAGTAATGGCGTGCCCTGCATCTTTTAATAATCTCAATGCCACAGAGCTATCGACTCCGCCGGAAAGTAAAACAGCTACCTTCATTATAAATAAGTTTTAGTTGTTTCTAAAATATAAAATGATATAAAGAAATGAATCTGACTGGAGATGTTGCTCAGAATAATTTTACTTAGTTCTCCTTTTAAGACCAAAACTTTCAACAACATGGTTGTAAACATCTTCATTTACACGGCTCAATAAAATAGTTTGTAAAGTTTTAACATCTTCAATATAATCATAAAATCCTATGCTTATTTTACTTCTGCCGTCATACACTTTCATAAGACCTCTCATCTTACCACTAAACACACCCCCGGAAAGATTTTCGATATCTTTATAAAAGATTTCTACTTGCTTTTTGTTAAGCAAAAACTTTTCACAAACAATTTTTTCATCATCGGCAGTTATTTTGTACGGCACTATCTGGTAAAGTAAAAGATAATGCCTGTTTACTACATATATCAGAGCAAGTATAATTATCAACGGAATAATATTTATAAGGTCTTTATCAAAATTAATAATTATAGGTATCAGGTAAACAGATAAAACAATCGTAACAGGTATATTACCGAAACGGAAAAGCAGTTTGAAAAAAAAAGGATATTCAAAAATTTTAATTTTATCTTTTTCAAAAAAGCCGGTCAAAGTAAATCCAAATAAAATTTAATAAATATTGACGGATAACAATCAACACATTTTTTTAAGCTGTTAGCGGAACCTTATCTTTACAGGGTCGTTTGTTTCAATCCTGATTCCCTGAACATCTTTAATAACTTCTTTCAGTTCCTGCATATCATTGGGATTGATCTTCTTTAATGCTTCAAGTCTTTCCGGCTCATCGAGCAACAGGTTAAAATTAAGATCAAAAAGAGTTACAGATGACCGATCGACATAGTTTGCATTTGTCTCGATTATATATCCGTCGGTTTCAATTAAAAGAGATATATTAAAATCTTTCATCAAAAATTTCAACCGCGATAAATCCTGTGTGTCAAGGCTGTCTGAGCTTGAATCAACCTCTTCATCCTTTTCTTCATCTTCTTCTTTTTCTTTTGAAACAGGAGGCATCGAAATAATAATTTCCGAATCATTATTCCTGCTAAAACTAAAAGTAATATATTCTTTCTCTTTCACCTCTGCGTCTGCCATTTGTTCAGGCATTTTGCTTCCGGGATTCTGGTCGAACCTGAGTTTGTTCAAATCTTCAAAAGTATATACGGCAACATAACCTTCCCTTCCATCCTCCTGTAATTCTTTGCCCGATGAAAATTGCACGCCATCTCCAAAATCCGCAGCTCTATTCTTAATGTCTCCTTCATTATAAAGCTTGAACTCTTCGACATTTGTACTATCATCAGCAAAGCCCGACACAAATTGTTTCAGCATCTGGATCATTTCTGTGCTCATCAGCACCGTTTCTTCAACCGTACCGGAACCATCTTTGTTCACTTTTATTTTTGTTTTTACATCAACACACCCGGCAATGGTTAGTAAAACGAAAAGTATTATAAGTGCTGCAGCTAATTTTTTCATTTGTTTTCCTCGGCTCATTTTAATTTTTAGCTTAAAGAAGATTGCTGGCAAGTTCTGCCAAAGCAGATCTTTCACCTTTAATTAAGTTTATATGCGCGTAAAGCTTCTGTCCTTTAAAATGTTCTATAAGGTATGAAAGTCCGTTCGATTGAGAATCTAAGTAAGGATGATCTATCTGATATATGTCCCCTGTAAAAACAATTTTAGCTCCTTCCCCGACTCTTGTTATTATCGTTTTGATCTCGTGCGGAGTCAGGTTCTGTGCTTCATCAACGATAAAAAAGATTCTCTGCAGGCTTCTTCCGCGGATATATGATAACGGTTCAATTACAAGCTTTTCATCTTTTATCATATTATTAATCAGTTGATGTTGCTTATCGCTTTCGGAAAACTGATCCTGGATTACTCTTATATTATCCCATAACGGCTGCATATACGGTTCTATTTTACTCTGAACATCTCCCGGAAGGAATCCAATATCTTTGTTGCTTAAAGGTACGATTGGACGTGCTATAAATATTTGCCTGTAAAATTTTCTTACATGAAGTGCACTGGCTAAAGCAAGCAAAGTTTTTCCGGTTCCGGCTTTGCCTGTCAGCGAAACGAGGGAAACATCATTGTTTATTAATGCATCTACAGCAAATGTTTGTTCTGCATTACGCGGCTTTATTCCATAAATATAATTTTTATCTACTTTTCTTATAATCTCCATTTCTTTATCGAGATATGCAAGAACCGACCTGCTGGAATTTTTCAGTATATAATATTTGTTCGGTAAAGATTCCCCCTTCAACTTTTTAAGAACAGGCTTTGCCTGAATTTCATAAGGCGCCTGGTATAATTTCTGCAACAGATCGTCATCAAAATCTTCAATGATTTCTTTCCCGCTGTAAAGCTCCTCTACACTTCCGATCCTGTCGGTTGTATAATCTTCCGACAGAATACCAAGAGCCTTTGCTTTCATCCGCAGGTTTACATCTTTGCTTACAAGAATAACTTTGGATTTATTTTTATTTTTCTTGCTCCATTCCAGTGCAACAGAAAGTATCCTGTTATCGGCAGTATCTTCACGGAAGATATCTTTTATTTCAGGCAGCAGTCCGCGGGTTATCGCAACTCTTACTTTTCCTTTCCCCCTTCCCAAAGAAACTCCCCCGTTAAAAATTGCAGTACCCGTAATTGAATCGAGTGTTCTTGCAAACTCACGGGCATTAAGATTGATTACCTGGCTCCCTCTTTTAAAATGATCCAGTTCCTCGATTACAGTCAGTGGAACTACAACATCGTTTTCCTGAAACTGATGAATAGACGATGCATCATGCAAGATGACATTCGTATCCAGTATAAATGATTTGGGTGTGCTGCGGCTCATAAAATTATTGCTCGTATAATTTGCTAAAATATTTGAGGAGATCTTTTAAGGAAAAGCATTTTGAAATGATTAAAACGGTAAAAAAATTCAAATTCTTGTAATCTTATTAGAGCTACAAATTTTATGACTGATATATAACTCTTTCTTACAATAATTTAAAGTCACTTGAAAGTATTAAACATTTTTTAACAATTTGATTGTGTAAATTGAATCTATAAACTCATTGAATTATATTAGTAACCTAAAAGCGGAAAGAGTATTGATCAAGGAAAGGAATCCTTTACCAAAATTCACATCAGGAATAATAAAACGAGTCTACAAAGAGTAGCCACTCCGAGAGTGGCTATTTTTTTATAAAGGTGCAAATTTGATGGAGACGATTTCATAATGAATGATAAAAAGCATATTGCAAAGCTTATTCTCGAAGACGGTACTGTGTTTACAGGGTACAGCTTCGCACACTATGGAAATACGAATGGCGAGGTTGTGTTTAATACTGGTATGGTCGGCTACCCGGAAACTCTTACTGACCCTTCGTACAGGGGACAGATTCTCGTTTGCACTTACCCGCTAATTGGCAACTACGGAATTCCCGATAATGAAAGAACAAACGGACTCTATAAAAATTTCGAGTCCGAATCGATTCACATCAGGGCATTAATTATATCGGATTACTCTACAGAATATTCTCACTGGAGTGCAACAAGATCGCTCGGAGATTGGCTTCAGGAAAATAAAATCCCGGGAATTTATGGTATCGATACCAGGATGCTGACAAGAAAACTTCGCGATAAAGGGACTATGCTTGGAAAAGTCATTATAGATGAAAACCCGGATGTTGATTTTGAAGATCCTAACATGACCGATCTTGTAAGTGAGGTAAGCATAAAAAAACCTGTAGAATATAAAGCAGGAAAGAAAAAAGTCGTTCTTGTTGATTGCGGCACAAAGAACAATATAATACAAGCTTTCCTGGGAAGAAATATTTCCATAAAGAGAGTACCTTACAATTATGATTTTGCAAGCGAAAGTTGCGACGGAATTCTTCTCTCGAACGGACCCGGCGATCCGAAGATAAATAAAAAGACCATTGAGAATGCCAGAAAAGCTATGGAGAAAAATACTCCCATTCTCGGAATCTGTCTCGGATCGCAAATACTCGCTCTCGCAGCAGGCGCCGACACTTATAAACTTAAATATGGTCACCGTGGACATAACCAGCCCTGCAACGAAATGGGCACCAAACGCTGTTACATTACATCCCAAAACCATGGCTATGCGGTTAATGCCGACACTTTAGCTGAAGACTGGAGACAATGGTTTGTAAATGATAATGATGGAACAAACGAAGGGTTGTTTCATATTTCAAAACCTTTCTTTGCTGCTCAGTTCCATCCTGAAGCTTCGCCGGGACCGGATGATACAGAGTTTATCTTTGATATTTTTGTACGAGCATTAAAATAATGTGTGTCACTTAGAGAGAGATTTGTAAAAAATATTATGATGATAAAAACAAGTAAACCTAAAAAAGTACTGATCCTCGGTTCGGGAGCTTTGCAAATTGGACAGGCTGGAGAATTTGACTACTCGGGAAGCCAGGCTATAAAAGCCTTAAAGGAAGACGGCATCACATCTGTTTTGATTAACCCAAATATAGCTACCATACAAACCTCTGAGGACTTTGCAGATAAAGTCTATTTCATTCCTATTAAAACTGAGTTTGTAGAGAAAGTAATAAAAAAAGAAGAACCCGATAGTATACTTCTTCAATTCGGCGGACAGACAGCTCTAAACGTTGGTGTCGAACTATATGAAAAAGGATTGTTGGATAAATACGGTATAAGAGTTTTGGGTACATCGGTAGAAGCCATACAAAATACCGAAGACAGGTTAAGGTTCACCGATAAATGCTCTGAAATAAATTTAAAAGTTGCACTAAGTAAAACAGCCACTAATGTTGATGAAGCTGTTGCAGCTGCTGATAAAATTGGTTACCCGGTTATGGTTAGAATCGCTTATGCACTGGGCGGCTTGGGCTCTGGAATAGTAACAAGCAGGGAAGAACTTGTGGAAAAAGCAAAAAGAGCTTTTTCATTCACAAAACAAATTCTTATTGAAGAATCGCTACATGGCTGGAAAGAAGTCGAGTATGAAATTGTAAGAGACAAATACAATAATTGCATTACAATCTGCTCGATGGAAAACATCGACCCGATGGGAATTCATACCGGCGACAGCGTTGTAATTGCACCTGTTCAGACTTTATCGGCAAAAGAAAACTTTAAATTAAGATCAATTGGAATAAAGCTTATTCGTCATCTTGGTGTAATAGGCGAATGCAACATACAATATGCTCTTGACCCGAATTCGGATGATTACAGGATAATAGAAGTAAATGCTCGCCTAAGCAGAAGTTCTGCTCTTGCCTCAAAGGCTACAGGTTATCCACTTGCATTTATTGCAACAAAATTAGCTTTAGGCTATGCACTTAATGAAGTTGAAAATATAATTACGAAGGAAACTTCAGCTTGTTTTGAGCCGGCACTCGACTATGTAGCATTAAAATTTCCAAGATGGGATCTTCAGAAATTCCAACAGGTCAGTACACAACTTGGCTCCGAAATGAAATCGGTTGGCGAGGTGATGTCCCTCGGGAGAAGCTTTGAAGAGGTTCTGCAAAAGGCAATCAGGATGCTTGATGTTGGAGCAAAAGGTTTTGTATGTAATGATCTGGAATTTAAGGATCTCGACAAAGAATTATCGGAACCGACAGACAAGAGAATCTTTGCAATTGCAAAAGCCCTTCAATGCGGATATTCAGTTGAAAAAATATTTGAACTGACAAAGATTACCAAATGGTTCATCTACAAGATGAAAAATATTATCGATACTGAAAACATGCTCGGCAAGTTGAAGCCGGATAAGATTTCTGAAGACCTAATGAGAGAAGCAAAGCAAAACGGTTTTTCGGATTTACAGATTGCCATTCTTACCGGTTCTGAAGAATTAGAAATAAGGAAACTCAGAAAAAAATTAAATGTTCTTCCTGTAGTTAAACAAATTGATACTTTGGCTGCCGAGTTTCCTGCACAAACAAACTATCTCTACCTTACTTATCACGGTATAGAAAACGATATACCCTTTGGGGAGGAAAACCAGATCGTTGTTCTTGGAGGCGGACCGTACCGTATCGGCTCATCGGTTGAATTTGATTGGTGCTGTGTAAATGCAGTTATGGCAATTAACAAAGCGGGATATAAATCTATAATGATTAACTGCAATCCCGAAACCGTCAGCACGGATTATGATATTTGCGACAAGTTATATTTTGAACAATTAACTCATGAAAGAGTTCTCGATATTTACGAGCTGGAAAACCCGGAGGGAATTATTATCTCTATGGGTGGGCAAACTCCTAACAACCTGGCAATAAAGCTTCATAACCAGGGAGTAAAAATATTGGGGACCTCGCCTATCCAGATTGATAATGCTGAAAACAGGAATAAGTTTTCACAAATACTCGACAGAATCGAAGTTGATCAGCCTGAATGGAAAGAGTTAACAAGCCTTCCGGAGGCAAAATCATTTGCGGAAAAAGTAAAATATCCTGTCTTGATTAGACCGAGCTACGTGCTAAGCGGCGCTGCAATGAGCATTGTACTCACTAAAGACGAGCTTGAAGAGTATTTACATAAAGCTACCGATCTGAACCCTGAACATCCCGTCGTTATCAGCAAGTTCATTACGGATGCAAAAGAAATCGAGGTAGATGCTGTTGCAGATCATGGAAATCTTTTCTGTTATGCAATTGCCGAACATGTTGAAAATGCTGGTGTTCATTCGGGAGATGCTACGATTGTTCTCCCTCCGCAACGTACATATCTTGAAACAATGAGACGTGTAAAAATTATTACTAAAGAAATTGCCAAAGCCCTTGAAATTACAGGTCCGTTTAACATACAATTTATCGCCAAAGATAACGATGTAAAAGTAATCGAGTGTAACCTGCGGGCTTCGAGAAGTTTCCCGTTCGTTTCCAAAACTCTTAAAATTAATTTTATTGAAATTGCTACCAGGTTAATGCTGGGCGAGAAAGTAC
>Ga0209640_10003155_pt1 | contig 14412 bp, 6 predicted proteins | sample RifCSP10_1_FD_184018 | JGI IMG/M metagenome (GOLD analysis project Ga0209640, IMG submission 184018) | Soil microbial communities from Rifle, Colorado - Rifle CSP2_sed 10_1 (SPAdes) (version 2) | ecosystem: Environmental > Terrestrial > Deep subsurface > Rock core/Sediment | place: Rifle...
GGCTCACTCGGTAGCCGATGTAAGAACTGCGCATTGATCGCCACAGGCCGGTTCCAGTTCTGCTCAGAGACCGGCCCCACGAGAGCTCGTTGAGGTTGCGTCGACGAATCCTACGCTCCAGTTGATCGACATCGCCCTCCAGCCGTGTTACGTCCTTCTCGATCCGCCTCTGATCGCGGCTCTGGTCTTCAGTGACGGTGTGCATTCCTGCAAGGAGCTGAACAAGATACTGCTTCAGGTCTTTGAGATACTGTTTTCGCCCGCCACGAACCACACAGCCTGCGATACCCAACTGTCGTTCGATTTTGTCTCCGACGACATCGACCGCGTGGTTCATTCTTGAAGCTACAAGCACGGATTGTCGTCGGCTGAGACTCTCGGCCGCGAGCGCCGCGATCGTGAATGACTTACCGGTGCCGGGAGGGCCAATGACCAGAGTCAAGGGCATTGTCGCGCCAAGCTCGATGATGGTTTGCTGCGCTTTGTTGAGCAGCGCGGGAACGCGCCCCAATCGCGGCTTACGTGTGACTGACCGGGTCGGCGAAGTGGCGAAAAGCACCTGGAGCGGCTCGGAAAGTGACTCGCCCTCTGCCATCTCCGAAAGCTCGTTCACGACGCCGCGCGTCTCGACCGACCTGTTGACGATCGCCGCAGCCGAGGAAGCAACGGCTAGCGGTCGACCGCCCTGCTCTCTCATGCGAGCGAACATGTCTTGCAGTCCGCGTTGAGAGACAAGCTTCGGGTAGTCGCGAAGAGCGCTGGCGTTCAGTTCCGGCACTGTCTCCTCGAGTAGCGCGGCAAGCTCAAAGACCTGTTCTGCGCCCAGGGGCCAATTGCGCGACAACTCGGCGGTCTGTTGCGAGAGACGCCTCTGCCCAGAGTCTCCTTCCAGCGCGTCCAGCAGGTGATAATTCAACCGACGGTTGTCAAAGTCCGGCTTCAGGAAGACGTGAGGATGTCGCTCGGTGATTTCTGCTGGATGGATGAGGAGCGGGGCGCAGATGGCGCGGGGCTCCTCTTCGCCGATGCTCAGACGAGCGACGACGAAGAGCGAGCAGTAGACCAGTTCCTTCTCCTTCTTGTAAAGATAGGCAGTCTTCTTGGCTTCCGATCCGTCATCAGGATCCAGCACCGCCTCGGCGAGGAAGCCGTTTAGAAGCTCCTCTTCGCGTTCGACAAAGATCCGATGACTCACTGTCGGTTGGAAGATATTCCAAAGTGTACTTCTCCTGTTGTCTTCCTCGTAGCAGTCTCTGAAATACCGGATGATGTTTGAACGAACCATAACAGTAAGAGCGGCGCCACCGCGACAACCGACTGTGGATACCGCGCCGACAACTTCTCGCAGTCGGTTCGCCGAGAGCGACGTGCAAATCAGGCCTGTGAATCGGTTGATTCAACGGATACCGAGGCGTGCTCAGCATCAATCGTCGTCATCTCGGCCATCAACAAGCGCTCGCACTCAGCCGCCGAGGTGCCAGCCCGCGTCGTTGCCTCCACTGCTTCACCAACCGGCCGCACGGGCTTCGACGGAATCCAGAAGCCCGACACCAACCCCAGCGCAGCGAAGACGACCCCAACCAGAAATACATTCTCCAGCGCCCCCGCCAATGCCTCGCCAAGCGGCTTGACGATCTCTGGCGGCAGCGACCTCCGCGCAATGGGCTCGATCAACGCGCTCGGATTGTGCACGATGCGCGAGACCTTGTCCTCCTCGAGCCCGCTCTTGCGCTGAATCTCGGTCATCTGCGACGTGAGGCTGATCGTCATCACCGCGCCCATCACCGCTACGCCGACCGCGCCGCCGATCGAGCGCGCGAATTGGTTGATCGAAGTCGCGATCCCGAGCTGGCCCCGCTCGACCGAATTCTGCGTCGTCAAGAGCAACGCGAGCATCACCAGGCCCATGCCCCCGCCGAGCGCCCCCGCTACCGCAAGCAACTGCCAGCGAGGCGTTCCCGTGCCGAACCTCGACAGTACCAGGAAGCTGGCCGTCAGCACCGTCAGTCCCGCCAGTATCGTCGGCCGGTGACCAACCCTGAGCATCAACCTCCCACCGACAATCGCCAGTCCGACCCACCCGAGCAGGAACGGAGTCAAGACCGTGCCTGCTTCGGTCGCCGTTCCTCCCAGCGTTCCTTGCACGAACAGCGGGATGAATGAGATCGCGCCGAACATAGCCGTGCCGACCAGGAAACTCGTGATCGAACCGACGCTCACCATTCGATTTCGAAACAGGCTGAACGGAATGATCGGCTCGGGCGCGCGCCGCTCGGTTCTGACGAAAAGGAAGCCGAACAGGATCGCACCTGCCACCGGCGCAATCATCGCGGGCCGGGTCCACACCGATGGGTCGCCGCTCTCGACCAGCGCGATCAGTAGCAGCGTGATAGCAAGCGTCAGCCATATCGCCCCGGCATAATCTATGATCGGATGCTGCTCGCGTTTGGGTTCTGCGAGAGCAGTGCCTACGACGACCGCCGCCGCGACCCCGAACGGGATGTTGATGTAGAAGACCCATCGCCATGAAAGATTGTCCGTGATGAACCCGCCCGCGAGCGGCCCAAGAATCGATGCGAGACCCCAGACCCCGCTGAAGAGTCCCTGCATTCGCGCTCGCTCCTTCAGCGTGAAAATGTCGCCGGTGATCGTCATGCTCAGCGGCACGAGCCCGCCGGCGCCCAAACCTTGAATAGCGCGAAACGCGATCAGTTGATTGAAGGACGCCGATGCGCCCGACAACGCCGATCCGACGAGGAAGAAGATGACCGCGGCCAGATAGAGCGGCCGGCGTCCGTATAAATCCGACAGCCGTCCCCACACCGGCACGCTCACGGTCGCGGTCAGAAGGTAAGCCGAGAATGCCCAACTGTAACGATCAAGTCCGCCGAGCGACGCGATCACCGTCGGCATCGCGGTTCCGATGACCGTGGCTTCGAGCGCGGCCAGGAACATTCCGAGCATCACGCCTGCGGTCACGGCCCAGCGGCGGCGCGAAGAGAGCACGACGTGTGGTTGGTCGAGTGAGCTGGCTATCAGCGGCTCGGTTCGTAGCGTCTTCAGGCTCATCGAAGTGTACTCTGACCGATTGCGGCAAAGATGATCAAGCTCTCACGCGCACACGGCGCCGCCAACCGGAGGGCGTCATTTGGTTCAGCGCGGCCAAAGCTCGTCAGGACCGTATATGATAATCGCGGCGTTGAAACCGTACGCGAGAAGGAGCAAGCCGCCCATCGCTAACGACCCCGACACCGACAGCAGCAGGCGCAACCTTCTCAACCGGCCCTCAAATCGACGTTCCGCGAACATCGTCGTGAGGCTCAGTCCGATCAGAAGGCAAAGGTAGAGAACCAGAACGAGGAAGTAGATCAAGCCTCCCCATCCTCTCATCGCCGTGAAAAGAAGGAGCCAGCCGAGAGGCGCGACGACTAGACGCAAGGCCCATCGAGCGAGCCCTCGGTATAGGATGCCGGCCTGAACGGGATTGGCCGAATCGCGCTTAGTGTTCATATAGCCGCCGTGGAGTCAGTCGGGTCGATGCCAGAACGACGCACGTTCCCGGATTAGGCTTCCGTCGGATATCCAAGCTCGCCCCAGCGCTTCCACCCCCCATCCATCGAGACCGGATTCTTGTAGCCCATCCGCTGCAGCGCATCCGCCGCGAGCGCGCTCCTGTACCCGCCTCCACAGTAGAGGATTATTTCCGCGTCGTGATCGGGAATGGTCGTCTCGATATCGCGTTCGATGATGCCCTTGCCTAGATGAATCGCTCCGCGCGCGTGGCCGCGTTCCCACTCGTTGTCCTCGCGCACGTCAACGAAGTGAAACCTCTCGCCCGCCTCTTGCCTGCGCCGGACTGCCTCAGGCGTCGTTTCGCGGACGCGGCTCTTGGCTTCGTTGACGAGCTCTAAGAACCCTTCCGAATGTTGCATGGTTCGGCCTCCCTTCAACAAGAGACATACTCTGACTGATTGTGGGCGCGATGATCAAGCGGAGGTTTAACCGCCAAGACGCCAAGAGCGGAAAGTAAGCAATGGAGTGAATGGGAGATTTTGACTTCATCTTGAACATCCGCCTGAGAATCGAACCCTTCCATCACTTTGCCCATCACTTGGCCTTGCGCATTCTTGGCGTTCTTGGCGTCTTGGCGGTTAAATCCCAGCTTGACCCGAAATTTTGAGACAACATAGAATGCCCTTCTCGCGAACGAAGCTCTCACATACGCGTTCACCCACCAGTGGATTGAAAGACCAGCTACACAGGAGTCTCCCAATGCGACAACGAAATGTGCTTATCTCATTCGCCGTGATGGTCGCGATGGCGGCCGGGGTGTGGGCCAACAACCGAGACCGGCTGACCATCGACCTGTTCCTCGATTGGGAATACGTCGCGTCGCCCCAGATCTCTCCCGATGGCGCGCAGATCGTCTACACCCGACGCTGGGCCGACAAGGTCAACGACCGATTCGAAAGCGATGTGTGGATCATGAACTCGGACGGCAGCAAGAACCGGTTCCTCGTCAAAGGCGGATCGCCTCAATGGTCGCCAGACGGCAAGCGCATCGCCTACGTCGCGCCCGGCCAACCCAGCGGCGCGCAGATATGGGCCAAGTGGATGGACACCGGCGAAGAGACTCAGTTGACTCGCCTCGAGCGCGGCCCGAGCAACATCCAGTGGTCGCCCGATGGTAAGCGGATCGCCTTCAACATGGTCGTACCCGCGACCCCGAGTTTCACCGTCAAGTTGCCGGCGCGGCCCGCGGGCGCAAAGTGGATCGATCCGCCGAAGGTGATCGATAAGCTCGATTATCGCGCGGATGGCTCCGGCTACAGGCCTGAGGGCTACATGCACATCTTCGTGATACCCGACACCGGGGGCACGCCGCGGCAGTTGACCGACGGCGACTACAATCACGGCGGCGTGGAATGGACGCCGGATTCTCAGTCCGTGATCTTCAGCGCCGTGCGAAAACCCGATGCTGAGTATCTTCGCGGCGGCGGCGAGATCTACTCGCTCACTCTCGGCGACGATCAGATTCGCGCGCTGACCGATCGCAACGGGCCCGATACGAACCCGACGGTCTCGCCTGACGGCAAGCTGATCGCCTACACGGGATTTGACCAGACCGACGACACCTACACGGTCGCGAAGCTCGCCGTCATGAACATCGATGGCAGCGGCAAACGGACGCTCACCGATGGTTTCGACCGCGCGCCCGGCGGCTTGTTTTGGGCGACGGATGGCAGCGGAGTCTACTTCACCACGGAAGACCGCGGGACCAACAATCTCTACTTCATGCCCATGACTGGAACCGGCCCGCGTCAGGTCACCCAGGGCAATCACCAGTTGCAGGTCTCGTCGGCGGCGAAAAACGGTTTGATGGCTGGCGTGCTCTCGAGTCCGACTGAACCGGGCGACGTCGTAGTCTTCAGCGCCAAGAGTCCCGCGCCGAAGCGGCTGACCGGCGTGAACGACGACTTGCTCAAAGGCCGCAAGATCGGCGCGACCGAAGAGGTTTGGTATGACTCGGTCGGCGGCAAGAAGATTCAAGGCTGGATCATCAAGCCGCCCGACTTCGATGCATCGAAGAAGTACCCGCTGATGCTCTATATTCACGGCGGCCCGCATTCGATGTACGGCGTTGGGTTCAACTTCGAGTTTCAGAACCACGCGGCCGAAGGCTACGTCGTGTTGTACACGAACCCGCGCGGCTCGACCGGCTATGGTTACGAGTTCGGCAACGCGATCAAGAACAACTACCCGGGCGAGGACTACGACGACTTGATGAACGGCGTTGACGCGGTGATCAAGAAGGGTTTCATCGACGAGCGCAACCTGTTCGTCTGCGGCGGGAGCGGCGGCGGAGTGCTGTCGTCGTGGATCGTCGGCCACACGAATCGGTTCGCGGCGGCGGTAGTAATGAAGCCGGTGATCAACTGGTACAGCTTCGTTGGGACGACGGACGGCTCGTCGTGGTATTACAACTTCAAGAAGCTGCCGTGGGAGGACCCTTCGGAGCACCTGCGGCGGTCGCCGATCACTTATGTGGGCAACGTGACGACGCCGACGATGCTGATGACGGGGGATCTCGATTTGCGCACGCCGATGGAGCAAACCGAGCAGTACTACCGGGCGCTGAAGATGCGCAAAGTGCCGACGGTGATGGTGCGGATAGCGGATGAGTATCACGGCTTCAATTTCGTGCCGCGGCATCCGTCGAACCGGCTTCAGCAGATACTGTTTCTGCGAGGGTGGTTCGAGAAGTGGAGAAAGAAATAAAGGACACCGGCCGTCGAGCACTTCAAGGAGACATCATGAAACTGCACGCACTTCGCGGGCGAGCGGTTCTCGCTTGCCTGTTACTGTTACCGGCGACCGTTTGCGCACAAGGCACGCGGGCCGACTATGAACGGGCGAACAAGCTACGTGACAAGTTTCAGGGGCTTGCGATCAACGTCCCCGAGCGAGCGAACTGGATCGGGACCACGAGCCGCTTCTGGTATCGCAAATCGGTAAAGGGCGGCAACCAGTTTGTCCTCGTAGACGGCGCGACGCTCGCAAAGCAGCCGGCCTTTGACCACGAAAGGTTGTCGGCGTCGCTCTCAACCGCTACCGGCGAGAAGTACACCGCAGTGACTCTGCCGTTTCCCTCCATCACGTTCGTTGACGAGGATCGGGCGATTGAATTCGTCGCGGCGGCCTGGACCTGGAAGTGTGACCTTGCGAGCTATGAATGCAAGAAGCTCGGCGCCGCCCCGCGAGGACCACAGCGCCCCGGAGGACCCTACGATGGCCTCGAAGAGAATCCTGCCGAGTTTGGCAACGACGTGTATGACGGCGTCGCGGGCCTCTCACCGCAAGGACAGCAGCAGCGTGGCGGCGCTCAAGGTCGAGGCGTGGGTCAGACCTCGGAACAACTCCCGGATCGCGCGGTCTCCCCAGATGGCAAGTGGGAAGCCCTCATTCAGAATTACAACGTCTTCATCCGGCCCAAAGGAAAGACCGACGCTTCGCCGCTGAGCTACGACGGTTCGGAAGGGAACTACTACACGCTTGCTTCGATCGCCTGGTCGCCTGATTCAAAGTACGTGGCCGCGTATCGGGTGCGCCCCGGCTACCGCCGTCAGGTCCACTACGTCGAATCGTCGCCGGCCGATCAGGTGCAGCCGAAACACTCGCAGCGGGACTACGCTAAACCCGGAGATGTTCTGAACGTCGCGCATCCCGTGCTCTTTGATATCGCCGCGAAAAGACAAATCAACATCGAGAACGGCCTCTTTCCCAATCCCTATAGCCTGTCGACCCTAGTCTGGCGGAAAGACAGCCGCGCTTTCACCTTTGAGTACAACCAGCGGGGTCATCAGGTGTACCGAATCATCGAAGTCGAGGCGGCGACGGGAAAACCTCGGACCGTGATCTCGGAAGAGAGTTCCACGTTCATCGACTACCGCCCTCTGATCCCGAACCCGCGCGACACCGGAAAGAAGTATCGCTATGACCTGAGCGATGGCAGGGAGATCATCTGGGCGTCGGAACGCGACGGATGGAATCACCTCTACTTGTATGACGGCGCGACGGGCAAGCTCAAGAACCAGATCACGAAGGGCAACTGGGTAGTCCGGGCAGTCGAAAAGGTCGATGAAGCCAAACGCCAAATCTGGTTTCAGGCGAGCGGTATGTATCCGGGCAAGGACCCGTACTTCACTCACTTCTACAGAATCGATTTCGACGGCGGCAACCTCACGGCGTTCACCGAAGCCGACGCCAATCACACCGTCGCGTTCTCGTCCGATCTGAAGCACTACGTCGATACCTGGTCGCGCGTCGACGCGGGGACCGTGTCCGAGCTTCGCCGAACAGAAGATCGAAAGGTGTTGCTCGAACTTGAGAAGGTCGATGTCAGCGAGTTGATCGCCGCGGGCTGGCGCGCCCCCGAAGTCTTCACCGCTCCCGGGCGAGACGGCAAGACCGACATCTGGGGAATCATCGTTCGACCGGCCGGTCTCGACCCGTCGAAGAAATACCCGGTCATCGAGAACATCTACGCCGGTCCTCAAGGCTCGTTCGTTCCCAAAACATTCAGCGCGTACAACGCGATGCAATCGCTTGCGGAGTTGGGATTCATCGTCGTTCAGATCGACGGCATGGGCACGAACAACAGGTCGAAGGTGTTTCACGACGTGGCTTGGAAGAACCTGGGCGACGCCGGCTTCGCCGACCGAATCGCGTGGCACAAGGCCGTGGCCGCGAAGTATCCCTACTACGACATCACGCGCGTCGGAATCTACGGCACGTCGGCGGGCGGCCAGAACTCGATGGGGGCATTGTTGTTTCATCCCGAGTTCTACAAAGCGGCGGTATCGAATTCGGGTTGTCACGACAACCGGATGGACAAGATTTGGTGGAACGAGCAATGGATGGGATGGCCGGTGGGGCCACATTATTCGGCGTCGTCGAACGTGGATAACGCTCACAAGCTGCAAGGCGACTTGCTGCTCGTGCTTGGAGAGATGGACACGAATGTCGATCCGGCTTCGACGTTGCAGGTAGTGAACCAGCTCATCAAGGCCAACAAGAAGTTTGATTTGCTTTACGTGCCAGGTGGCGGGCACGGTGCGGGCGGCGCGTACGGGCAACGATTGATGTATGACTTTTTCGTGCACCATCTGCTGGCAGTCGAGCCGCCAGATTGGAACAAGGAGGAGGCAAAGGGAGAATCTGCGGCGGGACGGGATCAACGGTGAACGCCTCTCCCCACGCTTGCGGTGAGGATGCCGCTCGGGACCGATCAACTTCGCGCCGAGCTGGGGGCTCCCAGGCTTAGTGATGGCTAGTCATAAGCAAGAGTAAAGCCGAGGGCCCGTAACTCTCGCGTGAATGCCGCGATCTTTCTTATCACCGCGAGCGGTGATAAAAGAGGCGCTGAGTTGAGGTTCGCCCACTTCATTGGGGTGGCGTTTGCCAGGGAATGAACCTCTCAACCCAATACTGATCGTTTCGTCAGATTTCGGGCGATACTTCATATATTGAGTTGTTCGATGATCTCACGTGGGCATCGGAGCAGCATCCAAAACGGTAATCGTGCGCCTAAACCGGACCGATCCGCCAAAGATCTGGTACATATGAGTTGGTGAAGGGGTGAAGTCCGGTCACAAGGGAATTTGCAGACGACAATAGGGTTTCAGTTAAGGTTCTTTGTAAACAAATCATGGGATCGTGAAGACGCTAGAAGAGTGTACGGATCGTCCAACCAGCGATGCGACGGAAGGTGGGTGGCGGTAACGTGGTGCATGCTGTCGTGCTCAGTCTGATTCAAACGCACGCAGGGTCAATCACAAGCATTTCGCGACGCCTGAGACAAGCCCAACTCAATCCACTCGCCCTGACATGGCGTGTTCGGGCATCCTCCTCGTGCGCGTCAGCCCGTAAGACTTCAATTGGCGATAGAGCGTGCTCGGCGAGATTCCCAGAATCTCCGACGCTTTGCCCTGATGCCATCCCGTCTGTTCAAGCACGATGATTATCTGTTTCTTCTTTGTTCCGCAAGCGACGGGACGTCCGCGGGACGTTCGCGCAGCGGCGATGCGTCACCTCCGTCCCGCCTCGTTCCCCGGAGCCATCAAGCTTCACCTGTTGGTCGCAGTCTTTCTGATGAGAAGCTGTCTGTCATCCTCCTTGATCACGCTGGCGAAGAATTTCTTGAATTCCTGGTACTCGTCGGGCGCGACAAGCGCCTTCTTATTGGTTACCTGCCTTCTCGCAGTGATGATGCCCTGTGAAAAGGTGAAGGTCAGCGAGTAATCCGCGACGGACGAAGTCAGGGTCACGTTGGATGGCATCTCTACGAGCTCGTAGCCGTTCGGCAACTTAACTACTACCTCTTCGACTATCGTGTCCGCCCACGGCCAGTAGAAGAATGGGAACTTGCGGGACTCATATGACAACGCGGAGCTTGCTTCCAGACTTTCGACCCACGGGAGTTTCAGGAGCTTAAACTGGCCAGCCTCACCCACGTATGTCGGCACGACGAAATTGCACCTGAGTTTTACTTGTGGGGTGAGCTCATCAATCCCATCCAACTCCAACCGGGTCAATTTAAGATTGGGGAACACAGTGCCCAGCCACTCGGTCGCTGTCTTCTCGCGCTCACTCTGGCCTTTGTTCCGGTACCCCTCGCGCAGACTGGCAGCAGTCGCGCCTTCGGCGACCACATCTTGCCGGACTGAAAGGCTGGAGTCCTCGAGTATGTCGGCTTTGGTTCGCCAGGTTATTCGCCGCGGAGCGAACCCGTCGCACGGGATGTACGCCGGGGCCTTGACGCCCGGCTTGATCAACAAGGAAGAGGCGCCAAGGTCCGAGGTGGGTATGGCTCCGAATGGATAGTTGTAGGCGGTCAGGTCCAGGTACTTGAGCCCGGCGTCGGTCTCGACCGCGACGATGCAGTGGTTGAAAGGGATAGCCGGCAAAGCGTTCTTGTTGGCGCCCGCGTCCCGCGTGTTTACAAGGACGTAGTACGCCTTGATGCCGGCCTCAGCCAGCATCGCGATGCAAAGGGTCGCCAAGTCCTTGCAATCACCTATTTTGTTCACCAGGACGTCGCGCGCTTTCTGGGGCGCCAGTGCTGACTGGCGGAACGGGACGCTGCTGTACCTGATGTTTTCAGTTATGAAAGTGTAGATCACTTCGATCTTCCGTTCACTCGAGAGGTTCTCTTCGCCTTTTAACAACTCCTGCACCTGTTCTTTCACTTCATATGGGCGCTTGGTCTTGCTTCGAGCCAGATCGGAATACCAGTTCACGACGGTCTGCCAGTCGGCTACGCTCGAGATGTAGAGAACCTTGCCCACATCTTCCAGGGAGGGCATTGCGGCCTCGTATCGAATGGCGGGCTCGTCCGTTAACGCCCACTGGTAGAGCACGCCGTCTTCGGTTCGCCTCTGAAGGGGTTGCTCGGGCATGTTCTGCGCCTTCCACTGGAACTTAAAATCCTCCGGCGCGAGCAGAGAGTACCTGATCGTCTTGGCCGGATAGTAATGGCTGAAATGGAAGGTGTCCCAAACGTGTTGCGATATGCTGCCGCTGTACAGATTCTTGATGCTCCACTTCAGGTAGATGTGATCCGACTCTTCCAGTGCTTTAAACACGATGTGACTGGTATCAACATCGGCCTTCACCTCCGAACCATCCTTCTTGATCACGACGGCTTTCTCAACGTTCAAGCTCTCGGTGTACGGACCGAAAGGGATCCAGTACTCTTTGAACTCGTCAATTCCGCTCTTGTTGAAAACCTTCACCAGCAACTCTGCGGAAGACTCGGAGGCGCCCCGATCATATACGACCCTCTTCTCGTCCCGCAGAAGCACAATTCCGCTATCCTCAGGATAGGCTTTTGCGTCCGGCGAATTCCTTATGAGTGCCGCAATGTCGGCGGTCTCGAACGGAGCGAAGACCGGCTTCTTGCCTTCGAGCTCCCGCAGCGCGCGCCTGGCATCGTAGTCGCGCGGATCATATGTCAGGGCTTCGCGGTACGCTTTTGCGGAGAGGCCATCCTGCTTCTTGATCCGATGAATCTCTCCGACCTTCGACCAGAACGTCGAGTTGTTGGGACACAACTCGATGGCTTCCTTCAGCCTCTTTTCGGCGTTTTCGTACTGTTGAAGAGAATAATAGACGGCGGCCATTTGGAAGTGTGTCGTTGTCGATGCGGGGTCTATCTCGATGATCTTTCCCATGGTCTCCTGCCACTTTTTGATGTCCGACGCTTGCAGGTAGTAGTTTGCCAGAGTCGATAGCGCTGCCTCGCTGTACTCACGTCGAAGGTAATCTTCGATGACGGCTATCGCTCGGTCGTATTTGCGACTCGTCTGGAACTCGATGGCGCTCTGAATGTAGGCGAACGCAAAATTGCCCGGATATCGCGCATAAGACTCTCTCGCCAGCTCGATCAACTTATCGACCTGCTCCTTGTTGGCATAAAAGCCTAACTGCATCTCATACGCCTGTTCGGACCCGGGCATCGCCTTCTCTACGCGGTTCATCAGCTCCTCAGCCTTATCATATTCCTCGTTTTGGAGATATTCGTTGAACTTGTACTCAATTGCCTTGGGGACATTCGAGTCGATCGCGCATATCTTCTCGATCGTGGTCGCCGCCTCGTCGTGTTTCCTGCCGCTGAAGTATGCCTCGACCATTTGATGATGGAAAACTGCGCAGTTCGGATAGTACCTCAGCGCCTCACGCAGCACCGATTCCGCATCAGCGGCCTTGTCGTTTCGCAGATAACAGTCGGCAAGCAGCAGGTAGTTTTCGAAATGGTCCGGACTATCCTTGACTCTGGCCTTGAAGAAAGATTCTGCAAAGTTCTCCACCGGTCTGTTGGGTGCTCCGGGTCGCGACTTGTAGGGCTTTGCATCGGTGCCAAACTGCAATCCTCTGACAGGTTCGCCACGCTCGTCCGTTATGCGCGCCAGAAAGTTGCACAACCGAATCTCCGAATAACCGCACTTGATGAGCACCCTGTTCCATCCTTCTTGAAGCTCCGTAGAGACGATAAAGGTATCCAGATCGTTGTTTGTTTCCTCGTCAGATTCGATTATCAGCTCGTCGTTCAGAAAGACCTTAGTCGAGCCCGATGTGCCGATCCGGATCTGCACAGTCTGCTTCGCGGGCGAGAAGACGAAGTTGTTCGCATAGAAGACCGACCGAACCTGGGCGAAGTAACGAGTGAACTCAATCCAACGATCGTTCTTGACGGCCGCAAGCTTGAACCACTTCGCCGAAATGTCAGCTTTTCCCCGATAGGTCTTTGAAACATTGAACTCATTTTCGGGGGGAAATGCCTTCTCATGACCGGAAGCGGAGACGTTGTCAAAAGGACCGATCACGAGCCAATCCGTTATAGCGTTCATCTGGCTGTAATAATGGTTCGAGTTCGCCAAGTCGCCCCTCTGCTGGTAGTACTGGCCGAGCATCTCACATGCCATCGCTTTGAGGACGCCTGTCGAATCGGCGCTCTGGCTCAGCTTTTCGAGGAGCACAACCGCGCCGGAATCCGACTTCTTCAAGGCGGTTCGCATCCTCTCGGTCGACATCACCGCGTATACATAGGGATAATAATTCTGTTCGCCCTCCAAGACCCTCCTGAAGGCATTCCAGGATTCTTCATTCTTTCCCTGCAGTGAGTAGAGATATGCCAGCCCGAGGTTGGCGCGTATGTCAGCCGGGTTCTTTGTGACAGCGTCCAACAGTATCGTTTCAACCTGTTTTTGGTTGTTGTTCCCCCAGGCCTTCCACGCGTCTGCAACTGTTGAAGGGGATGATCCGGAAACCGTAAGGGGTCTCTGCGTGAAGCACAAAACGAGCAGGAAGCCCAGAACAAGTACTCTGCGTCGTATCATCATTACCTCCTCACCCAGGCACTGAGATTCACTTTCCTATCCTTAATAGACGCCAATTAGCACTGAGATCATTCAGATCCCCCGAGACTATTTGGACCGTACCGAGAGCCCGCGGAGAATCAACCCAACGAGATCGGTAAAAGCAGAGGAGCGTCACTCATCAGAAGGCAGTTGTCCAGCACCTATCGACGCGATTCTCGAATCGCGAAGGAGGCGATAGAACAATCGGCTTGGACTGAATCGACGTCGATCGAGCGGCGTATCAAGACCCGCTGTCAGTGGATGTGAATGGCAACGTCGTAGGCAGCCAATAACACTTGGCTTTCGGTGAGGATTTCGCGGGTTCCGGCAGTTAGGAAAAACATCACTTCACATCATACGCACGGGACGCTGACATTGGCACTGCTAACGCACCAAACGGGCAGTACGTGCCCACGACGGGTCGATTTCTGCGCGTTGATCCTCCCCTTGGCCGAGAGGGCGCAAGCCGGAATCGATGTAGTTATGTTCAGAACGATCCGATTGGGGCGACGGATCCGCTTGGGGTTACGAGTTGTCTTGCTTCTGACGCCGCAGACGAACCACTTTGCGGATACATCCATGTATGCGTCGACAATGCGCTAGACCAGAGTGCTCGATGCGCTCTCTGTGCATAGCGCGCCCGGCGTTCGGTCAACTCAACGATGGGGCGAACTCTCCGCCCTGGGTGCTCAGTCCATATGCCCTGACATCGCGTGTTCGGGCATTCTCCTCGTCCGCGTCAGACCGTAAGACTTCAACTGGCGATAGAGTCGTGCTCGGCGAGATTCCCAGAATCTCCGACGCCTTGCCTTGCCATCCCGTCTGTTCCAGCACGTTGATTATCTGTTTTTTCTTCAGTTCATCAAGACTCCCCGGCTGATGGTCGTCGCCGTTATTCGAAGCCGGACTCAGCCGCACATTGGTCCTCAACTCGATCGGCAGATCGTCCGGCGTGATCTCCTCGCTCGACGCCAGGATCACCGCGCGCTCGATC
>Ga0209640_10003156_pt1 | contig 14411 bp, 11 predicted proteins | sample RifCSP10_1_FD_184018 | JGI IMG/M metagenome (GOLD analysis project Ga0209640, IMG submission 184018) | Soil microbial communities from Rifle, Colorado - Rifle CSP2_sed 10_1 (SPAdes) (version 2) | ecosystem: Environmental > Terrestrial > Deep subsurface > Rock core/Sediment | place: Rifle...
CTACATGGGCGGCATCCCGCGCTCGACCTACATGCCCTATCCGTTCCAGATCGTCCAGGGACAGCGGGACATCCTCTTCGTGTACGAGTACGCCAGCTCGAACCGCATCGTGCACATGAGCAACCACCAGGAGGCGCCCGTCGACAGCTGGATGGGGTGGTCCAACGGCAAGTGGGACGGCGACGCACTCGTCATCGAGGTTGCCGGTCACAACGATCAGACGTGGTTCGATCGCGCTGGCAACAACCACACCGAGGGGCTGAAGGTCACCGAGCGGTACACGCTGATGGGCGACAACCACATCCAGTATGAAGCGACGATGGAGGATCCGAAGACGTTCTCGCGTCCATGGACGATCCGGATGCCGCTCTATCGCCGGATGGAGCCGAACGCGCAGCTGCTCGAATACAAGTGCGTGGAGTTCTCGGAAGAGTTGCTCTACGGGGACCTGAAGAAGAAGTCGTAGTAGGCCACGAGCCGTTCGACCGCCGGGGCTGGCCAAGGACCCGCAGTCGAGGTAATATCTGAACGAACGCCCCGAACTAGGTTAGGAGATGCATTCGATGCGAACGAAACTCTTCGGCATTGCGGCCGCTGCCGCCCTTCTCATAACGGTGGCTGGCGTCCAGGTCGCCGCGCACCACTCCTTTGCGGCTGAATTCGACGCCAAGCGCCCGGTCAAGCTGCGGGGCACGGTGGTCAAGATGGAGTGGATCAACCCGCACTCCTGGATTCACATCGACGTGAGGGACGCCAGCGGGAAGGTCGAGCGCTGGATGGTCGAAGGTGGCGCGCCGAACGCCCTGCTGCGCCGCGGCTGGAACAAGGCCTCGCTGCCCGAGGGCACCGAGATCCTGGTCGAAGGCTTCCAGGCCAAGGACGGCGCGAACCGCGCGAACGGTCGCGACATCACCTTCCCGGACGGCCGGAAGCTGTTCGTCGGTTCCTCGGGCACGGGCGCACCGGACGAGCGGCCGGACAAGTAGGGCCGGAGACGCCCAACTCGAACTGCACCAAGGGCCCAACTCCCAATCACGGAATTCCGTTTGGGAGTTGGGAGCTTGGGCGTTGGGACCTTCTGATACCTTCCTGGGGTCTCGTGGTTGTGCCGCTGCGCACGTTCCGGAACCTCTGCACCAGAGCACCAAGGCAACCTGACAACGTCGGTCCCCCCCTGGTCGTCCCCTGACCTGATGTCTTCCCATTCGCTCGAGGCCGTGTCGGCTGCGAGGTGGCGTGTCGCGCTCTCACTCACCGTCGCGATGATGGCCGTCTACTTCGGCTTCGTGCTCCTGGTCGCCTTCAACAAGCCGCTGCTCGGCACGGTCGTGGCCCGTGGACTCAGTCTGGGGATGCTGCTCGGCGCGCTCGTCATCCTGGTGGCGTGGGCGCTGACCTGGATCTACATCCGCTGGGCCAATACCCACTACGACGCCTCGCTGAGGGGCCTGAGGTCTACTGGACGGGCTCAGGGCGAGCCCGTTCGACACGCTCAGGGCGAGGGGCGATGACATCGCTCGGGGAACCGAACGCCCTCGCCATCACCTTCTTCATCCTGTTCATCGCCTCGTCGCTCGGAATCACGATCTGGGCTTCCCGCAAGACCACGACCACGGACCACTTCTACGCCGCGGGCAGGAGCGTCACCGCGCTTCAAAACGGCCTCGCGCTTGCGGGCGATTACATGAGCGCCGCCAGTTTTCTCGGCATTGCGGGCCTGGTGGCCGTGTCGGGATTCGATGGCTTGATCTACTCCATCGGGTGGCTGGTGGGATGGCCCGTCGTGATGTTCCTGATCGCCGAGCCGCTTCGGAATCTCGGCCGGTATACGTTCGCCGATGTGCTGGCCGCGCGCCTGCGGCAGACGCCGATCCGCATTGCCGCCTCGATTGGCGCGCTTGCGGTCATTACCTTCTACCTCATCGCGCAGATGGTGGGGGCGGGCAACCTGATTCGGCTGCTCTTCGGCCTGCCCTATGAAGCGGCGGTGGTCATTGTGGGCGCGGTGATGCTCGCCTACGTGCTGTTCGGCGGCATGCTCGCCACAACGTGGGTGCAGATCGTCAAGGCGGTGTTGCTGCTCGGCGGCGCCACGCTGCTCGCGGGGCTCGTGCTCGCGCGCTTCAGCTTCAACCCGCTGGCGCTCTTCGCCGAGGCGTCCGACATGTATGGCGCGGAGGTGCTGAGCCCGGGGCGCCTGGTGACCGACCCCATTGATGCCGTGTCGCTTGGGCTGGCGTTGATGCTTGGCACGGCGGGGCTGCCGCACATCCTGATGCGCTTCTACACCGTGCGCGACGCCAAGACAGCCCGGACGTCGGTGGGCTACGCGACGGCGTTCATCGGCTTCTTCTATCTGTTGACCTTCGTACTCGGCTTCGGCGCGATGGTGATCATCGGGCGTGAGGCGATCACGGCCGTGGATGCCGGTGGCAATATGGCGGCGCCCCTGCTTGCCGAGGGCGTTGGCGGCACGCCGTTTCTCGGCTTCATCTCAGCTGTGGCGTTCGCGACGATTCTTGCCGTCGTGGCCGGGCTGACGCTCTCGGGGGCGGCAACGCTGTCGCACGACCTCTGGGTCAGTGTCTTCCGAGGGGACAAGGCCGATCAGCGGGAGCAGCTGGTGGTGGCCCGCAGTGCCACGGTACTGCTGGCAATCGTGTCGATCCTGCTCGGCATCACGTTCAAGGGTCAGAATGTGGCGTATATGGTGGGGCTGGCGTTTGCAATTGCCGCCAGCGCGAACTTCCCGGCACTCGTGCTGTCGATCTTCTGGAGGGGGTTGACCACGAGGGGCGCGCAGTTCAGCATGATCTCGGGGACCGTATCTGCGTTGGTCCTGATCTTCCTGTCGCCGACGATTCAGGTGGACGTCCTCGGAAACGCGGACGCGTGGTTCCCGCTTCGAAACCCCGGTATCGTGTCCATTTCGCTCTCGTTCGCTGTGGCGATCGGCGTCTCACTGATGTGGCCGGCAGCATCTGAGGCCAAGCGCTTCGACGAACTCGAGCGGCAACTGCACCTCGGTGTTGAGCATGTCGACTGAGCCCCCTCGCCCCCAAGCACCCTCGCACTCTCGCACCCTCGCACCCGCGCACCAGAAGTCATTCGCTGTCATCGTTGTCGCCATTCTTCTCCTGATCGCCGGGATCACGTTCCTCTTCGTCCGGAGTCGCGGCCCGGCACTTCCGGCACCAGGTTCTGAGCAGTACGAGCAGGTCACTCGCGCGTTCTACTCTGGACTCTCTGCCCTCGAGGTTGGGCTGCTCGACGATGCCCGCGAGCGGTTCACCGAGGCGACGGCTCTCGTGCCGGCCGAGCCCGCGGCCTGGGCCAACCTCGCGCTGGCCAGGTTGCGGTTAGGACAGCTCGACGAGGCGGCAGGGCCCATCGAGCGGGCGCTCGCGTTGGCGCCGGCCAACGCGGATGTGGTGCTGCTCGCGGCGCGGATGGAAGCCGCGCGAGGCCGGCTGGACGAGGCGGTGGTTCGACTACGCCAAGCCGTGGAACTCGATCCCGAAAGCCTGCGTGCCCGGTTCGCCCTGGTTGACGAGCTGCAGCGCCTGGGGAGTCCAGAGGCGGACGGCGAGGCACTGGTGCTGCTGGACGAGATCGTCCGGCGCGCGCCGACCAACCTGGCAGCGCTCATCGAACGCGCCAGGATCGCGGCGCGAAGTGGCGACGGGGATCGGCTTACGCGTTCGCGGGACGCGATTGCGCCGCTGACGTCGGCATGGCCGCCCCAGGCGTTGGAGCAGTTTGCATCGTTCGAGCGCAGCGTGGCCGAAGGCCGGCTCGAGGACGCCACGCGAGCGACGACCTTCCTGCGGAACGTTCTGGCTCCGGTGCCGGCGTTTCTCGAGAGTCTGGTGGCCGTGCGCACGCCGGCGGAACTGATTGCCGAGCCCTTCGACCGCTTCCTCGCACTGGCGCCGACGACAGCCGAGCCCTCGCCAGCAGATCCATCGATCGCGTTCTCCGCCGAGGTGGTGGGTGGTGACGCCGCTGGCGCCTCGGTCGCGGTGCAGGCCGTGTCGGCGTCACTCGAGGCGCCGCCCTTCGTCGTTTCCTTCGACGCCACCAGCGTGAGGCAGCTGAGCGAGTCCGGCGGCGTATGGCCGTTCCCCTCGCGGGGAGGCGTGTCTTCAGTCCCGCCGTCGGCCAACGCCCTGGCAGCGCTCGACTGGAATCACGACTTTCGCACGGACCTCGTTCTGGCAGGAAGCGGCGGGGTTCGACTGCTCCTGCAGGACGAAAAGGGCGGCTACGCGGATCAGACGGCGCAGGCGTCGGTGGGAGCGCCGGTCGCAGACGATGCATTCGGGGCCTGGCCGGCCGACATCGAGATGGACGGCGACCTCGACATCGTCGTTGGCGCGACCGAGGGCCCGCCGTTCGTGCTGCGGAACAACGGTGACCTCACGTGGCGCCGGTTGCAGCCGTTTACTGGCCTCGGCACGATTCGCGGTTTCGGGTGGGCGGATCTCGACCGGGACGCGGATGCGGACGCGGTGTTTCTGGACGCGGCGGGCGCGCTTCACGTGTTCACGAACCGTCAGGCTGGACAGTTCGCGCGCGCCCCAAACGTGAATGGCGTCGCCGGCGCGATCGCCCTCGCGGTGGCCGACATCGACGCCGATGGCACCGTCGACATCATCGTCCTCGAGTCGGCTGGATCGGTCCGGCGGATCTGGTGGACCGGCACCGACTGGAGCGTTGCGGCGATCGCCACCTGGGAGGCGTTCGGTGGCGCCACAGCCGGGAGCCGTCGCCTGCTCGTCGCCGACCTCGACAACAACGGCGCCCTCGATCTGATTGCAGCCGGCGGCGGACGGTCGCGCATATGGATGGCTCGGGTTGACTACAGCCTCGAGAGCCTGTTGACGGTGCCCGAGGGAGAGGTGTTCTCGGCCGTCGATCGGAACGAGGACGGTCGAATCGACCTGGCCGCGATTGCCTCCGGGCGCCCCGTGTGGTTGACCGGCGGCGGTGGGACCGCCAACTACCACTGGAAGACGGTTCGTCCGCGCGCCCAGCAGCGCGCCGGCGATCAGCGCATCAACTCGTTTGGTGTCGGAGGGGAAATCAGCGTGCGGTCTGGCTTGCTCGTGCAGACGCAGCTGATGACGGGAACGCCGGTTCACTTCGGCCTCGGGAGCCGGACGGCCATCGACGTGGCGCGGATCGTGTGGCCCAACGGCATCGCGCAGGCCGAGTTCGGCGTGGGTGTGGACGACACGATCGTCGCCGAGCAGCGTCTCAAGGGCTCGTGCCCGTGGGTGTTTGCGTGGGACGGCAGCAAGATGGGCTTCGTCACCGACTTCCTGTGGCGGTCGCCGCTTGGCCTCCGCATCAATGCGCAAGACACGGCGGGCGTCACTCAGACGGAAGACTGGGTGAGGATCCGGAGCGATCAGCTCGTGCCGCGTGACGGGTTCTTCGATATCCGCATCACGGCCGAGCTGTGGGAGACGCACTTCTTCGATCACGTGTCGCTGATGGTCGTGGACCATCCGGCGAACACCGAGGTATTCGTGGACGAACGGTTCGCGCCCGCACAGCCGCTGGCGCTGGAGGTTCGCGCCGTGGCTCCGCGCGGCCGCCTCGTCACGGCGCGGGACGAGCAGGGACGCGACGTCACGGCTCTTGTCTTGGAACGGGATGGCCGGCACCTGGCGACGTTTGAGCTCGGCGCCTACCAGGGCATTGCTCAGGAACACTTCGTGGAGTTCGAGTTCGACAGCCCGGTTCCAGCGAACGCGACGCTCGTGGCGAGCGGATGGGTCTATCCAACCGACAGCAGCATCAATGTGGCGATCGGGCAGGGCGGCGGCGTTGCGCCGAGCGGCGTCAGCCTGGAGGCCGAGGACGCCAGTGGGGTGTGGACCGTCGTCAGCCCCGATGTCGGATTCCCTGCAGGGAAGAACAAGACCATGCTCGTCGACCTGAGGGGCGCAACGCAGGCGCGTCGCCTTCGGCTTCGAACGAACCTCGAGGTGTACTGGGATTCACTCGAGTTGGTTGAAGACGTCGAGACGCCGAGTCGGATAACCCGGTTGCCCGCGGTGGACGCGGAACTGCGTTTTCGCGGCTACTCGCAGACGACGTCTCCGAGGGGCGACACGCCGGAAACACCGATCTACGAACGCATTGCCAACGTGACCGGGCGGTGGCGCGACCTGGTGGGCTTTCACACCCGGTTCGGTAATGTGAATCCACTATTGTCAGAGGTGGACGACCGTTATGTGATCATGAACGCCGGTGACGAGATGCGGATGCGGTTTGCCGCGCCGCCACCGCCGGAGTCCGGATGGCGCCGGGACTTCGTGCTGATTGGCGACGGCTGGGAGAAGGACGGGGACTACAACACCGGGTTCTCAGAGACCGTGCTGCCGTTGCCGTCCCACAATCGTCCGGCGTACGGTACTGGGGGCGCGCCGCAGAACCTGGATGACGACCCCGTCTACCTCCGTCACCGGTCGGACTGGCAGGAGTATCACACGCGGTACGTGACGCCCGAGACCTTCATCCGCGGGTTGAGGGGCCGTTAGACACGCGAATACGAACCGCGGAGTCTCGGAGGCCGCGGAGATTCACTGGCAAGCCTGGCCTCCGCGTCTCCGTGTCTCCGCGGTTTGTGGTGGCCAAAGGGGGCCTGGGAGAGGGTGATCAACAACAGTCGACAGCGCATTGCATGGTTCGCGTGGGCGCTCGTGCTCGTGGCGTCACTGGCGGCGGTGCGGGCGCTGAATCAACAAGCCCTCGGCGGGGTGTCCGGTGAAGAGGGCGGAGCCGACGGCCGGTTTGGGTTCACGCTCGAGGAGTCGGCCCGGAGCCTCGGAGTGGACTTCGTGCACGAAGGCCCGACGTTCGATGCCAGGCTGGACCACATCATGCCGCAGGTGGCGTCGATGGGCGCCGCGGTAGCGGTGGCGGACTTCGACCGCGACGGCTGGCAGGATTTCTATGTGACAAACAGCCGAGAGGGGAGCCTCAATCGGCTGTACCGCAACCAGGGCGATGGGACGCTCACAGACGTAGCGGGCGATGTTGGCTTGGCCGACGTGAACCGCCGCGACACGGGCGTGTCAATGGGCGCGGTCTGGGGCGACTACGACAACGACGGCTTCGAAGACCTCCTCCTGTACCGGTACGGCCGGCCTGAACTGTTCCACAACGAGCAGGGTCGCGGATTTGCCCCGGTCGGCGAGAACGCGGGGCTGCCGCGTTGGGTGAATGCGAACTCGGCGACCTGGCTGGACTACGACCGCGACGGGCGGCTCGACCTGTTCCTCGCGGGGTACTGGCCGGACAACGTGAATCTGTGGCAGCTCGAAACCACGCGCATCATGCCCGAGAGCTTCGAGTACGCCACCAACGGCGGGCGGAAGTACCTCCTTCACAATCAGGGCGACGGTTCCTTCGAGGACCGGACCGAGGCGCTCGGTTTGACCAGCCATCGCTGGACGCTTGCCGTGACCGCGGGGGATCTGTTTGGCAGCGGCTTCCCGGATCTGTTCCTGGCGAACGACTACGGCGTGTCTGAGTTGTACAGGAACCGCGACGGCAAGCGGTTCGAGGATGTCGCGCAGGATGCTGGTGTTGGACGATCGCCGAAGAGCGGCATGAACGCCTCGCTCGGCGATGTCTTCAATGATGGCCGGCTGGCGATCTACAAGACGAACATCTCGGAGCCTGGCGTGCTGGTCCAGGGAAACGATCTCTGGGTGCCGAAGGCCGGCGGTTCAGGATCCATCGAGTATGAAAATCTCGCGTCGGCGCTGGGCGTCGATCTGGGTGGATGGAGCTGGGGCGCGCAGTTTGGCGACCTCAACAACGATGGCACCCAGGACCTCTACCTCGTCAACGGCTACGTGTCGGCGGGGGAGCGGAGCAGTTATTGGTACGACTTCGCCGTGATTGCCGTCGGCCACAGCGCGATCATTGGCGACGCCGCGAACTGGCCCCCAATGAAGGGACGGAGTCTCTCCGGGTACCAGCGAAAGCGCGTGTGGATCAACGACGGACTTGGCCAATTCACTGATGTCGCGCAGGTCGTGGGCGCCAGTGATACTCACGATGGCCGGGCGGTGGCGCTGGCGGATCTGGGCAACCGGGGGGCGCTCGACGTGATCGTGGCCAATCAGCGTGGGCCGCTGCTCATCTACCGGAATGAGGTGGCGCCCGATCGCCACTGGATCCAGTTCGCGCTCGAGGGCGCCGCGAGCAACCGCAGCGCGATTGGCGCGCGCGTCGAGCTGCACTGGAACGGCCGCGTGCAGGCCCAGGAAGTGTCAGCTGCCACTGGATTCAGCGCGCAGAATCAACGGCGGCTGCATTACGGGCTTGGCGCGGCGTCGGAAGTCGACCGCATCGTCATTCGCTGGCCCTCGGGACGGCGGCAGACGATCGAGCGGCCGCAGGTGGATATGCAGCACCAGGTGAAAGAGCCCGATGGCCGGTGACGTTGGGGTCTTGGCGCCCCAGGCCGGGACGCCCGCGCACCGTCCCCGCGTGCTGAGTCTCGAGAACCGGTTCCTCCCGCCGATTCTGATCACCCTCATCCTGCTGTCGGCGCATCTGTCGTTTGGCGTCCTTGAAGGCTGGGAACGAACCGGGCTGTCCATCGTAACTGCCATCGGTACTGAGCTCGTGCTCGGCCGCGTGACGTACGGGAAGTGGCTGAACCCGGCGAGTGCCTACATCAGCGGCATCAGCGCCGGGATTCTCATCCGGTCGCCATTCCTGTGGCCGTATTTCTTCTGCAGCTTCATCTCCATCGTGTCGAAGTACGTGCTGCGCCTGAAGGGGCGGCACATCTGGAACCCGACCAACTTCGGGGTCAGCGCCATGGTGTTTCTGGCGCCGGCGACCGTTACCGTGCTCAGCATTCAGTGGGGCAACGTCGTGGCGCCGATGGTCGTCATTTGGATCCTGGGCGCGATCATCACGTGGCGGGTCGGCCGCGCGCACATCTCGGCCACCTACGTCGTGTCGTTTCTCCTGTTTTCGTTCGTGCGCAGCGCGCTGACCGGCATCCCGTGGCTGGCGGCCGTGGCCCCGATTACCGGGCCGATGTACCAGCTCTACATCTTCTTCATGGTGACCGACCCGAAGACGACCGTGCGGCCCGTGTGGGGGCAGTGCCTGGTGGTGTTCCTCGTGGCGTTTGTCGAGATGCTGATGCGACTCGCCGAGATCGTGTACGCGCCGTTCTACGCGCTATTCCTGGTAGGTTCGATCGCGATGATCGTGGAGATCTGGCTGGACTCCAGAAGGCCTCCGGAGCGCGCCAACTCCCAACAACTGTCGTTCGACCCAACTCCCAACGCCCAATCGGCTCGGTAGAACGCCGAACGACCCGAACGCCCGAACGATCCGAACGATCTAATAGATTGGCGTATTCGGTGGCAGCCCGCAGAGCACGCGCCCGTACAACTCGAGGGCCGTCTGCGTGTGCATGATCGCGTGGTTGGCCAGCGCCTGGACGTCGCGTTGAACGCGCTGGATCGGAATGTGGGTCTGGATGGACGAGGCGCCGCTGGCGTAGAAGAGCGTATCGACCGCCTGCCGCGCCAGCCCGGTCGCGTAGCTGACATGGACGCGCGACTTGACCCGTGCCTCGATCGACATCGGGCCGCCAGGGTGCCGGTCGAGCAGCGTCGCGGCCCGCCGGACGTGCGCATCGGCTGATTCGATCGTCAGCGCAGCCTCCGCCAGTTGGAGGTGCGTGACGGGCGCCTCCGCCTTGTTCGCGTAGAACGTATACGCGATCCCCCTGCCCGGCAGTCGCTCCAGGAACCCTTCAAGCGCCCCGCGGGCCATGCCGAGCGGCGTTCCCCCCGCATTGACGACGAGCACGGGCGCCAGCGGGTAATTGAAGTACGGGTTGGCGGCGTTGTGGCGGGGCGGCAGACGGGCTTCGAGCAGGTCGGGAAGCCCAAGGCACCGGTGAGCCGGCACGAAGACGTTGTCGGCAACGATCGTGTTGCTGCCTGTCGCGGCCATCCCGCTGGCGCGCCAGTCGTCCACGATCGTCAACTCACGGCTCCTGGCGATCACGCAGGTCGGCACCGGGCCGGCCTCGGTCGTGACCACCGCGTTGAGCACCGTCCACCTGGCGCCGTGGCACCCGGTGTTGAACGGCCAGCGCCCGTTCACGACAAGGCCCCCGCCACTGACCGACGCGGTGCCGGTGGGCGAGAAGACGCCGCTGATGCGCGGGTCCCGATCGGCAAAGATCTCGTCCTGCGCCGCGTCGGGGAATGTGCCAGCCAGCCACGACATCGCACTGAAGATCGTCGCGACCCACGAGGTGGACGGGCAGCCACGGGCGAGTTCCGCGAGGACGTCGCACTGGGTCTGGAAGTCGACCTCCCCGCCGCCGTACCGCTTCGGCGCGGTCATCGCGAAGATGCCCGCCTCGCTGAGGGTGTCGTAGCTCGCGTCGGATACGCGGCGAGCCTGCTCGGCGACCGGCGCCCGCTCCAGCAGCATCGGGACCAGTGCCGAGGCTCGTTCCACCAGAGTCATCGGCCGATTCTACTCGGAACCATCCGCGCGGCTCAGCTCCACGTACCGCTCGTCCTCATCGCGGTAGACCCGCACACGCCAGGGATTGCAGCAGACCGCGCAGTCCTGCACGAACGTGCCGCGGACGTCGAGCTCGATGTACAGCTCGACCTCCTCACCGCAGTAGGGACAGACCACGATGAACGACTCGTCTGCGGACATGAGCCGATGTGTCAGAGAGAGCCTGCAGGGTCCTTCGGCCGTGCCTTGGCCTCCCCCAGTGCGTGCTCGCATTCGGCGAGACGTGCCTCGAGCGAGGCGAGCTGCTTTCTGTGCTGCGCCGCCGCCATCCGCCCCTTGATGAGCGCGGGCAGCGACGCGAGGAAGCTCACGAGTGCGCCCGTCACCAGGGCAACAAACAACACCAGGGCCAGCGAGCCCTCAAACCGCCACCCGAGGAACACGACCGTCACGGGCGCGATGTTCTGCAGCGCAAACAGCACCGCAACGAGCGAAATGGCCAGGGCACTGAACAGCAGGATCTGCATAGTGTGTGATCTCCAGGTGGGCAACCGGGTCAGATCGTGATTCGTTCAGGGCTTGTTGCGAGGCCTGCAGGAATCACGATCTGACCCGGTTGTTGCCCACCGTCGCCAGGCGAAACAAAACGATGGACCGTGCCGCCAACTCGTAGTCGGCGTCCTCGTGAAGGCGTTTCCGGGACCAATGGGGGTCTGAGGTGTCGAGCAGTCGCTCCCAGCGCTCGGCGGCGTCCAGCAGAGGGAGCGTGAAGCGCAGCGGCTCGTCGTGCGCGCTCACGAGCACGACGAGCGTGTCGCCGACGATCACGTTGCCGCGCTCGTCCGCCTCGTCAATCTGGGTCCCGTCGAGCCTGACGCCAAGACACCGCGCGCTCTGGTCGCTCCACAGCGCGCCCGACATCTCGTTGCCGTCTGGCGCGAACCAGGTGATGTCCTTGACGGTGCCGCCCCGAACGCTACGGCCCTGAAAAAAGCGGCGGCGCTTGAGGACGGGCTGTGACTTGAAGAGCCCGACCACATACTGGGTGAAGCGCAGCAGGTCGTCCTGCTCGGCCGAGCGGTGCCAGTCCATCCAGCTGATTTCGTTGTCTTGGGAGTACGCGTTGTTGTTGCCCAGCTGCGTTCTGCCCATCTCGTCCCCGGCGAGGAGCATCGGAACCCCCTGGGACAGGAGGAGCGTTGCCAGGAAGTTCCGCTTCTGGCGCTCTCGCAGCGCCCGGATCCGCAGGTCCGAGGTCGGTCCTTCGGCGCCGTAGTTGAAGCTGTGATTGTTGTTCTCCCCGTCCAGGTTGCCTTCCAGGTTTGCCTCGTTGTGCTTCTGGTTGTAGCTCACCAGGTCGTGCAGCGTGAAGCCGTCGTGGCAGGTGACGAAGTTGACGCTGGCGTGAGGACGACGGCCGCTGTGGTCGTAGAGGTCGCTGCTGCCGGCGAGCCGCGTGGCCAGTTCCGAGATCAGTCCGCGGTCGCCCCGCCAGAACCGGCGGATCGAATCTCGATACCGTCCGTTCCACTCCGCCCAGCCGACGGGGAAGTTCCCGACCTGGTAGCCGCCTTCGCCAAGGTCCCACGGCTCCGCGATGAGCTTGACCTGGGAGATGACCGGGTCCTGCCTGATGATGTCGAAGAAGGCGCCCAGCCGGTCGACCTCATGGAGTTCGCGCGCGAGCGCACTCGCCAGGTCGAACCGGAAGCCGTCCACGTGCATCTCGAGGATCCAGTAGCGGAGGCTGTCCATGATGAGTTGCAGCACGCGCGGGTGGCGCATGTTCAGCGTGTTCCCACAGCCGGTGTAGTCCTGGTAGAAGCGCGGGTTGTCGGGATTGAGGCGGTAGTACGCTGCGTTGTCCACGCCGCGCAGCGAAATCGTCGGCCCGAGGTGGTCGCCTTCCGCCGTGTGGTTGTAGACCACGTCGAGGATGACTTCGATGCCGGCCGAGTGCAGGTTGCGCACCATCGTCTTGAACTCGCGCACCGACCCGTAGGTCGACTGGCTCATGGAGTAGCGCACGTCCGGCGCAAAGAACGCGCTGGTGTTGTACCCCCAGTAGTTGCTCAAGTGGCGTTCGACGAGGTGCCGGGCGTAGGCATGGTGGTGGACCGGCATCAGCTCGACAGCGGTAATGCCTAGGTCGAGCAGATGCTGGATGGCCTCGTCCGACCCGAGGCCGGCGTAGGTCCCGCGCATCCGTTCCGGAAGCGTCGGGTGGCGCCTGGTGAAGCCCTTCACGTGTAGTTCGTAGATGAGCGTCTCGTGCCACGGCGTGCGAGGCCGCCGTTCGCCGCCCCACGTGAAGGCCGGGTCGATCACGGCACCGAGCAGGGCAAACGGCGCGTTGTCCCGGTCGTCGAACGCGAGGTCTTCCAGCGGGTCGCCAACGCGGTACCCGTGCATCTCATCGCTCCAGCGGATCGAGCGGCCGATGGCTCTCGCGTAGGGCTCGAGGACCACCTTGTTCGGGTTGAAGCGGTGGCCCCGCTCGGGATCGTAGGGCCCGTGGACGCGGTAGCCGTAGAGCTGCCCCGGCAGCACGCCGGGCAAGTAGCCGTGCCAGACCAGGTCGGTCTGCTCGGGTAGCGGGATGCGGGCCGATTCATGCCCTCGGTCGGCGAACAGGCACAACTCCACCTTGGTGGCGTGTTCGGAGAAGATGGCGAAATTGACGCCGGAGCCGTCCCACGTGGCGCCGAGCGGATAGGGTGACCCAGGACGGACCTTCATCGGCCGATCGTAACCCGGCTCAGGACTCAAGGCTCACGGCTCAGGGCCAGGTGCGGGCGCTGACCGGCGGGCCATTCTCCGCAGCGGTGCGCAAAAACTCACGCTACTCGAGGCGGTCTTCCAGGCTTCATTGCTCAAATGGGCAGCTTCGACGACGGCACCCGTTTGGCAAGGGAATGAATCGAGGTACCCAGCCATGCGCCGACTCGAAGTGGCTGTTGCAACCGTCATTCTCACGGTCGCGGCCGGCTGCGCCACGATGAGCGTGAGTTCGCACGTCGAGCGCGGCCTCGACTTCAACCAGTATCGCAGCTTCGACTGGGGACCGGCCGATGAGTTGCCGACTGGCGACCCGCGGCTCGACCGGGATCCGTTCTTCAAGGATCACGTGCAGGGTGCGGTCGAGAAGCAACTGGCACAGCGGGGCCTCCAGTTGTCCGATTCGCCGGACCTGCGCATTCACTATCACGCGGCCGTGACGCGGCGCGTCAACGTCAGCGGTGTGGACCGGGAGCGTGGCTACTGCTACAGCAATAACTGTCACGCCGAGGTGTTGGAATACGAGGCCGGCACGCTGGTCCTCGACTTCGTGGACACGCGCACGAACCGTGTGATCTGGCGTGGATGGGCGCAGGACACGGTCGGCAAGATGCTCGACGACCGGGACGTCATGGAGCGGAAGATCAACGAGGCCGTCACGCGGATGCTCGCGCGGCTGCCGGACGCGCTGTAGGGGGAGTCGCCGATGTGCTGGCTGTTACGTTGGCGGAAGGGTGCTGTCGGGGTACTGCTCGGTCCCCGATCGGACCCATTTCGGGCTCGACTTCTCCCCGCCTTCCTTCTCGACCTGCCTTGAGCGAGGCCACGCAGACTGCCCCTTCTATGTCGATGAGATCGCCCGCCGGCCGAAAGCGCCGCAGCGGGTCCTCCGCGTGAGCGAGGAGCCGGACGTCCCGGAGACCCCTCCCGGCCCGTGAGAGGGGCTCTTCGGGGGCAGGCCGTGTGTCTGGAGGAGCGATGAGGCGAGTGCTGGTGACCGGCGGAGCGGGGTTCATCGGGTCGCACACCTGCGATTTGCTGCTGGAGCGCGGGTACGAGGTGCGCGTGCTGGATTGCCTGCAATCGCGGGTGCACCCGAA
>Ga0209640_10003157_pt1 | contig 14410 bp, 14 predicted proteins | sample RifCSP10_1_FD_184018 | JGI IMG/M metagenome (GOLD analysis project Ga0209640, IMG submission 184018) | Soil microbial communities from Rifle, Colorado - Rifle CSP2_sed 10_1 (SPAdes) (version 2) | ecosystem: Environmental > Terrestrial > Deep subsurface > Rock core/Sediment | place: Rifle...
CCGGCCGACCGGCTGAATGCGCGCCGCGACCGCCTCCGGGCTCATCGCCGCGGGGTCTGCGTGCGGCCGGTTGACCACGAGTTGTACCAGCATCACGATGCCGATCACCGGCACCACGAATGCAAGCAGCACGACGATCACGAGTTGCCGCGGCGTCTTGATGAACGACGAGTGCGAGCCGTGCTCTCTCATGCCGAAGTCCTTCGCACGATGCTGGTAAAATGCTGATTTTAGCGTGAAACTCCAGTTGTCAGAAAAGCGCCCGTAGCTCAGATGGATAGAGTGTCGGCCTCCGAAGCCGAAGGTCGTGGGTTCGAGTCCCGCCGGGCGCGCCAGCACGCTTCGGGGATTTCCCGGCGAAGGACCTGAAGGAGCTGATCGCCTTCATGAAGGCGGACAAGACGAAAGTCGACTACGCGAACGCGGGCCTGGGCGCCGCCTCGCACCTGTGCGGCATGCCGACGATGGATGAGGCGGGACTGAAGGGCTTTGAAGTCGGCATCTGGCACGCCATGTACGCGCCGAAGGGCACCCCGAAACCGGTGATCGACAAGCTCGTGGCTTCGCTCCAGGAGGCGCTCAAGGACGCAACCGTGAAGACCCGCTTCAACGATCTCGGCACCGACCCGATCGCTCTCGACAAGGCCACGCCTGCGGCGCTGCGCGCGCACCTCAAGACCGAGATCGACAAATGGGGGCCGCTGATCCGGAAGGCCGGCGTGTACGCCGACTGATGGCCGACCGCAGGATCAGCCGCTTCCCTGTCCCGAAGCTGGAGGATCTGCCGGAGGACATTCGCGCCCGCGTCCTGGAGGTGCAGCAAAAGAGCGGATTCATTCCCAACGTTTTCCTTGCGCTCGCGCACCGGCCTGCGGAGTGGCGCGCCTTCGTCGCCTACCACGACGCGCTGATGGAGAAGGAGGTCGGCGGCAGCGTAACGCTCACCCGGGCCGAGCGCGAGATGATCGTGGTCGCGACTTCGGGGGCGAACGACTGCCAGTACTGCGTCGTCGCGCACGGCGCGATCCTGCGCATCCGGGCGAAGAATCCGCTCATCGCGGACCAGGTCGCGATCAACTACCGCAAAGCCGATCTCGCGCCGCGCCAGCGCGCGATGCTCGATTTTGCGCTCAAGGTCGGGCTCCGGTCCGCCGAAATCGAGGAGCCGGACTTCGAGCCGCTTCGCGCGCACGGTTTCTCGGAGGACGATATCTGGGACATCGCCGCGATCGCGGCATTCTTCGCCATGTCCAACCGCCTGGCGAACGCGGTGCACATGCGCCCGAACGACGAGTTCTACCTGCTCGGGCGGGTACCGAAGGAGCGGAAGTAGCCCTCAGGCGGCGAGCGGTGGCCGGCGTCTCCAGGTGCCCGTTGCCTCTTCGAAAGCGTGTGCGAGCTGCAGCACGGCAAAATCGTCGCGATAGCGGCCGACGAGCTGGATTCCCACTGGAAGCGGCGGGTCGTCGGCGGTGAATGCCGCGGGCACGGAAATCGCCGGGTGGCTGGCGATCGTCACGTAGTAGGAGCTCTTCATCCAGTCGAGATAGTTGCCCATCGTCACACCCGCAATCTCGGCGGGGTATTCCTGTTCCGCCGGGAAGGGCGGAAGCTGGTTCACCGGCGCCGCGAGAAACTCGTAGCGCTCGAGGAATCGGCGCATCCGGTGGAACAGTTCCGTGCGCAGCGCCACGGCGCGCGCGATGCGCGCGCCGTCGAGGGCGAGCCCCTGCTCGATGTTCCAGATCACCGTGTCCTTGAGCTTTGCGCGCCGGGTGCGCAGCAATTCGCCGAAGCGGTGCGCGTAGGAGAGCGCGCGCAGCGTCTCGAAGGCCTCGGTTGCCCCGGTGAAATCGGGCTCGGCGTCCTCGACCACGCAGCCGAGCGATTCGAATACCTTGCGCTGCGGCTCGAGCGCCCCGGTCACGCGCGGATCCATCGGCAAGCCGCCGAGGTCGCGCGACCACGCGATCCTGACCTTGCGCAGGCTGCGCGCAAGCCGCCGGCCGAAGACCGATCCCGGCTCGCCGATCGAAAGCGGCGCGCGCGGGTCCGGACCCGCCATCGCGGAGAGCAGCAAGGCCGCATCGCCGACCGTGCGCGCGATCGGTCCCAGCACCCCGAGCATCTCCCAGGCGTCGGGCGCCGGCCAAGCCGGCACCCGTCCCGGGGACGGACGAAAGCCGACCACGTTGCAGTAGTTGCCGGGGTTGCGCAGCGAGGCGGCGAGATCCCCGCCGTCGGCAAAGGGCAGCATCCCGCAGGCGACCGCGGCCGCCGCGCCGCCGGAGGAGCCGCCGCAGGTCTTCGTCAAGTCGTAGGGATTCAGCGTGGCGCCGAATACGGTATTGAAAGTCTGGCTGCCGGTGCCGAATTCGGGGGTATTGGTCTTCCCGATCGTGATCGCGCCCGCCGCCGAGAGCCGCTCGACCAGGAGCGCATCCTCCTGCGGCACGTGCTCGCGGTAGATCGGCGAGCCCAGCGTGGTGCGGATGCCCCTGGTTGCCACCAGGTCCTTGTAGGCGATCGGCAGGCCGGCAAGAGGGCCGGGCGGATGGGCGCCCCGCCCGCGGGCCAGCCGCCGGTCGAGCCTTTTCGCCTCGGCGAGCGCGCGCTCCGGGACGAAGGTCACGATCGCGTTCACCTTCGGGTTGACGCGCTCGATCTGCGCGATGAAGGCGCGCATCACTTCCGCGGCCGACACCTTGCGCGCGCGGATCATGCGCGCGAGTTTTTCCGCGCTCGTGAAGCACAGTTCGCCGGTCGCGTTCACATCAGCACGATGTCGAACTGCTCCTGGGAGTAGCCCGACTCGACCTGCAGCGAGATCATCTTGCCGATGAAGTCCGACAGCATCGCGACCGAGGGCGATTCCTCCTCCTGCAGCAGGTCGATGACCGCCCGCGAGGCGAGAACGCGGAATTCGCGGGCGTTGAACTGGCGCGCTTCGCGCAGGATCTCGCGCAGGATTTCGTAGCACACGGTGCGCGCGGTCCGGACTTCGCCGCGCCCGTCGCAGGTCGGGCAGGGCTCGCACAGCACGTGCGCGAGCGATTCGCGGGTGCGCTTGCGCGTCATCTCCACCAGCCCCAGGGCGGTGAAGCCGTTCACCGTCATGCGCGTGCGGTCGCGCGCGAGCGCGCGCCGGAACTCCTCGAGCACCGCGGCGCGGTGTTCGTCCGTATCCATGTCGATGAAGTCGATGATGATGATGCCGCCGAGGTTGCGCAGCCTGAGCTGGCGGGCGATCGACTGCGCCGCTTCGAGGTTGGTCTTGAACACCGTGTCGTCGAAATTGCGGCTGCCGACGAAGCCGCCGGTGTTGACGTCGATCGTGGTCATCGCCTCGGTCTGGTCGATGATCAGGGTGCCGCCCGACTTGAGGTCCACCCGCCGCGAGAGCGCCTTCTCGATCTCCGGCTCGACGTTGTACAGATCGAACAGCGGCCGCTCGCCGGTGTAATGCTCGAGCTTCGCGCGCACGTTCGGCGTGTAGGTGTCGGCGAAGGCGGCGAGCTTCTGGTGGTTTTCGCGCGAATCGACCAGCACGCGCGCCGTGTCCGCGGAAACCATGTCGCGCAGCACGCGCTGCGCGAGCGACAGGTCCTGGTACAGGAGCGCCGGCGGCTGCGCCTGCAGCGATCGCTCGCGGATGTCCCGCCAGAGGTGCCCGAGGTATTCGATGTCGGCGCGCAGCTCTTCGTCGGTCGCGCTTTCGGCGAGCGTGCGCAGGATGAAGCCGCCTTTTTCGTCCGGCGGCAGCAGTTCCCTGAGCTTTCCGCGCAGCAGCTGCCGGCCCGCCTCGTCCTCGATCCGCTGCGAGATTCCGATGTGCGGGTCCTGCGGCAGGTACACCAGCATGCGCCCCGCGATCGAGATCTGCGTCGAGAGGCGCGCGCCCTTGGTGCCGATCGGATCCTTCACCACCTGCACCAGCACCGGCTGCCCCTCGGCAAGAATTCTTTCGATCGGCCGGTCCGGCTCGCCGTTTTGCCGGCGGTGCTCCCAGATGTCGGCGACGTGCAGGAACGCGGCGCGCTCCAGGCCGACCTCGACGAAGGCGGACTGCATGCCGGGCAGGACGCGCGCCACGCGGCCCATGTAGATGTTTCCCACCAGCCCGCGGCTCGCGATGCGCTCGACGACCAGCTCCTGCACCTGGCCGGCGCCGATCACGGCGACGCGCGTTTCCTGCGGCGTGACGTTAATGAGGATTTCTTCGCTCACGCGGATTCCCGAGCCGGTCGAGGAGTTGCGCAGTCTCGTACAGGGGCAGGCCGACGATGCCGGAGTGGCTGCCCCTGATTTCCGCCACGAAGCGCGCGGCGCGCCCCTGGATCGCGTAGGCGCCGGCCTTGTCGTCGCATTCGCCGCTCGCGACGTAGTCGCGGATCTCCTCGGCCGACAGAGCGCGGAACCGGACCTCGGAAGCGGAAAGCGCCGTCTCCAGCCGTTCGTCGTACTTGACGGCCACCGCGGTGAGCACCTCATGCCGCCTGCCGGACAGGGCGGCGAGAAACTCCGCCGCCTCGGGGCGTCCCGCCGGCTTGCCGAAAACCCGCTCGCCGAGCGCGACCGCGGTGTCGGCCGCAAGCACCGGCGCCCGCGGCAGGTTCCTTTGCAGCACCCGCTTCCAGCCGGCTTCGGCCTTGGCGCGCGCGACGCGCAGCACGTAGTCGCGCGGCGATTCGCCGGGCCTCGCCTGCTCGCCGACCTCCGGATCGGTCCCCGGGGGCGACCGGAACAGCAGCAGGTGAAACCGGATTCCGATGTGCGCCAGCAGTTCCCGCCGGCGCGGGCTGCGAGAGGCGAGGTAGATCGAACGGTCGAGCGGCGCCACCATGGGGACGCAACGAGTGTAGCAAAGCTATTCGCGGTGATACGGGTGTCCGGACTGGATCGAGGCGGCGCGGTAGAGCTGTTCGCACAGCAGCACCTGCGCAAACGCATGCGGCAGCGTGAAGGAGGAAAGCTTCAGCACCCAATCCGCCGCGCGCCTGAATTCCGCGTCCAGGCCATCCGGCCCGCCGATGATGAACGCGACCGCATCGCCTTCCGCGCGCCAGGCCTGGAGCCTGGCGGCGAACTGCGCGGTCGTGAGGTCCCGGCCGCGCTCGTCAAGCGCCACCAGGCGAGTGCGGTCCGGCAGGCGCGCGCGCACGCGCGCGAGCGGGCCGGATTTCAGATCGATGCACCGGACCTCGAACCCCCGGGGCATGCGCCGGAGGTACTCGTCACGCGCCTCCTGCGCCCAGCGCGGCAGCCTAGCGGCGAGCGCGACGACGAACAGCCTTGCCACGGCCCTTCAGCCTGACTTCCTTGCCGCCCCAGATTTCTTCCAGGTTGTAGTAGCTGCGCGCCGCTGGGTGCATCACATGCACGATGATGTCGCCCAGATCCACCAGCACCCACTCGGCGTTCTGCCCGCCCTCGACGCCCTGGGCGGGCGCGCCGAGCGCCTTCAGCGCCTCGCGCACGCGCTCGGCGAGCGCCCTGACCTGCCGCGTCGAATCGCCGCTCGCGATCACCACGCGCTCGAAGATCGAGGACAGGCGCGACACGTTGTACACGACGATGTCGCGGCCCTTGACATCCTCGAGCGCCTCGACGACCGCGCGTTGCTTCTTACGGATGTCCATACAGACGGTGTTGCCGGATGTACCGCAGCACCGCGGCGGGGAGCATCGCCGAAACGTCCTCGCCGCGCCCGATCCGGGAGCGGATGGCGCTCGCCGAGACGGCGAGCGGTTCCATCGGGACGTGAATGACGCCGTTGCGCGGCGCGTGGACAGCGCCGGCGTTCCACCCCGGACGCGCGAACACGGCGAAGCTGCAGAGCCCGAACAGCTCGTCGACGCGGTGCCAGGTGGCGAGCTTCGCGTGCTGGTCCGAGCCGATCAGCATGAAGAAGCTGACGCCGGGGCCGAGTTCGGCGCGCAGCGCCGTCAGCGTGTCGAACGTGTACCCGCTCGCGCCGGGCGCGAGTTCGCGCTCATCCAGCGCGTAGCGCGGCTCGCCTTCGATCGCGAGCCGGAGCATCGCGAGGCGGTCAGCCGTGGCGGCCACGGGGGGCTTGCGGTAGGGAGGGGATCCGGTCGGCAGCCAGAACACGCGCGCAAGTCCGAGCGCATCCAGCGCCGCGCGCGCCATCGCAAGGTGTGCGTTGTGGACCGGATCGAATGTGCCGCCGAGGATGCCGACCTGCCCCACTACCGGCGGATCTCTCCGTGGCCGAGAACGACGAACTTCCGGGTGGTGAGGCCCTCCAGCCCGACCGGGCCGCGGGCGTGCAGCTTGTCGGTGGAAATGCCGATCTCCGCGCCGAGGCCGTATTCGTAGCCGTCGGCAAAACGGGTGGAGGCGTTGACCATCACCGAGCTGGAATCCACCTCGCGCAGGAATCGTTGCGCGCGCGCCTCGTCCGAAGTGACGATGGCGTCGGTGTGCTGGGAACCGTACTTCGCGATGTGTTCCATCGCCTGCTCGAGACCTTTCACGATGCGGATCGAGACCACCGGGGCGAGCCACTCGGTGGCGTAGTCCTTTTCGCTCGCGGGCCGGGCCGAGGGCACGAGCCGGCGCGTGGCCTCGTCGCCGCGCATCTCGACGCCCTTCGCGGCGTAGATGCGGGCGATCTCGGGGAGCACCTGCGGCGCGATGGCTTCGGCGACCAGCAGCGTTTCCATCGTGTTGCACGTGCCGTAGCGCTGCGTCTTCGCGTTGTCGGCGATCCGCACCGCCATCTCCGGATCGGCCCGGTCGTCGATGTACACGTGGCAAACCCCCTCCAGGTGCTTGATCATCGGGATGCGCGACTCGCGCGCCAGGCGCGCGATGAGTTCCTTGCCGCCGCGCGGCACGAGGATGTCGACATACTCGGGCATGGTGATCAGCTCGCCCACCGCAGCGCGATCGGCGGTCGCAACCACTTGCACCGCGTCCTCCGGAAGCGCCGCCGCCTTGAGGCCCGCGCGCACGCAGGCGGCGATCGCCTGGTTCGAGTGCAGCGCTTCCGAGCCGCCGCGCAGAATGCAGGCGTTGCCGGCCTTGAGGCACAGGCCCGCCGCGTCCGCCGTGACGTTCGGCCGCGACTCGTAGATGATGCCCACGACCCCGAGCGGCACGCGCATGCGCCCGACCTCGATTCCGCTGGGGCGTTTCACCAGTTCCGAAATCCGCCCGATGGGGTCGGGAAGCGCCGCCACCTGCTCGAGGCCTTCGGCCATCTGCTCGATCGAATCCGGCGTGAGCGCCAGGCGGTCGATGAAAGCGGCGTCCAGCCCGTCCCGGTTCGCCTGCTCGACGTCGGCGCGGTTCGCCTCGAGCAGTTCCGCGGCCCTGGAGCGGATTTCCGCCGCGATGGCGAGCAGGGCGCGATTCTTGGCCTCGGTGCCCGCGCGCGCGAGAACGCGCGCCGCCGCGCGCGCGCAACGCCCGAGGTCGCGCATGTACGCGCGCACATCAACCGACCGGGCGTGCGCTTTCGGTTCCATGCACCAATTCTAACCCCAGCCTCGCGAATTCCTCCCAGGGCTCGCCGCGCGCGACCCCCTTGATGATGCGATCGATCCTTGCGGCGCGCGCGATCGCCGCCTGGAGCGCGGCGCGCGAATAGCGCCGCGCGGCCGCCTTCATGTGACGCTGGCGCGGCCCCCATACGCGATGCTCGCGCAGCAACCCCTCGATCGAGCCGCCGGCCTCGAGACCGGACTGCACGCGCAGGAGCGCGCGCAGATCCTCGGCGAGCGTCCACAGCACGTACGTCGGCGCCTCGCCTTCGCCGCGCAGCCCGTCGAGGACGCGCAGGTAGCGCGCGAGATCGCCCGCGAGCAGCGCTGCGCTGCCGTCGAACGCATCGTAGCGCGCGACGTTTGCCACGGCGTCCTCGACCTGCGCGAGCGAAAGCTCGCCCGCCGGCAGCAGCAACGCGAGCTTCTCCACTTCCTGGTGCGCGGCAAGAAGGTTGCCCTCGACCCGATCGGCGAGGAATTCGAGCACCGCCGCCGCGGCATGCTGGCCGCTGCGGCCGAGCCGCGCGCCGATCCATTGCGGCAGCCTCGCGCGCTCGACCGGCCAGACGTCGACGATCACGCCGGCCGCGCCCAGCGCGCCGAACCAGCCCGAAGCCTGGCCCGCCCGGTCCAGGCGCGGAAGCGAAACCAGCGTGACGCTGCTCGCGTCGCGCGCGGCGCAGTAGCGTTCGATGGCGGCCGCGCCATCGGTTCCCGGCTTGCCGGAGGGGATCCTCAGATCCACGATTTTCGCGCCGCCGAACAGCGACCGGCTCGCGCCGGCGTGCGTGAGGGCGCTCCAGTCGAAGCCGCGCTCGGCGAACAGCACTTCGCGCTCGGTGCAGCCCTTGCGCCGCGCCGCGGCGCGCACCGCATCGGCGGCCTCCAGCGCAACCAGCGGCTCGTCGCCGTGGATCGTGTAGATCGAGGCGACGGTCCTGGCGAGCTGCGCTTCGAGCTGCTCTGCGCGCAGGTGCATTACTGGGCAACGGGCTTCGGCTTTTTCGCCTCGGCCAGGCGCCGGATGATCTGCCGCACCATGTCGGACTGCATGTCGCGGTACAGCAGCTGCTCCTCGGTTTCCTTCGCGAGCACGTCGGCGTCGCTGTAGGTGATGTCGCGCGCCAGCTGCAGGGTGGAGACGGGCAGGTACTCGCCGCCCTTGCCGTCGTGCACCCGGAAACCGACGCGGTACAGCAGCCGGAACTCGCGCACGCGCCCTGCCGCCGAGAGCGAAAGGATGTCCTTCTGGCGGCTTTCCTGCGTGAATTCGAGCACGGCCTGCGCGGTCTTCGGATCGTCCACCACCAGGGTGCGGCTGCCCGCCTGGATGTTGCGCTTGATGTCGAGGACGATCCCTCCGCTGCCGGACACGAACACCGTATCGAACGGCAGATCGGCGGTGCCGCGCAGCTGGAAGCCGCAGCCGGAGAGAAGCAGCGCGAGCGCAAGGAAAGGCAGGGCGCGCATCAGACGACGATATTAACGAGACGGCCGGGAACAATGATGATTTTTTTGATCGCGTGATCGGCAACAAACTTCTTGAAGAGCTCGCTTGCGCGCACGAACATTTCCAGACTTTCTTGATCCAGAGATTTTGGGACTTTCAGCGTTCCTCTCTTCTTCCCGTTCACCTGCACCACGTACTCGATCTCGTCCTGCCTGAGCGCGCGTGCGTCCGGCTCGGGCCAGGGCGCGGCCATCACGTCTTCGCCAAAGCCGAGCGCACGCCACAGATGGTGGCAGATGTGCGGCGTGATGGGCGAGAGCAGCCGCAGCAGGATCGAGAGACCTTCCTCCGTAACGCCGTTCCTTCCCCCGGTAAACCTTTCCAGCGCGTTCAATATTTTCATCGCCGCCGAGGCAACCGTGTTGAACTGGTGCTTGGCGAGGTCGTAGTTCGCCTGCTTGAGCACTGAATGGATTTCGAAGCGCGTGGTGCTGGCCAGTTGATCGGCCATGGCCGGACCGGGGCTGTCGAACTTCGCGCCGTAGCTCCAAAGCCGTTTCAGGAACCGGTAGGCGCCTTCGACGCCCTCGTCCGACCACTCGAGCGTGTGGGTGGGCGGCGAGGCGAAGATGATGAAGAAGCGCGCCGTATCGGCGCCGTACTGGTCGATCAGGTCCTGGGGATCGACGCCGTTGTTCTTCGATTTCGACATTGTGCCGACGCCGGCGAACACGAGCTCGGCGCCGTCGGAGCGGCGCGTCGCCGAGACGTACTTGCCCTTGGCGTCGCGGTTCACCACGACCTCGGAGGGATGGATCCAGTCGCGCCGCCCCTCCGCGGTGTCGAAATAGTACGACTCGGCAAGCACCATGCCCTGGGTGAGGAGGTTGGTGAACGGTTCCGCGACCGGCAGCAGCCCCTCGTCCCGCATCACGCGCTGGAAGAACCTCGAGTACAGCAGATGCAGGATCGCGTGCTCGATGCCGCCGATGTACTGGTCGACCGGCATCCAGTAGCGCGCGCGCTCGTCCACCATGCTCTGCGCGCTGTCCGGGCATGCAAAGCGCGCGAAATACCACGACGAATCGACGAACGTATCCATGGTGTCGGTTTCGCGCCTCGCCGGCTTGCCGCACGCCGGGCAGCTCGTCTCGTAGAACTGCGGCAGCTTCGCGAGCGGGTTGCCCGTCCCATCCGGAACGAGGTGATCCGGAAGCACGACCGGCAACTGCTCGTCCGGGACCGGAACGTCGCCGCACGCCGGGCAGTGCACGATCGGGATGGGGCAGCCCCAGTAGCGCTGCCGCGAAATGCCCCAGTCGCGCAAGCGCCACTGCACCTGCTTTTCCCCCAGGCCCTTCGCCTTCAGGTCGGCTGCGATCGCATCCACGGCTTCCGCGTAACCCAGACCGTCGTACTTGCCCGAGTGGATGCACGTCCCGTACTCGGCGTAATCGGGTTTCCACGGCGCGGGCACCGTATCGCCCAGCGGGTGGCGGATGACGGGCCGGATCGGCAGCCCGTAGGCGAGCGCAAAGCCGAAGTCCCGTTCATCGTGCGCCGGCACCGCCATGACCGCGCCTTCGCCGTATCCCATCAGGACGTAGTTGGCGACCCACACCGGGATGCGCTCTCCCGTGAGCGGGTGCGTGCAATTCAACCCCGTCGGCATGCCCTTCTTCTCTGCTTGCGCAAGTTCCGCTTCCGTGATCGCGCCGCGCTTGCATTCATCCACGAACGCCGCGACCTGCGGGTCGCGCCTCGCCGCCCACGCCGCGATCGGATGCTCGGCCGCGACGGCGCAAAACGTCGCGCCCAGCAGCGTATCGGCGCGCGTGGTGAACACCCAGAGGAGCTTGCGTTCGCCGTCCAGCTCGTAGGGGAACGCGAGACGCACGCCTTCGGAGCGGCCGATCCAGTTTTTCTGCATCAGTTTCACGCGTTCCGGCCATCCGGGCAGCTGGTCGAGCGCCGAGAGCAGCTCCTCGGCGTACGCGGTGATGCGCAGGAAATACATCGGAATCTCGCGCTTTTCCACGAGCGCGCCGGTTCGCCAGCCGCGACCGTCGATCACCTGTTCGTTGGCGAGGACCGTCTGGTCGACCGGATCCCAGTTGACGACTCCCGTCTTCTTGTAGGCGAGGCTCTTCCTGAACAGGCGCGTGAACAGCCACTGGTTCCACTTGTAGTACTCCGGGCTGCACGTGGCCAGCTCGCGGTCCCAGTCGAGCGCGAAGCCGAGGCACTTGAGCTGCTGCTTCATGTACGCGATGTTGTCGCAGGTCCACTTTGCGGGCGGCACGCCGTTCGCCATGGCGGCGTTTTCCGCGGGCAGCCCGAACGCGTCCCAGCCCATCGGCTGCAGGACGTTTTTCCCGCGCATCCGGTGATAGCGGGTGAGAACGTCGCCGATGGTGTAGTTCCGGACGTGCCCCATGTGCAGCTTCCCCGATGGATAGGGAAACATGGACAGGCAGTAGAACTTCGGCCTGGCGTGGTCCTCGGCGGCGCGGAAGGATTGCCGCGCATCCCAGAACGCCTGGGCGTCGCGCTCGATGCCGCGCGGATCGTATCGCTCTTGCATTCCGGCTCGCCGCTGTGACGGAGTGGACAGAAACTGCGGATTATACGGGCGCAACCGGCGCGCGAACCCTTCCGTATATGGGTGCATCGGAATTCCCGAGGGAGACATCCATGACGATGTTGCTTCGATCCGTGCTTGCCGCGGCGCTCGCATTTATCAGCGCGACCAAGGCAGGACGCAGCCGGTGGGATATGTCGACGCAAAGCAGCTCGCCGAATGGTCGAAGGAAACCGAAATCGAGCCCGGCAGCGGGGCCGCGCGCCGCGGCGGCAAATGGAAGGTGACGCTCGCTCGCGCCGGATCGCGCGAAGCGGTGCTCGCCGTGCACGAAAACGTGCGGCTCGCCGGCTATGCCGCGGAGATTCATGCGGCGGCGGAGGGCGGGAAGCGCGTCTACGTCGTGCAGATCGGCCGGCTGCCGTCGAAGGCGGAGGCCGGGGCGCTTGCCGCGCGCCTGCGCGGCCGGCACGGCATCCAGGAGACCGGAATCTCAAACTAGCACGCCGTATAATTCAGTGCGCGTTGGAACGGACGTGACGCCGTTCAACGCGCGTGCGACTTGTCCCTTCATCTCGAACACCTCAACCCCGAACAGCTTGCGGCCGTCACGCTGCCCGACCGGCACGCGCTGATCCTCGCCGGCGCGGGGAGCGGCAAGACGCGCGTGCTCACCACGCGCATCGCCTGGCTGGTGAAGAGCGGGCGCGTCTCCCCGGGCGAAGTGCTCGCGGTGACGTTCACCAACAAGGCAGCGCGCGAGATGCTCACGCGTCTTGCGGCGATGCTGCCGATCCATCCGCGCGGCATGTGGGTCGGAACGTTTCACGGCCTTGCCAACCGCATGCTGCGGGCGCACCACCGCGAGGCGGGGCTGCCGCAGGCATTCCAGATTCTCGACTCGCAGGACCAGCTCGCGGCGGTGAAGCGCTTGGAGCGCTCGCTCAACGTGGACGAGGACCGCTTTCCGCCCCGCGAGCTGCAGTACTTCATCAACGCGCGCAAGGAGGAGGGCGAGCGCGCGCGCGACGTCGAGCCCCGCGACGAGCTGACGCGCCGCTACGCGGACCTGTACGCCGCCTATGACGAGCAGTGCCAGAGGGAAGGCGTGGTGGATTTTCCGGAGCTGCTGCTCAGGAGCTTCGAGCTGCTGGCGCGCAACGAGATCCTGCGCGCCCACTATGCGGAGCGTTTCCGCCACATCCTGGTGGACGAGTTCCAGGACACCAACCGCCTGCAGTACCGGTGGCTGAAGCTCCTTGCGGGCAGCGCGTCGTGCCTGTTTGCTGTTGGTGACGATGACCAGTCCATCTACGCGTTTCGTGGCGCGCGCGTCGGCAACATGGCCGATTTCGAGCGCGAATACCGGATCGGGAGCGTGATCCGGCTCGAGCAGAACTACCGCTCGCAGGGCAACATCCTCGACGCGGCGAACGCGCTCATCGCCAACAACCGCAACCGGCTCGGCAAGAATCTCTGGACCGCGAGCACGCAGGGCGATCCGCTGCGCGTCTACGAGGGCGGCTCGGATGCCGAGGAAGCCCGTTGGATCGCAGAGGAAGTGGAGGCGCTCAGGCGCGAAGGCGACCGGCTCGCCGAAATCGCCGTGCTGTACCGGTCGAACGCCCAGTCGCGGGTCATCGAGCACGCGCTCTTTGGCGCCGCGATCCCGTACCGCGTGTACGGGGGACTGCGCTTCTTCGAGCGCGCCGAGGTGAAGCACGCGCTCGCCTACTTGCGTCTCGTCGCGCTGCCCGATGACGACAACGCGTTTCTGCGCGTTGCCAACTTCCCGCCGCGGGGCATCGGGGCGCGCTCGCTGGAGCAGCTCCAGGACGCGGCGAAGGCGCACGGCGCGAGCCTCTGGCAAGCCGTGGATTCGGTCACCGGCCGCGCCTCTCCGGCGCTCGCATCGTTTCGGGCGCTGATCGCGAGCCTGAAATCGGAAACCGCCGGGCTGCCGCTCGCCGAATGTGTCGAGCACGTGGTGGCGCGCAGCGGCCTCGCCGAGCACTACAAGGCCGTGCGCGAAGGCGCGGAACGCGTCGAGAACCTCGCCGAGCTGGTGAATGCGGCTGCCGCGTTCACCGAGGAAGAACGGCAGACCGAATCCGGCGCTGCGGTCGACCCGCTCACCGCGTTCCTGACCCATGCGGCGCTCGAAGCGGGCGAGCACCAGGCGGGCGAAGGCCAGGACGCGCTGCAACTGATGACCGTGCACTCCGCCAAGGGGCTCGAATTCAACGCCGTTTTCCTCAGCGGCCTGGAGGAAGGGCTGTTTCCGCACGAGCAGAGCCTCGTCGAGCGGGACGGGCTGGAAGAAGAACGCCGGCTCGCGTACGTCGCGATCACGCGCGCGCGCAAGCGCCTGTACGTGTCGTTCGCGCAGACGCGCATGCTGCACGGGCAGACGCGCTACAGCCTTCCCTCGCGCTTCCTCGACGAGATCCCGGAGGGGCTGAAGAAATGGCTTACGCCGCGCTTCGCCGAGCAGCGCCGCGCGGCGGTAACGGCGGCATCGGCGTGGAGCGCGCCGCGGAAAAAGGAACCGCTGTTCGGCACATCCAGAAACAACTCGGGATTCCGCATCGGCCAGAACGTCACCCACCCGAAATTCGGCGCCGGCGTGATCGTGGATGCCGAAGGCCAGGGCGAGGACGCGCGCGTGCAGGTGAATTTTGGCAGGCAGGGGGTGAAATGGCTGGCGGTGAGCGTGGCGAAGCTGCAGGCGGCTTGATGTCGAACCTCACCGCCGCAGCCGGCCGCACGAGCGTCGGCAGCCTGTTTCGCCACCGCGCTACGGCGAATCGGGACCGGATCGCGCTGGTCGACGGCAGGCGGCAGCTTACGTATGGCGCGCTCGATGAG